>Ga0187776_10000004_pt1 | contig 175351 bp, 165 predicted proteins | sample 0216_BV02_MP12_2_FD_132426 | JGI IMG/M metagenome (GOLD analysis project Ga0187776, IMG submission 132426) | Tropical peat soil microbial communities from peatlands in Department of Meta, Colombia - 0216_BV02_MP12_20_MG | ecosystem: Environmental > Terrestrial > Soil > Wetlands > Peat...
CGCAAAGCGCGCGGCGAGCTCGTCGGCGAGCCTGAAGCGCTGCGCGTTGGTCGAGAACACCAGCAGCCCCTCGGGCGCGAGCAGGCGCGCAGCGGCATCGATGAGCGCGGGGTGATCGCGCTCGACGTCGAGCACCCCTTCCATGCGCTTGGAGTTGGAGAAAGTCGGCGGATCGAGGAATATGAGATCGAAGCGCTGCGGACGGCGCGCCACCTCGGCGAGCCACTCACGGCAGTCGGCCTGGACGAGCGCGTGGGCCGGCCCTGAGAATCCGTTGAGCGCGAGATTCTCCCGCGTCCACTCGAGATAAGTCCGCGACAGGTCGACCGAGACACTCGCGCGCGCGCCGCCCGCCGCCGCATAGACGCTCGCGGTGCCGGTATAGGCGAAGAGATTGAGGAAGCTCCTGTCCCGCGCCGCCTCACGCAGCCGTGCGCGGGTGATCCGGTGGTCGAGGAATAGTCCCGTGTCAAGGTAGTCGTCGAAGTTGACACGGAACCTCAGCCCCCCCTCGGCGACGACGTGGAAGGTCTCGCGCTCGCCGACCTTCTCATACTGCTCGCCGCGGGGCGTGCGCCGCCGGGTGCGCACCCGGATGCGCTCGGCCGGCACGCCGGTTGCTTCCGGGAGCGTCGCGAGCACCTCGCCCCGGCGGCGCTGCACCGCCTCGCGCTCGATCTCGGCGGGCGCTGCGTACTCCTGCACGTAGAGCCAGTCCTGCTCGGGATCGAGCGTGCGATACAGATCGATCGCAAACGCATACTCGGGCATGTCGGCGTCGTAGAGCCGGTAGCAGGAGACCCCGGACCGTCTGGCCCAGCCGCGCAGCCTCTTGAGATTCTTCGTGAGACGGTTCGCGAACATGCGCGCGCCGGGTGTGTCCTTGAGATGGGCGATCCCCTTGCCGAGCGTCCCGACCTCGCGCTCGCTCTCCGCCCGCACCTCGATGCGCAGCAGCCGGCACTCGATCGAGCCGTTCCAGAGCGTGTGGGTGCGGTGGGCGCGCAGCCCGAGCTCGAGGCCCAGGGCAGGCGAGCCAGTCAGCACCGCGGCCTGCCAACCGGCGAAGCGCTCGCGCAGCACCAGGCCGAGCTCCCGATGCACGGCGCGCGCGGCCTCGAGGTCGTCGAGCCGCACGCCATAGGGTGGATTCGTTGCGAGCAGCCCGGGACGGCTGGGAGTGCGCTCCGCCAGCGGCGCCGCGTCGCGCAGCGCGCCGACCTCGAGGCGCACCAGCTCGCCCACCCCGGCGTGATTGGCGTTGTCGCGCGCGGTGCGGATCGCCTGCGGGTCGCGATCCCGGCCGCGGAGCGTGGCGGATACCTCGCTCGCGGGACGCGCGCGGGCACGCGCCTCCGCCCGCAGCCGCTCCCAGAGCGGCGCGTCGTGGCCGCGCCAGCCGAGGAAGCCGAAGTACTCGCGTGTCAGCGCGGGTGCCCGGTCGGCGGCGATCAGCGCCGCCTCGATGACCAGCGTCCCCGAGCCGCACAGGGGATCGAGGAGCTCCGCGCCCTCCGCCGCGAGCTTGTCCCATCGGGCGCGCAGCAGCACGCCCGCGGCCACGTTCTCCTTGAGCGGCGCCTCCCCGGCCGCGCCCCGGTAGCTGCGGCGGTGCAGGCTCTCGCCCGCGAGGTCGAGCGCGACCGTGATGTGTGTACCGTGCGCATGCGCGTGGAGGCGCACGTCGGGGCGCTCGCGCGCGATGTCGGGCCGCGCGCCGGTCGCTGCGCGCAGCGCATCGACGATGCCGTCCTTGAGCTTGAGCGCGCCGAAGTGCGTGTGGGTGATCGCCGGATGACGGCCGCTGAAGTCGCACGCGAGCGTCGCACCGGGCTTGAAGTGCGCCGCCCAGTCGATGCGGCGCACCGCGGCATAGAACTCCTCTGCGTCGCGCGCCTCGAACTCGGTGAGCTCGAGGAACACGCGGTTCGCGATCCGCGACCAGAGGCAGGCGCGGTAGGCGCTCTCGAGCGTTCCGCTGAAGGCAACGCCGGTGGAGCGCTCACGCACCTGCAGCGCGCCGCAGGCGGTGAGCTCCTGCGCGAGGAGGTCTGCTAGTCCGCGCGGCGAGCTGGCGAGGAAGCGCAACGGCGCCGCGCTCACGGCGGCGGCCGTGGTGCGCTCAGGACAGGTCGAGCCACGTGGTCTTCAGCTCGGTGTACTTCTCCAGCGCGTGCAGCGACTTGTCGCGGCCGATGCCTGACTGCTTGAAGCCGCCGAAGGGCACCGTGATGTCGTCGGCGTCGTAGCAGTTGATGTACACCGTGCCAGCACGCAGCGCACGCGCCACGCGGTGCGCGGTGGTCACGTCGCGTGTCCAGACGGCGGAGGCGAGACCATAGATCACGTCGTTGGCGATCTCGATGGCCTCGTCCACCGTCTTGAAGGTGATCGCCGAGAGCACCGGGCCAAAAATCTCCTCGCGCGCGATCGGCATCGCCGGCTTCACGCCCTCGAACACGGTGGGCTCGATGAAGTAGCCGCCGCTGTCCTCGCGCACGCGGCGGCCGCCGCAGCGAATATGCGCGCCGGCGTTGCGCCCGGCGTCGATGTAGCCGAGCACGCGCTTCAGCTGCGTCTCGTCGACGATGGCGCCCATCTGGGTTGCGGCATCGAGCGGATCGCCAGGCTGCATGGTGCGCGCCATGGCCTGCACCTTCTCCAGCACCGCGTCCTTGATGCCCTCCTGCAGCAACAGCCGCGAGCCGGCCGAGCATACTTCTCCCTGGTTGTCGAAGATCGCGTGCGCCGCCGCGGTGGCCGCCTTGTCGAGATCCGGGTAGTCGGCGAGCACGATGTTGGGCGACTTGCCACCGCACTCGAGCGAAACGCGTTTCAGGTTCGACTGTCCGGCGTACTGCATGATCTGCTTGCCGGTGGCGGTCGAGCCGGTGAAGGCGATGCAGTCGACCTCCAGGTGCAGCGCGAGCGCCCTGCCGGCGGTCTGACCCAGGCCCGGCACGACGTTGAACACCCCGGGAGGCACGCCGGCCTCGACCGCGAGCTGCGCCACCTTGAGCGCCGTGAGCGGCGATTTCTCCGAGGGCTTGAGCACGAGCGAATTGCCGGTCGCCAGGATCGGCGCGAATTTCCACGCCGCCATGAGGAGTGGATAGTTCCACGGCACGATGGCGCCCACCACGCCGAGCGGCTCGCGCGTGACGAGAGCCAGCGCTCCGGGTCCGGTGGGCGCAACCTCGTCGTACACCTTGTCGAGCGCCTCCGCGTACCAGCGGACGCAGGCGGCCGCGCCCGGCACGTCGCCCCTCAGGCTGTTGCTGATGGGCTTGCCCATGTCGAGCGTCTCGAGCAGCGCGAGCTCCTCGGCGTGCTTGGCGATGAGATCGGCGAACTGCAGGAGAATCCGCTTGCGCTTGGCGGGACGGAGGTTCACCCACACGCCCTTGCGGAACGCGGCCCGCGCCGCGATCACGGCGCGGTTGATGTCCTCCGTATCGCCCGCGGCCACGCGCGCCAGCAGCTTGCCCGTAGCCGGGTTGATGGAGTCGAAGGTGGCGCCCGAGGCGGCATCGACGTAACGCCCGTCGATGAAGGCCTGCGTGCGGAACTCGAGCGCCCGGGCGCGCTCGTGCCAGGAAACCGGGGACGGTTGTGCGTTCATGGGACGCCTGAGTCTTTCAGAAGGTGGGAGGGGTGCAGGCGCTGATGATCTCACACGGCTCGCGCCCGACATTGCGGAAGCGATGCGGGAGCTGGCTGGCGAAATAATAGGCCTCACCGGGCCCGAGTACGCGCGTGGCGCCCCCGACGGTGAGCTCGATGCGTCCGCGGATGACGATGCCCGCCTCCTCGCCGCGATGCGCCAGCATGTCCTCCCCGGTCGCGGCCCCCGCGGCGTAGCGCTCGTGCAGCACCGTGAGCTGCCGCCCCGGGCGCTTCGCGGCCACGAGCCGCAGCGAGAGCTCGGCGCTGCCGAGCTCCACCAGCTCGTCCGCGCCAAAGAACGCCTGTGGCGCGGCCGTGAGGTCCAGCGTGAAGAACTCGGCGAGCGACATGGGCACGCCGTCCAGCACCTTCTTGAGAGAGCTCACCGAGGGGCTCACCCGGTTCTGCTCGATGAGAGAGATGAGTCCATTCGTGACCCCCGCGCGCCGGGCGAGCTCGCGCTGGGAGAGAGCGAAGCTGGTGCGGACACTGCGCAGTCGGGCGCCGACGTCGATGCTCATGGTGTTTAGGATTTTAGACGAGGGGCGCGAAATATGGCTCCGTGTGGCTTGCTTTGTCCACTTTATTTATCATCCGCCGCCCTCCCTACGCCCAAGGAGCAACCCATGGCTATGCCGAGCGAAGCGCTGGCGCGCAGCGATCTCGAAGCGTTGTGGATGCCGTTCACGGCGAACCGGCAGTTCAAGGCGAAGCCACGCGTGCTCGCGCGCGCGAGCGGCATGCAGTACTGGACTGCGGACGGGCGCGAGATCCTCGATGCGGTCGCCGGCCTGTGGTGCGTCAACGCCGGGCATGGGCGGCGCGAGATCACCGCCGCGGTCGCCGCGCAGCTCGAATGTCTGGACTATGCGCCGCCCTTCCAGATGGGGCACCCCGGCGCCTTCAAGCTCGCCAACGAGCTCGTGAAGATCGCGCCCGCCGGCCTCGATCACGTCTTCTTCACCAACTCCGGATCGGAATCGGTCGACACGGCGCTCAAGATCGCGCTCGCCTGGCATCGCGTGCGCGGCGAGGCGACGCGCACGCGCCTCATCGGGCGCGAGCGCGCCTACCACGGCGTCGGTTTCGGCGGGATCTCGGTCGGCGGCATCCCGCCCAACCGCAAGATGTGGTCCGCCTCGCTCCTGCCGGGGGTCGATCATCTGCCGCACACCCACGACCTGGCGCGCAACGCCTTCTCGCGCGGCCTGCCCGAGCACGGCGCACAGCTCGCGGATGAGCTCGAGCGGCTGGTGGCGCTGCACGACGCCTCCAATATCGCCGCCGTCATCATCGAGCCGATCGCCGGGTCGACCGGCGTGCTGCTGCCGCCGCGCGGGTACTTGAAGCGCGTGCGCGAGATCTGCGACCGGCACGGCATCCTCCTGATCTTCGACGAGGTGATCACCGGCTTCGGGCGCACCGGCTCGCCGTTCGCGAGCCAGGAATTCGGCGTGACCCCCGACATGATCACGCTCGCCAAGGGCATCACCAACGGCTGCGTTCCGATGGGCGCGGTGCTCGTGAGCAAGGCGATCTACGAGGCCTTCATGCAGGGCCCGGACGGCATCGAGCTGTTCCACGGCTACACCTACTCGGCGCACCCGGTGGCGTGTGCGGCGGGACTCGCGACGCTCGGTATCTACGAGCGCGAGGGGCTGCTGACACGCGCCCGCACGCTCGCACAGGACTGGGAGCAGGCGGCGCACGGCCTGAAGGGCCTGCCGCACGTGGTCGACGTGCGCAACTACGGGCTGATCTGCGGGATCGAGCTCGCGCCGCAAGCCGGCAAGCCGGGCGCGCGCGGCTTCGAGGTGTTTCTGAAATGCTTCGAGCGCGGCGTGCTGGTGCGGCAGACCGGCGACATCATCGCGCTGTCGCCGCCGCTCATCATCGAACGGGCGCAGATCGGACGGATCTTCGACACGCTCAGCGAGGTGCTGCGCGCGCAGTGACCCGGCGGCAAGGGGCGCACGTCAAACCGCCCGGCCGCGCTGGGCGCGGCGTGGACGCGCCGGGGGCCCGACGGGTCTTAAGCGTGCGGCTTGCCGCGGAAATGCCTGACGCGGGACAGGACCGTCCACGCCACCAGCGCGATCAGGATCGCGCTGCCGATCAACATCTCCGTCTCGGTGAGGCCAAAGCCGCTGCTGCGCGACGCGACCACGGTTATCGTCTGCACCACACACCTCCGGAAGCGACAGGAATCCGACTCGAGGCCGGAGCCAGACTCCCACCGCCGCCCGCAGCGGTGAAGCAAAGCGTCGCGGATCTGCGACGAGCTTCAATGCCAGGCGTCGTTATGTCAGCTGTGGGTGGGCTCGAAGATCGCGTAGATCTTGGCGCAGTCCTCCAGCACCTCCCACGTGCCCGAGAAGCCCGCCGGCACGACGAAAGCATCGCCCGGCCCAAAGCTCGAGCGCTCCCCGGAATCGCTCGTGATCACGACGCGTCCCGCGGTCATCACGCACAGCTCATTCTCCGTGTAACGCACCCGCCACTTGCCGCGCGTCGCCGCCCAGCGGCCGGCGAAGAACTGCTGGGTGCCGTCGGCGTAGTAGTTCTGCACGCGCAGCTCCGGCGTGCCCGCGATCAGCCGCTCGGCGGGCGGCACGGATACTTCCGGATCGAGGCGGGCGTCGAGCCGTACGATGGAGTTGCTCATGTGGGCGCCACTCAGGTACTGGTGCCAGGAAATTCTAGCGCGAAGGTGCACCGCGGACCTCGCCGTCCGCGGCACATCCGGGCGCGGTCCCGCTCCGCCCCGCGTCACGGCCCCACCACCACCGGGCCGGTCCGGGCGACCGCCGCACTCGCAGGCGTCGCAGCCGCGACGCGCTCGAGCCGCACGATCACGCGACGATCGAGAGCGTAGGCGTCGAGGTCACCGTCCGCGCTCAGCGACTCGCGCGCGCCGTGCGCCTCGATGATGAGCCGCTCGCGGGCGATACCGCCGCACACCAGCGCCGCGGCCACGGCCTCGGCGCGGCGCTGCGACAGCGCCTCGTTGTAGGCGGCCGAGCCGCGCGGATCGGCGAAGCCGGCGATGCGCAGCCTTGCATCCGGCACGGCCGCCGCCAGCGCGCCGAGCTTCAGGAGCGGCGCCATATCCGCGACACTGATCGACGCGTCGCCGGTGCGGAAGCTGACGTCCATGCCGACCGCATCGACCGCGGCGAGCGTGTGCTCGAGCCGCTCGCCCTGCGCCTGCGCCTGCTCCCGCTGATGATGATAGCGATCGCCCATCAGACCGCCGGCGGCGGCGCCGAGCAGCGCGCCGACCGGTCCACCGGCCGCCGCGCCCACCGCCAGGCCAGTGACGATGCCGATGTCCTCGGCCCTGGCGTTGCTCTCCGGCCCGGCGCCGGCCGGATCGGCCCAGGCGGGCGTGCCCGCCACGCCGGCTGCGACCGCGAGCGCGATCGTCGCGTGCTTCAGGTTCAGTGTAGTCATGTTGCCTCCTCTCGTTCGTGTTCGGTCGACCGCTCCGCTGCGGTACCGGTACGCGAGACACTTCAGCGCGCCGGCCGGCCGCGCCGGTGATGCAATGACGGCGGCCGCCGGGATGCTTTGTGGCAGAAGATGGCGGCGCAGTGCGCGCGGGGCGCAGCGGGCGTGATCGCCTATACTGCGCATCCCCGCTTACCCCGAAGGTTGCGCCATGCGCCACGCCAGAGAGACGAGCCGGCCGCGTGCGGGCCGTGCGCTGCCGTTACTCGCAGCCTCGCTCGCGCTGGCGGCCTGGGCGGCGCCCGCCGCCGCCACGCCCGCGGACGGCGAGGTGCTGCGTGCCACGCTTGGGAACGGACTGCGTGTCATCGTGGTGCGCAACCCGCTCGCCCCGGTGGTCACCACCTCCGTGAACTACCTGGTCGGCTCCGACGAGGCTCCGACGGGCTTCCCCGGCACCGCGCACGCCGAGGAGCACATGATGTTCCGCGGCAGCCCCGGCCTCACGGCCGATCAGCTTGCCGACATCGGCAGCGTCCTCGGTGGCGATTTCAACGCCGACACGCGCGAGGGGCTCACGCAATACCTCTTCACCGTGCCCGCCGAGGACCTCGACGTGGCGCTGCACATTGAGGCCTTGCGCATGCGCGGCGCGCTCAACACGGCGAAGGAGTGGAGCAATGAGCGCGGCGCGATCGAGCAGGAGGTGGCGCAGGATCTCTCCGAGCCCGGCTACGTCCTCTATTCGAAGCTGCGCGCGCGTCTGTTTGCCGGCACCCCGTACGCGCACGACGCGCTCGGCACGCGGCCGTCCTTCGAGAAGACCACGGCGGCGATGCTGCAGAGCTTTCATCAGGCGTGGTACGCGCCCAATAACGCCATCCTGGTGATCGCCGGCGACGTCGAGCCGCAGGCGGCGCTCGGCGAGGTGCGCAGCCTCTTCGGCGACATCCGCCCGAAGAAGCTGCCGGCGCGGCCGGCCGTGCGGCCGCGGCCGGTGGTCCCGACCTCCTTCACGGTGGACACCGACCGCCCGAGCGGCACGCTGATGATCGCGCTGCGCACGCCGGGACCGAAGTCCGCCGATTTTGCCGCGCTCGAGGTGCTCGCCGACGTGCTCAGCAACCGGCGCTTCGATCTCTACAGCCTCGTGCCACAGGGCAAGGCCATCGCCGCGGAGTTCGCCCTCGACCCGCTGCCGCAGGCCGGGCTCGCCTACGCGGTGGCCTCGTTCACCGCCGGCAGCGATCCACACGCGCTCGAGCGCGACGTGCGCGCGATCCTGGCGCGGGTGGCGCGCGAGGGCGTGCCCGCGGAGCTGGTGGCGGCGGCCAAGCTGCAGGAGCGCAGCGATGCGCAGCTGCAGCGCAACTCGATCGGCGAGCTCGCCGCGGTCTGGTCGGACGCGGTCGCGATCTTCGGGCTCGAGTCGCCGGACGATGACTTGAGGCGCATCGAGCAGGTGACGGTGGCGGACGTCAACCGGGTGGCGCGCCAATACCTCGATCTCGATCACGCCGTCACCGGCGTGATGCTGCCGCGCGGCTCGGGCAGGCCGGTCGCAGGAAGCGGGGGCTTCGGCGGTCACGAGGCGATTTCACTCGGCGAGGCGCATGCGACCGCGCTGCCCGCATGGGCCAGCAAGGCGCTCGGGCGTCTCGCGGTGCCCGCATCGACGCTGCATCCGGTCGTCAGCACGCTGCCGAACGGTCTCACGTTGATCGTGCAGAGCGTGGACGTCAGCGACACGGTGAGCGTGTTCGGCCGCATCCGCAATCGCCCCGAGACCGAGGAGCCCGCCGGGCAGGAAGGGGTGAGCCAGCTGCTGGACCGGCTCCTGCCTTATGGCAGCGAGCACCTCGACCGGATCGCGTTCCAACAGGCGCTCGATGCCCTCGGTGCGCGCGAGGCGGCCGGCACGGATTTCTCGGCGCAGTCGCTCGCCGAGCATTTCGACCGGGCGCTGGAGCTGCTCGCCGACAACGAGCTGCATCCGGCGCTACCGTCGGCGGCGCTCGAGGTGATCCGCGCCCAGCTGGCGCAGGGCGTGGCGGCCCGCAACGTCAGCCCCGGCTTCCTCACCCAACATTCGCTGCGCACGGCGCTCTACCCCGCGGACGATCCCAGCCTGCGGATGGCGACGCCCGAGTCGGTGCGCTCGCTCAACGACGCCGCGGTACGCGCCTACTATCAGAAGGTCTTCCGCCCGGATCTCGCCACGATCGTGATCATCGGCAAGGTCACGCCCGAGGTCGCCGCCGCCGCAGTGGCGCATTACTTCGGCGCCTGGAGCGCGAGCGGACCGCCGCCCTCCACCGACCTCCCCGCCGTCCCGCCGAACCGCGCCGACGTCGTCGCCGTCCCGAATGCCAGCCGCGTGCAGGACCGGGTGGTGCTGGCACAGAACCTCGCGCTGACGCGCTCCGATCCGGACTACTACCCGCTCGCGCTCGGCAACGCGGTGCTCGGGGGCAGCTTCTACTCGACGCGGCTCAGCGTCGACCTGCGCAAGAACGCCGGTCTGGTCTACGGCGTCGAGTCGGTGCTGCAGGCCGGCCGGACGCGCAGCGTCTACCTGGTCGACTACGCGAGCGACCCGCAGAACGTCGCCAAGGCCGCGGACGCGGTGGCGCGCGAGCTGAGCACCATGCAGACGACGCCGGTGGGCACGGACGAGCTGACACGCGTCAAGGCGTACCTGCTGCGGCAGCTTCCGCTCTCTGAATCCGGCGTGGCCGCGATCGCCCGCGGCATGCTGGGCCGGCGCGACCTGGGACTGCCGCTCGATGAGCCGAGCAACGCGGCGCGCCACTACGTCGAGCTCGACGCGGCGGCCGTGCAGGCCGCGTTCCGCAAGTGGATGCGGCCTGCAGATCTGGTGCGCGTCAGCGAGGGACCGGCGCCGCAGTAGCGGCGCGGTGCGGAGCCGCACTGCCGTGCGCACGGCGCTCGCCCTCCCCGCGCTCGCGGTTCTCGCGCTCGCGCTCTGCTGCCGGAGTGCGCCGCTGACGGCCGCGATTCACCCGGACGACTGCCTCGCGGGGCACCGGGCCGAGCAGAGCCACGAGGCTGCCTGTTACTCGCTCGTGCAGGATGGCAGGAAGCGCACCCTGCGGGTCTATGTGCCGTCGGGACGCGGCGCGCCGCTTCCCGTGGTGCTGGTGCTGCACGGCGGCGGCGGAACCGGGGGTGGCATGGAGTGGCTGACACGGCGCGGCTTCAACCGCATCGCGGACCGCGACGGCGCCGTGATCGTCTATCCCGATGGCATCGAGCACGGCTGGAACGACGGGCGCAGCGCCAACCGCTCCGCCGCCGCCGCGGCCGTCGACGACCTCAGCTTTCTGCGGGCGCTGCCGCAGCAGCTCGCGCCGCTCCACCCGATCGACCCGGAGCACCTCTACGTCACGGGCATATCCAACGGCGGCATGATGTCGTATCGGCTGGCGTGCGACGCGGCGCCGGTCTTCGCCGCCGCCGCACCGGTGGCCGCCAACATGGCGGTCGAGCTCGCGGGCGCCTGCCATCCGGCACGTGCCGTGCCGCTGCTCATCATGGACGGCGTCGACGATCCCATCATGCCGTGGAAAGGCGGCACCATCCGTGTCCTGTGGATGACGCGCGGCACGGTATTGTCCGCCGAGGACTCTGCGGCCCGCTGGCTGGCGCTCGATGACTGCGGCGCGCTCGAGCCCCAGGCCCTCATCACGGCCGAGCCCGCGGATGGCACCGTGGCGGCGCCGCGCGTGGCCCGCTGCGGGACCGAAGGCGAGGTGCGGCTGTACGAGATCCGCGGCGGCGGCCATACCTGGCCAATGGGCGAGCCCTACCTGGGTCGGCGAATCGTCGGCCGTGTCAGCCAGGCGCTCGATGCCAACGAGACCATCTGGGCGTTTTTCCGCCGCCACTCCCTGCGCTGAGCGGCAGAAAATCCTATCCCGATCGGGGGATAGCCTGTGAACCGTCCGGACGGTAAGGTCTGGTGCCCCGGCCGCGCTCCGCACTGCCTATGTACTTCCGCGAGCCTATCCCCATGCGTTCTGCACGCGACCGGCTGCTCGATGCGGCAGAACGAGTCGTGGTCGAGTCGGGCGCAACCCACCTGACCCTCGATGCCGTGGCAAAGTCCGCGGGCGTCAGCAAAGGCGGGCTCTTGTATCACTTTCCCTCCAAGGAAGCGCTGCTCGAAGGGATGCTGTCGCGCCATTTCCAGGACGTGGATGCCGAGGTAGCGAAGCGCCTCGCGAGCCGCGCCCGCAAGACAGCGGGCCGCAGCCGCAGGACATCGGGGCCCGACCGCAAGCCCTCGCGCGCCGACGTGTTCAGCGAGCGGGTTCGCGTCCTGCTCGAGTGGCACCCGGAGCGACCGGCCTTCGGCGTCGCCATGGTGGCCGCGTCGGCGGAGAGCCCGGAGCACATGGCGGTCTGTCGCGCGCGCTACCGCAGCCTCCTCGATGAGTTTGCCAGGCTCCCGGGCGGTTTCGAGCGCATCGCGCTGGTGCTGCTCGCGGTGCAGGGTCTGCTGCTCGCCGAGCTGCTGCACCTGTCGCCCTACACCTCCAGGGAGCGTGCCCGGCTCGTCAAGGCATTGCGGCGGGCCGCCGACCAGTGCGGGAGTGTCCAATGAAACGGAGCACACGCGGATCTTCCCTGGCCCTGTTGGCCGCCGCGGCGGTCTCGGCCTGCGCCGTCGGCCCGGACTTCCATTCGCCGGCTGCCCCCGCTACGGCCCACTACACGCGCGGGCCCGAGCCGGCGCAGACCGTATCGTCCGCCGGCACCAGCGGCGCGGCGCAGGCCTTCAGCACCGAGCGCGACATTCCCGCGGAATGGTGGACACTGTTTCATTCGAGCGCGCTCGATGAGCTGGTGCGGCAGGCGCTCGCCGACAGCCCGACCGTGCAGGCGGCGCGCGCCACGCTCGCGAGCTCGGTCGAGACCTACAAGGCGGAGCGCGGCGGCCTGCTGCTGCCGGCGGTCGATGGCACCGCGAGCGCCACGCGCGAGCGCGTGCCGGGCGCCGTCTTCGGCCAGCCGTCGGCGCCAGCCTTCATCTACAACCTCTTCGATGCCTCGGTCGGCGTGACCTACCGGCTGGATCTCTTCGGCGCATCGCGCCGCCAGATCGAGGCGCTGCATGCACAGGCGGACTATGAGCGCTGGGAGCTGGAAGCAGCCTACCTGGCGCTCAGCGCCAACGTCGTCACGACGGCGGTCAACATCGCCTCGCTCCACGCCCAGATCGGCGTGGTGAGCGAGATCGCGGCGAGTCAGCGCGATCAGCTCAAGGTGGTGCAGCGGCAGTTCGACGCCGGCGCCACCTCGCGCTCCGACGTGCTGGCGCAGCAGACCCAGGTCGCCGTGACCGAGTCGCAGCTGCCGGCGCTCGAGAAGCAGCTCGCGCAGGCCCAGCACCGCCTCGCGGTGCTGGCCGGACGCACGCCCGACGACCCGCAGCTGCCCGATTTCACGCTCGAGCAGCTGACGCTGCCGGCGGAGTTGCCGCTCAGCGTGCCGGCCAAGCTGGTGCACCAGCGCCCGGACGTGCAGGCCGCGGAGGCACTGCTGCACGAGTCAACGGCGCAGCTCGGCGTCGCGACCGCAAACCTCTATCCGCAGCTCAACCTCACCGGCTCCATCGGCTCGGAGACGATCCAGGCGAGCGATCTGTTCAAGAGCGGCTCAGCCGCCTGGAATATCGGCGGCTCGCTGACGCAACCGCTGTTCCACGGCGGGGAGCTCCTCGGCCTGAGGCGCGCCGCGCGTGCCGACCTCGACCGCGCCACCGCCCAGTACCGCGAGGCGGTGCTGGCCGCGCTGCAGGACGTAGCCGACACGCTGCGCGCGCTCGAGGCGGACGCGCGCACGCTGCGGGCGGACACGACCGCCGAGGATGACGCGCGCGACACCCTCGCCATCACCCGGCTGCAGTACAAATACGGCGGCGTCAGCTACCTGGCGCTGCTCACCGCGCAGCGCGTGTACCTCGACGCGCGGGAGAGCCGGGCGCTCGCCGAAGCGGCGCGCTACGCGGACACCGCGGCGCTGTTTCAGGCACTGGGCGGCGGATGGTGGAACCGACCGGACAACGCGAAGGAGACTCGCCAGTGAACGATCTCATCGGGACCTCGGCGAAGCCCGGGACCTCGGGTTATAAGGCGATACGCGAGGGTCTTACCGCCCCAGGCAATCTCATGAGGCGGCGCCTGATCATCGTGGTGGCCATCATCGGCGGGCTGCTGGCGCTGCTCGTGGGCTTCCACTTCTTCGTCGGCTACAAGATCAACCAGGCGATGGCGCACAACTCCGCGCCGCCGCAGACCGTGACCACCACGGTGGTGAAGTACGCGGACTGGCAGCCGGAGATCAGAGCGGTCGGCAGCGTGCGCGCCATGCGCGGCGTCGACATCACGACCGAGGTGACGGGACTGGTGCGCAGCCTCGAGTTCCACTCCGGCGAGGACGCCCGGCGCGGCCAGGTGCTGGTGCGGCTCAATTCCGACGCGGACGTCGCCACGCTGCACTCCCTCGAGGCGGCGGCCGAGCTCGCCGCCACCGTGTATGCGCGCGACAAGCTGCAGTTCGAGGCCGAGGCGATCAGCCAGGCGCAGCTGGACGCGGATGCGGCGGATCTCAAGAACCGGCGCGCGCAGGCCGCCGCGCAGGCGGCGCTGGTCGAGAAGAAGATCCTGCGGGCGCCGTTCGACGGACGCCTCGGCATCACCACCGTGAACCCGGGCCAGTATCTCAACACCGGCGACAAGGTCGTGACGCTGCAGCAGCTCGACCCGCTGTACGTCGACTTCCGGCTGCCGCAGGAGCAGTTGGCACAGGTGCATCCGGGACTCGAGGTGCGTTTGAGCCTCGATGCCTTCCCCGGCGAGAGCTTCCCGGGCAAGGTCACCGCCGTCGATCCGCTGGTCGATGCCGCGAGCCGCAACTTCCAGGCCGAGGCGACCGTGGCCAACCCCTCGCACCGGCTGCTGCCGGGGATGTTCGTACGCGTCGCGGTGCTGTCCGGCACGGAGCAGCGCTACCTGACGCTGCCGCAGACCGCCATCACCTACAACCCCTACGGCTCGACGGTGTACCTCGCGCAGAAGGATGCCGCCGGTAAGCGCACCGCGCAACAGACCTTCGTCACTACCGGCCCGACCCGCGGCGACCAGGTCGCCGTTGTCAGCGGCATCAAGGAGGGCGACGAGGTCGTCACCAGCGGGCAGCTCAAGCTCAAGAACGGCACGCCGCTCGACATCAGCACTCAGCTGCAACCGTCGGATGCGCCCAACCCGACCCCGCAGGAGCGCTGAAGGGGAGCCCGATGAAATTCACCGATCTGTTCATCGAGCGGCCGGTCCTTTCGGTCGTCGTCAGCCTGCTGATCCTGGTGCTGGGCGCGCGCGCGGTGTTCCAGCTGCCGGTCAGCCAGTATCCGAAGACCGAGAACGCCGTGGTCACCGTCAGCACCACCTACTACGGCGCCGATGCCCAGACCATCGCCGGCTTCATCACCCAGCCGCTCGAGGCCGCGATCGCCCAGGCGCAGGGAATCGACTACTTGTCTTCCAACAGCGTCCCCGGCGTATCGATCATCACCGCGACGCTGCGCCTGAACTACGACGCCAACCGCGCGATGACCGAGATCAACACCCAGGTCAACTCGGTGCGCAACCAGCTGCCGCCCGCGGCGCAGCAGCCGGTGATCACGGTGCAGATCGGCCAGCAGATCGATGCCATGTACCTGGGGTACTTCAGCGACACCATTCCCCCCAACAGCACCACCGACTATCTGCTGCGGGTGGTGAAGCCCAAGCTCGACTCCATCGAGGGTGTGCAGACCGCGGAGATCCTCGGCGGCCGCACCTTCGCGCTGCGCGCCTGGCTCGACCCGCAGCGCATGGCGGCCCGCGGAGTCTCCGCCGACGATGTCTATGCGGCGCTCGGCTCCAACAACTACCTCGCCGGCGTCGGCGCGACTAAGGGCCAGATGGTGAGCGTCGACCTGAAGACCAATACCGATGTCCAGTCGCTCGATGAGTTCCGCCACCTGGTGATCAAGCGCCAGAACGGCGCACTGGTGCGGCTCGAGGACGTCGCCAACGTGGTGCTCGGCGCCGAGAACTACGACTTCAACGTCGCCTTCAGCGGCCAGCGCTCGGTGTTCATCGGCATCAAGGTGGCGCCGCGCGCCAACATCCTCGAGGTTGCCGCGCGGGTGCGCGCCGCGCTCCCGGATATCGCGGCGCAGCTGCCCACCGGGGTGACACAGAAAGTCGCCTACGACGGCACCATCTTCATCACCAGCTCGATCAGGGAAGTCATCAAGACGCTCGTCCAGGCACTCGTCATCGTCACGGTGGTGATCTTCCTGTTCCTCGGCAGTCCGCGCGCGGTGGTGGTGCCGGTGGTCGCCATGCCGCTGTCGCTGATCGGCGCGTTCTTCCTCATGCAGGCGCTCGGCTACTCCATCAATCTGCTGACGCTGCTGGCACTGGTGCTCGCGATCGGGCTCGTGGTCGACGACGCCATCATCGTGGTCGAGAACGTCGACCGGCATCTGAAGGAAGGAGTGCCGCCCCTGCAGTCCGCACTGCAGGCGGCGCGCGAGCTCGGCGGGCCCATCATCGCCATGACCATCGTGCTGGTCGCGGCCTACGTCCCGATCGGCCTGCAGGGCGGACTCACCGGCGCGCTCTTCACGCAGTTCGCCTTGACGCTGGCCGGCGCCGTGACGGTCTCGGGCGTGATTGCGCTGACCCTCTCGCCGATGATGTGCTCGAAGGTGTTCCGCAGCGAGCAGGAGGAAGGACGGTTCACGCACTTCCTCGACCGCAGCTTCAACCGGCTGCGCAGCTCCTACTCGCGTACCCTCGCGAGCTGGCTCACCACCTGGCAGGTAGTACTGGTGTTCGGTGCACTCGTCCTGCCCGGTGTGGTCTATCTGTTCGCGACCTCCAAGTCCGAGCTCGCGCCACAGGAGGATCAGGGCGTGGTGCTGGAAGCAACCACCGGTCCCCCGGATGCGACGCTCACCCAGATGCAGGCCTACTCGGACGCTGAGTTCGGAATCGCGAAGAAGCTCCCGGAATACCGGCAGATGTTCCAGCTGACGGGCTCCCCGACGGTGAACCAGGGCTTCGGCGGCCTGCTGCTCACTCCCTGGGAGCAGCGCCACCGCAGCGCCGCTCAGCTGCAGATGGAGCTGCAGAACGAATGGAACAAGATCCCGGGCGCGCGGGTCGCGGCATTCCAGTTCCCGGCGCTGCCCGGCTCGCAGGGATTTCCCATCCAGTTCGTCATCACCACGACCGAGCCGATCCAGAACCTGAACGAGGTGGCGACCGCGGTGCTCGACAAGGCGCGCTCGAGCGGCATGTTCTGGTTCGTCGACTCCGACCTGAAGCTCGACAAGCCGCAGCAGACCGTGAGCGTAGACCGCGACCTGGTCAGCGATCTCGGACTCACGCAGCAGAGCGTAGGAGGCGCACTGGCCGCGGCGCTCGGCGGCGGTTACGTGAATTACTTCTCGATCGCCGGCCGCTCCTACAAGGTCATCCCGCAGGTGCTGCAGGTCGATCGCCTCAATCCCGACCAGGTGCTCGACTACTACGTCCACTCGGGCAACGGCACGCTGATCCCGGCGCGCACCATCGCGAGTCTCAAGAGCTCGATCGTCCCCGAGACCATCGGACACTTCCAGCAGCTCAACGCCACGACCATCGGCGGTGTCCCGAGAATCGCCGAGGCGGACGCCCTCAAGTTCCTGCGCGATACGCTCAAGCAGGTCGCACCCACGGGCTACAACGCCGACTACTCGGGCGAGTCCCGGCAGTACATGCTGGGTTCGGGCAGCTTCGTGTTCACGCTGCTGTTTGCGCTGGTGATCGTCTACCTGGCGCTCGCCGCGCAGTTCGAGAGCTTCCGCGACCCGGCCGTCATCCTGGTGTCGGTGCCGATGGCGCTGTTCGGCGCGCTGATCTTCATCAACCTCGGAAGCCTGCTCGGCATGGGCCTGACCCTCAACATCTACACGCAGGTCGGCCTGGTGACCCTCCTGGGGCTCGTCAGCAAGCACGGCATCCTCATCGTGCAGTTCGCCAACGAGCTGCAGCGCGCCGGGCGCGCCAAACTGGAGGCGATCGAGGAGGCGGCGGCGGTGCGGCTGCGCCCGATCCTGATGACGACCGCCGCCATGTGCTTCGGTGTCATCCCGCTGGTCATCGCCTCCGGCGCCGGGGCGGCCGGCCGGCGCAACATGGGCATCGTGCTCTTCACCGGGCTCGCGATCGGGACGCTGTTCACGCTGTTCGTCGTCCCGGCGATGTACATATTCATCGGTGCCGACCACGGGCACGAAGCCCGTGCCCGCGGCCACCAGCCCGGCGGCGCGCCGCAGCCGGGGTCACCGCAGGGAGCGCCCGCGTGATCGATCTCTACTACTGGGGCACGCCCAATGGACTGAAGATCAAGCTCTTCATGGAGGAGGCGGCTCTCGCCTACCGCATCATCCCGGTGGACATCGGCAAGGGCGAGCAGTTTGCCCCCGGGTTCCTCAGGATCTCGCCCAACAACCGCATCCCGGCGATCGTCGACCACGAGCCGCCGGGCGGCGGAGCGCCGCTGTCGCTGTTCGAGTCCGGCGCCATTCTCTTATATATGGCGGACAAGATCCGCCGCTTCATTCCCGCCGACGTGCGCGGGCGCGCCCTGACTCTGCAGTGGCTGTTCTGGCAGGTGGGGGGCCTGGGTCCGATGGCCGGACAGAACGGGCACTTCGCCCACTACGCACCCGAGAAGGTGCCGTACGCGATCGAGCGCTACACCAAGGAGACCAACCGCCTCTACGGCGTCCTCAACCGGCAACTCGAGGGACGCGACTACATCGCGGGCGATTACTCGATCGCGGACATGGCCTGCTATCCCTGGATCGTGCCCCATGAGCGGCACGGCCAGAATCTCCAGGATTTCGCCAACCTGAGGCGCTGGTTCCTGGCTATCCGCGAACGGCCCGCGACGCTGCGGGCCTACGCGGGCGTGGCGCAGTCCTACAGCCGCGCCATGTCGGACGAGGAGCGCAAGATCCTCTTCGGTCAGACCGCCGCCTCACACCGCCGCTCCTGAGGGCGTCTGCGGCTCGGCCAGCAGCGCCGACAGCGGCGGCGAATTGCACGCCGCGGCGAGACCTGCGTATTTTGTATGCCGTGCACGAGCAGCTGCCATCGCCGGATTCCAGCCCGGTCATTCTGCAGGTGCGGGATCAGCTCACCGTCTCAGGGCTGCTCACCGTGCCCCCTGGGGCGCGCGCCTGTTATGTCCTGGCACACGGCGCCGGCGCCGGCATGCGCCATCCCTCGATGAGCGCGGTCGCCACGGGGCTCGCGGGCCTCGGCATCGCCACGCTGCGTTTCCAGTTCCCCTACATGGAGCGCGGAGCGCGCCGCCCGGATCCGCCACCGCTGTGCCACGCGACGGTGCGCGCCGCCGCGGCCGCCGCGGCGCGCCTCGTTCCGCAGCTGCCGCTGACGGCCGGCGGGCGCTCCTTCGGCGGCCGCATGACCTCCCAGGCGCAGGCGCTCGAGCCCCTCGCCGGAGTGCGCGGCCTCGCCTTCCTCGGCTTTCCCCTGCATCCGGCGGGCGAGCCCGCGGACGCCCGGGCGCGGCATCTGGGCGACGTCGCGATTCCGATGTTATTTCTGCAGGGTACGCGCGATGCGCTCGCGGACCGCGCGCTCCTCGAGGCGCTCATCGCGCGCCTCGGCGCACGCGCCACCCTGAGCCTGGTGGAGGGCGCGGATCACTCTTTTCATGTGCCGGCACGCGGCGTGCGCAGCGACGCGCAGGTGCTCAGCGAGGTGCTCGCGCGGCTCGCCGCCTGGATCGATGCTCTGCGGTAACATGGTGTGACCGTGCCCAAGCGCGCCCTCGAACGCTACGCCGCCAAGCGCACCTTCACGCGCACGCCAGAGCCGCCGGCAACACTTGCCGCGCAGCGCCACGGACCGCTGCTGTTCGTCGTGCAGAAGCACGCTGCGCGGCAGCTGCACTACGACTTCCGGCTCGAGCTCGACGGTGTCCTCAAGTCCTGGGCGGTGCCCAAGGGCCCCTCGCTCGACCCGGACGACAAGCGCATGGCGGTCGAGGTCGAGGATCATCCGTTCGACTACGCCTCCTTCGAGGGCGTGATCCCCGAGAAGCAATACGGCGCCGGCAACGTCATCGTGTGGGACTGCGGCGTCTACTCGCCGGATGAGGGCGGGCGTTACTCCTTCACCGATCGCGACGAAGCGCAGCGGCGCGCGCGCGCGGAGCTCGCCCAGGGGAAGCTGAGCTTCCTGCTGCGCGGCGAGAAGCTCAAGGGCTCGTTCACGCTGGTGAAGACCCGGAGCGGCAACCAGTGGCTGCTGATCAAGCACCGGGACCGCTTCGCGCAGGCCAACGACGTGCTGGCGCAACCCGCGTCCGTGCTCTCGGGCCTGAGCCTCGATGAGCTCTCCGCGCAGCGCACGCCGGAGCGGCTCGACGCGGGGCTGCTCGCGCCGTCGGGCCCGACGGAGGCGATGCCGCGCGAGCTCGCGCCCATGCTGGCGGAGACCTCCGACCCGCTCGAGTCCGATCCCCAGTGGCGTTACGAGCCGAAGCTCGATGGCTATCGCGTCATCGCCTACCTGCGCGGCAGCGACGTGCAGCTCAGGTCGCGCCGCGGACTCGATCTGACGCCGTTCTTTCCGGAGCTCAAGGAGGAGCTCGCCGCCCAGGCGATCGAGCAGATGATCCTGGACGGTGAGATCGTGGCGCTCGATGCCGCCGGCCGCCCCTCGTTCAATGCCCTGCAGAACCGCGCACAGCTCAAGAGCGCGGCCGAGATCGCCGCCGCGCGACGCGAGAGCCCGGTGGTGCTCGTGTGCTTCGATCTGCTGCACTTCGCGGGCTTGAACCTGCGCGGCGCTCCCTACCTCGCACGCCATCGCTATCTCACGCAATGCCTGTTGCCGTCGGCACACCTGCAGCTGGTGCACAACTCGGCCGACGCCGCGGAACTGTACCGCGCGGCGGTCGGTCACGGCTTCGAGGGCATCGTCGCCAAGCGCGCCGACAGCACCTACCAGCCGGGGAAACGCTCGCGCGCCTGGCTCAAGATCAAGGCGGCGCAGTCTGCCGAGTTCGTGATCGGCGGCTACACCCGGGGCAAGGGCGCGCGCGACCCGCTCGGCGCGCTGCTGCTCGGCTACTTCGACGGCAGGACGCTGCGCTACGCCGGGCACGTCGGCTCGGGACTCGACGATCAGGTCATCGCCGCGCTGCTCGAGCGTACCGTCAAACTCAAGCGCAAGGATTCTCCGTTCGCCGAGGAGGTCCCGCTGCATCGGCCGACGACCTGGCTCCAGCCTGAGCTCGTCGCCGAGGTGACCTTCAGCGAATGGACGCCGGCCGGATCGCTGCGCGCGCCGGTGTTCGTGAGGCTGCGCGATGACCTCGAGCCCGCCGACGTGAGAAAACCCGACCCGCATCGCTCGTCCCGCGTGACCCCCAATGCCCCTGCGGCCGCGAAGGCCGCCGCGCACGGCGCGCAGGCCGACCCCGATCCCGCCGCGGAGGTCGGCGCAATCCTCGAGCAGCTGGACAACCGCGCCACACGACTCGATCTCGCAGTCGGCGGCGCGCGCATCCGCCTCACCAACCTCGACCGTGTGTACTGGCCGGCGGCGGGCCCGCGCAGTCCCGCGGTGACCAAACGCGATCTGCTGCGCTACCTCGCGCGGGTCGGGCGCTTCATGCTGCCGCACCTTCAGGACCGGCCGCTCACCATGATCCGCATGCCCGAGGGGATCGACGGCGAGCGCTTCTTCCAGAAGCACTGGGAGCAGCCGCTGCCGGAGTTCGTCGAGACCGTCACGGTATTCTCGGAGACCAAGGACGACCAGCACCGCTACCTGCTCGCTAACAACCTGCCGACGCTCCTGTGGCTCGGGCAGATCGGCACGCTCGAGTTCCACATCTGGCATTCGCGCGCCCGCTCAGGCCCCGACACCCCCGACGCCAGCACCGACTACGCCAGCTCACTCGCCGCGCTCGAGGCCTCGGTGCTCAACTACCCGGACTACCTGGTCTTCGACATCGATCCCTACATCTACTCGGGCAGGGAGGCGAAGGGGGCGGAGCCCGAGCTCAACAGGAAGGGCTTCGCGGTCGGTAAACGCGTCGCCTTCTGGCTACGCGCGCTGCTCAAGGAAATGGGGCTCGAGGCCGTGATCAAGACCTCGGGCAAGACCGGGCTCCACATGTTCGTCCCGATCGAGCGCGCCGTGAACTTCGATGAGGCGCGCCACATCTGCGAGACCGTCGGCCGCCACGTCATGCGCGAGCACCCCAAGGACATCACCATGGATTGGGCGGTCGAGAAGCGCACCGGGAAGATCTTCATCGACTACAACATGAACGTACGCGGCAAGACGCTGAACGTCGCCTACTCCCCGCGGGGCGTTCCCGGGACTCCGGTCTCCATGCCAGTCACCTGGGAGGAGCTCGAGGCGGCCGAGCCGATGGACTTTACTCTCAATACTGTGCCGGCCCGCTTGGAAAAGAGGGGCGACCGGTGGCATGATGTACTCGAGTTAAAACAGAGCCTTACGAAGGCTTTCGGTGTCCAGGGTGAGAAGTAGAGGGTGAAACATGGCCGCTACTCGCTCGATAGGGTCTCTCACGGTGTCCTTCGGACTGGTTGCGATTCCGGTGAAGCTCTTCACCGCGAACCAGTCCTCGAACGCCATCTCCTTCAACCTGCTGCACAAGACCGATGGCTCGCGCCTCAGGCAGCAGTACGTGTGCCAGAAGGATGGGGCGGTGGTCGAGCGCGACGACATGGTCAAGGGCTACGAGTTCGCCAAGGACCAGTACGTGCGCTTCACACCGGAGGAGATCAAGGCGCTGGAGGAGGTCGGCACCCACGCGGTGGAGATCTCGGAGTTCGTGCCGATCGAGTCGATCGATCCGGTGTACTACGACAAGACCTACTACCTGGCCCCCGACAAGGGCGCCGCCAAGCCCTATGCGCTCCTCACCGAGGCCCTGAAGCAGGCCGGGCGCTGCGGCGTCGGCCGCTGGGCCGCGCGCGGCAAGGGCTATCTCGTGATTCTGCGGCCGATCGGTGACGTGCTCGCCATGCAACAGCTGCATTACGCGGCCGACGTACGCCGTGCCAGCGAGGTCGAGGTCCCGAAGACCGAGGTGAAGTCCGCGGAGCTCAAGCTCGCCCAGCAGCTGATCGATGCCCAGACGGCCGAGAAGTTCGATGCGGACGCGTACAAGGACGAAGTGCGTGGGCGGATCGAGGCGGCGATCAAGAAGAAGGTCGACGAGGGCCAGGAGATCAGCATGGTCGAGCCGGCCCCTGCGGGGGAGGGCAAGGTGATCGATCTCATGGAGGCGCTGCGCGCCAGCCTCGAGAAGAGCGGCAAGGCACGTGACCAGGTGAGCCCGCTCGGACCGCGCAAAGCTCCCAAGCGCATCGAGGAACCCGCTAAAGTAGCGCGCAAGGCGGGCAAGCGCTGACTTCCGGGGAACTGCCTTTCCTCAAGAGCTCAGGATGCGTTCTTACAGTGTGCGGGACGTGCAAAGGGTCCTGCGGCTGTCCCCTGCGATCACGCGCAGCCTGATCCGTGCCGGATTCGTCAAGCCGGCGCGCGGGCCGCGGCGCGCCTACCGCCTGTCCTTCCAGGATCTGATCGTGCTGCGCACCGCGCGCGCCCTGATCGATGCGCGCGTTCCCGCGAAGCGCATCCGCCGCTCGCTCGAGAGGCTGCGGCGGGAGCTGCCGGCCTCGGTGCCGCTGTCGGGGCTCGCGATCAGCGCGGTGGGCGACCGCGTGGTGGTGCGCGATGGCGAGTCGCGCTGGCAGGCGGACAGCGGTCAGTACCTGCTGGGGCTCGACGTCACGCTCGAAGATGGCGTGCTGCAGGTCGTCGAGCACAAGCCGGCCGAGTCCGCCGCCGCCCAGGTCCCGCAGGCTGCGCGGGACTGGTTTACCGAGGGCCTGACGCTCGAGAACACCGATCCCAGCGGCGCGGTGGCGGCCTACCGCCAGGCGGCCGATGAGAATCCGCACCATGCGGCCGCGTGGATCAACTTAGGCCGCCTGCTGCACGTGCTCGGCAGGACGGCGGAGGCCGAAGCCATCTACCGCGGCGCGCTCGGCCACGTTGGCCCCGATCCCCTGCTCCTTTACAACCAGGCGGTGCTGCTCGAGGACGTCGGCAAGACCGACGCGGCGCTCGATGCCTACCGGGCGGCCCTCGCCGGCGATCGCAACCTCGCCGACTGTCACTACAACCTCGCGCGGCTCTACGAGTCTCTCGGCAAGCAGCAGCACGCGATCCGGCATCTGGGCGAGTACCGGCGGTTGATGAGCGACCGCCACTGATCGCAGAAAAACCGGCGGCTTCGCCATGAGGGTCTGGGTCGGCACCTCCGGGTACAACTACCCAGAATGGAAAGGCAGCTTCTATCCGCAGAAGCTTCCGGCCGCGAAGATGCTGGCTTACTACGCCGAGCGCTTCACGACGGTCGAGATCAACTACACCTTCTATCGCGTCCCCAACCCGAAGATTCTGTCCGGCTGGGACCAGGAGACTCCGCCGGGCTTTCGCCTGACGCTCAAGGCGCCCAAGCGCATCACCCACATCGCGAAGCTCAGGGACTGCGCAGAGCTGCTGCAGTATTTCCTCCGGACCGCCGCGACCCTGGGACCCAAGCTCGGCGCGATCCTCTTCCAGCTGCCGCCCTACTTCCGCAAGGACCTCGCCGTTCTCGATGAGTTTCTGCAGCTCCTGCCGGAGGGCACCTGCGCCGCATTCGAGTTCCGCCACGCCTCGTGGATGGACCCGGAAGTGTTTGCGCGCCTGAAGGGCGCGAGGCTCGCGCTGTGCGTGGCGGACAGCGAGAAGTTCTCGACCCCGGTCGAGATCACCGCTCCCTACGGCTACTTCCGCCTGCGGGACGAAGGCTACACACCCGAGGACCTGGTGCGCTGGGCCGGCACCATCCGCACGAGCACCGCCCACTGCTCCGAGGTGTTCGTCTACTTCAAGCACGAGGAGGCGGGGAAGGGCCCGCAGTTCGCGCGGGTACTGCTCGAGGCGCTGGCGGCGGGCGGCTAAAGCGGCCGGCTGCATCCAAACGCACACCGGCGCGCGTCTATAGGGGTAACCCATTCCACACCGAGGACAAAGCCATGGAGGATTTCGGACCCTTCGCGGTCGCTATCGCTTTCTGGATCTTCGTGACCGTCGCCGCGGTCGCCGGCATCGTGTCCGACTACAAGAAACGCCGGCTGGCGCTCGAGCCGCTGCGCGCCGCGATCGAGCGCGGCCAGCAACTCGATCCGGCGCTCATCGAGCGCCTCATGGCCCCCGAGCGTGATGCAGCCATCAACCCGCTGTACCTGCGTGTCGGCGGAATCATCACGCTGTCGGCCGGCGTGGGCGTCGTGATCCTGGCCTTCCTGCTCAACCAGGTCGCCCCGGGCTCGTTCTATCCGGTGCTCGGCGGCGGCCTCGTGACCATCTGCGTGGGTACGGGGCTGCTCATCGCGGCGCGTGCCGCCGAGCAACAGCGCACGCCGGCGGCGGCCCCCGGCCAGGGCGGCGATCTGCCGGAAAAGCGCGGGACCTGAGCGCAGCGACGTGAACCGCGCAAGCGCCGCGCTCGGCGAAGCCGCCGAGGCCCTGGTGGTCGCCCTTGCCATGGGCGGCGACCGCAGCGCCTTCTCCGAGCTCGTCTGGCGCCGCCAGAGCTGGCTGCGCAACCTCCTGCGCCGCCTGTGCCGCGATCCCGCGCTCGCCGACGACCTCGCGCAGCAGGTGTTCCTCAAGGCGTGGCGCTCGCTGCCGCACTTGAGGTCCCCGGGCGCCTTCGGCGGCTGGCTGCGACGCCTCGCCATCAACACCTGGATCGCGCAGGCGCGCGCGGCGCACCCCACCGAGTCGGCGCACGAGGCGGAGGAATTGCCGGCTGCGACCGCGTTCATGCCCGCCGCCACCGAGCAGCTCGACCTCGACCGGGCGCTCGCGAAGCTGACCCGTGCGGAACGGCTGTGCGTCGTGCTCGCCTACAGCGAGGGCATGTCGCACGGCGAGATCAGCGCCGCGACCGCGCTGCCGCTCGGCACCGTCAAGTCGCATGTCAGGCGCGGCGCGCAGCGGCTGCGTGTGCTGCTGCGTGCCTATCAACCCCCGGAGAAGGAGCCCGCCCATGCCGGATGAGCGCGATGCCCGGTTGCTGCGCCACTTTGCCGAGAGCCAACGGCCGTTGGCCGATGCGCAGTTCGTGACAGAGGTGCGAGAACGGCTGCCGCTCTACTCCGGGCTCCGGCTGCTCGCAGCGGTGCTCGCCGGCGTAGTCCGGGCCGTCTCCACCGGCCTTGCCTTCGGTGTCGTCGCGCCGCTGCGGATGCGCCACGCGGGCCTCGTGGCGCTCGCCGCCCTCGGCTTCACGCTCTGGAGCATCGTCAAGAGTTCCCTGTAGAAGCCGCAGCTCTCAGTCGGTCCAGATATCGGCGAACACGCGCGCGAAGTTCGCGCCGATGACTTTCTCCACCACGCCGGCCGGATAGCCGCGCTTCAGGAGCTGGTCGGCGATGATCTCGATGCGCCGCGGCGTGTTGAGTCCCACGACGTACGGCGGCCGATCCTCCTCGGGAGCCGCGAGACCCGCGGTGCGCCGTTGCTCGAGCTGCTTGTTGAGCTCGGCCAGGCCCTTCTCGCTGACGTCCATGGGCAGGATATCGACATCGCTGCCGATGCCGACGTGATTCTCGCCGGCCACCCTGAGCGCGTGCTCGAGATGCATCAGGTAGTCCTCGACGGTCGGCTGCTTCGGTGAGGCGGTCAGGTACGGCAGATCGAAGATGCCGACGACCCCACCGCGATCGGCGAGCGCGCGCAGCTGCTCGTCGGTCTTGTTGCGCGGATGCGCGTGGATGGCGGCACACCCGGCGTGTGTCATGACAGGAGATTTCGTCGAGAGATCGAGGACGTCCGTCGTCGTGGCGGGGTTTGCGTGGCTCAGATCGATGGCGATGCCGAGCCGGTTCATCTCGGCGACCGCCTGGCGGCCGAGCGGCGTCAAGCCGCCGCCGTCCGGCTCCATGACCCCCGCGGCAAACGGCGACCTGCGGTTATAAGACAGCTGCATCACGCGCACGCCGAGATTGCGGAACAGCTCGAGCGACTCGATGCGGCCCTGCAGCATCTCGACGCTCTCGAAGGACAGGATGATGGCGAGCTTGCCCTCGGCCTTGGCGCGCGCGAAATCGGCCGCGAGCCGCGCCTGGGTGAAATAAGCCGGGTACATTTCGATGAGCCGCTGCACGTGAGCGATCGCGGCCACGGTCGCCGGGAAATCGTCGTTGATTCCACCGATCGAGTACTTGATGACGTCGATGCCACTGCCACGCAACGCATCGAGCTCGGCCTGCGGCAGCGGCAGGTGCTCCTCCGGCGGGGCCGAGTTGCAATCGAGGATCAGCGCGGAGCGATACAGGGCGCGCGCATGGGTCGAGACGGGCGCCGCGGGCGGCTCTGCATGCGTGGGCTGCGGCTCCGCGCGCGCGAGCGGGCTGAGCGCGGCCGCGGCCGCGGCGCCGGCTAGACCGGCGGAGAACTCGCGACGATTCACGGGCGTCCTGTCCTGACCGCTACGCCCTGCACCTCGAAACGTGCGCCGCGCACGAGCTTGCTGACGCCGATGAACGCCCGTGCCGGGTGATGGCCGTGGAAGTAGCCGCCGTAGATGCCGTTGAAGGTGTCGTAGAGCGCGAGATCGGTGCAATACACCGTCACCGAGACGAAATCGTCCATCGTGAAGCCGGCGCGCTCCAGCGTGTGCTTCACCGCATCCATCACCAGGCGCGCCTCGGTCTCGGGGCTCGCAGCGGCGTTGCCGGTGCGCGGGTCGATGCCGATGTGACCGGCGACGTACAGCGTGTCGCCGAGGCGCACCGCGTCGCTGAAGGGAAGCGCCCGGCCGTTCGGGGCGGGCGGATGATCGATGTAGCTGCGCTCGGGCGCGGCCGGACCCCCGAGAGCAAGCGGGGCCGCGACGGCGAGCGTCAGCGCAGCGAGCGCCAGCCAGGCCGATGGTCTTCTGGTCTCCGACGTCAGATGCATGCTCCCCTCCCCGCGCCTTCTGCTATGGGCGCCTTCCGGCGGCGGTGACCGCGCGCGCCACGCCGAGCGCGATCACGATGCCGAATAGAAAGATATGCGAGATGAGCTCGCCGACCACGTCGGAGAGCGGCATCACGCGATGATGCACGCGTGACAGCGGCAACACCACCTGATGCATGAACACGTACATCGCGACGCCGAACACGGCCCCGCACAGCACCGGGCGCCGTAGCAGCACGGTGAGCGTGCGGCTCGCCAGGTAGAAGACGAACGCCGCGCTCACGGCGATGAAGAAGTGCAGCGCGGTGCCGAGTCCCAGCACCCATCCCCCGGCGCTGAAGGACTCGGGGCCGAGTACACCGCTCGCGATGCTGCGCACGATGACCCCCGCGCCCGCGCCCTGGTAACCATAAAAGATGAACGCAAACAGCAGGTCGAGTGCACCGCCGAGCAGCCCGCTCACGGCGACTGCGGCCCAGGGTACCCGCGGCGGGGAGACTGGCGAGGCACTCATGAGGCGCGGCTGAAGAGGTCGCTGACGCAGCCTGCGTCCTCGAGCTCGAGCAGGGCGCGCTTGACCGCGAGGCCTCCGCCGAATCCGGTGAGCGAGCCGTCTGCGCCGATCACCCGGTGGCACGGGATGATGATCGGCAGCGGGTTCGCGCCGTTCGCCAGCCCCACCGCCCGCGGCACGCTCCCGACCCGGCGCGCCAGCTCGCCGTAGGAGATCGTCTCGCCGTAGGGAATCGCCCGCAGCGCCTGCCACACCGACCGCTGGAACTCGCTGCCCGCGATCGTGAGCGGTACGCTGAACGCGCGGCGCGCGCCGGCAAAGTATTCCGCCAGCTGCCGGATCGCCTCGGTGAAGGGCGCGGCTTCGTGCCGCCATTCGGGCGGCGGCGTGCGCGGGTGCGGGCCGGCCTGGAAGTGCACGCGCGTCAGCGCCTGTGCATCGCCGGCGAGCAGCAGCCGTCCGACCGGACTGTCCGTCTCGTGCCAGAACAGGGCGTGCATGGTACGCGTATGCTACGCGGACGGCGCTGCCACCGCAGGGTGGGCCGGCGCCTTGCCCCGCGCGCGCAGCGGGACCTGCCCCGCCGCGCGCCACAGGTGGACGGCCGCGTAACCTCGCCACGGGCGCCAGCGGCGCGAGCGCTCCTCGAGCTTCTGTGCGCTCAACACCTCAGCTCCCTGCGGCGCTGCCATCCGCCGCAGCACCCAGTCCCCATAGGGAAAGGCATCGGGCTCCCCGAGCGCCCGCAGGGCCACGTACTGCGCGGTCCACGGCCCGATCCCGCGAAGCGCGGCGAGCGCCGCTGCGACGACCGCGGGCGCGGCGCTGAAGTCCACCCGACGCTCGAGCACCGCTCGCGCGAGCGCTTTGAGCGCCGCGGCGCGCGTGGTGGTGATCCCGAGCCCCCCGAGATCCGAGCGTGCCAGGCTCGCAGGGGTGGGAAACAGATGGGTCAGCCCCTCGGCGCCGGCGCGCAGCGGCTGGCCGCTGCGCTCAACGAGCCGCCCTGCGAGCGTCCGGCCCGCGGCGACGCTCACCTGCTGGCCGAGCACCGCTCGCACCGCGCACTCGAACGGGTCCCACACTCCCGGGATACGCAGTCCCGGACGCTCCGCGACCAGCGGACCGATGAGCGGATCGGCGGCCAGCTCCGCGCCGATGCGCGCCGGGTCGCCGGCGAGATCGAACACCCGCCGCGCGGCCGAAGCGAGCGGCAGCAGCGCCGAAGGCGGCGCGCCCGTGACCCGCAGCTCGAGCGCATGCTGGCCCGCGAGCGCGCGCACCGCGATCAGCGCGTGCCCACCCGGATACGCGAGCGTGCGGGCGTAGCCGGCGGCATCAACCCGCTCGACGCCGCGGATTGCCCGCTGCGCGAGAAACTCCTGCAGGTGCACCCAGTCGTACGGCGGCCGATAGGCGAGCCGCAGCACCACCTGCCCGCCCACCCCGCGCACCATCCCGCGGCGGCGCGCCTGGCGCAGCTCGCGGGGTGAGCGCCGGTAGGCGCTCTGGAACGCATCGTTGAAACGCCGGCTGCTGCCGAACCCGGCCGCCATCGCGATCCCCGTGATCGACAGGTCGGTCTCCTCGAGCAGGCGCACCGCGAAATGCAGGCGCCGCGTCTGGGCGACCGCGATCGGGGACGCGCCGACATGGCGGGCGAACAGGCGCACCAGGTGGCGGCAGCCGACGCCTAAGCGCGCGGCCAGCGCATCCACCGAGTCCTCATCGAGCGCGCCGTCATCGATCAGCCGCAGCGCGCGGCGCACGACTGCCGCGGTGCCGAGCCAGGCCGGCGTCCCGGGCGCGGCCTCCGGCCGGCAGCGCAGACAGGGTCTGAAGCCGGCGGCCTCGGCCGCCGCGGTACTGCCGAAGAAGCGCACATGGGAGCGCTTCGCGAAGCGCGACGGGCAGATCGGCCGGCAGTAGATGCCAGTCGAGGTGATCGCGATGAAGAACTTTCCGTCGAAGCGCGCATCGCGGCTCAAGCGGGCGCGGTCGAGCGCCTCGGGATCGAGGCCGGCAAGGGTCTCCATGCGGCCACGATACGCGCGGGCCGACCCGTCGAGTAGCCATTTTCGGACCTGGGCGTGCCGTGCCCTCAGCCGTTCTGCTTCGCCATCGCGCGGGCGAACGCCGGCCGCGATACGACCCGCTTGACGTAGCCCTCGATCACGGGCGATTTCGGCAGCACCGGGCTGTTCGCAAACAGCGCGAACGAGGTCGCATACAGCACGTCCGCCGCCGAGAAGCGCTCGCCGGCCAGGTAGGGCGAGCGCGCGAGGCGCGCGATCACGACCGCCATCGACTCATCCAGGGCGACCCACCCGGCCGTGCCTCGCGGCACCTCCCAGCTCATGAACTTCGAGAGGAACGCGGGCTCGAGTACGCCGGCGTAGTAGGCGAGCCAGCTCAGGTACGCTCCGCGCTCGCTCTCGCCGGGCAGCGGTCCGATGCGGTTCTTCGGAAACTTGTCGGTCAGGTAGAGAGCGATCGCAATGGATTCGAACACCACGACTCCGTCGTCGGAGATCGCGGGCACCTTGCCGTGTGGATGAGGGTTGGCGGGGTCGGCCGCGCCGCCGTCGCGGGTGCGCGTGGTGACGAGCCGGATCTCATAAGGCGCCTCGAGCTCTTCCAGCAGGAAGATCAAACGCGTCGAGCGCGTGTTCGGGCGGTGATAGAGCGTAATCAAGACGCACCCCTCTCATCGCAGCGAGCGCAGTGTCGCGAGCGACGCCTCGCGCAGTTTGCCGATTGCATCGTCGATGCGGTTGACCGCCGTCTCGGCGTCCTTGCCGAGGCCAGGAACGTCACCCGCTCGAGATCGGCGGCCCGCATCAGCACCTCGAAGGCCGCGGTGCGCACGTTGCGATTGCGCGCGGTGCGCTCGTTGCGCCAGGCGTTATAGGCGCGGCTGCTGATCGCCACGGCGAGGCTGATCAGCGCGACCGCGTTATTGCGCAACTGCTGGCGGATCGAGGTCACGATGCCCGAATGATACGCCGGAGCTGCGGCACTGGATCGCGTGGCAGGCGCGGTGGACAATGCGGCCGTGCGGCAGGTGTCCCCGATGAAGAGCAGGCGGCGGCGCGCGACTCGGGCGGCCCGGGAATTGAGCTCCCCGGCCTGCTATCTACATGAGCTCGAATCCGGCGCGCCGGGCGCGGAGCAGCCTGCTGTGTCGATCAAGCGCATCTACGAAGAACCGGAGGCGCATGATGGCTACCGGGCGCTGATCGACCGCCTGTGGCCACGCGGCATCAGCCGCGAGCGCGCGGCGCTCGATGCCTGGCTCGTCGAGCTCGCGCCGAGCAGCGCGCTGCGCACCTGGTACCGGCACGACCCGAAGCGCTGGAGCGAGTTCGCGCGCCGCTACCGTGCCGAGCTGCGCGCGCACAGCGAGGCATTGGCCGCCCTGCGACGCCGCGCCGAACGCGGGCGCGTGACGCTGCTCACCGCCACGCGCGAGCCGCGCCTCAACCACGCCGTCGTGCTGCGCGCGATGCTCCTGAAGAGCGCCCGCCCCGCCGCCCTGCGACCTGAGCCTTAACGCCGACTGAACGATCCCAGCACACTCCTGCGCCGTCAGCGCCGGGGCTTCGACCGCGTTCTTACAGGCAGGTGAATTGCTGAGGATCCGACCATGCGTAGCATTGTCAAATTGACGATCGCCCTGGGTGTGAGCGCGGTCCTCTCGGGCTGCGTGGTCGCTCCGGTCGGACCCCCGCGAGCCTACGTCGGCGTCGGCGTCGTGGCGCCGGCCCCCGTGGTCGTGGTGCACGGCTACTACGGCGGCTACTGGCACCGCTGAAATCCTTCGAACCTGCCGAGGCGGCGGGCGGCTGGCCGGGTGCGTGCGGCCCGCCGCGTGATTCAAACCGCCGCCTCCGCTAGTATCGGGTCCTCCGCGACGCACCGCGAGGACCTCCTTGGAAGTCGGCGCCAAGACTGACACCCCTGGCCTGCGCGCGGCTCAGATACGTACGGTGGTGCTGCTGTTCTGCGGCTACGCGGCCTGCTACTACTGCCGCGCGGATCTCTCGGTGGCGACTCCGCTGCTCGCCGAGGAGCTCGCGGCTAAGGGCCTGAGCCACGGCGAGGCGCTCATCCACATCGGCACGATCACCTCGCTCGGCGTGCTCGCCTATGCCATCGGCAAGCTGTTTCTCACCGGCCTCGGCGACTACTGGGGCGGGCGGCGCAACTTCTTCATCGGCGTGGGCGGCGCCACGGCGTTTACGCTGCTGTTCGCCGCCGGGGCCACCCTGCCCATATTCACGCTCGCCTGGGTCGCCAACCGCCTCACGCAGTCGCTCGGCTGGGCGGGCCTGATCAAGGTCTCCTCGAAGTGGTTCAACTACTCCTCCTACGGGCTGGTCGCCGGGATCCTCAGCTTGAGCTACCTGGCCGGCGATGCCGCCGCGCGGCAGCAGATGAGCCTGCTGATCGCACACGGTTACGGCTGGCGCGCGCTGTTCGTGTTCGCGGCGATCGTCGCCGGACTGGCGCTGCTCGCAAGTCTGCTGTGGCTGCGCGAATCGCGGGTCGCAGAAGGCTTTGAGGAAGCCGAGCCCAACCCGCTCAACCTGTTCGCCTCGAGTGAGTCGCGGCCGGCGAGCGTGGCGGCGCTGCTCGTGCCGCTGCTGCGCAGCCCGTCGTTTCTCGTCGTTTGCCTGCTGTCCTTCGGCGCCACCATAATCCGCGAGACGTTCAACACCTGGACGCCGGTGTACCTGCGCGATTACCTGGGCTACAGCCTGAGCGATTCCGCCGCGACCAGCGCGATCTTCCCCTTCGTGGGTATCCTGTCGGTGCTGCTCGCGGGCTGGCTGAGCGACCGTCTGGGCTTGAGCGGACGCTCGCTGATCATGTTCCTCGGTCTCGGGGCCACCGCCGCCGCGCTGATGGCGCTCACGGCCGTGCCGGCTGGACATGCGGGGTCGTGGGTGGCGGTGATGCTGATCGGCGTCGTCGCGCTCTCCCTCCTCGGACCCTACTCCTATCTCGGGGGCGCCTTCGCGCTCGACTTCGGCGGCAAGCAGGCGAGCGCTGCCTCCTCCGGCATCATCGACGGAATCGGCTACCTGGGCGGCGTCCTGGCGGGCGATACCATGGCGCGACTTGCGGTCTGGTACGGCTGGCGGGGTGTGTTCGTGACGCTGGCGGCGGTGAGCGCGGCATCCGCGCTCAGCGCCGGCTACCTGCACCTGCTCAACACGCGCGCCGCGGCGAAGGCGCCGGCGCTGGCGAAGGCACATGCCTAGCGTGGCGGCCCGGGTGTCCGCTACGCCGGAGACACTCACGATCGAGTGGAGCCAGGGCGGCGTGAGCGAGTTCCCGAGCCTGTGGCTGCGCGACCACGTCCCGGAGAACAGCGATTCGCACAGCGGCCAGCGCCTCGTCGACATCGTGGAGCTGCCGGCCGCACCGCGCATCCGCACGGTGCGCGCCGACGACGGCCGGGTACACGTCGAGTGGGAGGGTGAAGCACGCAGTGCTGCTTTCGATCTCGGCTGGCTCGCCGCGCAGGCGGCCGGCAGCGAGGCGCAGCGCCCGGAGCTGCGCCGGCGGCTGTGGCTCGAGGGCGCCCGGCTCGATGCGCGGCGCGACTTCGCCTGGGTGGAGCTCGCCGCAGCACGCAGCGAGCCGCGCGTGCGCCTCGAGTGGCTCACGCGGCTCACGCAGGATGGCCTCGCCTTCATCAGCGCGGTGCCCTGCGAGCCGTGCGCGCTCCTCGGCGCGGCGCAGCTCATCGGGCGCGTCGCGGAGACCAACTACGGACTCACGTTCGATGTGCGCTCGGTACCGCAGCCGGAGAATCTCGCCTATTCTGACCTGGGGCTCGGCCTGCATACCGACAATCCCTACCGCGAGCCGGTGCCGGGCTTTCAGGCGCTGCACGCGCTCATCACCTCGCCCGAAGGCGGCGACAGCCTGTTCGCGGACGGCTGCGCGCTCGCCGCGCACCTCGAGGACAGCGCTCCCGACGCGTTCAGACTCCTCACCACCACCGCGGTCCCGTTCCACTACCGCTCGGCCGATGCGGAGCTCTATGCGGCACGGCCGCTGATCGAGCTGTCGTGCGAGGGCCAGGTGGCGGCGGTCCATTACAACAACCGCTCGATCCGGATCGCGCCGGGCACCGCGCCCGGGTTCTACGCCGCGTACCGGCGTTTCGCCGCGCTGCTGCGCGAGGAGCGCTTCCAGCTGCGCCTCAAGCTCGCGGACGGCGATCTGGTCGTGTTCGACAACCAGCGCGTGCTGCACGGCCGTACCGCATTCACCTCGGCGAAGCACCCGCGGCACCTCAAGGGTTGCTACCTGACGCGCGACAGCGTCTTCAGCGAGACCGGCCTCCTGCGGCGCACGCTGGGGCGGCAAGCGTGAGCGTCGCCGACGAGGTGCTCGCGATCTACGGCGCGCGCGGCGCGGGCGCGTACTTCGGCGAGCGCGTCTCGATGACCGAGCACGGGCTGCAGGCGGCCTGGTTCGCGCAGAACGAGGGCGCGCCCGAGCCGCTCATCATCGCAGCTCTGCTGCACGACATCGGCCACCTGCTCGAGGCGGTGCCGGACGAGCTCGCCGAGTGGACCGCGGATGCGCATCACGAAGAATTGGGCGCACGCTGGCTGGCGCAGCGCTTCGGACCCGAGGTGAGCGAGCCGGTGCGCCTGCACGTGCCGGCGAAGCGCTACCTCTGCGCGACCGATGCCGACTACTTCCGCCAGCTGAGCTCCGCATCGGTCCACACGCTCAAGCTCCAGGGCGGCCCGATGTCGCGCGAGGAAACGCGCCAGTTCGAGCGCGAGCCTCATTACCGCGAGGCGGTGCGCGTGCGCCGCTGGGACGATCAGGGCAAGGTCGCGGGGCTCAAGACGCCGCCGCTCGAGGCCTATCTTCCCATGCTGAACGCGGCGGCTCGCGCACGCTAACATTCCATGGACCTCGCGAGAGACAAGATCGCCTATGTCCCCTCGACCGGCGTTCGCCGCGTGCACGACACGCCGCTCGTCGTCGCGACCTCAGCGAGCCTCGAGGGCTACGGCCTCCTGGTGGAGGACCCGAAGACCTTCCCGATCGAGATCGTCACCTGGCCCGCTCAGGGCTGGCGTGCGATCGATGCGGGCAGCGGCAATCAGGGCGGCGTGACCGAAGGCTTGTTCGAGTTCTGCTGGCAGGGCGAGACGCTCTACGCCCGCAACCACGCGGTGGGCGACAGCTATCTCTTCGGCTGGAGCAACTGGCCGGAAGAGGCAGCGGCTGGCGGAGGAGCCGCGCGCGCGCGTGCTCTCATCTGGCGCGCGAACTATCACCCCGACGGCGGTCAGCTCTTTTACCCGCTCACCGGCCAGAGCTTCGTCGTGCCCCTCGCGCTGCCGGGTGACGACGTGACTCCCCAGTCCTTCGTCAGCTTCTGGTGCGACGGCCGCCAGGGGCTCTACCTGCATCCGAGTGTCTGGCACGGCGCGGTCGTGCCGCACGACGACGAGGCGCGATTCCTCGACCGGCAGGGCCGCGTGCACGCGCGCGTCTCGGTCGACTTCGTCAAGGAGTTCGGCTGCTATCTCGGCGTCTCGCTGCGCGGGCCATAGAGCCCGCGCGGCGGCTCGAGCTCACGCGCGCGGCTCGGCGAGCAGCTGCACCCAGAACAGGCCCCGTCGCGAGGCGCGGCCGGGCGCGAGTCCGAGCCCCATCTCGGCGAAGCGCGGATCCATGATGTTCTGGCAGTGGCCGGGACTCGCGAGCCAGCCCTTCACGGCCTCGTCGACCGTTTCCGGACCGTAGGCAATATTCTCGCCGACCAGCTTCTCGTGATAACCGGCCGCGCGTACCCGGTCGGCGGGTGACTGGCCCGAAGGATCCTCGTGCTCGAAGTAGTCGTGCACCGCCATGTCGGTCGCATGCCCGAGCGCCACACCCGCAAGCGTCCCGGACAAGCTGAGCGGCGGCGCCGGTGCGAACGACTGCGCCCCGCAGCGCGCGCCCCGGGCCCGCGCCTCGTTGACGAGTTGCAGCGCACGGCTCGCCATGGCCGGCGTCGCGGAGCTCACCGGGGCCGGGCTCGCCGCTGCCGCCGGGCTCACGGCCGGGCGAGCGGCTCCCACGCCTGTGCGGCCGGTGGTCGTGGACGCGGCATAGGCCACCGGCGCGGGCGAGGACGGCGGCGCGGTGAGCACCAGGTAGGTCTCGGAGCCTCGATGGTAGATGCCCACCTCGCGCAGCTCGCGGCTCGAGACGGCATCGCAGCGGGTGCGGCGGAGGCGCTGGATCAGCGCCTCGTCCGAACCCATGAGGCGCAGGCCCCGCGCGCTCCCGCTCTCGAGCGAATGCCCGTCGGCCCATTGCTCGGCCGCGCGGTCGAGGGAGGGGTTGTAACGCAGCGGCGGCGCGGCCGGAACAATGCCGCCGCAACCACCGGCGCGCAGCATCTGCACAACCGACAGGGCATCGGAATGCGCCGCGGGGGTGGCGCTCAAGCCCGTCAGCATGACCAGGAGACCCCACGGCCGGCGGGGGTTCACGCGCTTCATCCGACGCTCCTCGAGTGAGGCTGCTCGCACGCGCACGAGGTTAACCAAAGCAACGCGCCGGGACTGTGGCGGATGACCGCGTCCGGGCGGTACTCGGTCACAGATTCCTCGGGCGGCGCAGGTCGGCACCGCGGTGCCGGTTCTAGGGTAGCGGGTGAATCCTGGTATTGAAGAGGTACGGATCGCTGAAGTCGGTCTCATCGCCGGCCTTCTTGCCGGCGACGGGCTGCAGCCGCGCCGCGAGCGGCTTGTGCCACTTCCAGGCAAGCGAGGCCACGTCGCCGTAAATGCGCGTGAGCTGCGCCTCGGTGACGTCGCCCGGCAAGGGCACGGTGTCGACCCCGGTGGCGCATACCGCGGAGTATGCGAGCAGCGCATCCAGGTCGTAGGTACCTTCGGCCCAGCGGCGCGCCAGGAGCCTATCCTCCATCACCGGGACCATGAGACCTGAGTAGCCGATCTGCCTGACCGGGACCGCCTTGACGGCGGTCGTGATGATGAGCGCCGCCGTCAGCGTGCCGCTCGCGCCGAACCTGGCTCCCGTGAAGGCTTCGATCGCCGCTCCGATCGACACGTCGGCGAGCGGTGCGGGCGTGGGATCCACGCCCATGAACGTCCAGCCGTGCCGGGCGGCCACCCGGACGCCGACCGCCTCGGCGACCCTGCCATGAACGGTGAGCTGCCGCGTGAGCTCGGCCACCGCCGCGTCGAAGTCGCCGTGCGTGCGCGCGAACACCTCCTGAACGACGTTCGCGCCCTCGAAGCCGATCGCGAGGCGCTCGCCGGCCCCGGGATGGTAGGCACCGGGATAAAAAGGTGCGTAAGGACCCAGCATGGCGGTCGCCGCGAAGTTGAAGGTCCCCTGACTGTGCGGGCTGTGGTCGGCGACGTAGCGCACCAGGCGGGCGCTCTCGCGGATCACCTGCCAGTGAATGCCGTCGTCAGCGGCGATGATCGCGCTCGCATTGATCTGCGAGAGCGAGCTCAGGGCCTGCGCCAGCAGCTGCATCGGATGCGGATCGTCGCCGTCGCGCAGCATCGCCGGTCCGACGTTCGGCAGGAAATTCTCCCGCTCTGCGAGCTCATCGAGCGCCTTGAGGAAGGCGAGCGCCTCGCCGTCGGACTCGCCACGCACGAGCTCGGCGAGCGGCTGGGTCACGATGCGGACCGATTCGACCGCATAGCCCTCGTGCTCGAACTCGCACTGCGCCTCGCGCAGCACCGCGAGCGTCGCGGCGATCTGGCGCGCGTAAGTCGCGCGCTCGAGGCTCACGAAGGCGGTGATGGCCCGCACCCTGGGCTTGGTGTAATCCTCAGCCTGCGCAGTGGCCGCACAGGCCGCCGCCAGCCACATCAGACCGAGCGCGGCGCAGCGAACGCGGATCATGACGCCAATTAGAGCATGAACAGACCGGCCTTGCGCTTTGCTAGGCTACGCCACTTCGGCAAGCAGCCGCCCGGGAGCGCCTCGTGAGATCACCTGCAACGATCGCGGCCGCCATGGCCGCCCTGCTCCTGCCCGCCGCTCAAGCCTCGCAGCCGGCGATGACGGCCGGCGACCTCGCACAGCTTTGCGATGGCTCGGATCACGTGAGCGTGAACGCCTGCCGCATCTACATCCTGGGAGTCACGCAGGGGATCTCGGTGGGAATCCGCATGGCCGGAGCCAGGAGCCCGGCGGGCCGCCCGTGCGTGCCGCCGGGGATCTCCGCGCAAGAGCTCGAGGCGACCTTGAAGAAGAAGCTCGCGGCGCTCGATCCGGACTCGCAGCAGCACGATGCGGCCGGATTCATCGGCGCCGCGCTCGCCGCGGCGTTCCCGTGCGGGGGAGGCAAGCGGTGAGCCGGCGGGGTCGGTTCCGGCTGGCGGCCTGCGCCGCGCTCCTCACCGGGTCCGCGAGTCTCGCGCAGAGTCCGCCGGCTGACCGGGACGGACTCTATTTCCCGACGGCCGTCGCACAGACCGAGGCCGACGAATACACGCGCTACGAGCTGCTGGCGCCCGAGACGGCGAGCTTCCGGATCACCTATGAAGTGACCGCGACGACCGCCGGCGCGAAGTTCTTCTACAACCCCATTCGCAAGGGCAGCGCGGCGAGCGACGAGAGCGTCTACGACGCGCACCTCGGAACACCCCTGCACTTCGAGGTGGTGAGCGGCGCAGCGGCGCGCGCGGACCCCCTGATGCCCGACGCGGATCCCGCGACCGAATACATCCGCGTGACGCTCGCCGCCCCCGTGCCCGAGCGCGGCCAGGCGCGCCTCCTCATCCTCAAGACCTACAAGGACCCGAAGAGCTATTACCTCGACGGCAAGACGCTGGTCTTCGACCGGCCGCTCGGCGTCAAGCGCAACAAGATCGTGCTGCCGCCCGGCTACGAAGTGACCGGCCTCACCGTGCCCGCGCAGATCCGCACGGAGCAGGACGGGCGTATCGCCGTGAGCTTCCTGCACGCCGGCGCGGGCGAGGCGCCGCTCAAGGTGCGCGCCGTCAAGGACGCGCAAGTTACGGCACCGAAGCCTTTCACGGCGCAGCGCAGCTGGGAGTCGCCCTTCGAGGGTGGCACGGAGGAGGAGCGCCTCGCCGAGCGCGCCCATCAGGACCGCGACATCGTCTATTTCCTGCAGCAGCCCGAGACCCACGCATTCAGCCTCTACCACGACTACACCGAGACGCGCGCCGGCGTGAGCGGCTACGCCAACGTGGTGCGCGCCGGAAGCGTGGCGAGCCATCCATCGGCCACGAACCTCGACACGGGCGAGGCGCTCGAGGCGCGGGAGATGAGCGGATCGGAGCTCATGGCCTCGAAAATCAACGTCGGCGAGACGGTCCCGGCGGCCGCGCGCGTGGTGGTGATCCCGTTCGCGCCCCTCGAGAAGGGGCGCACCCTACGGCTGCGGATCATGGAGACCTACACGGCAGCCGTCAGCTACCGCCTCGAGGGAGACGAGCTGGTGTTCGACCGCCGACTCGGCCGGCCGCGCAATGCCGTGGTGCTGCCGTCGGGCTGGTATTGCACCTTCAGCGCAGCTCCCGCGACCGTGAGCCAGCTGCCGGACGGACGGGTACGGCTCGACTACTGGGACGACCGGCCGGAGGCGGTCGAAGTGTTGCTCAAAGCGCGGCGGCGCGCCGGAGACTGACTGGCGGGCGCAGCCCGGCGAGCCCCGAGGTGCCGGGCGAAGAAGCTCACGACCACGCGGTAGACCTGCTGCGATTCCGGCAGATCGGGATCGAAGAAAAACGCATGCCACATCCCGTCCCACACGTGCAGCTCCGCGTCCACGCCCGCCTCGGCGAGCGCGGCCTGCGAGGCGTAGAGCGAGCTCACCATGAAATCGCGCGAGCCCGCGATGAGCAGCGTCGGCGGAAAGGCGCGCAGCACCTCCCGCGAGCTGATCGGCAGGACCAGTGGGTCCTGCGGCGAGGCGCCCTCGAAGTAGGGCTGTCCGCTCATGGCGCCGCTGTCGGCGCCCGGAAAAGGCGGCTCGCCGACGAGCAGCGGAGCCACGTGACTCGAATCTCCGCCGAGCGCGGCGAGCGAGCCGCAGAAGGTGCCGATCGCCCCCGGCATCGGCAACCCCACCTTCTGAAACCACGCCACGGCCTCCCCCGCCAGGATGCCGCCGGCCGAACAGCCGTAGATGCCGATGTTCCCGGCGCGGTGATTCTTGAGCAGCTCGCGATAGACCGCCGCCACATCCTCGCTGGCGGCAGGGAATTTGAATTCCGGCGCCATCCGGTAGGCAACCGTGATCACGGTGATGCGCCCGAGTCCTGCGATCGGGATCGACTCGGCCCGCGCGCCGTTCCCCTCGCCCCAGACGAAGCCGCCGCCGTGCAGATTGATGAGCACGCGATCACGGTTCTCCGGCGCGACGCCGGCCCTGGGCGTGATGACCTGGGTGCGCACGCCAGCGATGAGTCTCTCCTCGATGCTGACCGGGTAGAGTGCCTCGGCGCGCGCGACGAACGGCGCATTCTTGCGCTCGTCCTCCGCACGTATCGCGCCGATGTCGGCAGGTGACTCCGGCCCCTTGGCCGGCGGCGGCGCGGGGTGCGCGAAGAGCGCGATGAGCTTCGCGCGCGCCGCGGCGCTCATGAATCTCGAGGCGGGAATCGACACCGGCGGCAGATGTGCTGCGCCCTCGTTGTCCACCTGCGGCCGCGGAGCGGGCGATTCCGTGCCCCATGCGCCCAGCGACGCGGCCTGGGCGGCCCCCGCCAGCAGCAGTGCCCACGCCGCCCGCGACCCACTCCTCTCAAGTAACGCATCACTCGCACGCATATGACACCTCAGTCGAGCTCGCCCTCATCTTCGCGCACCTGCGCCAGGGTCTGATCCTCGGGCGCGGGTCGCGCCGCCGGGAGCGGCTCGATGCGCCCGGCGATGAACCGCGAGATGGCGGGCCCGGCCAGCAGCAGGAACAGGAAACGAATGGTCTGCAGCGCCATCACGAAAGACACGTCCACGCGGCTCGAGGCCGCGATGATCGCCACCGAGTCCGCGCCCCCGGGGCTCGTGGCGAGATACGCGGTCAGCGGATCGATGCCGAAGGCCGCGACCAGCATGAGCGCCAGCAGGCCGGCAAACGCGATGAGCAGCACGATCGCGGCCAGGATCTGCGGCAGCGCGCGCACGGCGTGCGCCAGGATGTCGCGGCTGAACCCGAGTCCGATGCTCCAGCCGACGATCGCGTAGCTCACCGCCAGCAGCCACGGCGGCAGCTCGAGGCGCACGAGCCCGCTCGAATGCAGCGCGGTGCCGAGGATCATGGGCACCAGGAACACGCCGGCGGGCACTCGCGCCAAGGCGACCGAGCAGACCGCCGAGCAAGGTCCGCGCCGAACTCGCCGGCCATGAACACCATGGCGGAGGCCGCCCCGGGCGCCATGCCCCACACCGCGGTGGTCCCGGGCAGCACACGGGCGCGGCTCATCGCGCCGCCGATCACACTGGCGGCCGCGACGACCGCGGCGATCACCCCGAGGAACAGCGGCCAACGCCGCGCGAAGATCGCCAGTATCTCGGGTGTCAGCGCGCGCGCGATCATGCAGCCGATCACCGCCTGGCCGACGTACAGTGCCGCGCGCGGCAGCCGGATGGCGCCGCCGCCCGCCTCGACTGCGATCGCGGCGATCATCGGACCGAGGAGCAGAGCCGCAGGCAGCCTCACCAGCATGAGCAGCCCCGACAGCAGCAGCGAGCCGCCGAGGAGCACCAGCCACCGCAGGGGATGCGGGAGCGCATCGAGGAGAGGAGGTTGCCGGAGCACCTGGTGGCGACTGACCCTGCTCGCAAAATGAGCCGGTCGGAACACTACCCCAAATCGACGGCAGGCGCCGCGGCGCCTCCCCTGCGCGGGCACTCAGGCCGGGATCCGCGCGCGGTGCACGGCTCTCAGTCCGGGCACCGCGCGCTCTCCCGCACCCGCTTCAGCGCGAGTCGACTCCGGATCTAGAGGCGCTCGCCGGTCGTCGGATCGAGGAACAGCCGCCGATCGTCGCCGCCGTCGTCGAAATCCAACATGTTGAGCAGTGAGCCGGCGATCTGGTCGTAGGAACCGCCGCCGAGCTGGCCCGTGCCCCAGTTGTCCTCGATGAAGCGCAGCACCGAGCTCTGATCGGTCAGCGTGTGATCGACGAAGTTGCGCCGGGCGAACGGCGAGATCACCAGCAGCGGCAGCCGCGGGCCGTAGCCGCAGCGGCCCGGAATCCCTGCGAGCGGCGTACCGTGGCCGCAGACGCCGGGACCGTTCAACTGATCGGTGTCGTTCACGGGCCCGGTGGCAACCGCCGACGGGTTGACGATCGGCGACATCTGGTGGTCATACCAGCCGTCGGAGTCGTCGTACAGGATGACGATTGCGGTGCTGCGCCAGTGCCGCGAGGCCATGAGGGCGTTGACCGTCTTCACGATGAAGGCCTGCTCCAGCAGCGGGTCGGAATAGCCCGCGTGCCCATCCTGCGCAGCGATCGCCTTGAGGAAGCTGACCGCCGGCAGACGACCCTTGGCGAGAGCGTCGAAAAAGTCATGCAGGTCATACTGATGATTCGCCCCGCCGTCGTCGCTGGTGCCGATGGAGTCGAGGGATTTGGGGCGCACGTGCGTCAGATTGGCGGTGGAGGTGAAGTACTGGAAGAAGGCGTGGTGCGGGATGTAGTCCGCGGTCGGCCCGCCGTTCGCGGGAGTCGCCGGACTCGAGCGCTTGCAGCCGGTCGTGCCGTTGGCGTTCACGACGGTGAGGTCGAAGCCGCCCATGAACGAACCCCAGGTGATGCCTTTCTGATTCAGCAAGTCGCCGATGTTTGACGCGCTCGACCTGACGGTTGTGCCTGCGGAGCAGACATCCCCGGTGGGATCGAGATCGCCGACCAGCGTGCCGGGACCCGAATTGTTGGGAACCACTTTGGCACTGGCAGCGCTCGGAGTGGCCGCAGCCGTCGTACCCGCCACCAGATTGAGCACCCCGGGCGTCGAAGGTCCGAAGGTCGTTCCATAGGAGTTATCGCTCATGGCGAACTGCTGCGCGTAGTTCCACAGCGCCGTGACGGTGTTGCCGTCGAAGTAGCCCATGACGATGCCCTGGCCCTTGCCGTAGGCAAACTGCGCAGCGCAGAAGCTGCTCGCGCCCTGCCCCACGCTCGCCGGAAACATGTCCATCAGCCCGCCGTCGAAGGCCTGCTGCTCGGGACCGTAGTTGTGGTCCTGGTCGCAGGTCGAGGCCTGCGTGCGATCGAGCCTGAACGGGTTGATCGCGTTCACACCGTTGCCGGGGTTGTTGGCGTTGGGGTTGTTGGTGAGGAGCTCGCCCTCCGGCAGTCCATCCGCCAGCGTTCCTAGGCCGTTGGCGGACGGGGTGTCATCCTTGGCGTGGAAGCGCGGCTCCCCCGCCGGGTTGAGCGCGACGGGATAGGTCGCGAAGTAGTGATCGAACGAGACGTTCTCCTGGAAAATGACGACCAGATGCTCGATGGGCGTAGTGGTCTCGGGATTCCAACTGGCGGCAGGGTCCGCATGACCCATGGCGACGCCGGCTGCGAGGGCGATGGCCGCGGTGCGCGCGAGACGCTTGACCGCGACGTGGCTGCGATGATCTGACATGGCTATTTTCTCCGGAAGGCAACAGTTGACCTGCGCTTCTTGTGTGAGCGCACGCCGCCACGCTGCCACGGGCACATGACGGATCAGTGATGCATGGGTGACCCTTGCGTGAAGCTGCCGATGCGCTGTCCTGCGCGAGCGGGTAACCTGCTCTCCCGCAGGGCACTGTGCGCGCCATGAGCCACCGGATCACGCGACGGGATTTTCTCGACGGCATCGCCTGCGCGATCGTCGCGGGCGCCGCGCCGCGCCCGGGCCTTGCGCTCGAGGGCGGCGCCTCCTACCCGCCTGCCCGCACGGGTTACGCGGGCAGCCGCCCGGAGGATTTTGCCGTTGCGCACGAGGTACGCGACGGCAGGCGATACCAGCTGGATTCCCAGCCGGTAACCGAGCGTTACGACTTCATCGTGATCGGCGCCGGGATCGGGGGCCTGGCGTCCGCGCATTACCTGCGTCGAGCCAGGCCAAAGGCACGGATCCTGATCCTCGACAATCACGACGACTTCGGCGGACACGCGCGTCGCAACGAGTTCAACGTCGGCGGCCGCTTCCTGCTGGGCTACGGCGGCAGCGAGTCGCTGGAGGGAATCCGGCGCCGCTGGTCGCGCGTGGCACGCGAGTGCGTGGTCAGCATCGGAGTCGACGTCGAGCGGCTCGAGCGGGCGTTCAACGTCACGCTGTATCCGGGTCTCGGGCTGTCGTCGGGCCTGTTTTTCCCGCGCGAGATCTACGGTGTGGACCGGCTCGTGACCGGCGACCCGGTGCGGCAGCTCCCCACCGACGTGCCGCCGGAGCTGCACCGCGGCCGCCCCCCGCAGGAATTCATCGCCGACTGCCCGCTTGACGCTGCCCAGAAGGCGAGCTTGCTCGTCCTCTACACCGAGCGCCGCGACGTACTGAGCGGCATGAGTCCCGCCGGGAAGCGGCGGCTTCTCGAGAAGACCTCATATCACGACTATCTGCAGCGCTACTTCGGGCTCGACGAGCGCTCGCTCGCGATGTTCGACGGCCGGACTCTCGACCTGTTCGCCTGCAAGGCCAACGCGGTATCGGCGCTACTCGCCTGGCAGTGCCAGTATCCCGGCTTCCAGGGGCTGGGCCTGCAGATGTCCCGCGAGGGTGTGCTTGAAGGTGATCCCTACATCCACCACTTCCCCGACGGGAATGCCACGCTTGCCCGACTCTTTGTCCGCCAGCTGATCCCCGCGGTGGCGCCCGGACATACCATGGAGGACGTGATCCCGGCGCGCTTCGACTACGGCCAGCTGGATGAGAGCGCCAATGACACGCGCCTGCGGCTATCCTCGACGGTTGTCGCGCTCGGCAACCGCGCCGCCGGCGTCGACGTACTCTACATGCGCGACGGCGCGCTGACGCGCGCCTCGGCCGGTCACGTAATCTACGCCGGCTACTCGGCGATGCTTCCTTACATCTGCGCCGATCTGGACGAAGCCCAGCGTAAGGCCGTGGCGGACCAGGTGAAGGCCCCCCTCATCTACGTCAACGTCGCGCTGCGCAGCTGGCGCTCCTGGGTCAACCGCGGAGTGCACTACGTCAACAACCCTGCGGGCTTCTACAGCCACATCAAGCTCGACTACCCGGTGAGCCTCGGCGACTACCGCTTCCCGCAGAGCCCCGATGAGCCGATGATCCTGCACCTGTTGCATTGCCCGTGGCCAGACGGTCCGGTGAAAGACTTGCGCACCGCGTGGCGGGCGGCACGTGGAATCGCCTACTCACTGCCCTTCGACGTGCTGGAGGCCCGGGCACGCGATGAGCTGACCCGGATTCTGGGCCCGGGCGGATTCGATGCGGAGCGCGACGTCGCGGCCATCACCGCCAATCGCTGGGGCCACGGCTACGCCTATGACATGGACACGCTGTTCGATGACCCAGCCACGGCCGCGCGCGAGACACGCTTGAGCCGCGCGCCGATCGGGCACATTCATTTCGCCGGCACCGACGCCGCGTGGATGGCCTACGCCCACTGGGCGATCGACTCGGCGCAGCGCGCCGCGCAGGAGATTACCGGGTAGGACCGCCGGATCACCCCGATTCGATCCGCAGCAGCTTGGTGCGGCCGGATGCCCCGCTCTTGATGGAGACCGCGCCCTTCGGGCAACGGAAATGATCCGCCACCAGCGCAAGCAGCTCGCGATTCGCCTTGCCCTCGGTTGCCGGAGATTTGACCCTGGCGAGCCAGCTGCCGTCGGACAGCTGTTCCAGCGAAGTCACACGCGCATTCGGCTTGACCTTGACCCGGATGATGCGAGGCGTCGTCACTCAAGCATCATGAGCCGTCGCGGGGCCGCGCGGCCTCCCGGTAGCCAACGAACACGTGCTTCGGGATCATGCAGTGCACGCCCTTACGGATGTCGACCACCTGCGTCACGCGGCAGTCCCCCACGATCGAGGTGAGCGCGTAAGCCTCCTCGCGACTCATCGGCACGATCTTCTGCGTGGTGAGCCAGTTGACGGTCTGCTCGACGGCGATCTTCATCGCCTGATTCAGATCCTCGTCGTAGCCCATGAAGATCCAGTCGGTCCTGGTCTCCGCCCACGGCCACTCGCTCTTCAGGTCCTTGCGCACGATCGGCTGAATCTCGATCTCCTTATAAGAGCACTCGAGCGCGGTGAGATTGACCTCGCCGTTCCCCTGCCGGCAATGTGAGTCGCCGGTCCAGATCAAGCCGCCCTTGATGAAGACCGGGACATACAGCGTCGATCCGGCCTGCAGCTCGTTCAGGTCCATGTTCGAGCCGTTCTTCCAGGGCCGCAGCGTACTGGTGCGCCCGCGCTCGTCCCGTATGGGAGGGCCGGCTTTCGCGGCCGGCTCGTTGGGATCGACGCCGACCGCGAAGGTTCCGGGAAAGGGCTTCAGATCGATCATGATTCCCGGCTTGAACTCCGTCTGCATCTTCACCAGGTCGAGCTTGTAGTAGCGCACGAAGCCCTCGGGAAACTCCGGGGCCAGCAGTCCCACGGTCGGGAAGTCCTTGCCCGGCAGGTTGAAGTTGAAGGCGTCGGCCTTGGGAACGATCTTGAGAATGTGAATCTCGAGGGTGTCGCCGGGCTCCGCCCCGGAGACATAGATAGGCCCCGTGATCGAGTGCGGGCCACCGCCGTCGTTCTGCTTGCGCAGCTTCACGATCTCATCCATGTCGGCGCCCGGCTTGATCTGCCCCAGCGAGTGCGAAAGCGTCTCGATCGAGACCGTGTCGCCTGAATTGATGGTGAGCCGCGGCTTCTCGCTGGTGTCGTACCAGCCCCATTGCACGTTCTCAGGCGTGGCGGGCAGGGAATAGTGCCGGGCTTCGGCGAGCGGAAGCCAGGCGAAGGTCGTCAGCAGGGCGATTGCGGTTCTCATGGCGAGCTCCTCTGCGGCTAGAGCCGGGCCTCGGCATGATAGGCCAAAGCCGCAGCCCGGAGGCTGCTCAGCGAGCGGACGGGTGTGCGAGCGCGGCCGCCGGAGGTTCCAGATAGAAGGCGTACTGGGCGAGGCAGCTGCGCAGAAAGCTGCGCGCCTCGTACCCCACGCAGCGCAGCACCGGGCGGTGCGTCATCCAGACGACGCTCGCGGTGCCGACGAAGAACGCCCGGTGCGCCAGGCGCATCAGCCCCCGCAGCGGTGCGGGGCGGGCGGCGCGCAGGGCCAATAGCAACTGGGACTCGAAGCCGACGTGCGCGAGCTCCTCGCAGACGAGGGTGCGGCAAAGTACCTTGAGGCGCTGGCATCCGGTCGCGGCTTCGAGCGCACGGTAATACACCTTGCCGATCAGCTCCGCGCAGATCAGGACGTGCAGGTACAGCTCGAAACCGGCGAGTCGCCGGGCGACGCGAAACACCCGATCGGTCCAGTCGTGGCGCTTGCGCGCTATCCCGTGATCCTCCATGAAGGCCCGCAAGAGGCTGGCGTGGCGCTGTTCCTCGCGGATGAACAAGGCCACGATACGCGCGAGCGACGGCTGGCCGTGCTCGCGGCCGAAGCGCTCCGCAGCCCGCTGCAGCGTCGCGCCCTCGGACTGCTCGCCGAGCTGGAAGCTCGCGATGGAGCTCGCGATGAGCCGCTGCTCCTCCGGGGTCAGGCGGTCGGAGAGGCACGCCGGCACGAGCCGTGGGTGCTGCGCGTGGTATTCGAAGTGATTCAGCCAGATCTGCAGATCGTCGGAGCCCATGACGCCACCCTCCTGGTCCTTGCGCGAGAGTGTGCGAGCTCATTCGGGTGACGCCATGGCGCGATTCGGGCGGATTCGGGCGGCGCGCGGACCCTGCTCGCCAGGGCTGCCGACGAGCCGGGGTCGAGCCTGCGCCTTCAGGACGGGGAGTGTTGAGCGAGGATGCGCGCCTTGCTCGCCTCGTAGTCATCCGCGGCAAGCACTCCGAGTTTGCGCAGGCGCTGGTGCTCGCGCATCTCATCGCGCAGTTGATCCGCCTTGGCGGGCCGGCGGGCGGCCGCAGCCAGCTTGAGGTGGGCCGCAAGCTTTGGCGTGAACTGCCGGACGGCTCGCAGCGTGGCCATGCCGCCGGTGAACTCGAGGAGCCTTGCCTGGCCGTGCCGGCTGAGCAGGCGCACCGTCCCGGTCGTGCGATACGCGGCGATCAGGGTCGTCAACGCCCAGGCTCCCACCACGGCGGCGCAAAACCCCAGGGCCTCATGCTTCCACCATGGCGTGGCCGAGGAGCCGATCCATGCGCCGGCTCCGATCGCGACAGCCAGCAACACCAGCGCGGCGGTGATCCATCGCCAGGCGACATGCGTCGACAGCTCAGGAAGCCCCTCGACGAAGCGCAGATCGAGGACGTATTCGAGCTCGGCGGACCGTGCCCGCGAGCGCACCGCCAGGTAGTAATAGTCGATGACCCGGAGCTGCAGGACGCGGCGGTGAAGGCGGCTGCGGATCTCGAGGTCGGCATGCACGCGGCGCGCGGCGCGCGGGTTCGGCACCTCGCGGGCGTCCGACTCCAGCACGATGTGTTCAGTCGCCCCCACAGGCTTGAAGCTTAACGAGCAGCGCGCCGGCTTTCTGCGAATTGGGTCCCGCGCAGGAGCCACACGAAGTCGCTGCCGGCCGCAGGGGCGGCGCGAATGCAACAATAAACGGCTCACGGCACTATCATGGTCGGCGATGACCGGGAGATCGACGATGCGACGGGTGGTTCTGGCTGCTGTAGGTATGGCACTCGCGCTGCCCGGCATGACGGGTGCCGCAGCCGCACAGTCCCCGCCACCCGCCGCAGCCGCGGCCGTCGACCCGTGGTGCCGGTCGAAGCCTGAAGCGCCCTTCTGCCATGCCGTGCGCGGCGTGCGCGCCTCCGGTTGGCCGGCGCAGAGCCGCTCCCAGGTCATGGCCGTGAACGGCATGGTCGTGACCAGCCAGCCGCTCGCAGCACAGGCCGGCCTCCAGGTACTGATGCGGGGCGGAAATGCCATCGATGCCGCGGTTGCCACGGCCGGGGTGCTGAGTATCACTGAGCCCATGATGGTCGGGGTGGCCTCCGATCTGTTTGCCGTCATCTACGTCGCAAAGGACCACGAGGTCTACGTGCTCAATGCCAGCGGCACCGCGCCGACCGGCGCCACGCTCGAGCACCTGAACGAGCTCGGCTACCACTTCGACCCCGGGAACTGGGGGCCGACCTCGGGCATGCCCCCGGGGGGGATTCTGCCGGTCACGGTGCCGGGCGCGCTGTGGGGGTGGCAGGCGGTGCTCGAGCGATTCGGTACGCTCACCTTCAAAGAGCTGCTCGAGGCCGCGGCCCAGTACGCGCAGAACGGCTTTCCCGTCTCCGAGCGCATCGCGGGCGACTGGATCCTGCCCAAGGCGCTGCCGCTGCGGGGTTGCTGCACTCAGCTCGATCCCGACTCGGTAAGAGTGTGGTACGTGAACGGGCAGCCCCCGGCACCCGGGCAGATCTTCAGGAACCCTGACCTCGCGCACACCTTGCGCCTGCTGCAGACACAGGGCGCCGATGCCTTCTATAAAGGAGAGATCGCCCGGGCCATCGTGGCGAAGTCGCGGGCACTCGGCGGCACGATGACGCTCGAGGACCTCGCCAACTATCGCGGCGAATGGCTCGAGCCGGCCCGCACCCGCTATCACGGCTACGACGTGATGGAATTGCCGCCGCCCTCGCAGGCCTGGGCCGCGCTCGAGATGCTCAACATTCTGGAGCAGTGCCTGCCGCAGTGGGCGCCGGGAGCCACGCTGGCGTCCCTCGGCCCGAGAGACCCGCAGTACTGGCACATCCTGGTCGAGGCGAAGAAGCTCGCCTACGCGGATCTGTTCCGCTACAACGCCGATCCCGATCGGGTGAGCGTTCCGCTCGAGAAGCTGCTGTCCACTGCGCACGCCGCGTCGCTGTGCGCGAAGTTCGACCCCCGCCATGCCTCGGCGACCGGCGCGCCGGCCGGCGGCGATCTCAGGAGCGACACCGTGGTCCTGTCGACGGCGGACAAGGACGGCAACATGGTGTCGTGGGTGAACAGCAACTACAACGAATTCGGGTCGGGCATCACCGTGCCCGGCTACGGCTTCGTGCTGCACAACCGCGGCACGCTCTTCACGCTCGACCCGAAGAGCCCGAACGTGATCGCACCTCACAAGAGGCCGTTCAACACGCTCTCCGCCGGGTTCCTGATGCGCGCTGGCGAGCCAGTCATGACCGTGACGCTCATGGGCGGCGACATGCAGGCGCAGGGGCACGCGCAGCTGCTGGTCGATGTCATCGACCTCGGCGCGAATGCGCAGGCCGCGGCCGACATGGCCCGCTTCCGCCACAGTGAGATCTCCAATCTGCTGACTCTCGAGTCCCCGCTCTACGACCTGGTCGGTCCGGCCCTTGCCGCGATGGGGCACACGGTACAGTCCGTCAATGGCGCGGATCTCGGGGGCGTACAGGTGATTCAGCTCGTGCCGGCGGATGCGGGGATGCGCTCCTACCGCGGCGCCTCCGATTTCAGGAAGGACGGGCAGGCCGTCGGCTGGTGAGGCTCATGGCCCGATTGAGCCTGACTGCTCCACTCGAGCGAGCTCCGTGTAGAAGCTCTCGAGGACGAGCCGCTGGCCCGGCACGATCTTGCGCCGCGCCAGCCCCCGGTCGAACCACCCGCCGCGATCCGCTTCGGGGAATCGTTCGCTGTGGCCCGATCGCGGCGGCCACTCCATCTCGAAGAGATTGCTGCGCAGCGCTGCCGGATCACAATCCCCCTCGACGGCCCACACGTGCAGGCGCTTGCCGCTCGGCAGGCGGAAGCTGCCGAGATCGCGCTCGGAGCCCGCACCGGGAGCCGCGAAACCCGTCTCCTCCGTGAACTCGCGCCGCGCACAGTCGAGCTCGTCCTCACCCGCAGCGACGAGACCCTTCGGTACGGACCAGGCACCCTCATCCTTCCGCGCCCAGTAAGGTCCACCGGGGTGCACGAGGAAGACCTCGGTGCCGGAGCCCATCCGGCGATAGAGCAGAATGCCCGCGCTCACCTGCGGCACAGCCGCCACCTCGCTTTCCATCGCAGCATGCCATACGTAGCGATCCGTATGTCGCGCCAGGCGAGCCGGTTGCAGGCTGCTTGCGGTGGCCACTGCCGAGATACGTGCATTGAAGACGGCTCCGTCCTCCGCGCTCCCCCTGAACGCCGATATTGCGGCGCGGCTCGAGGAGGTCGCGCAGATCCTCGCCGGACAGAATGCCAACCCCTACCGGCTCGCCGCCTACCGCGCGGCGGCCCGCACGCTGCGCAGCTGGCCGGAGCCGGTCAGCGAGCTGGTGCATCGCGATGGTCTTGCGGGCCTGACGCGGCTGCCGGGCGTCGGCGAGCGCCTGGCGCGTGCGATCTACCAGCTGGTGGTGAGCGGCCGGCTGCCGATGCTGGAGCGGCTGCGAGGCGACACGGACCCCGTCGAGCTGCTGGCGAGCGTCCCGGGTATCGGAGCCAAGACAGCGCAGCTCATCCATGAGCGCCTCGGCATCGACACGCTCGAGGAGCTCGAGTGCGCGGCGCACGACGGCCGGCTCGAGCGCCTCGGCATCGGGGCCAAGCGCCTCGCCGGGTTCCGCGATGCCCTGGCGGGACGGCTGGGGCGCGTCGGCCAGCGCCCGGCGCCCGACCTTGCCTCTGCCCCAGACGTCGCCGAGGTGTTGGATGTCGACCGGCAGTACCGCGAAGAGGCCACTCGGGGCTCGCTGCCGCGGATCGCACCGCGGCGCTTCAATCCGCGCCACGAGGCCTGGCTCCCCGTGCTGCACGCCCGTCGCGGCGAGCGCGAATACACCGCGCTCTTCTCCAACACCCACCGGGCTCACGAGCTCGGCCGTTGCCGTGACTGGGTCGTTCTTTATTATGACGGCGCCGGAGCCGCCGAGCGCCAATGCACGGTGATCACGGCCGAGCGCGGAGCGCTGCGCGGGCAGCGCATCGTCAGAGGGCGCGAGGACGAGTGTCTGGCGTACTACGCGCACGCCACCGAGCCGCCGACGGCGTCCCCAGGCTGACGAGGCGCCCCCGGGCAACTACCGCGCCTCACAGCGTGTACTGCTGATGCAGGATCGGCATCTCGACCGCGGTTCGCTCGAGCCGCGCGGCGAGGCACTCCATCACCTCCGCGTCCCCGTGCACGAGGAAGGTACGCGGTGCGCGGGTCGCGGCATGCCAGCGCAGCAGCTCGGCCTGGTCGGCATGCGCGGAGAAGCCGTTGATCGTATGAATGCGTGCCTGCACCGGGATCTCCTCCCCGAAGAGGGTGACGCTCTCCGCTCCATCGATGATGCGCCGTGCCAGTGTGCCGCGCGCCGCATAGCCGACGAAGACGACGGCACAGTTGTGCCGGCCGAGATTGTGCCTGAGGTGATGACGCACGCGGCCGCCGGTACACATGCCCGACCCGGCGATGATGATCGCACCGCCGGTGACGCGGTTGAGCGCGACCGACTCGGAGGTGTCGCGCGTGAAATGCAGCCCCGGCAGTCCGAAGGGATCGCGGCCCGCGCGAAACAGCTCGCGGGTCTCGGGCTGGTAGCACTCCGGATAGCGCGCGAATATCTCGGTGGCGGAGATCGCCATCGGCGAATCGAGGAAGACCTGCATGGTGTCCGGCAGGCGGCCCGATTCGGCTCCGGCGCGCAGATAAAACAGCAGCTCCTGCGCCCGCTCCAGGGCGAAGCTCGGGATGACGACATTGCCGCCGCGAGCGAATGCCCCGGTGATGGCCTGATAGAGCTCTTCGACCGAGGGGCCGATCGGCTTGTCCAGACGATCGCCGTAGGTGCTCTCCATCACCACGGCGTCCACCTGGGGCGGCGGCGCCGCGGCGCGCAGCAGCGCCCGGCCGACATTGCCGAGGTCGCCGGAGAACAGCACCCGGCGATGTGTCCCGGCCTCTGCGAGCTCGAGCAGGATGCTGGCCGAGCCGAGGATGTGGCCGGCGTCGAGAAAGGTCGCCGAGATGCCGGCCGCGAGCCGCATCGGCGTGCCGTAGTGCGCCGTCAGGCCGACGAAATCCATCGTATGCAGCGCATCGGCGATCGTGTACAGGGGTGCCGCGGCGCCCCATGCGCCTTTGCGACCCGCGTGCCGCGCGCGGCGCAGCGCCTCCTCCTCGTGGACGTGCGCCGCATCGAGCAGCATCAGGCGCAGCAGCTCCCGCGAAGCGCTCGTGGTCACGACCTCGCCGCGGAAACCGCGTTTCACCAGCAGCGGCAGCCGCCCGCAGTGATCGAGATGGGCGTGCGTCAGCAGCACGAAGTCGATGCTGCCCGCGTCGAAGCCGAACTCCTCCGCGTTCTCCTCATCGAGCTCGCGCCCACCCTGGTACAGGCCGCAATCGATCAACACTCGCGTGCCGGCGCACTCGATGAGATGGCAGGAACCGGTGACGCCCCGGTCGGCTCCGTGGAACTCGATCCTCATCGGCGCATGCTGGCACGCCCCTCAGCTGCCAATACTACGTACAACTGCGGGTGGGTGGCCGGCGGCCGGGCTCCTATCATCGCCTGCGGCGAGGGTGGCGATTGGTTCGAATGCGGAGTGCAATGACAAGCGTCGAGTCCGCGGTCCGCGATCCACGGCCGAGCGGCGCCATGGACGAGGTGACTGCCGCCAAGGTGGCCTTCTTGTCCGATCCGGCCGCCTACCCCGACCACCCGCCGCAGGTGGACAGGCGCGAGACGCATTTCGCCTGGGTATTTCTCGCCGGTGAGCGCGCCTACAAGATGAAAAAGCCCTCGCACCTCCGCGGCGCCGACTGGCGCAGCACCGAGGCGCGCGAGCTCGCCTGTCGGGAAGAGCTGCGCCTCAACCGCCGGCTCTCCGCTCCGACCTATCTCGGCGTCGAGCCGCTGGTCGAGACCGCATCGGGCCTGCGGATCGGCGGCAGTGGGCATGCGGTCGACTGGCTGCTGGTGATGCGGCGGCTGGACGAGCGGCGGATGCTGAGCGCGGTGCTGGCCAGCGGCCGGCTGAGCCCGGCCGATCTCGATGCCGTGCTCGCCTTCCTGGTCGCGTTCTACAGATCCCGCGACCCGCTGCCCTTCTCGCCGGACGCCTACCTGCGACGCGTCCGCGCGCGTATCGACGAGGCCCTGGCGGCGCTGCAGCGGCCCGAGCTCGGTTTGCCGCGTGAGCGCATCGCGCCACTCTCGCGCGAGCTGATCGGCGCGTTCGATTCGCTGCGTGCCGAGCTCGCCGGGCGCGCCACCGGGCGGCGTATCGCCGAAGTACACGGGGATCTGCGCGCGGAGCACGTCTGGCTCGGACCGCCCGTGCAGGTCATCGATGCGCTGGAGGTGTACGCCGACCTGCGCATGCTCGATACGGCGGAGGAGATGGCCATGCTGGCGCTCGAGTGCGAGTCCCCCGCGGCTCCCTGGGCGACCAGCTATCTGCGCGACCATTACCGCCAGCTCGCGGCGGATCCTCTCGGCACCCGGCTGTTCGAGTTCTACATGGCGCTGCGCGCCGCGACGCATGCCAAGCTCGCCATCTGGCATCTCGACGATCCGCAGCAGTGCCTCGACCCGGCACCGTGGCGGGAGCGCGCACTCAGAGGCGTGGCCACGGCACTGCGGCACTGTCGGGCGGCCGTTGCGGCCGATCTGCCACGATCCGCCTAGCGCCAGGTCATATGCGCGAGATCCCCGAGCCCCGGCTCTTCTCCCTGAGCGAATCCCGCGAGCTGGCTGCGAGCGTCGCCGCGAGCGCCGGACTCGGCCTCACTCCTCTCGAGGAGCGGCGCTTCGAGAGCGGTGAATTCAAGCTGCGGCCGCTCGAGTCGGTGCGCGACCGCACGGCCTTCGTCGTCGAGTCGCTCGCCGGCGATGAGGCTGTGCCGACCGCGGAACGGCTGGTGCGCCTGCTGTTCCTGCTGTCGGGGCTCAAGGATGCCGGCGCGATTCACCGGGTGGCGCTCGTGCCCTATCTCGCCTACGCGCGCAAGGAGCGCCGCACCCAGGTGCGCGATCCCGTCAACACCCGCTACGTGGCGCAGCTGCTCGAGGCCGCGGGTCTCGATCGGCTCATCGCGCTCGACGTGCACAACCCGGCGGCGCTCGACAACTCGTTCCGCATCCCGGTGGATCACCTGAGCGCCATGCCCATGATGGCCGATCATTTTGTGCGCCAGCGCACGGCGGCCCCGCTCACCGTCGTCTCACCGGACGTGGGCGGCATCAAGCGGGCGCAGCTCTTTCGCGAGCTGCTGCAGCGGCGGCTCAAGGGCGAGGTGGAGATGGCGTTCATCGAGAAGCGCCGGGCGCTGGATGTGGTCTCGAGCGGCGCGCTGGTGGGCGACGTCTCGCACCGCGACGTGATCGTCATCGATGACCTGTGCGCCTCGGGCGGTACGCTGATCCGCGCCGCCGACCTGTTGCGCCGTTGCGGTGCCGCCGCGGTGCATGCCGCAGTGACGCATGCACCCGTGGCTGCAGGCCTCAACGCCGTGCTCGCTGCGGAGAGTCTCTCGAGCGTCGTGGTCACCGACAGCGTCGGCCCGACTCCGGCGGCGGCCCGCTCGTCCGCCGCGGGCGGGAAGCTGATCGTGCTCGCCGTCGGCCCGTTGTTCGGCCAGGCGCTGCGCCGGATGCTGGACGGCAAGCCGCTCGCGCCGCTGCTCGAGCACTGGCCGGTGTAAGTAATTGCACGAATGACGCTTCATGCGGCGTCACCGCAATCTGTCAGGTACCGGGCGCCTCGTTGAGGGAGATACCATGATCATTCCACTACAGATCACGTTCCGACACATGGATCCCTCGCCCGCACTCGAGGCGCGTATCCGCGAGCTCGCGGCCAGGTTGGACCGGTTCAGTGAGCACATCATGCGCTGCCATGTGATCGTCGAGCCGCCGCCGCAGCATTCGCAGCAGGGTGCGCTCCATGACGTTCACATCGACATCACGCTGCCCGACGAAGAGATTGCCATCCGTCACGCGCACCCCGCCGATCACGCTCACGAGGATCCCTACGTTGCGCTGCGCGACGCGTTTCGGGCAGCCCGCCGCAAGCTCGAGGACTACGAGCGCCGGCGGCGCTTCGACGTCAAGAGCCATGTGGGGGCCGCGGAAGGACGCATCTGCGAGCTCGATGCCGTACGCGATTGCGGTCGCATCGAGACCGACGATGGACGCCTGATCTATTTCCACCGCAACAGTGTGCTCGGCGCCCGGTTCCAGGATCTGACTCCGGGCACCAAGGTGCGCTTCGCCGAGGAAGCCGGAGACCGCGGGCCTCAGGCCAGCACGGTCCACGTGATCTCCTGAGCGAGGTGCGGGTCGCCGTCAGGGCAAGGCACGCGGCGCGCCAGCGGCCGACGCGACCGTCACGTGCTCGAGGTGCGCAGGCTCGCTGCCCGCTGCGGTCTCCATACGCACTGAGACTCGAACTGCGGCGAGCCGCTCATAGAGCCGCCGCCTGCGGTACAGAGGCACCCAGCCGTAAACCAGCGACTCCACGGGCCGCCACAGCGCCAGCCACGCGATGATGATCAGGCCTTCATCGAGCATGCGCGGCGCGCTGCCCTGCAGCAGCCCCCTGAGGATGCCGCGGATGGTCATGCTCGCGAGGAAGATCGCCACTCCGCCGAGCAGCGCCAGCTGCGTCACCCGCATGTGGTCGCGCAGCTGATGGCGCGCCGAGGTCGCGAGACGCTCGTAATAGTGCTCCACCGCCGCCTGCAGGTCCGCAGCCAGTGCCCCTCCGTCCTGGGCGTGGACGTGCAGATGCCAGGTATGCGCCGAGAGCTTCTCGCTGAATTCCCCTTCGATGAACTCCGCGCTCTCGCGGTCGAGGTCGCGATCCCAGAACGGCGAGGGGTCGAGCGAATTGAACATCTGCGCGACGTTGCGCACGTGAATGCTCACGGTCGCGGCGCTCGCAGCCCCGTGATGCTTGCCCTTCCCGAACACGGAGCGGGCCATGAGCAGTGCGGAGGTCACTGGACCGCCGCGCTACGCCGTGCTCTCGTAACCGGCGACCACGGACTCCCTGACGCGCGGCTCGCTCTCCGCGCCGCCTTCTTCCTCCGCGGCGGTCTCTTCCCACGCCTCGCGGGCCGGCCTGTAAGGCGTGAGCGGCTCGGCCCAGTCAGCGCCCCTCATCTCGGTCTCCGAGTACCCAAGATCGTCGCGCTCCACGTCGTCCACCGGACCCGTCCAGTCCTCGGGCGGCTCGGCCAGGCCGAGCGGCAGGACACGCCAGCTCTCCTCGTCGACCTCGTCGAGGTCGCCGTCGAAGGTCTGAATCTCGATCGTGCGCGCCTCCTCGTCGAAGCCGGTCACCTGGAAGATCTCGCCCTTGTCCCAGCGCAGGTACCACTGACCGATCCGTGCGCTCCCCACACCGTTGTTCATAAGCCACCTCCACCTCCGCTCACAGCCAGACACTGCGCCCGCTGCGCCGCCGGAGGAATACGCGGAAATGCGCACCGCAGCCGGCCGGCGGACCGGGCGGCGCCATACGCATATGCCGCAGTCACCCGGCGGGCCCGGCGCGGCATACTGTCGTGACGGCGGGTGCGGGTCAGTTCCGTGAGGCCCTTTCGCTCCATTTACACACACGGGTTCCTGCGCATCGCGGTCTGTACACCCCGCGTGGAGGTGGCGCAGCCTGCCGTCAACGTGCAGCGCACCCTCGCCCTGGCCAAGCGCGCCGTCGAGCACAAGTCGGCGCTGGTGCTGTTTCCGGAGCTCGGGCTGTCCGCCTATTCGAACGAGGACCTGGTGCTCCAGGATGCGCTGCTCGATGCGGTCGAGCGCGCCGTCGCGGAGCTGCTGGCGGCGAGTCGTACGCTCGGCGCGATCCTGATCGTGGGAGCGCCGCTGCGCACCGAGGGGCGACTGTTCAACTGCGCTCTGGTGATGTGCACCGGCACCCTGCTCGGTGTGGTCCCCAAGACCTACCTGCCCAACTACCGCGAGTTCTACGAAAAGCGCCAGTTCACCTCGGCGACGCAGGCGCTCGCCGACACCATCGAGGTCGCGGGACGACGCGTGCCCTTTGGCAACGACCTGCTGTTCGTCTGCAGCCGCTGGCGCGACCTCGTGCTGCACGTCGAGATCTGCGAGGACCTGTGGGTGCCGCTGCCGCCGAGCACCCGTGCCGCGCTCGGCGGAGCGACCGTGCTCGCCAATCTCTCCGCCAGCGACATCACCATCGGCAAAGCCGAGTACCGGCGACTGCTGTGTGCCTCGCAGTCCGCCAAGTGCATCGCGGCCTACGCCTACGCTTCCGCCGGCTACGGGGAGTCCACCACCGATCTCGCCTGGGACGGGCACGCCATCGTCTGCGAGAACGGCGACCTGGTCGCCGAGTCGCAGCGTTTCCGCTATGAGGACGCGCTCATCACGGCGGACGTCGATCTCGAGCGGTTGCGCCAGGAGCGCAGCCGCACCACGAGCTTCAGCGACTGCGCCCAGCTCGAGCGCGAGCGCCTCGCGGGCCTGCGCCGCGTAGGATGCGATCTCGAGGCACCGGACGGAACAGTGCCGCTCGCGAGGACGATCGCGCGCTTTCCTTACGTTCCCGCCGACCCCGCCTTCCTCGATCAGCGCTGCCAGGAAGTGCTCGGCATCCAGGTTCAGGGGCTGGCACGTCGCATGGAAGGCAGCGGAATCGACAAGCTGATCATCGGCGTCTCCGGGGGTGTCGATTCGACGCATGCGCTGCTGGTCGCCACCCGGGCGGTCGATACGCTCGGCCTGCCGCGCGCGAACGTACTGGGCGTCACCATGCCGGGCTTCGCCACCAGCGAGCGGACCCGAGGCAACGCACTGCGACTCATGGGCGCACTCGGGGTGAGTTCTCAGGAGATCGACATCCGGCCGTCCGCCATGCAGATGCTGCGCGACCTCGGCCATCCCTTCGCTCGTGGTGAGCCATCCGCCGATATCACCTTCGAGAACGTTCAGGCGGGCGAGCGCACCTCGCATCTGTTCCGCCTCGCGAACTTCCGCGGTGGGCTGGTGGTGGGGACCAGTGATCTCTCCGAGCTGGCGCTCGGCTACACGACCTACGGCGTCGGCGATCAGATGTCGCACTATGCCGTCAACGCCTCGGTGCCCAAGACCCTCATCCGACACCTTATTTACTGGATCTCACGCACCGGTCAGCTGGACGAGGCCGTGGCGGGGGTGCTCGAGGACATCCTCGCGACGCCGATGAGCCCGGAGCTGCTGCTGCCGTCCGGCAATGCGCTGCAATCGGCCGAGAGCCTCGTCGGCCCCTACGAGCTGCAGGACTTCCATCTGTACTATCTGAGCCGCTTCGGCTTCCGCCCCAGCAAGGTGGCGTTCCTGGCCGAGCATGCCTGGTCACGACGCGCCGCGGGAGCCTGGCCGGAGTCGATCGCGGAGGCTGAGCGTCACGAATACGATCTTGCGGCCATCAAGCACTGGCTGCGAGTGTTTCTGACGCGCTTCTACGGCTCGAGCCAGTTCAAGCGCTCTGCCCTGCCGAACGCGCCCAAAGTCGGCTCCGGCGGCTCGCTCTCGCCGCGCGGCGACTGGCGCGCACCGAGCGATGCGCGCGCGGACGTCTGGCTCGAGGAGCTCGAGCGCAACGTGCCCTGACGGCGCAGTCGCCTCAGCGCGCCGCCCGCAGCAGTCTACGCAGCTCGCCGAGCGGCCGTGTGTTGAGCACGTCCTCGCGGCGCACCCAGCCACGCCGCGCCTGCAGCACCGCCCCATCGAGATAGGCGAACTGATCCGCCGAATGGGCATCGCTCGCCAGGCTGAGCAGCACCCCGGCATCGCGGGCCGCCTTGAGGTGCACGTCGTCCAGGTCGAGACGATTGGGCTGACCATTCACCTCGAGGCAGCAGCCGCGCGCGTGTGCCGCCGCGATGACGCGCTCGAAATCGAGCGCGCACGGCGCGCGCTCGCCGAGCAGCCGCCCGCTCGGATGCGCCAGAATGTTGACGTAGGGCCGCTCCAGCGCGCGCAGCAGGCGCGCGGTCTGCTGCGCCTCGGGCTTGTCGAAGTGACCGTGGATGGCGATAACCACCACGTCCAGTCGTGCGAGCACGGCATCGGGCAGCGCCAGACTCCCGTCCTCGAGGATGTCCACCTCCGCTCCCTTGAGCACCACGATGCCGGTGAGCTTCTCGTTGAGCGCATCGATCGCGTCCGCCTGCCGCGCCAGACGCTCGGCGTCGAGCCCGTGAACGATGCCGAGGTGCTGCCCATGGTCCGTGATCGCCAGGTAGCGCAGCTGGCGCAGCCGGGCCGCCTCGACCATCCGTGCGAGCGTGTCCCTGCCGTCCGAGGCGTCGGTGTGCACGTGCAGGTCGCCCTGCAGGTCGCGGCGCTCGATGAGCCTCGGCAGTGCGCCGTGCTCGGCCGCCTCGATCTCACCGCGGTCCTCGCGCAGCTCGGGCGTGATCCACTCGAGCCCCAGCGCCTCGAAGAGCTGCTCCTCGGATGCGCCGGCCACGCGCTTGCCGCCGCGAAACAGGCCGTATTCGCTCAGCTTGTAGCCGCGCTCCTGGGCCCGGCGGCGGATGCGGATATTGTGGTCGCGGCTGCCGGTGAAGTAATGGAGCGCCGCGCCGAAGCTCTGCGGCGCCACCACCCGTACGTCGACCTGCAGGCCGTTGCGCAGCACGCCGGTGGCCTTGGTGGTGCCGGCCGCGGTCAGTTTGCGCAGGTCGGCATAGTCCTCGAGAGCCTTGAAGGTCGCGGCCGCGCCGCGTGCACCGACCAGCACGTCGAGATCGCCGACCGTGTCACGGCCGCGCCGGTAGCTGCCGGCGATCTCGACCGCGCTCACTCCGGGCACCGACTTGAGATACTCGCGCAGCGGCTCGGCATACTGAGCGGCCAGCGAGCGCAGCAGCCGCTGCGGAGCACGCTCATCGGTGCCCGCCAGCGCCGCACGCAAGCGCGCCTGCAGCGCCGGACCGAAGCCACGCAGCCGCGTCAGGCGACCGGCGGCGAGCGCGCGCTTGAGGTCGGAGCGGTCGCGAATGCGCAGCCCGGTGCGCAACGCCCTCACCCGCACGGGACCCAAGCCCGGCAGATCGAGCAGCTCGCGCAGACCCGCGGGAACCTGCCGTCGCAGCTGCGAGAGCGAGCGCAGCTCGCCGGTGCGCACCAGCTCGACGATCTTGCCGGCGAGGTCCGCGCCAATGCCGGGAAGCGTCTGGTACTCGTCGGCGCCGTCCATGCCCGAGAGCTCGCGCGGCAGGCCACGCACCACCTGAGCTGCGAGCCGGTAGGCGCGGATGCGGAACGGGTTGCCGCCCTGGATCGCGAGCAGGTCGGCCATCTCGTCGAATGCCGCGGCGATTTCTTCGTTGTGGACGCTCATGGGCGCAATTCCGCAAACACACTCCGGCAAATGGCGCACTCGACGAATACGGAAAAATGCGTACCCAGACGCGCTGCCGCGAGTCCTGCCCGCGACTAGGTAGTGCTGCGGATGACCGGGAGGCGCGCGGCGCGGCAGGCTTGTCGGCGATGTCCGCTGTGATCGAAGAGACTCTGCCGCATTTTCTGTGGCGGACGCGTTACCGCGACGACGAGGCCTGCCCGCCGGAGGCCGACCTCGCCGCCAGCTGGCGGCGGATCGCCGCGACCGTGGCCGGGATCGAGCGTGAGCCCGAGGTGTGGGGCGAGCGCTTCCTCGGCATCCTGCAGAACTTCCGCTTCCTGCCGGGGGGCCGGATCCTGGCGGGGGCCGGCACGCAGCGTCAGGTGACGCTCTGCAACTGCTTCGTCATGGGCCTCATCGACGACTCGGTGGACGGCATCTTCGAAGCGCTCAAGGAGGGGGCGCTCACGATGCAGCAGGGAGGCGGCATCGGTTACGACTTCTCGACGCTGCGGCCGCGGGGCGCCCGCGCCCGCACCAGCGGCACGATCGCCTCGGGGCCGGTGTCGTTCATGCGGGTATGGGATGCCATGTGCGCGACCGTGCTGTCGACCGGCGCGCGGCGCGGCGCCATGATGGCGACGCTGCGCTGCGATCACCCGGATATCGAGGAGTTCGTCGCCGCCAAGCGCGACCGGCAGGCACTGCCACGCTTCAATCTCTCGGTGCTCATCACCGATGCCTTCATGGAGGCGTTGCGCAGCGACTCGGAATGGGCGCTGGTCTTTCCCGAGCGCGATCTGCGGGGAGAGCAGCCGGCGGAGGCGATCCAGCGCCGCTGGAGCGGCAGCGCCGCGCCGATTGCCTGCCGGATTCACAAGGTGATTCGCGCGCGTGAGCTGTGGACGCGACTCTGCGACAGCGCCTGGGACTCAGCCGAGCCCGGCGTCCTGTTCATCGACCGTATCAACTCCGAGAACAATCTCGGCTACTGCGAGACGCTGAGCGCGACCAATCCGTGCGCCGAGGAGCCGCTGCCGCCGTTCGGCGCCTGCAATCTCGGATCGGTCAATCTGACCGCCTTCGTCCTCGATGCGTTCACGCCGCGGGCGCGCCTCGACCAGCGGGCCTTGCAGGCAGTTGCCCGGGTCGCGGTCAGGTTTCTCGACGACGTCATCGAGATCTCCCGCTTCCCGCTGTTGCGCCAGCGTGAGCAGGCGCAGCGCTCGCGCCGCGTGGGCCTCGGAGTGACCGGGCTCGCCGATGCGCTCGCGATGCTCGGCCTGCGTTACGACAGCGAGCCGGCCCGCACCGTGGCCGCCGAGGCCCTGAGGATGCTGCGCGATGCCGCCTACGCGGCGTCCGCCGAGCTCTCGGGCGAGCGCGGCCCATTCCCCGCATTCCAGGCCGAGCCGTACCTCGAGCGCCCATTCACGCAGCGACTCCCGGCGGGCCTGCGTGCCGCGATCCGGCGTCAGGGGATCCGCAACAGCCACCTGCTGGCGATCGCCCCGGCCGGCAGCATCAGTCTGCTCGCCGGCAACCTGAGCAGCGGCATCGAGCCGATCTTCGGGCCCGAAACGCTGCGGCACGTGCGTGACAGCGACGGCCGGCGCCGCGATTTTCGCCTCACGGACTACGCCTACGCGGCGTGGCGCGCGCGCCGCGCCGCAAACGGCGCGCTGCCGGAGGCGTTCCTCGACTGGCACTCACTCACGCCCCGCGATCATCTGCTCATGCAGGCGGCTCTGCAGCCCTACGTCGACGGGGCCATCTCCAAGACGGTGATGCTGCCGCACGCGGCGGCGCCGGCCAGCGTGATGGAGACCTTCGAGAGCGCCTACGAGCTCGGGCTCAAGGGCTGCACGGTATTTCGCGAAGGTGCACGCCGCGCCGTGGTCGCCGGCACCTCGCTGCAGTCGCCCGCCGAGGGAGCCCACTGCCACGACCTCGAGCGCGAGTGTGACTGACCGGGCAGTCTCGCGCACGGCGCGCAGCTATGGCGCGCGGGCCTGCGCGGAATCCAGGCTCCCGGCGAGCGAGCGCAGCGCGTCCGAGATCGAGACCGGATAGTCGCGCCGTCCTTCACCGAGCTCGCGCAGCGCCGGCGGGAGCGCCAGCAGCTCGCCGCGGCAGTAGTCGCGGACGCGAGCGAGCGGCGCAGGCGGCGCGACGCGCCGCCCGTTGCGCATTATCTCCTGCAGCAACGGCTGCCCCGCGGTCCGCTCATCCACGCGGACGATCTCATCGTGCAGATACTGTCCCGCGGGGCTGCGCTGGCGATATACCTGCTTGGCGCCGGGCCAGGTCGCCTTGCCCGGCGAGCTCTTGCGCCGCGGCCGACCGGCGTACTCCTCGAGCTTGTAGGCCATGTCGAGCGCCGGCGCGTCGGCCGAGACATCGAGCGCCGTGCCGACGCCGAAGGCATCCGCCGGCACACCCCCCGCGAGCAGCGCCTCGATCTGCAGCTCATCGAGGCTGCCGCTCAGGACGATGTGGATGTCGCCGTAACCGTGCGCATCGAACGCCGCACGGGCACTGCGGGCCTGCGCCGCCAGATCGCCGCTGTCGATACGCACCGCACGGATGCCGCCCGCCGTCGCGGCGCGCGCCTTGAGCTCGTCCGCGAGACTGATGACCCGCTGCAGCGCGCGCTCGGTGTCGTAGGTGTCGATCAGCAGCGTCGTGGGCTCGCCACGGCTGCCGACGAAGTTGCGAAAGGCCGCCTGCTCGCTGTCGTGCGCCTCGATGAACGAGTGCGCCATCGTGCCCGACAGCGGGATACCGAAGCGCTGGCCGGCCGCCACCGTGGCGGTGGCATCGAAACCGGCGAGGTAGGCGGCGCGCGCCGCATAGAGCGCGGCGCTCGCCTCGTGGGCACGGCGCATACCGAAGTCGATCAGTTGCCGGCCACGCGCCGCGATCACGCAGCGCGCCGCCTTGCTGGCGATGGTGGTCTGGAAATGCACGATGTTGAGCAGACGACTCTCTACCAGCTGGGCCTCGAGCACCGGCGCCGTCACCCGCAGCACCGGCTCGTCGGCGAAGAAGGGCGTGCCTTCCGGCATCGCGTGCACGGCGCCCGTAAAGCGCACCGTGCCGAGGTGGTCGAGGAAGCGCGTGGAGAGCTTCCCGAGGCTCGCCAGGTACGCGAGGTCCTCGTCCTCGAAATGCAGCTGCTCGAGGTAGTCGACTGCCTGCTCGAGACCCGCCGCCACGAGGAACTGCCGGGTCGGGGGCAGCCGGCGCGCGAACAGCTCGAAGACGGCCGTGGCGTTCATCCCGGACTCGAAGTACGCCTGCGCCATCGCCAGCTGATAGAAGTCCGTGAGCAGCGCGTTGGGAGAGAGGCGGTTCATGAGAGCGGAGGCCCTGCCATTTATGCGTATTCTCGCATCGCCCCCTGGGGCGTGAGACTCTTGCGATGGTGAGAGCCTCCCCTCGACCCTTCACGGACCGCCGCGCAGCGGGCCGGCAACTCGGCACCGCCGTCGCGCGGCTCGGGCTGCGCCCGCCGCTGGTGGTACTGGGCCTGCCGCGCGGCGGAGTACCCGTGGCGTCCGAGGTCGCGCAGGCGCTGTGCGCGCCGCTCGATGTGATGCTGGTGCGCAAGGTCGGCATGCCCGGACAGCCGGAGCTGGCGCTCGGCGCGATCGCGGCCGGCGCGGTCACCGTGCGACGGCCGCTCGGTTATGGCAGCTTCGAGCCCGATGACAAGGAGTTTGCCGCCCTCGCCGAGCGCGAGCGCCCCGAGCTCGAGCGACGCGCGCAGCTCTACCGCGCCGGCCGGCCGCCGCTCGAGCTCACGGGCAAGACCGCGGTTCTGGTCGACGACGGACTGGCGACTGGCGCCACCATGCTCGCCGCGGTGCGCGCCGCGCGCAAGGCCGGCGCCGCCGCCGTGGTGGCTGCGGTCCCCGTCGCCTCCGATGAGGCCGCGGCCCTGATCGGCGCCGAGTGCGATGACATCGCGATCCTCATGATTCCGCAGTCGCTGCGCTCCGTCGGCGAGTGGTTCCTGGACTTCGACCAGGTCGAGGACCGCGAGGTCTGCGAGCTGCTGGAGAAGTCGGCACGGACGCATGCGGGCGGTTCGGGAGCTACGGCTCGCTAGCACGATCGAGGCGTGACATGTAGCCCGCGAGGCCCATCAGCTCCTCCATCGAGCAGCTCTCGATCAGCCGCAGGTGCTGAGGGCGCATGTTCGGCCGCCGCGCTTCGATCGTGTCACGGAGCTGGCGCAACAGGTACTCGTATTGCTGCCCGGCAACGCGCGGTACCAGGCGCTCATCGTTCCCCTCCCCCCGCGGCCCGTGACACCATTGGCAGCGGGGTACGTAGAGCTCGCCGCCCTTCTCCACCCAGCGCTTGGGTCCCGGCGTAGTACCCCACGAAGGGGCGAGGCCCGCCAGGTACGCGGCGACGTCCGCTACGTCCTGCGTCGTGCCGAGCACGTGGCGCCCCGCGATGCGCTCCATCGGGTCGTACCAGCGCAGGCCCGCCCGATAGTCCACCAGCTCCTTGGCGATCACCCGCCGATGCTGGCCGGCGATCTGCGGCGGCCAGCCGCTCGCATTCCCCTCGCCCTGCGCGCCGTGGCACTCGGTGCAGATGGCAAACAGCCGTGCGCCGTGCGAGGTATCGGGCGTCGCCTCGAGAGCCGCGCGCAGCTCCTCCTTCGCCGTTGCCTGCCCCGGCGGGGGAGCAGCCGGCGCGAGCGGCGTCACGAGCAGCAGCACGACCACCGGCAGCGGCCGTGCGCGAAGGCGCATCGCGAAACGCATCCGACCTCCGAGGCCGCGAAGGCTACGCGCCGCTCCTCAGGCGCTGCCATCCGCAGTTGTGCTTAGCGCCGCCAACTGCTCCAGAACCCGCGGCACCACGTCCGCGCGAGTCGTGTCGGCGTCGATCACGGTGAGCCGCTCCGCCGCGTCGATCGGCTCGAAGCGCGCCTGTTGCAGCGCCAGCACGCTGCGATCCGCCTCGGATGCATCCGCCGCCTCACTCTGACGCGCGCCGATGCGCTGCTCGAGCACTTCCCGTGGCGCATGACAGAAGACCACGTACACCGCGGCCTGGCACTCGGCGCCGAGGGAGCTCAGCCGCGCGCGCTGCTCGCGCAGTTGGCAGGTCGCATCGACGATCACGGAGAGACCTCCGTCGAGTGCCTCGGCGGCACACTCCCGCAGCCGCTCGTAGGTCGCCGCGCTCATCGGCGCGGAGTACAGGCCCTGTCCGAGCGCCGAGCCCGAGCGCTGCTCCGCCGCGAGCCCGCCGAGGCGCTTGCGCTCGACATCGGAGCGCAGATGGATGGCGCGCAGCGCCGGCGCCAGCCGCTCGGCGAGCCAGGTCTTGGCCGAGCCCGACAGGCCGCACATCAGGACGAGCCGTGGACGGCGCGCCGCGAGCAGCTCGCGCGCACCCTCGAGGTAACGGCCGTGCTCCTGGCGGCTCGCCGCGAGCGTCTGCGGATCGCTCGCATCCGCTGCGCGCAAGGCCGCCACCTTGGCTCGCACCAGCGCCCGGTGCGCGCCGTAGAGGTGCAGCAGCCGGCACGCCGGGTAGTCGCCGCTCTCGAGCAGGTAGCCGCCGAGGAACGCCTGGGCGTGAGCCACGAACCCCCGCGTGCGCAGATCCATGTACAGGCAGCCGATCTCCTCGGCCACGTCGATCCAGCGGAAGGCCGGCTCGAATTCGATGCAATCGAAGGCCAGCAGGCGTCCGGCATAGCGCGCGACGTTCCCGGCATGCAGGTCGCCATGACACTCACGTACCCGGCCACCCGCGCGCCGGCGGACGAGCGCGGGCTCGGCGGCCGCGATGCACGCGGCGTACGCCCCACTGAGGCTGCGCACGGCCGCAGCCGTACCGAGCCTCTGTGCCGCCTGCAGACACTCCTCGAGATTGCGCAACAGCAGCGCGCGCACGTTCTCGGCTGTCCCCCAGGGCTCCGCGGCACCCGCGCACGGCAGGCCCGCGTGCAGCCGCGCCAGCTCACGCCCGAAGCCGGCCAGCGCGTGCGGCGCGAGCTCACCGCTTGCGAGCAGCGGCCCGAGCTCATCCGCAGCGCGGAACTGACGCATGCAGACCGCGTGATCGATGATCTCGCCCTGGCCGTCGATCCGCGCGCGCTCCCCCTCGAGCGTGACCGCGCAGACCCGCAGATAGAGCTCCGGCGCAAAGCGGCGGTTGAGCCGCAGCTCTTCCGAGCAGAAGAACGCGCGGCGCTCCACCGGGCGCAGATCGACGAACGGATAGCAGACCGGCTTCTTGACCTTGTAGGCAAGCTCGCCGGTCAGGAACACCCACGAGATATGGGTCTCGACCAGCCGCACCCCGCGCACCGGGTGGGGATAGGCTGCCGGCTCAAGCAGCGCGGTCAATCGCGCCGGGAGGCTCATCGCCATAAATGCGTATGGCACCGGAGGCGGCGCCCCGCGCAGCATGGGCCGAGGAGGCTCGGCGGAGAAAGGCATGATCGCGAGGCAGGTTCCGTTGCGTGCCGCGGCGCTGGCGCTGGCGGCAGTGCTGCTGTGCGCACTCTGCACTCCGCGGGTGTCCGCCGGCGCTGTACCGACGACGCCCGAGCTCGCACGCGGGGAGCACATCGCCCGGCTGGTCTGCTCCGCGTGCCATGTGGTCGCGACCGCTCAGGAATACCCACCGCTCCTCAACAAGGCGACACCGAGCTTCGCCGAGATCGCCAACCGGCCCGGTGTGAGCGCCGAGAGCCTGCGGCGCTTCATCACCACGACTCACTGGGACGTCGACAAGCTGCCGATGTCCATGCCGAACCCGATGCTCAGCCCGGCGGACGTACAGGCCGTCTCACGCTATATCCTCAGCCTGCGCAACCGCTGAGCTCCTGTCGAGCCGATGAGCCGATGCACGCGGCACGCGGCTGCGAAACGCCGCCGGCTTGACGATCAGTACATCGCAGCTCAGCCGGTCGAGCAGCCTCTTGGCAGTATGCCCGACCAGTACCTGCTTCACGAACGGTCGTGAGGCGAGTCCGAACACCACCAGCTCCGTCGCCTGCTGCCGGGTGAATTCCGGCAGCACCTCGCTGACATCACCCTCGACCGCGCGCACGCCCCCCGCGGTGAGACCGTGGCGCGCCGCCAGCGCCCGCAGCAGCGATTCGGTCGCCTGCTGGTAGGAGGAGCGTGCATCGGGCCTCTCGACCTCGGGAATGTCGCGCAGCTGCGGGTCCCGGCGCATGGTATCGGTCCACGGCGGAAAGGCGTGGTAGATGCACAGCTGGCTCTCCAGGGCCGCCGAGACAGCCTGCGCGGCCTGCAATATCGCATCGTCGAGCTCCGCGGGCTTGTCGTGCGTGCGGCGCGGATCGACCGCGGCCACGGTACACCCTGCCCGATACGGCCGCGGCGATTTGACGAGCAGCAGCGGACACGGACAGGCCTCGATCAGCCGGTAATCCGTGTGGCCGGAGAGCGCGCGCTGCGGGCGCGTGCGGCGCAGCGACTGCGCGATCAAGAGGTCGCTGCGGTGGCGAATCACCTGGCGAACGATCCCCTCGTAGGGCGGCGTGTCCCAGCGGACGCTGGTGCGGACCGTGATACCGCAAGCCCGCAGATCGCGCGCCTGCTGCTCGAGCTGCTCGCGCCGCTGCGCGATCACCACCTGGATATCCTCGGTCGCTCCGTGGCTGCCGAAGCGCGCACCCTGATTCGCGCCCGCATCGTAGATGCAGTGAAACAGCTCGAGCTCGGCGCGCATCGCCGTGGCAAGCCGCACCGCCTTGGCGATCACCTGCGGGTCGGTGCCGCCCGGCGAGGCGAGTGCCAACATGATCCGGTGGAATTTCATGACAGATCCTCCCGCAGCCCGCCCCAGCGTCCCACACGTCCTCCCCGGGACGACATGCGCACTCTCCGCTAGGTATTTCCCCCGATGAAATCGACCGGCCGGGGCCCTGGAGGCTACGGCGCGTCGGTCACCGCGCGGGCGGCCGTGCGGGCCACGTAAGATGCCGCACCCGCGCGCACCACGGGCGCGCGCGCTGGACACTCTTTCCCACGACAGTTAGCGGAAGCGGCGGCCGAAACTTGACGCAGGACACGCTGCGTACTTGCAAAAATTAACTTGGGAGGTGCGGCAGGTCACAGTTGTGCACGCGCTTCGAGTATCACCACGCTGCGGGAGCTCACGCGATGCACGTGCCCGGTGAGGAGCCGCTGTGCGGGGGGCGCGGCGACATCTCCCGGCGCCTCCGCCGCCGTGTCCACCGCGAGGTGCCAGCGCCGCCCCGGGAGCAAGGGGAGCTCGGCCTCGATCGCCTCATCGCTCAGGTTGAGGACCGCATGGATGTCGGCTTCCCCGGGGGCGATGCCCGTGACCGTAAAGGCGAGCACCCGGGCACCGGGGTCGTCCCAGCTCGGCTGCTTGAGCCGTGCTCCGTGCCAGCAGATGTCGGGGAGGCCGCGCCCCACGACGCTGCCGCCGGTGTAGAAACGGTTGACGGTCAGGCTCGGATGCCGCCGGCGCAAGGCGATCAGCTCGCGCGTGAAGCGCAGCATCTCCCGCTGCGAGCCGACCCGCGTCCAGTCGAACCACGAGAGCGGGTTGTCCTGGCAGTAGGCGTTGTTGTTGCCGGACTGCGTGCTGAGTACCTCATCGCCCGAGAGCAGCATGGGCACGCCGCGCGAGAGCATGAGGACGGCAACGAAGTTCCTCGCCTGCCGGTGGCGCCGCGAGAGGATCGCGGCATCGCGCGTCGGCCCTTCCACGCCGCAGTTGCGGCTCAGGTTGTCGGTGCTGCCGTCGCGATTGCCCTCGCCGTTGGCCTCGTTGTGCTTACGCTCATAGCTCACCAGGTCGGCGAGAGTGAAGCCGTCATGACAGGTGATGAAGTTGATGCTGTTGCACGGCCGCCGGCCGCCGCGGGCATAGAGATCGCTGCTGCCGGCGATGCGGCTCGCGACCGCGCCGAGCATGCCGGGGTCGCCGCGGACGAAGCGGCGCATCGTGTCCCGGTAGGCTCCATTCCACTCCGCCCAGGAGCTGCCGGGAAACGCGCCGAGCTGATACAGGCCCGCCGCGTCCCAGGCCTCGGCGATGAGCGGCAGCCCCGCGAGCGTGCGCGACAGCTCGATGTTCCACGGCAGCGGCGGATTGGCCAGCACCGCGCCGTGGTCGCCGCGCGCGAAGACGCTGGCGAGATCGAAACGGAAGCCGTCGACGTGCATTTCCTCCACCCAGTACTCGAGGCAGTGCACGATGAAGGCGGTCATCTGCGGATGGTTGCAGTTGACGGTGTTGCCGCAGCCGGTGAAGTCGAGATAGCGGCTGCGGTCGCGGGAATCCAGATGGTAGGCAAACTCGTTGGCGATGCCCTTGAAGTTGATCCAGGGGCCCGTGGCCGAGCCCTCGGCGGTGTGGTTGAAGACGACGTCGAGAATCACCCCGATACCGGCCTGATGCAGCGAGCGCACCATGCGCTTGAACTCGGCCGGCTGCTGGCCCGGGGCTACGGCGCCGCAATAGGCCGGGTGGGGACTGTAGAAGCTGTGCGTGTTATAGCCCCAGTAATTCCGCAGCCCGCGCGCCGCCACCGCCGCCGGCACGCTCTGCTCGTCGAAAGCCATCACCGGCAGCAGCTCGACGTGGGTGATGCCAAGCTCCTTCAGATAAGGAATCTTCTCGGTCAATCCGGCGAAGGTTCCGGGGGCCGTCACTCCCGCGGAGGGGTGGCGGGTAAAGCCGCCGACGTGCATCTCGTAGATCACCGCGCCTTCGAGCGTACCGGGGAGCGGGCGGTCACCACTCCAGTCGAAACCGCCGTTGCACACCACGGCGCGCAAGCCGCAGGCGCTGTCATCCGCGGGATCGGAGGCGCGCGCCCGGCTCCACAGGGCATCGCTTACGCCACGCGCCCAGGGGTCGAGCAGTTGCTTGCGGGCGTTGAAGCGCCGCCCGGTGGCCGCGGTATCGGCCGGTCCGTCCACACGCCAGGCGTAATACGCCCCGGGCGCGAGCCCTTCCACGAACACGTGCCACACCAGATGGGTGCAGTTCCTGTCGGGATCGAGCGCCACCACCTGCACGGCCTCAGGACTCTCGGCACTCTCGTAGAGCAGCAGCTCGACGGCGGTCGCATGGGGGCTCAACAGCGAGAAATTGACGCCCTCGGCAGTCACCGTCGGACCGGGCGGCAGGCGCGCTCCGGGACGGGTCGGATAAGGTGCCGCGCCCGCGTCCTCAGTCAAGCACGGTCCTCACCGGGTGCGCGTTCCAGATGTTGGCGCAGTACTCGCGAATCGAGCGGTCGGAGGAGAACCTTCCGCCGCGCGCCGTGTTGAGGATCGACATGCGCGTCCAGCGCCGCTGATCCTTCCAGGCGGCATCGACGCGCTCCTGGCACGCGACGTAGTCGGCGTAGTCGGCCAGCACCAGGAACGGGTCCGATTCCCGCAGGTTCTCCAGCAACGGCCGGAACAGCTCGCGGTCGCCGCGCGAGAAGGTCCCGGCGGCGATCAGCTCGAGCGCGGCGCGCAGCTCGTCATTGCCCGTGATGCGGCTCGCAGGACGATAAGCCTCGCGCTGCAGGCGCGCGACCTCCTCCGCCGTCAGACCGAACTGGAAGAAGTTCTCAGCGCCCGCCGCCTCGCGGATCTCGATGTTCGCGCCATCGGCGGTGCCGATGGTCACGGCCCCGTTCAGCATGAATTTCATGTTGCCGGTGCCGGAAGCCTCCTTGCCGGCAGTGGAGATCTGCTCCGACAGGTCGGCCGCCGGATAGATCGCATGCGCATTCTTGACGTTGAAGTTCGGATAGAAGACCACCCGCAACCGGCCGGCGAGGTCCGGCTCGTTGTTCACGACCTCGGCGACACCGTTGATGAGGCGGATGATGAGCTTCGCCATGTGGTAGCCCGGCGCGGCCTTGCCGCCGAAGATACAGCAGCGCGGCGCGATATCCAGTGCCGGATTGCGCCGCAGCCGGTTGTAGAGCGTGATGACATGGAGCACGTTGAGGTGCTGGCGCTTGTACTCGTGGATGCGCTTCACCTGGATGTCGAACAGCGCCCCCGGATCGACTGCGATGCCGGTGCGCGCGCGGATGCAGGCAGCGAGCGCCTGCTTGTTCAGCAGCTTCACGCGCCGCCAGCGCTCCTGAAACGCGGGCTCGTCGGCGTGCGCCTCGAGCGCCCTGAGCCGCTCGAGATCGGTGATCCACCCCTCCCCGAGCTCCTCGCCGAGGAGCCGTGCGAGCGCGGGGTTGGCCAGTACCATGAAGCGCCGGGGCGTCACCCCGTTGGTGACGTTGCAGAAGCGCTCCGGCCACAGTTCCGCGAAGTCCCGCAGCACCGTCTGCCGCAACAGCTGCGAGTGCAGCGCCGCCACGCCGTTCACCGCATGGCTGCCGACGGTCGCGAGGTTGGCCATGCGCACGCGCTTCTCGCCGGCCTCATCGATCAGCGACAGCCGCGCCAGGCGCGCCGCATCGCCCGGGTAGCGCTGGCGCAGCTCCTCGAGGAAGCGGCGATTGATCTCGTAGATGATCTCGAGCGGACGCGGCAGGAGACTGCGGAACAGCGGCAGTCCCCAGGTCTCGAGCGCCTCGGGAAGCAGCGTGTGATTGGTGTAGGCGAGCGTCCGGCGCGTCAGGTCCCAGGCCTCATCCCACGGCAGCAGGTGCTCGTCCACCAGCAGCCGCATGAGCTCGGCCACTGCGATGGAGGGATGCGTGTCGTTCAGCTGCAGCGCGAAGGATTCCGGCAGGCGGGTGATGGGCTCGCCCCGCAGCTCGAGCAGGTGCAGCACGTCCTGCAGCGAGCAGGAGACGAAAAAGTACTGCTGCGCGAGGCGCAGCCGCTTGCCGATCTCGGGCTCATCGTTCGGATAGAGCACCTTCGAGAGCGTCTCGGAGATCACCTTCTGCTCGACCGCGCCGTAGTAGTCGCCGACGTTGAAGTCCTGGAAGTCGAAGGACTCCACGGCTTCGCTCTTCCACAGGCGCAGCGTGTTGCAGGTCGGGACGCGGAAGCCAAGCACCGGGCTGTCGCAGGCCACACCCTTCACCGTGCTCGCCGCGATCCAGCGCACGCGGTAACGGCCCTGCGCGTCCGTGGCGGCCTCGGTGTGGCCGCCGAAACTCACGTAATGGCTGACCTCCGGGCGCACGATCTCCCAGGGGTTGCCCTTCTGCAGCCACTTGTCGGTCACCTCGACCTGCGCGCCGTCGCGCAGCTCCTGATCGAAGATGCCGAACTCGTAGCGGATGCCGTAGCCGACGCACGGCACCTCGATCGTCGCCAGCGAATCGAGATAGCAGGCCGCGAGCCGCCCGAGCCCGCCGTTGCCGAGCCCCGGCTCCTCCTCGAGCGCCAGCAGCTCATCGAGGTCCTGGCCGAGCGCGGCCATCGCCTCGCGCGCGCTCGTCTCGATGCCGAGATTGACCAGGTTGTTGCCGAGCTGCGGCCCGATCAGGAACTCGGCCGACAGATAGCAGACGACCTTGGCCTCATGCGCGGCGTATGCGCGAACCGTGCTCACCCAGCGCGCCAGCAGCCGATCGCGCACGCTGTAGGCGAGCGCCATGTACCAGTCCTGCGGCGTAGCGATGTCGGGGAAGCGCCCCTGCTGGCAGGCCAGGTTGTCGAGCACCGCGCGCCGCAGCGCATCGGCGCTGAGGCCGCTGCGCGTCGGCTCGAAGGCCGGGGTCCTGGCGATCGTCGATGCTTGGGCATTCATGGCTGACTCCGGCTGTCTCAGGGTGCTGCGGCGGGGAGGCTCGCCGCCAGCGGCGCGTTCCAGCGCCTGATGGCCGGCACGCCGTGATAGGCGCCGAGCACACACAACGTGGCGGTATCGAGGAGGAAGTGGCTGCCGCCGGAGGCCGGGAGATCGAGCCAGCGGGCCGCGAGCACCCGCAGGACATGACCGTGGGCGAACACCACCACGTCCTCATCCGGCGCGCGGATGAGCGCGATCACCCGATCGACCCGCGCGCCAACCTGCTCCGGGCTCTCGCCGCCCGGACAGCCATCGCGGAAGATCATCCACCCAGGCCGCTCGGCGCGAATCTGCCGGGGAGTCAGGCCCTCATAGTCGCCATAGTCCCACTCCCTCAGATCGGGATCGATCCGCGCCCGCTCGCCGAGCCCGGCGAGCTCGCAGGTCTCGCGCGCGCGCCTCAAGGGGCTGGTCAGCACCAGCGCGAACGACCTGGCCGTCGCGAACGGCCGCCACTGCCTCGCGACCTGGCGACCGTTGTCGGTGAGCGGGATGTCGGAGCTGCCGGTGTGCCTTCCATTGAGGCTCCACTCCGTCTCGCCATGCCGGATCAGATAGATTTGCTTCGCTGGCATGGGTGCGCGCTTGTCCTAGGCCCGCGGCACGGTGCTCCTCGAAAGCGCAGCGGCGATCAGCGAGCGCGCCTCGGCCTGAATGCGCTCGAGGTGCTCGCGGCCGCGGAAACTCTCGGCATAGAGCTTGTACACGTCCTCGGTGCCGGAAGGCCGCGCGGCAAACCAGCCCTGCGCGGTGATCACCTTGAGTCCGCCGATGGCCGCGCCATTGCCCGGCGCACTCGTGAGCGTGGACTGAATCGGGTCACCGGCGAGCATCGACGCGCCGACATCGGCGCTCGAGAGCTTGAGCAGCGCCGCCTTCTGCTCGCGGTCAGCGGGCGCATCGATGCGCTGGTAGGCCGATGCGCCGAGCTCGCGGGCGAGATCGGCATAGAGCTCCGCCGGATCGCGCCCGGTGACCGCCATGATCTCCGCGGCGAGCAGATTCATGACGATGCCGTCCTTGTCGGTGGTCCAGACCGTGCCGTCGCGCCGCAGGAACGAGGCACCCGCGCTCTCCTCGCCGCCAAAGCCGAGCGACCCGTCGAGCAGCCCCGGCACGAACCACTTGAAGCCCACCGGCACCTCGAACAGCCGGCGCCCGATCTTCGCTGCCACGCGATCGATCATGGTGCTGCTCACCACGGTCTTGCCGACCGCCGCATCGGCGCGCCATCCGGGCCGGTGCGAGAAGAGATAGGCGATCGCCGCCGCCAGGTAATGATTGGGCGGCATGAGGCCCGCCGCGCGCGTCACGATCCCGTGCCGATCGGCATCGGTGTCGTTGCCGAAAGCCACATCGAAGCGCTCGCGCAGCGCAATCAGCTTCGCCATCGCGTAGGCCGAGGAGCAATCCATGCGAATCCGGCCGTCCCAGTCGAGCGGCATGAAGCGGAAGGTGGGATCCACCGCGTCGTTGACCACCTCGAGCGAGAGCCCGTAGCGCTCGGCGATCGGCGCCCAGTACGCGACCCCTGCTCCGCCGAGCGGGTCGACCCCGATCCTCAGGCGCGCGCCGCGGATCACCTCGAGATCCACAACGGCGCCGAGATCGCCGACGTAAGCGCCGGGATAGTCGTGAGGATGGGTCGTGCCGGCCCGCCGCGCGGCCTCGTACGGGACGCGCTTCACGGCCTTGACGGCGCCGGCGAGCAGCTCGTTGGCGCGTGCCTCGATGGCGCGCGTAACGCTGGTGTCCGCGGGCCCGCCGTGCGGCGGGTTGTACTTGAAGCCGCCGTCCTCGGGCGGGTTGTGCGAGGGCGTGATAACGATGCCGTCGGCCAACCCGGAGCTGCGCCCGCGGTTGTGCACCAGAATGGCGTGCGACACGACGGGCGTCGGGGTGAAGCCGCGGTCGCGATCGATCATCGTCTCCACGCCGTTCGCCGCCAGGACCTCGAGCGCCGAGTGCAGCGCGGGCTCCGACAGCGCGTGCGAGTCCTTGCCCACGTAGAGCGGCCCGCTGATGCCCTCTGTACGGCGGTGCTCGCAGATTGCCTGGGCGATGGCGAGCACGTGCCACTCGTTGAACGAGCCGCGGAGCGCGGAGCCGCGATGACCGCTGGTGCCGAAGCTGACCCGCTGCCCGGGGTCGGCGCTGTCGGGCTGACGCGCGTAGTACGCAGCGCACAGCGCCTCCGGATCGACGAGCACGTCCGCGGGCGCCGCCTTGCCGGCCAGCGGATGGATCCGCGAGGCGGCCTCAGGCTCGCGGCTCACCGCCGCCGGCGCGTGCGTCCCGCGGCTCACCCCGGCCACACCCAGTTGGTGATCTCGGGACGATCGGTGCCCTCGCTGTGAGCATAGGCGAGGTTCTCGATGATGGCGTTCTTCATTTCCTCCTTGAGATGCGCGGCACGATTGCCGAGCGACGGCACGCGGTCGATGACGTCGATCACCAGGTCGAAGCGGTCGATCTGGTTGAGGATGGCGAGCTCGAGCGGCGTGTTGATGTTGCCTTTCTCCTTGTAGCCGCGCACGTGCATGTTGTCGTGATTCGTGAAGCGATAGGCGAGCTTGTGAATCAGCCACGGGTAGCCGTGGAAGTTGAAGATCACGGGCTTGTCGGTGGTGAACAGGCCGTCGAACTCGCGCTCGGTCGAGCCGTGCGGGTGCTCGCTCGCGGGCTGCATCCTGAACAGATCCACCACGTTCACGAAGCGCACCTTGAGGTCCGGCAGACGCTCGCGCAGGATGGCGGTCGCGGCCAGCGCCTCCTGGGTGGCGACATCCCCGCAGCTGGCCATGACCACGTCGGGCTCGGCGTCCTGATCGTTGCTCGCGGCCCGCCAGATGCCGATGCCCTTGGCGCAGTGGCCGATGGCCTCGTCGATCGTCATGAACTGCAGATGCTTCTGCTTGTCGGCGACGATGACGTTGATGCAGTCGGTGGAGCGCAGACAATGGTCCGCCACCACCAGCAGCGAGTTGGCGTCCGGCGGCAGATACACCCGGGTCACCGCCGGGCTCTTGTTGGTCACGAGGTCGATAAAGCCCGGGTCCTGATGCGAGAAGCCGTTGTGATCCTGCCGCCAGACCGTCGATGACAGCAGGATGTTCTGCGAGGCGACCGGGGCGCGCCAGCGCACGTGGTTCTTGGAAATGTCGAGCCACTTGGCGTGCTGGTTGAACATCGAGTCGACGACGTGCGCGAAGGCTTCGTAGGTATGGAAGAAGCCATGCCGCCCGCTCAGCAGGTAGCCTTCCAGCCACCCCATGAGCGTGTGCTCGGAGAGGATCTCCATCACCCGCCCATCGCGCGCGAGCTCGCCGCCGTCGGCATCCTCAGGCAGCAGCTCCGCCATCCAGGTCTTCTTGCTCACCTCGTAGAGCGCCTGCAGGCGGTTGGAGGCCGTCTCATCCGGTCCGAAGACGCGAAAGCTCGTCATGTTGTTGCGCATGACGTCGCGGAGGAACTCCCCGAGCGGGCGGGTGTTCTCGTGCAGCGTCCGGCCCGCCTGCGGGACTTTCACCGCGTAGTCGCGGAAATCGGGCAGCTTCAGCTCCTTGCGCAGCACCCCGCCGTTGGTGTGCGGATTGGCGCTCATGCGCCGCGGCCCCGTGGGCGCGAGCGCCCGCAGCTCCGCGCGCAGACGCCCGCTCGCATCGAACAGCTCCTCGGGGCGGTAGCTGCGCATCCAGCTCTCGAGCAGCTTGAGGTTGGCGGGGTTGCCGCGCACGTCGGAGAACGGCACCTGATGCGAGCGCCAGGAGCCCTCGATCTTGTGTCCGCCGATCTCCTTCGGCCCGGTCCAGCCCTTGGGCGCGCGCAGGACGATCATCGGCCAGCGCGGGCGTTCGGCCTTGCCGCTGTCGCGCGCTTTCTTCTGGATGGCGCGGATCTCGGCGACGGCCGCCTCGAGCGTGGCGGCCATCTTCTGGTGCATCTTGTCCGGCTCCGAGCCCTCGACGAAGTACGGGTGGTAGCCGTAGCCGACGAACAGCGATTCGAGCTCCTCGTGGCTGATGCGCGCGAGCACGGTCGGATTCGCGATCTTGTAGCCGTTGAGGTTCAGGATCGGCAGCACCGCGCCATCGCGCACGGGATTGACGAACTTGTTCGAATGCCAGGCGGTGGCGAGCGGTCCCGTCTCCGCCTCGCCGTCGCCCACCACGCAGGCGACGATGAGCTCCGGGTTGTCGAGCGCGGCACCGTAGGCATGCGAGAGGCTGTAGCCGAGCTCCCCGCCCTCATGGATCGACCCCGGGGTCTCCGGCGTCACGTGCGAGCCGATGTGGCCGGGGAAGGAGAACTGCTTGAAGAATTTCTGCATCCCCTCGAGGTCTTGGCTCTTGTCGGGGTAGATCTCCGAGTACGTGCCCTCGAGGTAGGCGGGCCCGAGCACCCCGGGCGCGCCGTGCCCCGGCCCCGCCATGAAGATCACATCGAGGTCGTCGCGCTTGATGAGGCGGTTAAGATGCGCCCAGACGAACGACAGTGCGGGACTCGCTCCCCAGTGGCCGAGCAGCCGGTTCTTCACGTGCTCGGTCTTCAGGGGCTCCTTGAGCAGCGGGTCGTCGCGCAGATAGATCATCCCCACCGAGAGATAATTGCAGGCGCGCCACCATGCATCGATGAGGCGCAGCTCCTCGTTGGAGAGGGGATTCTGCGAGGAGACACGAGAGACTTCGCGGCTGGCCATTTCCGGGTCCTCCTGGACAACTGCCTGGTACGCGCCCACTGCCGAGCGCCGCTGGGAAGCGTCCATAGCCTGCGCCTGGCCCCATCACGGCAGGGCCAGCGCATCCTGATGACTTTTCCATTGCAACTTTTACGGCTGAGGCTCGCGCGCGCGCTATGGTGGACTGTGCGTATGGGCGGGCGCGAGGCGCAGGCTGCTTCGGCTTCGGTCACGCCCGAGCAGTATCGACAGCAACACCCGAGCCGTGCTTGGGCGCTCGCGACTCCATCGCATCTACCGCTCGGACATTAATGCCAAGGCGAAGCCAAAGCCGGGCCCGGTTGCTCCTGCCATATTCGAGGCCTAGACTCTGTTGCGTTGCGGGCTCGCGGGTCCCGGGACGCGGCCCAAAAACATCGCGGGGCACCGTGCTTCAGCCCGATCTCATCCAAAGCGCCCTGGAAACGGCGCCCGATGCCATCGTCATCAGCGATCGCACCGGTACCATCGTCTTCGCAAATCGGCAGGTGGCCGCGCTCTTCGGCTACCAACCGTCGGAGATGGTCGGCCACAGCATCGAGCAACTTCTGCCGGACCGTTTCCGCTCCCAGCATGTCGCTCACCGTCAGAGCTTCGCCGCGAACCCGGGCTTTCGCCCGATGGGAACGGATCTGAAGCTGCACGGCAGGCGCAAGGACGGCGGCGAATTCCCGGTGGAGATCAGCCTCAGCCCGATTGCGAGCACCGGACTGACGACCGCGGCCATTCGCGACGTCACCGAGCGCCAGGCCACGGAGGCGGCGCTCGTCGGCGCGCGCGAGGAGGCGGAACGCGCCAACCTCGCCAAGAGCCGCTTTCTCGCGACGGCGAGTCACGATCTGCGCCAGCCCCTGCAGACCCTCGCGTTGCTGAACGGCACCTTGCGTCGCACCGTCCAGGATCCCTACGTGCTGGCCGCCATCTCCCAGCAGGAACTGGCGATCAACGCGATGTCGCGCCTGCTCGGTGCGCTACTCGATATCGGCAAGCTCGAATCCGGCGCCATCAGGCCCGACATCGCCGACTTCGCCCTGGAGGCACTGTTCGACGAGATGCGCCGCGAGTTCGAAAGCACGGCCGCTACCAAGGGACTGTCGCTGATCGTGCAGACAGAGCCTCTGGCGGTGCATGGCGACCGTTCGCTCACCGAGCAGATCCTCCGCAACCTCGTCTCCAATGCGATCAAGTACACCCGTGAAGGCTGGGTGCGGCTGCGCAGCGTGAGCCAGGGAGCGCTGGTGCGCGTCGAGGTGCTCGATACGGGCATCGGCATACCCGCCGCTCAGATCCCCTACATCTGCGATGAGTTCTACCAGGTGGGCGTCGCGGCGAACCGCTCACGCGATGGCTACGGCCTGGGGTTGAGCATCGTGCGGCGCATCGTGAAGCTGCTGGACCTCGAGCTCGAAATACGCTCCGAGGTCGGCAAGGGATCGAGCTTCGCCCTGACGTTGCCTGCCAGCACGAGCCGCGCGTTGCCGAACCGCGAGCCGCAGCCGTCCAGGAGGGCCAACGGATATCCGCGGGCGCGCAGCGTGCGCGTCCTGCTCGTCGAGGACGACGCCGCGGTGCGCGATGCCACGCGGATGCTGCTGCGCGCCGAGAGTTATGCAGTGACTGCGGTCGGCTCCGTCACGGAGGCGCTTGCCGCCACCGAGGGCGGCGCCAGCTTCGACGTGGTCGTCACCGACTATCACCTGGGAGAGGGTGAGACCGGCATGCAGTTGATCGGGCGTGTGCGCGCCCGTCTGGGTGAGTCGCTGAGGGCAGTGCTCCTCACGGGAGATACCTCCGCGGCGATGCATGAGCTGCCGTGCGATGCCTTCATGCGCATGGCCAGCAAGCCCATTGAGGCCGATGAGCTGCTCGAGCTGCTGCAAGAGCTGTCAGCGGCCGGGAATGCCGCGTAGCGAGCCCTACGGGGCAAACAGCCTGCGGAGCTCCACCTTGGCCTGCTCGAGAGTGCGGCGCCGGCGCTCGGGCAGATTGCGGCCTGCGCGATTGACGTAGAAGTTCAGCATCGACATGGCCGATTGCAATGGCGTGCCCTGGCGGCGCGTGCTGAGGTCCGCCGACCGCTTCAGCGATGCGGCGATGCGCTTAGGATCGCTCCACGTGAAAACCCCCGCCTCGAGATCGAGCGCGTTGCTTTGCCGGGTCACGGTCGCCGACCAGTAGCTTCGTCGTCGCAAGCGCTTAGCCAAGGCTGGGACTCAGTGCTGCAGCAGCTCCATGCGGCGGCGAGCTCGCTCGGGCGTTCAGCCGCCCGCCTGATAGGTGCCGACGAGCTCCGCCTCCGCCAGCACATGCCCCTTCATGGCCGCGAGCACCCGCGCCTTCGTCGGGTGCCCGAGCTCGGGCAGCATCACATCGAGCGCGTAGAGCTTGTGGAAGTAGCGATGTCGACCCACCGGAGGAGCCGGGCCGCCATAGGCGGCGCTCCTCCAGTCGTTGAGACCGGAGCGCGTTCCTGGAGGCAGGCCGCTGAGGGCTGCGTCCTCGCCGAGGGCGCGCGCTTCCGCGGGAATGTCGTAGAGCACCCAGTGCACCCAGGTTCTCTGCGGAGCCCGCGGGTCCGGCGCATCGGGATCATCCACGATCAGCGCGAGACTGCGGGCGGCGGCGGGCACGCCGGCCCACTCCAGGGGTGGCGATACGTTGGCGCCGTCGGCCGTGTAGCGCTGCGGAATGGGACCATGGTCGGCAAAAGCCGGCGAGCGGATCGTGAGCATGGGGGAAGCTTCGGGCATCCGGGGCCGGGTGCGCGATTGGGAGATCTACGGATCCCTCGTGCTGACAATCCCGGCCCCGCGCGCGCTCAGCTCCGCGAGGGCCCGTTTGCCATCTCCCGGCTGCACCTCGACGGCGCGCACGGCATCGGCAAGCACGACGACCGCGAATCCCGCGGCGAGCGCATCGAGCGCCGTGGCGCGCACGCAGTAATCGGTAGCCAGGCCGCCGATCACCACGCGCCGGACCCCGGCGTCACGCAACTGCCCGGCGAGCTCCGTGCCCTGGAAGCCCGAGTACGCGTCCGTCTCGGGCCGGGTCGCCTTCGATACGACGCGCGCGCCGGAGGGCAAGCGTAAGCCGGGCGGGAACTCCGCGCCCGGCGTACCGGCGATGCAATGCGGCGGCCACGGACCGCCCTGCTCGCGAAACGAGCAATGCCTGTCGGGATGCCAGTCGCGCGTCGCGAACACCGGCAGGTGTCCTGCCGCGAACGCCGCCGCGCAGACGTTGAGCGGCGCAATCACCTCGTCTCCCCGGGGCACCGCAAGCGCACCGCCGGGCAGAAAGTCGTTCTGCACGTCGACGATGATCAGCGCATCGCCCGATTCGGGCACGAGCATTGGTCTGCCTCCCGGTCGCTCAGCCCTTGATGCACAGCAGCGGCTCGACTCGCGCGACCTTGCGCGCAAGTCCCGCCGCTTCCGCCGCGTCCACCACCGCCGCGACGTCCTTGTAGGCTTCGGGCGCCTCCTCGGCGACCCCGCGCATCGAGGGGCTGCGGACGATGATGCCGCGCGCCGCGAGCGCATCGACCACCTGCCGCCCCTTCCAGTTGCGCAGCGCCTGGTGCCGGCTCATCGCCCGCCCTGCGCCATGGCAGGCTGAGCTGAAGGCGCGTGTCTCTGATGAGCCAGTTCCCGCGAGGACATACGAGCCCGTGCCCATCGAGCCCCCGATCAGGACCGGTTGTCCGACCTCGCGCAGCTCTTCGGGCAGCTCGGGGTGACCGGGACCGAAAGCGCGCGTGGCGCCCTTGCGGTGCACGTAGAGAGTGCGCCTGCGCCCCTCGACCGTGTGCTGCTCCACCTTGCAGGTGTTGTGCGAGACATCGTAGAGCAGCGACAGCGAAGCACGCGGCAGCCGTTCGGCGAACACCTGTCGCACCAGGTGCGTGAGGATCTGGCGGTTGGCGAGCGCGCAGTTGATCGCCGCGCGCATCGCGCCGAGATACTCGCGGCCGAGATCGGAGTCGATCGGGGCGCAGGCGAGCTCCCGGTCCGGCAGGTGCAGGCCGTGGCGCGGCGCCTCGAGCGTCATCTGCCGCAGGAACTCCGTGCCGATCTGGTGACCGAGACCGCGCGAGCCGCAGTGAATCATCACGACCACATCGCCCTTCCCAAATCCGAAGGCCTGCGCACTCGCGGCATCGAATACCTGCGTGACCTCCTGCACCTCGAGGTAATGATTGCCGCTGCCGAGCGTGCCCATCTCATCGCGCTGGCGGCTCTTCGCCTGTGCCGAGACCGCCTGCGGCCTGGCATGCAGCATCTGCCCGTGCTCCTCGATGCGCTCGAGATCCGCACGCTCACCCCAGCCGCGGGAAACGGCCCAGTGCGCGCCGCCCGCGAGCATGGCGTCCATCTCCTCATCGCCGAGCCTGATGAGACCCGTGCTGCCGAGCCCGACCGGAACCCGGGAGTAGAGCGCGTCGGCGAGCTCGCGCTGCACCGCCATCACGTCGGCGCGCACGAGGCCGGTGCGCAGGCAGCGCACCCCGCAGGAGATGTCGAAGCCCACTCCCCCGGCGGACACCACCCCGCCCTCGGCAGGATCGAAAGCCGCCACGCCGCCGATCGGGAACCCATAGCCCCAGTGGGCATCCGGCATCGCATAGGACGCCGCGACGATCCCCGGCAGCATCGCCACGTTGGTGGCCTGCTCGCAGACCTTCTGGTCCATGTCGCGCATGAGGGCTTCGCTGGCGAATATCACCGCCGGCACGCGCATGGTGCCGCGCCGCGGGATCTCCCACTCGTATTCCGACCGCCGCACCAGGGCGCTCAGGTCCATGCTCAGACGTCCACCACGGTTTGCGCCAGCCACGTATCCCCGTCGCGCGCGACTCGCAACGTGGTGTAGGTGGCACCCTTCACTTCGACGGCCGGGTGATGGCGCGCGGGATCGAGCCGCTCACCCCACGCCTTGCCACGCAGGTGGGTACCGTCGAGCTCGACGCTGAAGCGCGCGAACAGCATGCGGCGCACCGCCATAAGATAGATGAGGGAGTTCAGCCAGTCGACCAGCAGCAGCTCGTCGTCCGGCGCCTGACACTCGAGCTCCTGCACCTCGCGCGCCTCGACGGCCGCGGGATCGACGATGACCGCGCTCATCGCCAGCGCCGCCTGCTCGAAGGCCTCGGCCTTGGTCGAGCCGATGCCGCGGACGCCGACGTCCGCCCCATGCGGAAAATGCTCCCAGCGTGCGCCCATGGTCCTGGCTGCGCTACGCCGCGATGCTGACGGGTTCGCCGCCGGCCGCGTATGCGGGTAAATGCCTACAGCGCACCCGCTGACTGTGCCGCACCGGAACTTGTAAGATCGAAACTACCTTGAACAGGGCGCGACTCGAGCGGCGCAGCTCGCGGCACTGAAATGACACGTCGGGCCACGACCGGCCGGCTGCGCGCTGCGCGCGCCCCCCCTCTCCTCGGGAGCCTGCTGCTCGCCTGCGCGAGCGCCGGGGAGGCGGCGACCACCGGGTCGCCCGACCCGGATGCCCTGCTGCGGCGGGCGTTCGAGGCCTATCGTGCCCGCAGCTCGCACTCTTCGGTCGCCATGACCGTGCACCGTCCGCAATGGGAGCGACACCTCGAGATGAAGGTCTGGACGCGGGGAGAGGACGACGCGCTGGTGCGCTTCGTCGCCCCGCCCAAGGACGCCGGCAACGCCACCCTCAAGGTGGGCGAGAATATCTGGGTCTTCAATCCGAAGCTCAACGAGGTGATCAAGCTGCCGGTCAGCATGATGAGCCAGTCGTGGATGGGCTCGGACTTCTCCTACAACGATCTCTCCAAGTCCGAGGAGCTGCTCGAGTGGTACGAGCACCGCTTGACCGCTACCGAGCAGGCTGACGGACACACGCTGTGGACGATCGAGTCATCGCCCAAAGCCGGGGCCCCCGTGGTGTGGGGCAAGGTGGCGGTCAAGATCCGCGACGATGAGGTCTTCACCGAGGAGGTCTTCTTCGATCAGGATCTCAAGCCCGTACGCCGCATGCAGACGCAGAAGATCGGGCCGCTCGGCGGTCGCGCCTATCCGCTCATCATGACGATGCAGCCGGTCGATTCGCCGGGACAGTGGACGCGCATCGAGACGCTGCAGGGGGAGTTCGACCTGACACTCCCCGAGTACCTCTTCACGCTCTCGAACCTCCAATACCCGAGGCAGTGACGGCATGCTGGTGCTGCTCGCCTGGCGAAACCTCTGGCGCCGCCCGCAGCGCACGCTGCTCAGCCTCGCGAGCATCGCCCTGGTGGTGGCGCTCCTGATCTGCATGCTCTCCTTTCAGAGGGGGGTGTACGCCACCATGAAGGAGAACAACCTGCGGGTCTTCGACGGCTACGCGCAGCTCCAGCCGGAAGGCTACGCCGACGATCCCGCGATCGACCGGGTCATCGACGACCCGGGGAGAGTCGCGCGCGACGCGCTCGCCATCAAGGGCGTGAGCACCGCGGCGGCGCGCGTCAACGGCTTCGGGATCCTCGCGAACGGCGAGCGCAGCTACGGCGCCCTCATCGCCGGCGTCGATCCCGCGAGCGAGGCGCAGCTCTCGACGATCGCCGCGACGGTGCACGAAGGCCGCTATCTCAACGACACCGACAGCGATGCGGCGGTGCTCGGTGAGCTGCTGGCGCGCAATCTCCAGGTGACGGTCGGCGGCAGGGTGAGCGTGCTCGGCGCCGCGCGTGACGGCTCGGTCGGCGCCGACGTGCTCAAGGTGGTCGGCATCTTCCGTAGCGGCATCCCGCAGCTCGACCGCTCGATCCTCGAGATGCCGCTCGCGCGTGCGCAACAGGCCTTCGACATGAGCGACCGCGCCAACACCATCGCGCTCGGCGGCCCGACGCTCGCCGCAGTCGATGCCGCGCTGCCGCGGCTCGACGCGCTCGGCGCGCGGCACGGGATCGCCGTGCTCGACTGGAAGGAGCTAGAGCCGGCGATGCGCGATGCCATCGCGCTCAAGTACACGATGTCATTGCTCTTATATCTCACGCTGGTGGCGGTGGTCGCCTTCATCATCCTCAATGCGCTCCTCATGTCGGTGCTCGAGCGCACCCACGAGTTCGGCGTGCTGCTCGCGATCGGTATGCGCGCCCGCGCGATCGCTCTCATGGTGTGGCTCGAGCTGCTGTCGCTCGCGCTTGCGGGTTGCCTCGCCGGCTACGCCATCGGTGGCGGGACGGCCTGGTGGCTCGAGAAACGCGGTATCTCGTTCGGCAGTCTCGGGGAGCTGCTGGCGCAATACGGGCTGCCGCCGCGGCTCTATCCGACGCTCGACCTCGTGAGCGCCGCGACCGGCCCCGTCGCGATACTGCTGGCGATCGTGCTCGGCGGCATCGTTCCCTACCTGCGCGTCGCGCGCCTCACGGCCGTCGCGGCCATGAGGTCCGCGTGAAGGAGCTGCTGCCGCTGCTGCTGCCGCTCGGCTGGCGAAATCTGTGGCGCAACCCGCGCCGCACCCTGATCACGCTGGTCGTGGTGGCGGTCGGCACCTGGTCGGTGCTCATCTTCGCCGCGCTCTTCAACGCCCTCACGACCGGCAGCCGCGATACCACGCTGAGATTCCTCACCGGTCACGGGCAGCTCCATGCCGCGGGCTATCTCGACGATCCGAGCGTCAGCCACTCGATGGCGCCGCCCGATGCGGCGCTGCGCCGCGCCCTGCTGGCGCCGGCGATCGCCGCCTGGACCGAGCGGGTGCGCGTCCCGGCGGTCGTGCAGAGCGAGTACCGCACGCGCTCGGCCACCCTGGTCGGTGTCGCCCCGCAGAGCGAGCGCGCGCTCTCCGACCTCCCCAAGGAGGTGATCGAGGGTCGCTACCTGAGTGGTGTGAGCGACCCCGGCGTCGTCATGGGCCGCGACCTGGCGGTGCGCCTCAAGACGCGCATCGGCAAGCGGGTGATCCTCATGGCGCAGGCGGCCGATGGGCATCTGGCCGAGGTCGGCCTGACGATCGTCGGCCTCTATGCCGCCGGCAAGCCGGCGGAGGATGAGTTCGTCTTCACGGGACTCGACACCGCGCGCTCGATGCTCGGGCTCGGCGCGCGCTCCTCCGAGATCAGCTTCGCGGTGCGCGACGAGGCGGCGCTCACCGCCGTCGTGGCGGAGCTGCGCCGCGCCGCGCCCACGCTCGACGTGGAGCCCTGGATGGAGCTCGCGCCGCTCGTTTACACCATCGAGACCTTCGGACGCTACTACACGGCCGTTTGGCTCCTCATCATGTTCATTCTGATGGCGATCGGGCTCGTCAACACACAGCTCATGGCGGTGTTCGAGCGGCAGCGCGAGTTCGGTCTGCTGCAGGCGCTCGGCATGCGCCCACGGCACATCGTGCTGCAGGTGGTGCTGGAATCGGCGCTCCTGGTCGGGACCGGCGTGCTCGCCGGCGCCGTCCTCGCGGTCGCGGCGCTCGCGCCCTTTCGCCGCGGGCTCGATCTCGGCTTCCTCGCGCCCGGCGCCGAGATCATGGGCGAGAGCCGCATCCTCCACCCCGCGCTCACCGCGGTGGAGGGCCTCGCGTACGGGGCGATCATCTGGCTGCTCGCGGTGGCGGCGGCGCTCTGGCCGGCGCTGAGCGCCGCGCAGGCCAGGCCCGCTGCGGCCATGAGCCGCTGAGGGCGCGGGGAGAGGCAGGCCGTGACGGCGATCATCGAATGCGAGGCAGTCGAGCGCACCTACGCCCAGGGCAGTCTCACGGTGCCGGCGCTGCGCGGCATCGACCTCGCCATCGGGCGCGGCGACTTCGCGACGCTCGCCGGCCCTTCCGGCTCCGGCAAGACGACGCTGCTCAGTGTCATCGGCGGACTCGACCGTCCGACGGGCGGCGAGATCCTCATCGACGGGAGTCCGATCGGCGCCATGGACAGTGCGCAGCTTGCGGCGCTGCGGCTGCACAAGATCGGCTTCGTGTTCCAGGGCTATAGCCTGATCCCCGTGCTCTCCGCCCTCGAGAACGTCGAGTTCATCCTGAGGCTCCTCGGGCTGCCGCGCGCGGAGCGCCTGGCGCGCGCGCGCGCCATGCTGCACGAGGTGGGACTCTCGGGCCTCGAGGACCGCCGCCCCGCGCGGCTCTCCGGCGGACAGCAACAACGCGTCGCCGTGGCGCGCGCCCTCGCCCCGCGCCCGGCGATCGTGCTCGCGGACGAGCCCACGGCGAATCTCGACTCGGGCAACGCCGGAGAGCTGATCAAGCTCATGGAGCGGCTGAACGCCGCCTCCGGCATCACCTTCCTCATCGCGACGCACGATACCCGGGTGATCGCCCACGCCCGGCGGCACATCGAGATGACCGATGGCCGCATCACGCTCGATGAGCGCGTCAGCGGTCCGGCCGCGGCCTGAAGCGCGGCGGCGCGCGGCGCTGGCGCTCGCCCTGTCGCTCACCGCGGCGGCTCACGCCGACGATGACATCCACGGGCGCTTCGCGCTGCAGGATGCCGAGGAGTTTGCGCGCGCCGACAGCCTCGACGCGGCGCTCGGTGCCCGCAACTGGAACACTCTGGTCACGAACCTGCGGCTCACCTGGGAGCCGGAGTGGTCGCACTGGAGCCTGATGGCACATTACCTCGTGACCTTCGAGCACGGCGAGGACGTGGCGATCGCGCGCGAGGAGACGGCGCTCCTCGGCTCACCGCCGCCCGTCACCTGGATCACGCCCGGCAGCCACTTCATCGATCGCGGCCAGACGGAAGCGACGCAGGGCCTCGACCGGCTCGCGCTCGGCTACACCACGCCCGAGCTCGTGATGCGCATCGGACGGCAGGCGCTCACCTGGGGAAGCGGCCTGGTGTTTCGGCCGATGGATCTCTTCGACCCCTTCGCACCCAATGCCACCGACACCGAGTACAAGCCGGGCACCGACATGCTCTACGCCCAATGGCTGCTCGGGAAGGGCTCGGACCTGCAGGCGGTGGTCGTGCCGCGCGGGCAGGAGTCGGGAGCCACGCCAACGGCCGAGCAGAGCTCCTTCGCGCTGCACCTGCGCACGCCGATCCTCGGGCACACCACGACCTGGCTGCTGTCGCGCGACTACGGCGACTGGGTCGCCGCGCTCGGCGTCAACGGCGCTCTCGGGGGCTCGACCTGGAACGTGGAGCTGGTGCCGACTTTCGAGGCGCGCGGCGCGACCCGTGTCTCGGCACTCGCCAACATCAGCGATGCGCTCACCCTCTGGCAGCGCAATGCGACGGTGTTCGCCGAGTACTTCCGCAATGGCTTCGGCGTCGCCGGCCAGCCTTACGACCTTAGCTCCCTCCCCGCGGACCTCACTCAGCGCCTGGCGCGCGGCCAGCTCTTCAACACGCGGCGCGATTACCTCGCCGCGGGAGTCACACTCGAGGTTACGCCGCTCGTCAGCGTGAGCCCGTTCCTCATAGCCGGGGTCAACGACGGCAGCCTCTACCTGATGGCGAGCGCCACCTGCTCCCTCAGCGACAACCTGAGCCTGATCGGCGGCGCGCAGCTGCCGCTCGGCAATGCCGGCACGGAGTTCGGCGGCCTGCCGCTCACCCCCAGCAGCCAGACGCTGCTCGCGCCGCCGGGGAGTCTCTATCTGCAGCTGCGGTGGTACTTCTGACGGGGTGGCGATGCCGGCCCGCTCGCAGGGCTCGTGCCGGGGCCCCTGCCGCCGGAAGCTGTTGAAAGTTCAGTCGATTCAGATACCCTGACGAGAAGCTACCATTGCACCGGGCCTTCGCACAAAGCTCACGGCGCCGGTGGGATAAGAACCCTCGTGGGAACCAACAGCGACCCCCCTGCTGCTGCCCGAGCGTCACCGGCCGAGCGCAAAGTACGCGCCGGCTTCATCCTGGCGCTCGCCTGCCTGACGGCGGTCGGTCTCCTCTTCTATCTGAGCTTTGAGCGGCTGCGGACCAACAACCAGTGGGTCGAGCATACGCAGGAAGTTCTCATTCGCCTCGAGCGCCTGCTGTCGCTCACCGCGGACGCTGAGACCGCGGAGCGCGGCTACCTCATCACGGCCGACCGGGACTACCTGGCGGCCTATGCGGCCGCGACGAGCGCCATAGGCCAGGTTGCAGCGGAGCTCGATGAGCTGCTGCCGGACAATACGCTCCAGCAGCAACTGCTCGAAGACCTCGAAAGGACGATCGCAGATCGACTGGCCAGGTTGCAGGCGGTCATGAACACGCAGGCAGCGGAGGGATTTGCCGCGGCACAGAAACTCGTTCAGACGGGAGCGGGCAAGCATATACACGATCAGCTGCGCGAGCAGATCGCTCAGATCGCCGACCTCGAGCGCAGCCTGTTGCGCGAGCGGCAGCAGCGCACGGCACGCAACACTGCGATCACGCTGAGCATCGGCGCCGGCAGCAGTCTGCTGGCGCTGGCGTGCGTGGCCTGGGCAGCGCTCGTCAGTCGCCGGGACCTGATCGAACGCCGGCGGATCGAGGCAGAGCGCGAGGCGCTCAAGGCCAACCTGGCCGAACAGCTCGACGACATGCGCCGCCTGCATCAGCTGAGCTCGCGGCTGGTCGACATGCACGAGCTGCCGAAGATACTCGAGGAGATACTCGCAGCTACCATCGAGCTCCAGCACGCGGATTTCGGCAATGTGCAGCTGTACGATCCAAGCACACGCGCGTTGCACATCGTTGCGCAACGGGGGTTCTCACAGGCCTTCCTCGATCACTTTCGCGTCGCCGCAGCCGGCGACGGCTCGGTCTCCAGCCGGGCCATGGCAAGCCGCGCGCGCGTGGTAATCGAAGATGTGGAGAAAGACCCCGAGTACTCGCCCCATCGTGCGATTGCGGCTGAGTCCGGCTACCGCGGCGTGCAATCCACGCCCATATTCGGCCGGGACGGAAGCATCAAGGGCATTCAATCCACGCATTTTCGCGAGCCCCACCGTCCGCCGGATCGGGCGCTGCAGATGACCGACCTGTACATGCACTTTGCGGCGGGGCTGATCGAGCGCGTGCAGGATATGGAGCACGTGCGCCTCGCCCGGGATGAGGCCAATCGGGCAAACCAGACCAAGGGACGCTTCCTCGCAACTGCCAGTCATGACCTGAGACAGCCGCTGCAGACACTGGCGATGCTCAATGGCGCACTGCGCCGACTCGCCATGCACGCGCCGGCCGCGGAGGCCGTGGCACAGCAAGAACAGGCCATCGGCGCCATGTCCACGCTGCTCAATGCGCTGCTCAACATCAGCAAGCTGGAGTCGGGCGCCATCAAGCCGCAGATCGGCAACTGCGATCTGGCCGAACTGGCCCGGCAGCTGCGCGTCGAGTTCTCCGAGCCGGCTGCACGCAAGGGCCTGCGATTGCAGATCGCGGCCTGTCATGAAGCGGCGCTCAGCGACCCGACCCTGCTCGGACAGATCCTGCGCAATCTGCTCGGCAACGCCATCCGCTACACGGCCACCGGCTCGGTGCGACTGGACTGTCACCGTGAGGGCGATCGATTGAGGATCGACGTGGCCGATACCGGCGTTGGAATCGCCGAGGGAGAGCTGCAGAACATCTTCGAGGAGTTCTACCAGGTAGGCGTTGCGGAGAATACCGTGCGCGAGGGGCACGGGCTCGGGCTGAGCATCGTGCAGAGGGTAGCTCGCCTGTTGAATCACGAGCTGCGGGTGCGCTCGGAGCTGGGCAAAGGCTCGGTGTTCTCGGTCCTGATGCCCGTCGGCACCATGGTTGCGATCCGGACGCCGGCGCGCGAACCGGCTCGGTCCGCTGCAGCCGCGAGTCCCAGGGCGCACGTCCTCATCGTGGACGACGACGTGGCCGTGCTCAACGCCACCCGGATGCTGCTCAAGGTCGAGGGATATAGAGTCACGGGCAGCTTCTGCGCCGAAGAGGCTATGGAAAAGGCTCGTGAGAACACCGATCTCGACCTCCTGATAACGGATCTCCACCTGAGCGACGGTCAGCTCGGCACAGACGTGATCCAATCCGTCCGCAGCATCCTCGGGCGGCCCGTGAAAGCGGTGCTGGTGACGGGTGATACCTCGAATCTGGTCAACGGCATCGCCGCCGATAGTGATGTACGCGTGATCAGCAAACCCGTCCGGGCGGACGAGCTTCTCGGGTTGGTGAGCTCAATGACCCTGGTTGCAAGCGGCGGGCAGCCGCGGTGGCCGAAGCCTGCTGGCGCAGACGCGCACACGCGGTCTAGGAATGGAGAGGATCTGCCGGCTTGCGATGCCGATCGACCCAGTATCCCCACGCCACGAGCAGCCACATCGCTTGAGCCGAAGCGGTGACGGCGCCAACGCTCGGAGGCGGTGGTCCGAACACATTCGCGACCTGCACGACCGCGAGAAACGTCACCAGGGCCCAGAATGCCACTGACCCGGTCCGGTCGCGCGCTACGGTCGCCTTCCAGTACAGACAGACCCCCACCGCATAAAGTCCGAATTCCACGGCGAGAGTTGCCGGAATCGAGTTCCACAGACCGAGACCGAGCCGCAGACGGGTTCCAGGCGCCAGCGGCAGGTCCGGACGATGCACGATCACGTCGAGCAGCCAGTGGGACACCACCAGTGCGCCGAGCACGACGGCTCCACGCAGCGGCGATCCGCGCACAGCGCGATAGATCAGGGCCAGCACCGTGCCCCACAGGAGTAAGGCCAACAGGCTGTGGGAGTAAGGGTAGTGCTGAAAGTCGAGCGGCGTGACCGCCGTGATGCCAGGTCGGATCGTGAAGGATTCCAGGCCCGCCATGACCAGGGTCGGCCAGAGCAGATCCGCCCACTGGCAGGCGAGAAACAAGGCGCCGAGTGACACGCTGGGCGCCAGACGCTTCGAGCCGAAACCGAGCGCGTAGTGGCCGATAAACACGCCTGGCCCTCTGACCAAAGGCGAGTGTCAGCTTACGGGACGCAGGCCAGCGATTGCCACTGTCTTGCGGTCGCACGCTCACGACCTACAATCGCCGGGCGGCACCGGTCCGGCCGCGCCAGGGAGCCAGCGAATGTCGAAGCACGTCAATCGGCTCGTCGCGGCGCTCGCCGCCTGCGGCGCGGTGCCCGGCTGCAGCGGCTCAGCCGCAGCACAGCAGCCGGCGCCGATGTATCCCGCTCTCCCGAGCGAGACTCCGGCGAAGCTCGAGCGCATCGCGACGGATGCGGATTTCGATCTGCGTGAGGTCATGATCCCGATGCGCGACGGTGTGAAGCTGCGCACCGTCATCCTGGTGCCGCACGGCGCGCAACGCGCCGGCATCCTTCTCACGCGCACGCCCTACAACGCCAGAGACATGACCTCCAACCGTCACAGTCTGCACCTGGGCGCGCGCCTGTGGGGCTACGACAACGCGGTGGAGACCATCGTCGAGGGCGGCTACATCCGCGTCGTGCAGGACATCCGCGGGAAGTACGGCAGCGAGGGCGACTACGTCATGAATCGCCCCATGCAGGGCCCGCTCAATCCGACGCCGGTGGACGAGTCTACGGACACCTACGACACGATCGACTGGCTGGTGAAGAACGTTGCGGAATCGAACGGCCGGGTCGGGATCCTCGGGATCTCCTACGACGGCTTCCTCGCGCTCACGCCGCTCGTGCATCCGCACCCGGCGCTGAAAGTCGCCGTACCGATGAATCCCATGGTCGACGGCTGGCGCGGCGACGACTGGTTCCACAACGGCGCCTTCCGCCTGCCGAACCTGCCGTACATCTACGAGCAGACCGGCACGCGCGCCAACGACGAGCACTGGGATTCAGGGCACTACGATGACTACGAGGATTGTCTGAGCGCCGGCTCGGCGGCGGAGCTCGCCCAGCGGCACGGCATGGGTCAGATCGGCTTCTGGCGCAAGGTCCTCGCGCACCCGGCTTACGACGACTTCTGGCGCGAGCAGGCCATGGACCGGGTGCTTGCCCGCGAGCCGCTCGCGGTGCCGACGATGCTCGTGAGCGGCCTGTGGGACCAGGAGGACATCTACGGCGCAATGGCCGTGTACAAGGCGCTCTATGCCGGGGAACGCAATCGCGACAACCTCTATCTCGTGATCGGTCCCTGGTACCACGGTCAGCAAATCGGCGACGGCAGCACTCTCGGCGCGATTCGCTTCGATGCGGATACGGGGCTGTACTTCCGCCGGCAGATTCTCGCGCCGTTCCTCGCCCGCTACCTGCAGGATGCGCCTGCTGCCACCGCGCCGCTCGCGCACGTCAACGCCTTCCGCACCGGCGCTAACAGCTGGGAATCGCTGCCGCAGTGGCCGCTCGGCTGCGGCGGCGGCTGCGCGCCGAAGCCGACCCCGCTGTACCTGCGTCCCGATCGCAAGCTCGGCTGGGAGGCGCCGGTGACGGGTACGGCGTTCGACGAGTACCTGTCCGATCCCACCCGGCCCGTGCCTTACCGGCAACGACCCATCCTGCCGGTGGGCTACGAGCCGCCGTATACCTGGAAGTACTGGTTGGTCGACGATCAGCGCGAGTTCTCCGGGCGCACGGACGTGCTCACGTACATGAGCGCGCCGCTCGAGGCACCGCTCGCCATCGCCGGCGAGCCCGTGGCTAATCTCGTCGCGGCCACCACCGGCACGGACGCCGACTGGGTGGTGAAGCTGATCGACGTGTATCCGGACGAGGTGCCCGGGCAGCCTCCGATGGGCGGCTACCAGTTGGCCGTCGCGATGGACATCTTCCGCGGCCGCTACCGCGAGGACCTGGGCACGCCGAAGCCCATCAAGCCGAACGCCCCTCTGGCCTACCGCTTCGCCCTGCCGACGACCAATCACGTCTTCCTGCCCGGTCACCGCATCATGATCCAGGTGCAGTCGTCATGGTTCCCGCTCTACGACCGCAACCCGCAGACCTTCGTGGCGAACATCTTCGAGGCGAAGCCGGCTGACTTCCGCCAGGCCACGCAGAGGATCTACCACGCGCCCGGGAGGCTGAGCTTCGTCGAGCTGCCGCTCATGCCGATGAGCGCTGCGCGTTAGCGCGCGGACACGGGTCACGGCGTGCGCGGGCCGCAAGGTCGGCGGCGCCGCACGCTTTGTGTATCATCGGGGCCACCCTCGTGGGTATACGAACAAAACAGGGAGATTCCATGAGAGTCCTGGCAAAGCTGCTGATCGTCGCTGCAGCGATCGCTGCACCCGCATCGCTCTGGGCGGCGGATCAGACACCGACCGCGGCCGCGGGCGGAACCTCCGCCGACACCGCGAAGGCCCTCGCCGAGTACCGTGACGCGATGCAGGCCAAGCGGGCGGATATCATCGCCAAGGGGCTGACGCTGTCCGCCGATCAGGCGGCCAAGTTCTGGCCACTGTTCGAGAAATATCAGAAAGAGCAGAACGTGGTCATCGATGCCCAGATCAAAGCCATCCAGGAGTACTCCGCCAAGTACGACCAGCTGACCGATGCGGACTCGCTCGCGTTCGTGAAGGCGCTGCTCGATCGCGATGGGAAGATGCAGGCGCTGCGTGTCAAGTGGCTGGAGACCTTCCAGACGGTGGTGCCCGCAGGCACGGCCGCGCGTGCCATCCAGATCGATCGCCGGCTCAGCCAGCTCGCTCAGGCACAGTTGTCGGCGCAGATTCCGCTGGTGCACTGAAGCGCAGCGGGCGTCTGCCGCCGAGACATGTCGCACACACATCACCCTGACGAAGGCGGCGAGCCTGCGGAGACCGACCTGCGCGTCCGGGCGCTGCGTACGGTGCTCGAGCAGAAGGGGTACGTCGATCCTGCGGCGCTGGATGTGTTGATCGACACCTATGAGACGAAGATCGGCCCGCGCAACGGCGCGCGCGTGGTGGCCAGGGCGTGGGTCGATGCCGCCTTTCGCAAGTGGCTGCTCGAGGATGCGACCGCCGCCATCGCCTCTCTCGGCTACAGCGGCCGCCAGGGCGAGCACATGGTGGCGCTCGAGAACACCGAGTCGCTTCACAACCTGGTGGTGTGCACACTCTGCAGCTGTTATCCCTGGCCCGTTCTGGGACTGCCTCCGACCTGGTACAAGAGCGCGCCCTATCGCGCCCGCGCGGTCAAGGATCCGCGCGGGGTATTGGCCGATTTCGGCGTCACGCTGGCCGATGCGACGGAGATTCGGGTCTGGGACTCGACCGCTGAGGTGCGCTATCTGGTGATTCCGCGGCGCCCCGCGCGTACCGCAGGCATGACCGAGGAGCAGCTGGCGGCTCTCGTCACCCGCGACTCGATGATCGGCACGGGGCTCCCCCGGGCGCCGGGCGGTGACCGATGAGCTACCAATCCCGCGCAGACCTCGGTGGGCAGGACCTACGCGAGCGCGTCGTTCCCGAGCCGGAAGGCGAGTTGTTCCACGCGCCCTGGGAGCCACAGGCGCTGGCGCTGACTCTGGCGATGGGCGCCACGGGGGCGTGGAATCTCGACATGGCCCGCAGCGCCCGCGAGACTCTGCCCGACTACCGCGCGCTGAGCTACTACCAGGTCTGGCTCGGCGGCCTGGAGAGATTGTTGATCGAGCACGGACTCGCTGCCGCGGATGAGATCGCCGCGGGGCGGATGCTGCATCCGCCGCGGCCGGGACTTCGGGTTCTGCAGGCCGTCGACGTGTCGGGCGCATTAGCCAAAGGGTCACCCACGCAGCGCCCCGCGGCGACGCCACCCCGCTTTGCCGCAGGTCAGGAGGTGCGCACGCGCGCTGCCGTGGCCGAGCACCATACGCGGCTGCCCGGTTACGCCCGAGGCAAGATCGGCCGCGTCGAACAGATACGCGGCGTGCACGTCTTTGCGGATGCAAACGCGCAGCGGCTGGGTGAGCAGCCGCAGTGGCTCTACAGCGTCGTCTTCAGCGCGCGCGAATTGTGGGGCGCCGCAGCGGCGCCGAGCCACCGCGTCTCCATCGATGCATGGGAGCCGTATCTGGAGCCGGTCGCCTAGCGATGAACGGCTCGGGGGGCTTGCGCGAGCGCCGTGGCCATCAGCAGTGCTCCTTCGAGTCCCGAGTCTGCGAGCGCGGCGAGAGCGCAGAAATCCGGCGCGCGCGCAGCCTCTCCGACCCCGTACCCGGCAAGCGCCGCAGACAGAGCGCGGCGCAGGCGCTCGAGCAGTCGGGGTGTGGCCATCACTCCCCCGCCCCAGACGATGCGTTCCGGCGACCAGAAGAGCACCAGCATGGCCGCGAGATCGCCGAGATAGGCGGCAATGAGCTCGAGCACGGCGGGCTCATCCGAGAGCGCCCGGCTCTCACCCAGCCGCTGCGCAATCGCCGGTCCCGCGGCGAGCCCCTCCACGCAGTTCTCGTGGAACGGGCACACGCTCTGCACCTGGTCGCCGTCGCGGCGTGCGAGCCTGATGTGGCCGATCTCAGGGTGCAGCGCTCCCTCGAGCGGCCGACCCTCCACGACGAGACCGCCGCCGATGCCAGTGCCCACGGTGACATAGGCGAGGGAGCGGACGCCGCGCCCGGCACCGCGCTGCCACTCGGCGCGGGCGGCCGCGTTGACGTCGGTGTCGATCGCTACGGGCACGGCGAACCGGCCGGCGAGTTGGGCACGGAGGTTTGAGCCCGTCCAAGCGGCTTTGGGAGTGCTGAGAACGCGACCGTAATCGCGCGAGAGCTCATCCCGCACCAGAGGCCCGAAGGCGGCGATGCCGATCGCCGCGAGCCGCGCCCTTGCTCCGACCGCGCGGGCGATGAAGGCCGCCAGGTCCGCGAGAGCAGCCTCCGGAGTCGTCGTGGGCCAGCGGCCCTCGGCCACAACGCGGCCGCCCGCATCCACGATCCGGGCCAGGATCTTAGTGCCTCCCGTCTCTACACCTGCGAATAAGGGGTCCCGGGTCACGCGCCGGATGGTATCTATAAAAGACGCCGGCTGGGGGCACCGCATTCGGGGGAGCGCGCGCTGCAGAACCCGCCGGCGTGAGGAAAAACTGTGTTTCCAACCGGTAACGCCACCGACTTGAGTATCTGTCGCGTCCCGCGCGGAAATCTCACACTGGGCAGGGGGTCAGTCCCCGGCTACGTAGACCGTAAACGCCGCCCAGAGCGCGGGGTCCAGCGCGGGGGCGCGCTCGAGGGTAGCGCGCATGGCCGCTGCGAGTGATCGCGCCACCTGCAGACCCGCGGAACGTCCCTGCGGGACAGCGCTGACGTGCGGGTCGACGAGTCCCCGATACATGTCCGTCATCAGAGTGGCGGCGACACCATCCGACACCGGCCAGAGCGAGGCGACCACGGCGTGGGCGCCGCGCGCCAGTGCCGCGTAGCGCAACCCGACGAGGCCCTCGCTGCCGTACTCCTTTCCGAGCGCCGTGTCGCAGGCGCTGAGCACGATCGCCTGCGCGTGAAAAGTCCGGGTCAGGAGGTCCGCGGCGCGCAGATAGGGATCACTCACGGGACCGCGCTTATCGCGGGTGCCGAGGATGAGCGCGGAGAGCTGCGGAATCTCCGAATCGATCATGCCATGTGAGGCGATGTGGATGAAGCGGTAGCGGCTGAGGTCCCGGGCCAGTACCGCCTCCCGGGTCGCATCCTCGCCTTCCAGCAGATCCACGTTCCGTGCTCCGAGCAAGTCGCGAATCTGCGCAGCCTCCCGGGCGCTCGACTCGAGCCGTACCAGGTCACGTCCGGCGTTGACACCGCGCAGCACGTCCCGCGCCTCATTGAGGGAGGTCGCCAGGACTCCTTCATGGCCCGATGCACCGAGCCGCGCATCGCCTGCCGTGTAGATCGGGTCTGCGACCAGTAGCATCCGCGTCGGACCGGCCGTGGCCGCAGGCATCGCTGGCCGGACGCTCAGGAACCTCAAGGCCGGTGCCACCGCCACGGTGAACGCCTGCACGAGATACGGGTGGTCCACGCGTGCAGGATCGAGCAGTGCCGCGAATGGTACGTAGTGAAGGGCTCCATCCGGCACGAGAATGAGCTCCCCCACTCCCGTCAGCGCCGACCTCAAGGGTGCCAGCGCGAGCCGGTTGAGCTCCGCGCACGCCTCGCGCCGCGCTGGAGATGTGGCGCTCGTACGCATCCGCTCATGCAGAGCGCGCGCCGCGCGCTCGATGCCCGAGCTCGCGGGCAGCTCGATCCAGTCGACGGTACCCTCCTTCAGAACCCAGGCATAGGCATGCGTGGTGCCGAGCCAGTACTCGATCGCGCCCTGCCCGGGCGGCAGGACCCGCGGCATACCGCCACTCATTGAAATTTCGCCGCCGTGCTCACCCGCGACGGTCCGCGAGCGTCGGGCGATCTCGGCGGACAGCACGCCCACCCGCGCCCGCAGGCGCGCAATGTCTTCGCGCAGCGCCTGGGCACGGGCGTCGGCGGTCCCGGCGCGGTCCTCGCGGACCGCGAGCTCGAAGCGCCGCTCGGCCATGTCGCGGTACAACGCGGAGCTCGAGGCCAGCAGATGCGCGAGCTCCGTGTCGGAGCTCTGCTCGAGGTACTCGCCGCGCCACGCCTCGAAGCCGGCGGCGCGCTGCTCGTCCACCGCGGCGAGACTCTCACGCGCCACCGACTGGGCGGCATCGAAGTCGCCCCTTCCGGCGAGCCTCGTGAAGCGCTCGCGCAGGAGGTCGACCTGTAGCGACTCTGCAGGCCGCAGCGACTGGATGATGGACGTGCGGTATTCGGGGTTTGCGGTCTGCGCGCGGATCTCACGCGAGAAACGCAAGGCCGCCTGCAGCTGCTTGAGCGCGCTCGTGTCCCGCCCCTCCTCGGCGTACAGCTGCGCGAGCGTCACCCGCGCCTCGAAGCGCTCCGCGAGCGCGTCGAAGCGGTCGAAGGTGGCGATCGCCTGACGGAGATCCGTCTGGGCCTGCTCGCGCGCGCCGGCCTCGCGCAGCAGGCGCGCCCGCTGCACCCGGGCCATGGCGCTCACGAGCTCATCGTGGCTCGGGGGATGCGCGATCAGCTCTTCCAGTATGCGGCGGGCATCGTCGGGATTGCCCCGCGCGGCGTATTGCTGCGCGAGATGCAGGAGGATCCGCGCACGCGCCCAGGAAGCGGTCGCGAGCTGCAGCGCCTCCTCGTCGTGCGCGATCGCCTCCGGCAAGTGGCCGCTCTCGGACTCGATCTGGGCGAGAGCCCGCAGCGCATCCACCCGCAGCCGGGCGTCGAGCTCGGGCGTGGCGATCGCGAGCGCCCGCCGCAGGAAGTCCGCCGCCAGCTCCCGGTCGCCGATCGAGTAGTAGGTGACGCCGATGCCGAAATCACTGCGGGCGCGTGCCTGGTCGGACTGGAACCGCACGGCGAGATCCAGCGCACGAGTCTCGAGACTCAGCGCCTCATCGAGGCGGCCGGCCTCGTAGTGGGCAAGACCATCGTTGTTCAGGACGTTGAGGTAAAGATTCGGCCGGTCCATGGAGGCCATCAGCTCCAAGGCGCGGTCGAACTTCCCGATGGCCGCAGTGAGCCGGCCGAGGCCCCACTCGGCGTAACCGATGTTCTGCAGCGCCAGCGCGGAGCGCGTGACATCACCCAGCTGCTCGAAGGCCCGCTGCGCCTGCGCGAAGGGGGGAATGGCGGGCGCAAACCGCGACTCGTACGTATAGGCCAATCCGATGTTGTTGATCTGCAGCGCCTCGTCGTACGCCTCGCCGCGAGCGGCGTGGAATTGCGCCAGCGACCTGAGCAGCGCGCGGGCCCGTGCAAACTGGGCGCTGGCGGACCCTGGAGTTCCAATGGTCTCCTTCGTCGTAGCGGCCCGGGTCGCCAGCTCGATCCACGCCGCGGCCTCGACACCCTGCGCGCGCGCCCGCAGATAGTCCTGGTGGGTGGCGGCGAAGGTCGTGGCAGCGCTGGCCCCCCAGGAGGCGGCCCCGGTCCAATCCTTCAGCCCGTAGTAGGCGAGCGCGGCGAGATTCAGCTCCAGCGCGCTACGCTCGGCGGCCTGCTCCCTTCCCGTCAGCGCTTCGAGGGCCGCGCCGTAGTCGCGGGCGGCAGCCGCAAAGGCGGCGTGCGCAGCTCCGGGATCGGCCGTGATGCGGCCCAGCGTGACCGCGTGGGCGCTCGCATAGGACTCATCGGCGGCGGCCCACTTCCAGAGGGCGTTGGCGCAATTCGATTCCGCGGACACGGCTGGCGATGCAGCGCCCAGAAATTCGACGCGGACGGTCCCCCGCAGGGCGGATGGCTCCCGAGTCCGCACGATGAGCGCAGCTCCCGCGGAGGCCTGCGGCAGGTAGGCGTACAGCGTGGCGCTTCTCTCGACGGGGCTCTCAGCGCGCGCGACCACTGCGCCGGCGCCGTCCACGATCTCGGCCTCGACGTGGACGCCCTGCTCCTCGACCTGGATCAGCTGGGGGAAATCCGCCGGGATCTCCTGGCGCTCCACCGTCGCCCCGCGCTGCACCCACTGAGACTCGGCCAGCACACGCCCGAACGCGCGGGTAGCCGTACAGCGCGCCGGGTCAGGTGCCCCGCCCGCCGCGGACGCGGGCATCACCGCACTCCGTGCCGAGAGCAGAACGGCCGCCAGGCATAGCGCCCGGCGGCTGTGAGCCGGACCGGTCAAGGACTGCATCGAGATGACACCCGTACCGCTCTTGAGGCGTGTTTCGGGCGCGCGAGCCCACCCGCCTCGTGGGTATACTCCTTTCGCACGAGGAGAAACAAGGAAAAGACGTTGGAAGCCGTGGCGGGCATGGAGGCGACCCCAAGCACTCTGAAGAGCCCGGGCCAGCAGGTCATCCTGCGCAACATGGCGGGACTGCGGGCGCAGCTCGCGCGGATCACCGGCAGCAGCGAGCTGGCCGCGGATCTGCTGCAGGACGCCGTGGTCACGGCCCTGCAAAAGCTGAACGCCGGCGAGATCAGCGATGCGGCGCACCTCGATGGGTACGTCTACCGCGTGGCGTTGAATCACCTGCGCAATCATCGACGCAAGAATCGCTCGTACGCCATCGACGCGCGGAGCGTGGCCGAGCCGACAGATGCGACTGAAACGGCTTTGCCGACAGAGAGTCTAGAGGCGGACCAATGGGCGCAGCTCGCCAAGAGGCTGCTACAGGAGGTACACCCCGTGCGGGACCGGGAGCTGCTGGTGCGGTTCTATCTTCGGGAGGAAAGCAAGGAGGAGCTGTGCCATGAGCTTGGACTGACGGAGTCGCACTTCAACCGGGTCATCTACCGGGCGCGCCACCGCTTCCGCGAATTGCTCGAGCGGCGTGGTCTCACGAAATCGGACTTCGTGTCGATCGTGGCGATGGTGACGCTCCTCGGCCACAGTGTGAGCCTGCATGGCATCTACCCAGCCTGAGGCGGAAGATCTCGTCCCGCGCTATCTCGCCGGCCAGCTGACGCCCGCGGAGAGCGAGGCGTTCGAGCGCGCCCTGTCCGAGCGCGCGGAGCTGCGCGATCAGACCGAGCAGGCACTGAAGCTCAAGGAGGGGCTTGCGCGGCTGCGCGAGCGGGGCGAGCTGGATGCGCTGCTGCGCGCCCCGGCGCGTCCCCGCTGGCTGCCCTACGCGGCCGCAGCCGCAGTCGCGATGATCTCGCTCGCCACCCTGGCGTGGCTCTATCTGCCGCGCAGCGCTTCCAGCCTCCTCGCCCTGTCGCCGCAGCAGCTCGCGTCCGGGGAACGGCCGCCGCCGGTCGTCGCAAGCTACGTACTCGCCCGCATGCGTGGCACCGCTCCCGTGACCGAGCTGGGACGGGCCGGAGTGGTCGAGCTGCGCGTGCTGCCGTCCATGCTGTCGTCTGCGGTCAGCTACCGCGCTCAGATCAGGACTGGCGACGGGACGGGCCGCGGGCGGGTCGTGGGTGAGGTCGACGCCGGCCGCGCCGCGGCCGACGGCTACGTCACGCTCTACCTCGACGCCGCGCAACTCCCGCCCGGAGACTACGAGGTCTCCCTGTCACCCTCGGCCGCGGGCCCGGACGCGCAGGCGGACCGATTCCCGCTCCGGCTGCGCTGACGGTCGCCTCCGCACGGGTGTTGCGGTCAGTATTTCGGTTGTGTGACGGCGCACCCGGGGAATGCAGCCGGTCTGGCCCGCATCTCGCGACTCACCTGAGATGCCCTGAGCGCTCGTGACAGTATTAAGTTGTGAGGGCCGTGCGATGCACGCACCCGGGTTCTTCCCCATCGGCTCCATCCTGCGGAGAGACCCATGTTGCAAATAGCCGTGATCAATGAATCGAGCGCCATCGGCGACAGCGACGTGAAGGGCATGATTGTCGCATTCAGCGCGCAGTGGAACAACGAGCTGAACGCCGTCTGGGGGGTGGGGGCCGCGCAGTTCTCCTTCACGCCCAAGGGAACCCAGCCGCCTGCGGGCAGCTGGTGGGTAGTGTTTCTCGATAACAGCGATCAGGCCCAGGCTCTCGCCTACCACGATCTCACCGACGAGGGCTTTCCGATCTCCAAGGTCTTCGTCAAGACGATTCAGGGCGACAACGCCAGCGTCAGCGTTGGCGCCACGCACGAGATCTGCGAGATGGCCGTGGATCCCTGGCTCAACAGTGCCTACCAGGACTCCCAGGGCACCTTCTGGGCCGGAGAGGTCTGCGACCCGGTCGAGGACGATCAATACGCCTACGAAATTGGTGGCGTGCTGGTCACCGATTTCGTGACGCCGAACTGGTTCGGTCATCAGAACGCCGTCGGACCCATCGACTATCGGAAGCAGACCAACAAGGCCTTCGAGGTGCTGACCGGCGGATACGCGCAGAAGTACGACCCCCACAAGGGCTGGCAGCAGGTGACCGGTGCCAAGGCGGAGAAATCCAAGCGTGCGCAGCCCTCGAAGGGTTCCCGGCGGGAGCGCCGCATGCGCGCGTGGAAAGGCTGGAAGAAGAGCACGCGTTTCAAGACGGGCGACGACGGCGCCGCCGGCGGCGGGCATCCGTAGGCTCGGGTGACAGCTAAATCACGCGGTGCGGATGAAGCGAGGTCAATCCAGCGCCGGCAGACTGAGGCTCGCGTCGTCGAAATCACCGTGAACGCCTTGAGTCGGAATCGCTCTGCAATTCTCTGGACACCGGGGGTTAGTTGCGATGCTCGTGTTGACGTGGAAGCCCGGAGACTCTCTCCGAATCGGCGACAAGGTAACGATCAGAGTTCTGGCGATGAAGGGCAATAGGGTCCGGATAGGAATCGACGCGCCGGAGGATATTGCCGTTCATTACGAAGAGATCTTCCCGGAGGCGCGTGCGCCGCTCGAGGACGGGACAGCCCAGGGCTCGCCTTCCCCGGTGAGCCTTCGCATCGTCCGCTCGGACAAGTAGCCGCTCGGGACAGCCCGTGCTCTACACCGCGCGAACATCGCTCCTGGTGATGAGCCTCGTGCTCCTTGGCTCGGCGCCGGTGGTGGCGCAGCAATGCACGACGCGAACGACGCTCAAGTCGTTCGCCACCGTTTACGAGAACCCGCCTCACTACCTCACCGGGGCCGGGCTGCAAGGGACCCGGACGGATCAGCTGCCGCCCGGCACGGCTGTCTTCATCTGCCGGCAGCAGAACGTTGACTTCGGCTTTTCCTCGAGAGTCTGGGTGCAGATTCAGTACCGGATCGCAGGCACTCAGGGCTGGAGGAATGGCTGGATTCCGCAGGAGTCACTCACGGCCCGTGCGGCACCGGACCTGTGGCACCGGCTGCTCGATAACGTGATCGCGCCTGCCGAGGCGCAGACACCGCCTGCCAGTGATGAGGAGCTGCCGCCGCCATTGCCGGCCGGGGCTACGCCGGTCTCGTCCAATGATGTTGCCTGGGGGGACCTGGCCACCCTCTACGGACCGCTGTTCGCGGCGCTGCTGCTCGGGATCTTTGCCAAGGTCGGGGTCGATTGTCTCGATGACTGGAACAACGTGACCCTGCGGCGCGAAAAGGCGCGTGATCACGTACGCAACGGGCTGATCGCGATCCTGGTATCGCCCATCGTGTTCCTCGGCTTCCTGAATGCCGGCCAGTTCCCCACCGCGAAACAGACCTTCATGGTTCTGGCGTTACTGGCGTTCCAAAACGGGTTCTTCTGGCAGACGGTTCTGAAGAAGAGCCCGCAGAAGGCCTAGACAATCCAACAGCATGTGCGGCGCAGGTGTGGGGGATACATGAACAGCCGGCTACTTCTCGTGGCTGCCTTCGTCTCGGGTACCGCGTACGGATGGGGACCCGAGGGTCATCAGACGATCGCCAGGATTGCCTCGGACCTGATCGCCGGCTCCAACGCCGAGACTCAAGTCAGGACATTGCTCGGCTCTGTGACCCTGGTGGACGCGGCCGTGTGGGCCGACTGTGCCAAGGGGGTCAATCCGACCACGCTGCAGTACCAGGGCGCAGGAAGGTTCCCGGAGTGCGCGGTCTTTGAGACTCCGGAAGGCGAAGCGGCCATGGTCGATTTCGTGCGGCGCAACGCGACCAACTGCGTCATCAAGCCGGCTGAGGAGATCTGTCACAAGCAGTATCACTACTCGGACGTAGCCATTCAGCACATGACCTATCAGGCCAGCTTCGTCGGAGCACGCAACGACGACATCGTGGCGGCCGTCATTGCCGTCACGCATGTGCTCAAGGGAGACCCGGCGCCGGCGCCCTTCAGCATCAAGGACAAGCCGGAGGCGCTGCGGCTCCTGGCGCACTACGCGGGCGACATCCATCAGCCGCTGCACGTCGGCGCCATCTACCTCGACGCGCAGGGCAACGAGATCGATCCCGATGCGGGCACTTTCGATCCCGCTACCGCCACCCGGGGCGCCAACAACATCATGGTGCTGCCCGGTACGAAGCGGAATCTGCACGCGACCTGGGATGCCATACCGGCTTCCCTGAAAATGTCGCGCGTGAATGCCGCGTGGCTGTCGGCGGCACGCGCGGTGCCGGCATCCTCGGGCTCCGATCTCGCCTGGCCGCAGCAGTGGGCATCGGACTCGGTCGCCGAGGCCAGCCAGGCGTTCTCGGGTCTCGCGTTCGGTCCCCTCGCCAGCGGCCACTGGACCGTCACCCTGCCCTCCGGCTACAGCCGCACCATGTCTGCGATCAAGAAACGCCAGCTGACTCGAGGGGGGGCACGACTGGCAAAGCTGCTGCAGGATATCTTCCCGTGAGGCGTAGCAGGAAAGCCAGTACGTGACAGGGTTGCGGATCCGCGCCAAAATCCCCACCCAAATCGGCAGGAAGCCTCGGCATGAAATCCAGGAGCGCCCTCGCGATCGCAGTGGCAACGCTGGTCAGCGTGATCGCCTGCATGGTCATCATCTCCGTGGCTCACGAGGAAGGCAACCTCCACAGTTTCGCCGCCGTCCTGGGCAATGACGTGGCGATCAAGGCGTACCGAGAAGGGACGCTCCCGTTTCCCGACGGCACCATCCTCGTGGCTTTGCACTACAGCCACGTCCCGTCGGAGGAGAACAACAAGGCCTTTGGCGACGCTCAGTCTTTCGTTCCCGGCGGCCCCACAAACATCCAGCTGGAGATCAAGGACTCGAAGAAGTACGCAGCGACCGGCGGCTGGGGGTTCGGACACTTCAACACAGATGGCAAACCAGGCGCCGAGGCGCTACTCAAGACTTGCGCTCCCTGCCACGCGAAGGCTTCTCGCGATTTTGTCTTCACGCGTTACGCGCCTTAAGCGGCCACCGGAGTGATCACCAGCTTCCCGCATGCCCTTCTCGCAAGCAGCGCCGCCAGCGCCTCCGCGCCCCGTTCGAGTGGATAGCGCTCAGCCACGTGCGGGCGAAGCCGGCCCTGCCGCAGCCACAGAAAAAGGGTGCCGAGGTCGCGCGCCCAGGCAGTCGGCTCGCTCTTGACGTACCGACCCCAGAACACGCCGATCAACGAGCAACCCTTTAGTAGCAGGAGATTCGCAGGCACGCGCGGGATCTCGCCATTCGCAAAACCGATGACGAGGTGGCGTCCTCGCCAGGCGCAGTTGCGCAGCGCCGCTTCGGTAAACGCGCCACCGACTGGATCGAAGACGACGTCAACGCCCTTGCCCCCGGTCAGTGCGGCCAGCAGCGGCTTGAGATCCGAGGCCGTGTAATCGATCACCTCATCGGCGCCGTGCTCGCGGCAGATGCTGCGCTTGTGCTCCGAGGACGCCGCCGCGATCACTCGCGTACCGAGCGCCTTGCCGATCTCGATGGCAGCGATACCCACGCCACCGGATGCACCGAGCACCAGCAGTGTCTCGCCTTGCTTGAGAGCGCCGCGGTCCGCAAGAGCGTGATAGGCCGTCCCGTAGGTCAGAAGGAAGGCGGACCCGATCGCGAAATCGACACCCTCGGGCAAAGGAGTCAGCGCGGCAGCCTCCGCCTGCACCTTCTCTGCGAAGGCGCCTGATCCGGTGAGGGCAATCACCCGATCGCCCGGTTTGACCTGCTTGACGCCGTCGCCGACGCTTTCGACTAGACCGGCGCACTCACTGCCGGGTACAAACGGAAGCGCCGGCGTGAACTGGTACTTGTTCTGAATAATGAGCGCGTCGGGAAAATTGACCCCAGCGGCGTGCACACGGACTACCGCCTGCCCGGGCCCCGCCACAGGATCGGTCAGCTCCTCCACGACCAGAGTCTCGGGTAATCCCCACGCCTTGCAGACGAGAGCCTTCATGCGGTCTTTCCGACCAGTGCTCTGACCTCGGCAGGCAGCTCAAAGACCGAGTCGGGGACATCGTCGAAGCTCACGTCGGTGGTGATCTCCACCTGCTGGCCGTCCGCGCTCTTATGCTCGGCGCGCGTCGGCATCAGCCATCCTCCGAATTCCTTGTAGCCGGAAAAGACCTCTCTCTCCTCACCGGGACCGCCCCGCCACGCAGAATTGAACCGATAACCGATCAGGAGCCCACTCTGGGTGTCATAGAACTGCTCGTTCACCTGTCCCCACTCGTTCGTTCCCCTAAGGTGAAAACAGGTGTGTCCCTCGAAATCAGCCACATCCACCACCTCCATTGAGTGGAAGTAGTCGAGGATGCGGGCCGGGTAATGCATGTCGGCGTCGCGCTGCTTCGACTTCACCACGTCGCCCTGGAAAAGAGCTGGCCCCGTCCGCGGGTGGACCCTCCAGGCAACCTGGCCATCAAAACCCTCCCGGTACTGCCCGCTGGGCAATGCAATCTCGTACAGCATCTTGCCATCCCTGTAGTAGACCCTGCGGTCGAACGCAGAGCCTTTTTCGGAGGCCAGGAACTCCCCTCGTATCGTCATTGATCTGTGTTTGAAAATGACTTCGCGTCCACCGATGGCAGCCACGTAGGCATCCATCACTGCCTTGACGCTAGGCAACGCTCGGCTCCCGGACTGCTCAGCGCAAAGAGCGGGCATGGCCAGCGCGACACTCAGGGCGAGTGCCACGGCATTAACAGTGCGTCGCAGGTGGGCGGCAGACATACTTCCTCCTTTTGGGATGCCCTTAAGTTCCCGAGACTTCCCTCGGGTAGGATGATGATGCAACGGAAGGTGTCTCGCGGGAAAGCGGACCTTCAGTCCCCAATCACAGCTTGAGCTGGTCAGCCTGCTGCGGTCGCGAAGTGCATATGCGCAATGCAATCCTCCTCATCGCATTTCTGTTCCGCAGTGCGAACGCGCTCGCCCAGGACCCCCTGGACACGGCGCTGAGAGACGCCCAGCGTCTTGCTGAGTGCATGAAGGCACTCGACGCCCCCTGCGTGATCGCGCTCAGTGACGTCAAGAGTTACCAGCTGCTCAGCGCGACTGGCTTCGACTTTACGAAGGCGCAAACGCGCTATTTCGATTCGTTGCGGGAACACGGCTGGGGATGGATCAGTTTTGATGTGACTGCTCCACGGCAGGTATTCCAGGACGGGATCCGGCTCTATGCGTTCGTGCCATATGTCTCCAGGTCGAATTTCGGAGGGCAGATCCACACCAAACAGACTTTTGAAGTCGCACTCTCCGCCGACCGCGGGGAGACCTGGATGTTTGTCGACGGAACGCACCTGACCCCCGCGCGAATGCGCGTGATCATTCCGAGCTATTCCGGCCAAGCTCTGCCACCAACGCGCGAGCTCGAACCGACCGGTGGTCAATGAAGGAGACGAGGCGCTTGGTTTTGGGGCCGGCTCTCATTTCTGTGAGGAGCGCTGCTGTCTTCCCACGCTCGTGGGCTGCCGACGGCTGGGGTAATAGAGGTGATAGCCCGAAAACGGTGCGCACCAATCGCTGAGCACGCGAACCAGACGGCCAGCTTCGATGTCGGACTGCACCATATCCTCCATAACGAAGGCTATCCCCAGTCACTTATGGCTCCCGTGCATAGGTCCAATCGAATTTTAGCGGCTAGTCGCGAGAAGTTGGGAGGCCTACGCTGCGTCAGTTGGAGGGCCAAGTCATGCGGAAGCGAAAGTTAGGAAAAAGCGGTTTGGAAGTCCCAGCTCTCGGATTCGGCTGCATGGGACTGAGCTATGGCTACGGTCCGGCTCAGGAGAGGCAGAAGGCCCTTTCGCTGATCCGTGCGGCCTTTGACAACGGCGTCACCTTCTTTGACACGGCCGAAGCCTACGGCCCGTTCACGAACGAGGAGGTCGTGGGCGAAGCCTTGGCACCGATCCGCGACAAGGTGGTGATTGCCACCAAGTTTGACTTCAAGAATGGCGATTCCGCGGGCGGCATGGACAGCCGTCCGGAGCGCATCCGGTCCGTGCCCGAGGCCTCGCTCAAGAGACTCAAGACCGACCACATCGACCTTTTCTACCAGCACCGCGTCGATCCAGGTGCCCATGGAGGATGTCGCTGGGACGGTCAAGGAGCTGATCCAAACGGGGAAGGTCAAGCACTTTGGGCTCTCGGAAGCCGGCGTGGACTCGATCCGTCGTGCGCACGCCGTGCAGGCCGTCACCGCGGTGCAGAGTGAATATTCGCTCTGGTGGCGAGCGCCGGAGGCGCAAGTGCTGCCTGCCTGTGAGGAGCTTGGCATCGGGTTCGTGCCCTTCAGTCCGCTGGGGAAGGGGTTTCTCACCGGCAAGATCGACGAGAAGACATCATTTGCCAAGGACGATTTCCGGAACATCGTCCCGCCCTTTACGCCGGAGAATCGCAAGGCGAACCAGGCGCTGGTTGAGCGCATCGCAGTGATTGCGGCTGGGAAGAAAGCGACGCCGGCGCAGATAGCGCTGGCGTGGCTGCTCGCGCAGAAACCGTGGGGGTTTGACCCGGTAGACGCCGGGGCGCTAAGGATCGCGCGCTACACCGAACCGTTCGCGCTCCTCATGGCTGAAATTGCTTACGGAGGGAAGGCGGGCCCTGAGCTGGCATATCGGTTGGAGCGCTTTGCTGAGGCTTGACCAATCCGACTACTCGGCCGCCGATATCGGGAACCTGATCGCGGCATCCGAGAAGTGTGAGCTCGCGTCCCGCAAATCTCCCGCAGTCGCGATCGCGCGAACTCGGGGCTTTGCAAGTGCTTGATTGAGTGGTGGAAAGGGAGGGACTCGAACCCTCGACCCCGGCCCGGCCATTCCCGAGCCCCGTACCCGAATGGCCAGGGTAACCCCGGCGCGAATCCTCTGAACCGTTGTTCACGACCCCCATAAGATCAGCAGGCCGGGGCCACCTGGGTTTGCGGCTGGTCGGCCAGGAAGCGCTCCTCGAGCTCGCGCGCACTGAGCGGGCGGGACAGGAGGAAGCCCTGCACCTCGTGGCAGCCTCGCGAGCGCAGCCAATCGAGCTGGCCGTACCGCTCCACACCCTCGGCCGTCACCGTGAGGTTGAGGCTCGCTCCGAGAGAGAGGATGGCGTTGGCGATCGCCGCATCACGCGCCTCGCGATCCACGTTGGTGACGAAGGCCTCGTCGATCTTGATGCGATCGGGCGGGAAACGCGTAATGTAGGCGAGTGAAGAGTAGCCGGTGCCGAAATCATCCAGCGCGATGCGGCAGTCGAGCTGGCGCAGCCGCTGGAGCGCGCTCTGCACGGCGGCGGAGTCCTTCACCAGAAGCGACTCGGTAATCTCCACCTCGATGAGCGAGGTCGGCACGCCGGCGATCGCCGCCTCGCGTTCGATCACCTTGGCTGGATCGCCGTGCAGCAGCTCCTTGGCGGAGACGTTGACGGCCACCGGCAGCAGCCAGCCGCGGTCCATCCACCTGCGCAGGTGGCGGCACGCAGCGCGGATCACCCAGCTGCCGATGTCGATGATCAGACCGCTGTCCTCGGCTATCTCGATGAAGCGCGCCGGGGCGATGTCGCCGTACTCCGGGTCGCGCCAGCGCAGCAGTGCCTCGACGCCGACGATGCGGTTGTCGCGCAAGCTGAACTTGGGCTGGAAATGCAGCTGCAAGATGCCGTCGTGGACCGCGCGCCGCAGCCGCGCCTCGAGGTCGAGCCAGTCCTGCAGGCGCGCGCTCATCGCCGGGGCGTAGACGGCAATTGCGCCGCCGGAGCCCTGCTTGGCGTGGTACATGGCAACGTCGGCGTGCTTGAACACCGTAGTCACATCGGTGCCGTCGCCGGGGTAGCAGGCGATGCCGATGCTCGGGGCGGCGTAGAACTCCAGGCCGTTGTAGCCGACCGGCTCCTGCAGAGCGCGTACCAGCTCGCGCCCGAGCTCGGCGCCCGCCGCGCCGGCCTTGGCGTGCCGTAGCAGCACTACGAACTCATCGCCCCCGAAGCGTGCCAGGGACAGCAGCGGGTAGCGGGCGCGCGTCGGCGCCAGCGTGTGTTCGAGCCTGTCGGCGACCACCTTGAGCACGGCGTCGCCGATGGCGTGCCCGAAGGTATCGTTGATGCGCTTGAAACCGTTCAGATCGAGGTACAGCACCGCTACCGTCTCGCGCGCCGCGGCGGCCTCGCTGAACAGGCGGCTGGCCGTGGCGACGCAGCGCTGGCGGTTCGGCAGCCCGGTAAGGGCGTCCGTGTAGGCGAGCCGCTCGAGCTCGAGCGCGTGCACTTCCAGGCGCTTCTGCTCGTCGAGCGCGCTGCGGTGCTTGCGGCGCTGGGCACGAATGCCCAACGCGAGCAGCGCGAGCGCCAGCAGGACGTACAGCGCGTAAGCCCAGGGCGCGGCCCATGGCGCAGGCGCGCGCCGCAGCGTGAGGCGCAGCGGGGTGGTGCTCCACACCGAATCGGCATTGGCGGCGCGCACCTCCAGCACGTGTGTGCCGGACCCCAGATTGGTGAGCGTGACGCGCCGCTGCGTGCCGAGGTCGATCCACTGTTCGGTCAGCCCCCGCATGCGGTAGGCGATGCGGTTGCGCGCCGGCGAGGTGAAGTCGAGCACGCCGAAGTCCAGGGTCAGGATGTTGGCGCGAAAGTCGAGCGGCAGCTCCGTCAGGAGGAAGCTGGGTCGTGCAGTCGGCAGCGGCACCCCCATCACCGTCACCCGCGTCAGTGCCAGGCGCGGCGGAGTATGGTTGTCGCTGACCCGTGCCGGGTCGAAGATGTTGAAGCCGCCCGGGCCACCGAAGCACAGACGCCCGTCCGGCAGGCGCGCGTAGGCGTTGAAATCGAACTCTTCGCCCTGCAGGCCATGCTGGCGGTGGTAGGTCTTGATGACGCTGCTGTCCGGGTCGTAGCGCATCAGGCCGGCATTGCCGCTCAGCCACAGGTGATGCGCGGCATCGGGCACCACGCCGTAAATGGTGTCGCTGGAGAGGCCCTCCTCGCGCGTCAGCGTCCGGAAGCCGATGGCCGCTGGCGCCAGCGCGCTGCCCTGCACCTCGGCGAGTCCGCCGCCGTCGGTACCGACCCAGACCCGGTCGAGCGCATCCACCGCTACCGAGAAAACTGCGTTGGCCGGCAGCGAGTGCGGGTCGTTCGGATCGTGGCGAAAGATGTGCCGCACGCTGCCGCGGGCATCGGCCAGCGCGAGACCGCCGCCGTCGGTGCCGATCCACAGGTTGCCGTGCGAGTCCTCGGCGAAAGCGCTGACGTTGGGGAAGCCGACGCTGCCGGGCACACCCTCCGCGTGAGGCAGCTGGCGGATGCGGCGCGTGGCCGGGTCGAGCACGTTGGCACCGCCGCCGTGAGTACCGACCCAAATGGCGCCGTCGCGCGCCTCGAACAGCGTCATGATGCCCGCGGCGCTGGTGCCACCGGCCGCGGCGCCGACCGGGATCGCGCTCAGGCGCCCGTCGCCGCCGAGCACGTACAGGCCGTGCGTCATGGTGCCGATCCAGAGATTCCCGCGCCGATCCGTGAGCAGCGACATGACGCGCGGGTCGCCGAGCGCGTTGCGGCGCCCCACGAGCGCATCGATGTCCTCGCGACGCCCGCTCGAGACGTCGAACCGGCTGAGGCCGCCGCCGAGCGCCGCCACCCAGACGCGGCCGCCGCTCGTCGCCGCAAAGGCCGTGACCAGCTTGCCCTCGAGCCAGTCGGGGCGGTGACCGCCGAGCTCCCAGCTGTGTGGGTTCCAGCGGCTGACGCCGCCGGAGCGCGTGCCGATCCACAACAGGCCGGCCTGGTCCTCGTACAGCGACATGACGTAGGAGTCGCGCAGCGACTCCGGATCTGCCGAGCCGGCGCGGTAGTGCACCACCTGACCGCTCGCGCGGTCGAGGAGCTCGAGTGCTTCGGTGGTGCCCACCCACAGGTGCCCGGCCTGATCCTCCGCGACGGCGCGCACGTCGTCGCTGGCAAGCGAGGCGGAGTCGCGCGGTCGGTGGCGGTACGCCTGCATCACTTTGCCGTCGCGATCCATGCGGTCGAGGCCGGCATCGAACGTACCGACCCAGTAGCTGCCCTGCGCATCCTCGTAGAGGAGCGAGACCTGGCTGCCGCTCAGCGAATGCGGGTCGGCTGGATCATGTGCCAGGTGGATGAAGCGCTGGTGCTCGACGTCGAAGCGATCGAGGCCGTTCTCAGTGCCGACCCACAGCCGCCCACCTCGATCAGCGGCCAGGCTCAGCACGCGGTCATCACACAACGAGCCCGGGTCAGAGCCGTTGTGGCGCAGATGCCGGACGTGGCCGGTGGCGGGCTCGATGACGTCGACTCCGGCATCACTGGTGCCCACCCAGATCTCGCCCTCCGGCGTCACCTGCAGCGCACGGGCCGCGTCGCTGCCGAGCGAGCCGGGATTGCCGGGGTCGTGGCGGTAGACGGTGAAGCTGTCGCTGGCGCGGTTCCAGCGCGCCACGCCCGCATCCTTCAGCGCCAGCCACAGGTCGTGATGGGCGTCCTCGACGATCTGATAGACGAAGCTGCCGGGCAGACCGTTGCGGGCGTAGCGCGAGTAGGCATAGCGCACCAGCTCCTGCCCGTCATAACGGATCAGGCCGTCCTCGGTGCCGAGCCACACGAAGCCCTGCGAGTCCTGGAGCGTGGTCATCACGGTGGCCTGCGGCAGGCCGTCGGTGGTGGTCAGGCTCTGGAGGATGAGCGGCGGGGTGTCGGCCGCGCGCAGGGTCGCGGTCGCACAAAGTGCAGCCGCGCACAGCAGCTTCTGCCAGTTGGTACCTGAACCCCAGCGCATGAAGAATTAAGAATCGCACGCGGACCGGGCGCGCGGCTTGACCTAACTCTCGCGCCGCGCGGCAGGGGCAGGTTGGGCGGCGTGACCAGCGTCACATTCCGCGCCGGCCACCTGGCCACTACTGGTTAGGCACCCACGATTCGATGGAGGCCGGCGTCACTCCTGTCGTGGGTGAGCCCGTTGCACCCCACCACGGCACCGACTTACTCCACGTGTAGCCCTTCGACCACGTGTAGCCCTTCGTCCAGGTGTAGCCCTTCGACCAAGTATAGCCCTTCGACCAGGTGTAGCCCTTGGACCAGGTATAACCCTGACTCCAGCTGTAGCCCTGGTACCAGGGATAGCCCTGTGACCAGCTGAAGCCGTCGGCGGGCAGCGCAGTACCCCACACCGAGCCGTTGAGGTCCATGATGTAGTAGTTGCCGTTCGCGTCCTGGTTCGCCGGGCCGCCGAAGTGGGTCGTGCCGGCGAGGTCGGCGCTCACGTCGAGCCCGACGTTGGCGCAGCCGCTGGCGGTGCTTGCGACCGCGGCCACGGCGTTGATCAGTCCCGCTCCCTGCTGGAACACGCTGTAGGCGAGCGTGCCGCCCGTGGTCACCGCGGGGCGCGCCGCGCTCATCAGCCGGCACTTCACCTCGTCGGGGGTGAGCGCCGGATTTGCCTGCACCATCAGCGCCACCACGCCGGTCGTGACCGCCGCAGCCATCGAGGTGCCCGACATGGTGAACAGCGCCTCGTTCGGCTTCATCGAGTGTTTGTCGATGTTGGCCAGATAGCTGCTCGGGGACATGGAGGCGACGATGTGGCCGCCCGGGGCGACCATCTCCGGCTTGACGAAACCTTCGTAAGTCGGGCCCGTGGAGGAGAAGGATGCCAAGCGGTCGTCGGTGGGGTCGTAGGGGGTGTAGTTGTCCGTGAGCGCGCCGACCGTCACGACGTAGGGCACGTTGCCCGGCACGTCGATGGTCATGGCATCCGGCCCTTCGTTGCCGGCCGCGGCGATCACGACGATGCCCGCCTGCCACGCCGTCATCACGGCCTGGTTCACCGGATCATCCCAGTAGTACGACTCGGGCGTGGCACCGAAGGACAGGTTGACGACGCGGATGTTGTACTGGTCTTTGTGGGCCACGATCCAGTCGAGGCCCGCGATCACGTCGACGTAGCGACCGCCGCCGGTGCCGTCGAAGGCGCGCACGACCACTACGTCGGCCTGCGGCGCGATGGCCAGATAGCCGCCGCCCGCATTCTGAGCGCCGCCGGCGGCGATCGAGGCCACGTGGGTGCCGTGGCCGTAGGGGTCGCCCGTGACCGGGCCGCTGCCGCCGTTGACCACGTCGCGGGTGGCGAGCAGGCGGCCGCCCCAGTTCTGCAGCGTGTCCTGCCACAGGCCCGAGTCGAGCACCGCCACCGTGACGCCCTTGCCGGTAATGCCCTTCTTCTGCAGCTGATCCGCGCCCACCAGCAGCGGGTAGTCGGTCTGGTAGAGCGCTGTCGGGGTCGAGATGCCGGTACCGTCGGTGAGAGTGGTGTTGGTGGAAACCCGGCAGACCGCGGGCGCGGTGGTCCCGCTCAGCAGCGGCGAAGTGGTCACCGTCCAGGTAGCCGGCGCCACCAGCGTGCCTGTGAAGGTACCGACCGCGGAGCTGGCGACGGCATCGTTGGTGCTGCTCACCACCGTGTTGCCCGCGCTCACGGCCGTTGAGGTCGTGCTGGCCACCGGATCGCTCCAGGCCTCCTCGCTCACTCTGCGGTCCTGGTAGAGACGCACCCCGCCGGAGGCGCGCAGCTGCGCGACCTGGGCAGGTGAGAGGTAGGCGGAGACAGCGTGGATGATCGCGAGCGGGCGGTCGATGCGCGCGTTGACGCGCGCGACGCTCTCACCGGCCGCCGCCAGCGACCCGCCCTGCACGATGTAGAGCGCCGGCGCGGATTGAGCCGCCGGAGTCTCGTCCGCCACGCAGGCAGCGGATGCTGCCGCGGCGGCGATGAACATCGTCAGACAAATTGCACCACGCATGACCCGCGTTCCCTTTTTGTGAGGGCACACCGGGAGTCCTTCCCGTGGGTACATTGGACCGTGTCCGGGCGCCGGGTGACGCCAGATGGCGACGCAGCGCCGGGCGGCTCAAATGTGACGGGTGTCTGATAATGCCGGTGTCAAATCCGCCGGGGCCGCGAACAGGTCGCCGGAGCCCTGGCTGCAACCGAGCTGGATGCAGAAATCACGCCGCGCCGCATCGTCGATGCCGGTGCCGATCGGCATTAGGTCCAGGGCGCGCGCGGTGGCGATCGCAGCACGGCATGTCCTCAGCGCCACCGGGTCGCGGTGCGCCGCCAGTACGCAGGCGCGGTCGAGCTGCAGACCGTGCAGCGGTGCGCGCGCCAGCCAGTCGAGCGAGGTCACGCCGCGACCCACCTCGTCCACCACCAGCTGCACTCCGGCGCGACTAAGCGAGCGCAGGTCCCCGGGCGGACGCGCATCGAGGCACCGCCCCGGGACCCGCAGCTCCAGGCGGCTGGGCGGCAGCTCACCGTCGGCCAGGAGTTGCTCGAAATCGGCTACGAACTGCGCGTGCGCCAGGTGGTGACGCAGCGCGCCGAAGGAGATGCGCACGTCCTCCGCCCAGCTGCCACAGCGGCGGCGGTATTCCTGCAGCAGCCACTGCATGGCGGCGCGTGACAGCGTGGTGCCGAGCCCGGTGGTCTCGGCCATCTTCAGGAAGTCCTGCGGACGGATCTCCCCGCGCAGCGGGTGATGCCAGCGCAGGTAGCCGACCCAGGCCACCAGGCGGCCGCTCTCCAGGTCGTGTCGGCCGACGAACTTCAGCCCGAGCTCGCCGTTGCTGATGGCATCGTGCAGCTCCCGCGCCATGTCGAGCCGCGCCAGGGAGCGCAGCTGCAGGGCGTTGGTGAAGAAGCACACCCGCGCGCCCGCGCCGTCATCCGCGCCGCGGCGCGCCTCGTTGAGGGCCGCGCGCGCGTGATCGAGCAATGCGCGCCCACCGGCGGCATCCTGGCCGAGTATGGCGATGCCGGCGCTGGGGGCCAGCTGGAAACGGTCCCCGCCGAGGATGAGCGGCTCACTCAGACTGGCGCAGGCAGCGCGCACGCGGCTCTCGATGGCTTCGCGCTCGCAGGACTCCACCACCAGCGCCAGCAGGCTGTCGCTCAGCTGGCCGAGATACCAGCCCGGGGCGGCGGCGCCGGCCGGCTGCTGCGACAGGCGCACGATCGCCGCGGTCATGATCTGCTCGGCGACGCCGGGGGCGATCGTCTGCGCGATCTCGGCGATGCCCTCGACGTGGATTACCGCGACCGCGAGCGGCTGCTCGCGCAGCGCGGCGAGGGCGGACCACTGCTTGAAGCGACGCAGGAAGCCGCGCCGCTCGATGCGCGGCGCGGCTGGGATGTCGGATTCCGGGGCGCCGGCGGCGTGCGCGGCGCGGATCACGGCGATGACGCGCTGCGGCCCCTGGGCGCTGACACGCACCTCGAACTCGCTGCCGTGCGCGGCAAAGCGCGCCTCGGCGCTGGCGCGGCTGGCGAGCGCCTTGCGCGTAAGGGCGTGCAACAGCTGCGCGATCGCTTCCGGCCACACCTGCGGCAACGCGCGTCCGACGCTGTCGGCGCCCGGGTGCAGCTGCGGCACGCCGTGCCCGCCGTTGAGCGCCAGGATCACCCCGTCGCGGCGGATGCCGACCACCAGGTCCGGCAGCGCCCGGATGAGCGAATCGGCGGATCCCGGATGGGGCGCGGAGGCAGACATCCCGGCATCCTAGAAGAGGCAGGCGCCCGAAACTGAGAGCGTCTGCTCGCTTGGACCGAGTCCATTATTATGTCGAGGCTAGAGACGGAATCCGACCGGAGGTAAGCAGCCAATGTGCAGGAACATCAAGACGCTATTCAATTTTGAGCCGCCCGCGACAGACGAAGAGATTCGCGCTGCGTCCCTCCAGTTCGTTAGAAAACTCAGCGGGTTTAACACCCCGTCAAAAGCCAACAGCGCAGCCTTTGAGCTCGCGGTCGAGGAAACCGCCGCCACTGCGCGGGCTCTGATTAATGCCCTGGTGACGGCCGCCGAGCCTCGTGACCGCGAGGTCGAAGCAGCCCGGGCGCGCGCCAGATCGGCCGCACGGTTCGGTACGCGAACTTAGTGGTGGAAAGGGAGGGACTCGAACCCTCGACCCCGGCATTATGAGTGCCGTGCTCTAACCAGCTGAGCTACCTTTCCACAGGGGGCGCGCATTGTCGTAAGCCGCGCCCCAGGGTGTCAAACCCGCGTGCTATGAGATGCGGTAGCGTACGCAACCGCCGGCAAATCCTGCGGCGACCCCCACTACCCTCGGGAGGCATTCCATGATCGGCTACGTGACGCTCGGCACCAGGGATCTGAAACGCGCGGCGAAGTTTTACGATGCCATCGCCAAAGAGCTCGGCGTCGGCCGGATGATGGAGACGGACCGGTTCATCGCCTGGGGCACGCCGGGTGGCGGGGCGGGTCTGGGAATCACTCTGCCCTTCGACGGGCGGCCGGCAACCGTGGGCAACGGGGTCATGGTGGCGTTCGAGGCGAAGGATACTGCGCAGGTCGATCGCATCCACGCACTCGCGCTGTCGCTCGGCGGCACAACCGAAGGCGCGCCCGGCCCGCGCGAGGGATTCTACGCCGGCTATTTTCGCGACCTGGACGGCAACAAGCTCAACGCATTCTTCATGGGCTGACCGGCTACGGAATCGCATCCCGCCTGTCGAAATCGCGTCCGCTCGAGCGTCGTAGTGATGGAACGAGGATTGGGAACCGAGGAGGTCCCGTATGAAGCTCGTCGTCATCCTGCGCGCCGCGTTGTCGGCATTCCGCACCCTCGGTCCCTACGCGCTGCCCGAGCTCCTCCTGCCGGGCGGTGCGCTTCCTGCCCTTCTTTGGTACCTGTACCGGCGCCGCACGGACACGAGCGCCGGATCCTCTCGACCGGCCGACTTCCCGGCCGCCTGCTCCTCGTAAGCCTAAGGAGAAGCCTTCATGAGCACCTCCAGGATCGCTCCGTGCCTGTGGTTCAACGGCGAGGCCGAGGAAGCCGCCACCTTCTACGTCTCGCTGTTTCCGGACTCGAGGATTGACAAGGTGTCGCGTTACGGCGGAGATCAGACTTTTCCCGTCTCCTTCCCGAAAGGCACGGCGCTGATGGTCGAGTTCACGCTCGCCGGTCAGCGCTTCCAGGCGCTGAACGGCGGCCCGCAGTTCCGGCATTCCGAGGCGATCTCGCTCTCGATCTCCGGCCGGGATGCGCGCGAGGTTGATCATTACTGGAACGCGCTCACCGCCCATGGTGGCGCCGAGGGTCCGTGCGGCTGGCTCAAGGATCGCTTCGGCGTGTCCTGGCAGGTCGTGCCCGAAGGGCTCGGTGAGCTGCTCGCGGACCGCGATTCCGCGCGCGCCGGCCGCGCCCTCAAGGCCATGCTCGGGATGAAGAAGCTCGATCTCGCCGCGATCGCTGAGGCGGCCGACGGCGGCTGAGCCGGACTGCGCCGGGGCGTGTCAAACCCGCGACCGGCGGCGCTCGCTCTGGCCGCGGCGGTATTGCCTGGGAGCGGCGAAACGACCAGTCTTCAGCGGCTTCCCAACGCCCCTTCGGGAGAGCCCATGACGTCCCGCCGCACCGTGCTGAAACTCGCCGCCTCGCTCTCGACCGCCGCCGCCATGCCGGGAGTGCTCGCCGCCGCGGAGCCCGGATCGCTGCTCATCCTGGGTGGCACCGGCTTCATCGGCCCGCACCTTACCGAGGAGGCGCAGCGCCGCGGCTGGAAGGTCACGCACTTCAACCGCGGCAGGACCGCGAGCGGCGGCGTCTCCGGCGTCGAGACGCTGATCGGCGATCGCAAGGGCCAGCTCGATGCCCTGCGCGGCCGCAGCTGGGACGCGGTCATCGACGACACCGGCTACATTCCCAAGTACGTGAAGATGTCGGCGGAGCTGCTGGCGCCGAGCGTCCGCTACTGCCTGTACATCTCGAGCATCTCGGCCTACGCAAGCTTCGCCGCTCCGAACGACGAGCACTCCCCGCTCGGCAAGCTCGCCGACAGCGAAACCGACAAGGTCACGAACGACACCTACGGGCCGATGAAGGCCTTGTGCGAGCAGTACTCGGCGGCGGCCTTCAAGGACCGCCTGAGCATCGTGCGGCCGGGCTACATCGTCGGTCCCCTGGACCCCACCGACCGTTTCACCTACTGGCCGATGCGCGCTTCACGCGGTGGTGAGATGCTCGCGCCCGGCACGCCGAGCGATCCGATCCAGGTGATCGACGTGCGCGATCTCGCCTCCTTCATGATGACTCTGGTCGAGGCGCGCAGCCACGGCATATTCAACGCCGTCTCCCCTCCCCGCGCGTTCACCATGGGAGACCTGATCGCCTCCAGCCAGCGCGCCTCGCCGAAGGCCGGCACGAAAGTCGTCTGGGTCTCGGAGGATTTTCTCGCCGCGCACTTCAAGTCCGACGAGCTCGACCTGCCGATCTGGGCTCCGACCAAAGGCGAGTACGCGGGCGCTTCGCTCACCTCGATCGAGACGGCGCGCAAAGCCGGTCTGCGCTCCCGTCCCCTCGAGGACACCGTGCGCGATACCCTCGCCTGGTTCGAGTCCTTGCCGGCAGAGCGGCGCTCGAAGCTCCGCTCGGGCCTCGATCCGGTCAAGGAAGCGCTCGCGCTCCGGGCCTGGCACGCGGAAGCAGCCCAGCGCCCGGCCTGAGGTCCCCGGTCGGGCTCGTTTCCGCGGCCCAATTTGCCTCGGCCCGTGCTCCGGGGGCGCGTTCCCGGGCCCTGCGGCGCCTTCGAAACCGCCTTAAGAAAGCGGGCCAAATGCCGCTAAATGTCCCTGAGACGCCGCCAGGTTTCAAAGACCCCCATGGTACTTGCCATCCACAGCATCCCGTGCGCGGATCACCGCCAGCCTGAAGCGGCTGCGGCGGATCCCGCCGTGCCGCTCAGCCTCGCGCTGCTCGAGGGCGCGCGGCAGTGCCTGGTGCTGGCGCGCGGCTGCCTCGAGCGCGGTGTCGATCCCCGCCGGCATCTGCGCTGGGCGATGACGCGGCTCAGGAAGCTGCCCGCGGAGATCGCGCCTCCGGGCGACACCGAGATCCTCGCCATCCTGAAGGATCTCACCGAGTACATGTGCCGCGAGCTGCGCTCGGTTCAGGATGCGAGCGGTTTCGCGACGCTCGAGCGCATGTATGATCTGCTGCGCGAGATCCGCTGCGCCTGGTTGACCGAGGCCGTCTCGGCCGGACCGGACTAGGCGCGGCCATGTCGGTGCAGGAGATGCGCATGTTCGACGGCTCCGATACCGTCGTTCTCTATGACGAGCTCGCCTACCAGGACGTCCTGCCGTTCGCCTGGCGCCCGCTCCAGCAGGCGACCGACCCCGAGGCGGCCGCCGGTTACATGGAGCGCAACGCGCGCCTGCTGCAGGCGCGCGAGGCTCTCGACCAGCTGGGTCCGGCGGCAGTGGAGAAGCCGGACGAGAGCTCACCGAATGCAGCGGACCTCCTGCGCCTCGAGCTTAAGGTAAATCTGCTGCTCGACCTCGTCGGCCAGGTACTCGCCACCAGCCGCCCACGTCCGCCGGCGGTGCCGGTGCGCTTCAACGCCCAGGGCGTGGTGTGGAAGAGCGCCGGACCGCCTCCCCAGGCGGGCGCGCAGGGCATCACCGAGATCTACCTGCACGATGCCCTGGCCGAACCGCTGCGCCTGCCCGGCCGCGTGACCAACGTGACGCCGGACGGGCACGTCAAGGTGCGCTTCGTGCCGGTCGGCGAGCCGGTGGCGGATCTTCTCGAGAAGCTGTGCTTCCGGCGCCACCGCCGTCAGATCGCCGGCGCGCGCCATCCACGTCGCGGCGCTTGAGCCAACAGCGGCGCTGCGTGATGCGCTTCACGCGGCCCGTCTGTCCCCTTTCTCAAACATCAGATCGCTTCACAGTATTCGCGACACGCGTTCCAGCAACATAACACCCGCGCACAGGTCAGGGTCGACCCGGTGAGCCAACTCGGCCACCGGAGCACACAGGGACGGTGTCAGAAGAATGGTCGCGGCAGAATTACTCGCGGGTTCATTCACCGGCACGCCGGCCTCGCAGCCGTCAGGCAACATAAGCTCCGCGCCGGATGCCCGTCCGTCGCGCATGCTGAGCGGCAACTCCCTCGCCATCCGCAGGGTCACTACGCTGATCCGCCAGGTGGCGGCGCATGACTCCACGGTGCTGCTGCTCGGCGAATCCGGGACCGGCAAGGAAGTCGGCGCGCGCACCATCCACGAGTTGAGTCCGCGCCGCAACCGCCCCTTCGTCGCGGTCAATTGCGGCGCGATTCCCGCCGACCTCCTCGAGTCGGAGCTGTTCGGCCACGAGAAGGGCTCCTTCACCGGCGCCATCACCGCGCGCAAGGGGCGCTTCGAGATCGCCGAGGGCGGCACGCTGTTCCTCGATGAGATCGGCGACATGAGCGTCGCGATGCAGGTGAAGCTGCTGCGCGTGCTGCAGGAGCGCGTCTTCGAGCGCGTCGGCAACCACGTCGCCGTGTCCTGCAACGTGCGCATCGTCGCCGCGACCCACCGCAATCTCGAGGAATCGATCGCCCGCGGGGGCTTTCGCGAGGATCTGTTCCACCGCCTGAACGTCTTTCCCATCGACATGCCGCCGTTGCGCGAGCGCATCGAGGACCTGCCGATGCTGGTGCGCGAGTTCATCGCGCAGAACGTCGCCGAGGGCCGGGGCCGGGTGCAGCCGTCGGCCGCGACGCTGGCGGCGCTCGCGCGCCATTCCTGGACCGGCAACGTGCGTGAGCTCGCCAATCTCATCGAGCGTCTCTCGATCGTGTGCGCCGGCCGCGTGGTCGAGATCCGCGATCTGCCGCCGCGCTACCGGCCGGCGGACTGGACCGACGAGGCGCCCACCGCGAACGACCCGGAGCGACTCGCCGCCCTGGCCGCTTCGGCCGATGCGATCTTCGGCGACAGCGAACCGCTCACCGATGCCGCCGTGATCCAGGTGCTCGAGAGCGGCGACGTCGCCGCCATCGAGGTCGAAGGCGTGGACGCGGCGGTCGCCGCCGCCGGCGCCGCGGCTCCCGAGGTGCAGCTGCCCGCCGAGGGCCTGGACCTGCGCGCCTATCTCACTGCCATCGAACGCCGGCTCATCGAGCAGGCGCTCGGCCAGGCCAATGGCACCGTGGCCCATGCCGCACGGCTCCTCAACCTGCGCCGGACCACACTGGTCGAGAAGCTGCGCAAGCTCGGCATCGGCACGGCGGAGTGCCTGACGGAAGATTGACGCTTCGGCGGCACGCGCCTGCCGCCCTTGTGACCGGCTGCACGTTTTAACCGCCTTTTCCAGGCACGGCTCTTGCACTTCTGCCTCTGCCCGCACTCTCGAGGTAGCGGGGAGGTAAGCGATGAGCCAGAACTCAACCGATCCGCAGCTCACTCTGGAGAAGGCCGTGCGCCCCGAGGCCGAGCCGGTCGCCTGCGCGGCGAGCTCGCGCCGCCTGCACGAGCTCGCGCAACGCGTCGCCGCCACCGAGTGCACGGTGCTCATCGTCGGCGAATCGGGCACCGGCAAGGAAGTGCTGGCCCGCTTCATCCATCGCAACTCGCCGCGCGCCGCCGCGCCCTTCGTCGCGGTCAACTGCGCGGCGATCCCCGAGAACATGCTGGAGGCGATGCTGTTCGGCTACGAGCGCGGCGCCTTTACCGGCGCGCACGCCAGTCACGCCGGCAAGTTCGAGCAGGCCCAGGGCGGCACGCTGCTGCTCGATGAGGTGACGGAGATGCCGCTCGGACTTCAGGCGAAGCTGCTGCGCGTGCTGCAGGAACGCGAGGTCGAGCGCCTGGGATCCCGCAACCCCCTGCCCCTCGATGTGCGCGTGCTGGCGACCACCAACCGGCGGCTGCGCGAGGAGGTGGCCGCGGGCCGCTTCCGCGAGGATCTCTACTACCGGCTCAACGTGTTTCCGCTGGCGATAGGCCCCTTGCGCGCGCGCCGCGACGACGTGCTGCCGCTCGCGATGCAGCTGCTCGGCGCACGCTGCCGGCCGGGTGAGCCCATTCCGGCCCTGAGCGCCGAGGCCGCGCATCTGCTCCTCACCTATCCCTGGCCGGGCAACGTGCGCGAGCTCGACAACCTCCTGCAGCGCGCCCTGATCCTCGTGCAGGGACCGGTGATTCGCCCCGAGCACGTCCAGTTCGAGCTCGCCAACGAGGGCGCCGCCGAGGCGAAGCCGGCCCCCGCCACGCCGAGCTCGCTCGCGGCCTCGCTCGATGAGCGCGAGCGCGACCTGATCCTGAATGCGCTGCGCGCCGGCAACGGCAGCCGGCGCGAGGCCGCCGAGTCGCTCGGCATCAGCGCACGCACGCTGCGCTACAAGCTCGCGCGCTTACGCGAAGCGGGCATCGAAGTCCCGGTCGCCTGACCCAGGGGAGCCGCACTCATGAGTCAGATGGAAATCGACCGCGTACTGGCGCAGATCCGCGAGCTCTCGGCGCAGATGCGCCCCCCGGCAACCCCGGCCTCGGCGCCGAAGGCGGGCGGCGTGAGCGAGTTTGCCAACATCCTCAAGAGCGGCCTCGACCAGGTGAACCAGCAGCAGCAGCGCGCCGGGCAGCTCGCCGACGCCTTCGAGCGCGGCACCCCGGGTGTCGAGCTGCCGCAGGTGATGCTCGAGATGCAGAAGGCCAGCGTCTCCTTTCGCGCGCTCAATGAAGTGCGCAACCGCCTGATCAGCGCGTATCAGGAAATCATGAACATGTCCTTATGAGAAACCCGACTCTCTCCCATCGGGCGCGCGCGCCGAGCGCGAGCCGGGTGAGCCGCCATGGCCGCTGACGCCGGCACGGTCACCGCCGCCCCCGCCGCACTTCCCGGGGGCCTGCGGCCACTGCTGCTCCTGCTGGGGGTCGCGGCTGCGGTCGCGGCCGGCCTCAGCATCGCGCTCTGGTGGCGCGGACCGAGCTACAGCCTCCTCTACGCGAATCTCGGCGCCGAGGACCAGGCGCAGATCGCCCAGGCGCTCGATGCGGCGCAGATCCCCTATCGGCTGCAGCCGGGCTCGAACGCCATCGAAGTGGCGAGCGACCGCCTCACCGACGCACGCTTGAAGCTCGCCGGCCAGGGACTGCCGGAATCGGGCGGCGGCTTTGCCGCGCTCGACAAGGATCCCGGCTTCGGCGTCAGCCAGTTCGTCGAGAACGCCCGCTATCAGCATGCGCTCGAGACCGAGCTCGCCCGCACCATCGCGAGCTTGAAGCCGGTGGAGGCGGCGCGCGTGCACCTCGCGGTGCCGCGGCAGTCGGCGTTCGTGCGCGAGCATCACGGCGCGAGCGCCTCGGTGTTCGTGCAGCTGAAGGCCGGCCGCCGGCTCGCCCAGGAGCAGGTGCAGGCCATCATCAATCTGGTCGCCTCCAGCATCCCCGAGCTCGAGCCAGCCCAGGTCACGGTGGTCGACCAGCAGGGGCGGCTCCTGTCGACGCCCGACGGACACGACGAGTTCTCACTGCGCGAGCAGCAGTTCGACCTGGCACACCGCCTGGAGGACGACTATCGCTCGCGCGTCGAGACTCTGCTGGCGCCGCTGGTTGGCGCCGGCCGGGTGCGTGCCCAGGTCGTGGCGCAGATGGACATGTCGGTCACGGAGGAGGCGCGCGAGCAGTACCGCCCCGACAGCCAGATCGTGCGCAGCGAGCAGACCTCCGAGCAGACCACGCGCGACGGTGGCGGCTCCCAGGGCGTACCCGGTGCGCTCAGCAACCAGCCGCCGCCGGCCGGAGTCGCGACCGCGCCGCCACCCGTGGCCAGCGCCGCAGCCGCCGCGCCAGCGAGCGCCGCAAACGGCGCCAAGCCCGCCGGGGCAACCGCCGCCGCCGCCACCGCCGCCCCGGGTGCGGGCGCGGCCGGCGTAGTCAGCGCGCCGACGGCTGACAGCAGCTCGAAGGAGACGACCCGCAATTACGAGATCGACCGCACGCTCGCCTACACACGCCAGCCCGCAGGGAAGCTGAAGCGCCTCACGGTCGCGGTGCTGATCGACGATGCGCACACGCTCGACAAGGACGGCAAGCCTCACACCGTGGCGCTCACCGCCGAGCAGCTCGATCACGTCACGGCGCTGGTGAAGGACGCGGTGGGCTTCGACGAATCACGCGGCGACGTCGTCAATGTCGTGAACTCCTCCTTCACCGAGGAGCCGGCCGCGCCCGCGGGCGGCGATCTCGAGAAGCCCTCCCTGTGGGAGAGGCCGTGGTTCTTCGAGGGCCTGAAGATCGTGCTCGGCGCCATCATGCTCATCGTGCTCACTGTGACGGTGCTGCGGCCGCTGGTGCGGAGCCTGATGGCGGCGATGCGTGCGCCGCGCCTCGCCGCCGAGTCGGCGGACGCCCCGGCGCTGGCGAGTCCCGCTCCCGCCGCCGTGCTCCAGCATGAGCAACAGCTGGCGCAGGCGCGCACGCTCGTGAGCCAGGATCCGAAGCGCGTCGCGCAGGTCGTACGCGACTGGGTGGATCAGGATGCCTGAGCGCGAGCTGAGTCGTAACGGGACCGAGCGCGCCGCCATCCTGCTCCTCACGCTCGGGGAGCAGGAGGCCGCGCAGATCTTGAAGCACATGAGCGCCAAGGAGGTGCAGCGCGTCGGCGCCGCCATGGCCAAGATGAAGAACGTCTCGCGCGCCGAGGTCGAGAAGGTGGTGTCGGAGTTCACCACCAACGTCGAGGTGCAGACCTCGGTCGGCGTCGGTGCGGACGAGTTCCTGCGCAAGGCGCTGGTGAACGCGCTCGGCGAGGACAAGGCGGCGGCGATCATCGACAGAATCAGCATCGGACGGTCGACCAAGGGACTCGAGGCCTTGAAGTGGCTGGACGCCCGCGCGGTGTGCGAGCTGATCCGGCTCGAGCACCCGCAGATGATCGCCATCGTGCTCGCCTATCTCGAGTCCGATCACGCGGCCGAGGTGCTCTCGCTGCTGCCGAGCGGCCTGCGCTCCGACGTCGTGGTGCGCATCGCCTCCCTCGACGGCGTGCAGCCGAGCGCGCTCACCGAGCTCGACGACATCATCGAGAAGCAGTTCTCCGGGAATTCCGCCGCCAAGACGTCCGTGCTCGGGGGGCCGAAGGCCGCCGCCGACATCATGAACGCCCTCGAGCCGAGCCACGGCAGCGCCATCATGGAGCAGATCACCAAGTCCGACGAGGCGCTCGCCCAGCTCATCGAGGACCTGGTATTCACCTTCGAGGACCTCGGCGATCTCGATGACCGCAGCATGCAGGAGCTGCTGCGTCAGGTGCCGGGTGACGGTCTGTTGCTCGCGCTCAAGGGGTCCGACGAGCCCCTGAAGGAGAAGATCTTCAAGAACATGTCGCAGCGCGCCGCCGAGATGCTCAAGGACGACCTCGAGGCCAAAGGTCCGGTCCGCGTGGCGGATGTGGAGGCCGCGCAGAAGACCATTCTGCAGACGGCGCGCAAGCTCGCGGCCGCCGGCACAATCGCCCTGGGCGGCAAAGGCGAGCAGTACGTGTAGTACAGGCGTCTCGTGCTTGCCTCGCGGGCGAAAGCCGCGGCTTTCGCCCGCCGCCAAACGAAGCTGCGGCGTTTGTCCGCAAGAATCGCCGCAGGGCGATTCTTGCCATGGACTAGCGCTCGCGCGTCAGGTCCATCGACTCGGCGAGCGCGCTGAGGCGCGCGGCGACCTGGCCGAGGGGGAGCGTTTCCGCCACCGCATCGATCGCCACCGCCTCCCCCGGCATGCCCCACACGACGCTGCTCGCCTCATCCTGGGCGATGGTGGGACTGCCGGCCTCGCGCATCTCCTTCAGGCCGATCGCGCCGTCCTTGCCCATCCCGGTGAGGATTACGCCGATCGCATTTCTCCCGGCCTGCTGTGCCACCGAGCGAAACAGCACGTCGACGCTCGGCTTGTGTCGATTGACCGGCGGGCCGTCGTCGAGCCGGCAGACGTAGCGCGCGCCGTCGCGCACCACCAGCAGGTGCTGGTCGCCGGGGGCGATGTAGACGTGCCCGGGCAGGATCAGCTGGCCGTCCTGCGCCTCGCAGACCGTCATCTGGCAGCAGGCGTCCATGCGCCGGGCGAAGGGCGCGCTGAAGGCCTTGGGGATGTGCTGCGTGATGACGACCCCGGGTGTATCGGCCGGCAGCTGCACCAGTACCTCCTTGATCGCCTCCGTGCCGCCGGTCGAGGCGCCGATCGCGATGATGCGATCGGTGGTGCGCAACGGGCGCCGCGCCGGCGCCCTGGCGAGCACGGCCTCGACCCCGAAGCGCGGTGCGACCGCCGCGCCGCCTTGAGCGGCGGCAGAGCCGGTATAGGGACGCACGCGCGACGTGGCCGCCGAGCGGATCTTGGCGCGCAGCTCATCGGCGTAGTCGGCGAGCGTCGCGGCGATGTCGATTTTGGGCTTGGGCAGGTAGTCGACGGCGCCGACCGCGAGGGCATCGAGCGTGACTTCGGCGCCGTGCTCGGTGAGCGATGAGACCATTACCACCGGCATGGGCCGCAGGCGCATGAGGTTCCTGAGGAACGTCACGCCGTCCATCTTCGGCATCTCGACATCGAGCGTGAGCACGTCGGGATTCAACTGCTTGATCTTGTCGCGTGCCATGTAGGCATCGCTCGCCGCCCCCACCACCTCGAGGGCGGGATCCGCCGACAGCACCTCGGTGAGGATGCGGCGCACCAGCGCCGAATCATCGACAATCAGCACACGCACGCGGCGTCGGGCGGCGGCGCCCCCGGGGGCCTCGGAGATCTGCACGGTGTTCCTTCCTGGATCTGGCATGTGCGGTGCGCCTCTCAGAAGAGCTCGACCTCGCCGCCGCCGCTGTGGCGCGCGAGATCGCTCTGGTAGCGGCGCTCGCGCTCCGCGATGGAGGTGGCCTCCAATGGCTGCAGGCGCCGCACGCGCACCTTGCCCGACTCCGGGAAATAGATGATGCGGCGCGGGTAGATGTCGCCGAGATCCTCGGCCGTGACCTTGAGGCCCTCGGACTTGAGGTACTCGCGCACGAACGCGGCATTGCGCGCACCGACGTCGGTCATCGAGGCGAGGATGCGCCCGCCGCCGAACAGCTTGATCTCGAAGTGCTCGCGCCGGGCGCCGAGCTTGAAGAGCTCGTTGATCAGGCACTCCATGGCATGGCTCCCGTAGCGCGTGGCGAGCCCGGTGGCCGGATTCCTCCAGCGGTCGGAGGCGCCGCTGCTCGAGTCCTCGGGGAGCATGAAGTGATTCAGGCCGCCGACGCCTAAGCGCCGGTCGGAGATGCAGGCCGAGATGCACGAGCCGAGCACGGTCGCGATCGCCTCGTCGTGGCGCGTGACGTAGAACTCCCCGGGGAGGACCTTCGCGGTCCAGCGCGCCGTGGCCGGATCCCAGAAACGGTGAATGTCCTGAAAGCCCGGGATGGCGGGCGGACAGGGCCTCGTGCCGGCGCGGGCAACCACTGCCACCTCAGTTCCTCCGGTAGATGGTCTTGCCGACCAGCGTGTACTCGTCGCAGACGCGATAGAGGCTCTCCGAGTGCCCGAGGAACAGCAGGTCCCCGGGCCGCTGCAGCCGCGCCATGCGCGCGAACAGCTCGCGCTGCGTGTCCTTGTCGAAGTAGATGACGACGTTGCGGCAGAAGATCGCGTCGAACGGACCCTTCATGGGCAGTGCGTGCATCAGGTTCAGCTCGCGGAACGTGATCAGCCCGCGCAGCTCCCGGGTGACCGAGTAGCTCGCGCCCGCACCGCTCCCCTCCCTGCGGAAGAAGCGCTCGAGCCGCGCGGCGGACAGGCCGCGCACGCGCTCCTCCTCGTACACGCCGCGCTCGCCGCGGCCGAGGACCTCGGTGTCGAGGTCGGTGGCGAGAACCTTGATGTCCCAGCGGCGCGCATCGGCAAGCGCCTCGTGAATGGTCATCGCGAGGGAGTACGGCTCCTCTCCCGAGGAGCAGCCCGCCGACCAGAGGCGCAGGCGCCGCGAGCTGCGCGCATCGGCGGCGCGGGCGCCGAGCAGCTGCTCGCGCAGATACTGAAAGTGATGGGCCTCGCGAAAAAACGCCGTCAGGTTGGTGGTGATGGCGTTGCAGAACTGCACCAGCTCCTCGCCGTCGCCGCGCTCGAGCAGCTCGCGGTAGGCGCGGAAGCTCTCGAGCCCGAGCGCCCGCAGCCGCCGCGACAGACGCCCGTACACCATCTCGCGCTTCTGCTCGCTGAGGTGGATGCCGGTGTGCCGCTTCACCAGCTCGCGCAGCGCCGCAAAATCCTCCTCGCCGAAAGTCAGCTTGCGTAGTTGCAGATCACGATCCGCGGCCGCTGAGCTCTCCATGGCGCACCGTCAAAACAGCTCGCCGCTGCCTTCGGCTTGCGCTTCGCGCGCGCTGCCCGGCAGGCCGACGCCGCCGCTGCGCACCAGCAGCTCGAAGAGCTCGTCGTGCGACTCCGCGGCGAGCCGCTCGCGCAGCGCCGCGAGCAGCTCCTCCCAGCGCTGCGCGCCGAAGCCCGCCATCTGGGGCAGGGGATGATCGGCGAGCCGGGTGAGGAGATTGCGGATCACGGCGAGCTGCTGCATGAGGCGGTCGTGGAACTGCAGCGCGCGTACGCACGCCGCGAGATCCCGCGTCAGCGCCTCGCGCGCCGCGCCGGGCGCCGCAGGCTGCAGTCCCCGGTCGAGTCTCTGGAGTGCGCTGCCGAGCTCGACCGCCGGCGCCTCGCTCTCGCGCATGGCGAAGGCGAGCAGGAGGGCGGCGGCTTCCGCCGAAACTCCCAGTGTCGCGCAGCGGCAGCGCAGGTCCGCCGCCTTGGCGCACATCAGGTGAGCACCTTGGTCACGATGGAGAGCAGCCGGTCCGGATCGAAGGGCTTCACCAGCCAGCCGGTCGCGCCGGCTTCCTTACCCTGCTGCTTGCGCTCGGCCGTCGCCTCGGTGGTCAGCATCAGCAGCGGCACGAAGCGGTAGTTGCTGCGGCGCCGCAGCTCGCGCACCAGCGAGATGCCGTCCATGTTGGGCATGTTGACGTCGGTGATGACGACGTCGAACTGCTGCTTCTCGGCGAACAGCAGCGCTTCGACGCCGTCGGTCGCCACGTCCACCTCGTGACCTCCCGAGGAAAGCGCCAGCTTCACCAGCTGCCGCATCGAGGGTGAGTCATCGACTGCGAGAATGCGTGCCATATATTCGCTCCACTAGAAGTCCTGCCATTCGCCGGCGGCCACCTTGACGGGAGCGCGCGCAGCCTCAGCCATCGCGGCCTGCCCGCTGTCGCCCCAGGGCCGGTTCGGTCCGCGGCGCTCGGGCTGCGGCGCCGCCGCCGGTGGCGCGGCCGGCGCGCTCGCCGCGGCGGCCGCCGCGCCCGCGCCGGGCAGCGCGAAGCGCTCCATCATGCGGTTGAGCTCGCCGGCCCCTTCGGCCATGGCCTGCGAGGCCGCCGTGGCCTGCTCCACCAGCGCGGCGTTCTGCTGCGTCATCTCGTCCATCTGCATGATGGCCTTGTTGACCTGCTCGATCCCCGAGGACTGCTCGCGCGAGGCGGCGGCGATCTCGGCGATGATGTCCGAGACTTTCTTGACCGAGGCGACGATCTGCTCGAGCGTCTGCCCCGACTGGGTGACGAGCGCCGAGCCGTCCTCGACCTTGCGCACCGAGTCCTGGATCAGCCCCTTGATCTCCTTGGCGGCCGTAGCCGAGCGGCCCGCGAGGCTGCGTACCTCGGTGGCGACCACGGCGAAGCCCCGGCCCTGCTCGCCGGCCCGCGCCGCTTCGACCGCGGCGTTGAGCGCCAGCAGGTTGGTCTGGAAGGCGATCTCGTCGATGACGCTGATGATGTCGGCAATCTTCTTCGCGGCCTCGTTGATCCCGGTCATGGCGCGCACCGCCTTGGCCGTAACGGCGCCGCCCCTCTCCGCCTGGTCGCGCGCCGCGGTGGCGAGCTGGTTGGCCTGGCCGGCGTTGTCGGCGTTCTGCTTGACGGTGGAGGTCATCTGCTCCATCGAGGAGGCCGTCTCCTCGAGCGACGAGGACTGCTCCTCGGTGCGCTGCGACAGGTTGGCGTTGCCCTTGCTGATCTCCTCCGCGCCCATGCGCACCGCGGCGGCCGCGGACTTGATGTTGCGCACCATCTGCGCGGTGTTGTCGAGCAGCTTGTTGAGACCGCAGCCCAGGGTCGCGAGGAAGCCGGCCTTGCCCTCCATCCCGATGCGCAGGCTGAGGTCGTTCTCGAGCGCGCGCCGCACGATCTCGGCGACCTCCTCCTGCACGGTGACTTCCTGCGTACGGTCCCACCACTCGATCACGGTGCCGACCCGCTTGCCGGCCTCATTGGTCACCGGGTTGGCGCTGAGCTTCAAGAGCCGGCCGCCGAGATAGAGCTCTTCCGTGTGCGTGCCGGTGAGACCCGCGAGCAGCTGCCGCTGCTGCTCCGGGTGGTCGTGAAACATCTCGACGCTGCTGCCCAGGAGCTTGTCCGCATCGAACGCCGGCCGGTCGCGCCTGAGGTCGCTCGCCAGGCCGCGGAACAGCTGCTGCGCCGCCTCGTTTACATAGACGATCTGGAGCTGCTCGTCCGCGAGCACGAGGTTGGCGCCCGCCTTATCGAGCGCGGTGCGCAGGCGGGCGTTCTCCGCCGCCTTCATGTGCTCGGTGATGTCGGTGGCGAACTTGATGACCTTGTGGGGCTTGCCGTCGGCATTGAGGATCGGGCTGCAGCTCGCCTGGATCCAGATCTCGCGGCCGCCCTTGCCGAGGCACAGGTACTGGCCGGCGTCGTGCTCGCCCCTCGCGAGCCTCTCCCAGAGATGCCGGTACTCTTCGCTCGCGGCGTAGGCCGGCTCGACCAGCAGGCGGTGATGCTGACCGCGAATCTCCTCCAGCGTGTAGCCCACGGTCTTGAGGAAATTCTCATTCGCCGTGAGGATCGTGCCCTCGAGCGTGAGCTCGATGACGGCCTGGGCGCGGTGGATGGCGGCGACCTGCCCCTTGGCCTCGGCCGCGGCCTCGACCTGCGCGGTCACGTCCCAGGCATAGGTGATCGCCCTGCAGGGCTTGCCCTGGGTGTCGAGGATCGGGTTGACGCTCACCTGGACCCACACCTCCCGGCCACCCTTGGCGATGCGCTTCTGCAGGCCGGCGTCGGACTCGCCACGAGCGAGCTTCTCGAGGTTGCGGTGGCTGCCGCCGCTGGTGCGCTGCGTGGGGTCGAGCAGCATCGTGAGGTTCTGGCCGCGGAGCTCCTCGAGCGTATAGCCGAGAAGCCGCTGATAGTTCTCGTTGGCGTCGAGGATCGTGCCCTCGAGGGTGTACTCGACCCACGCCAACGATCTGCCGATCGCGGCGACCCGACTCTGCAGCGCGCTCAGCTGCGGGGATTTCCCGGCTTTCCGCGACGCCTTGCGCGCGACTCTCGCGCGGCCTGGCTTGTTGCGCTTGACCATGAGAATTCTCGATCCTTGGGCTTGTGCCGTTGACTGACGCTTTAGGCCGCCTGCGCGGCCGCGTCGCTCTCCAGGGGCTCGACTATCTGCGAGCCGATCAGGCGGTCGATGTCGAGCAGCACCACCATGCGCTCGGCGATCGACACCAGCCCGCGGATGTGATCGGTGGCGGCGCGTGAGCCGAGATCCGGGGTGGGCTTGACCGCGGCGGCATCCACGTCGACGACGTCGGAGACGCCGTCGACCACCACGCCGAAGTCGCGGCGTCCCGCCTCCGAGCGCACCGTCAGCACGATGATGACCGTGACCGCGGTGTACTCGGCCTGGGCCAGGTTGAAGCGCTTGCGCAGGTCGACGATCGGCACGATCGAGCCGCGCAGATTCAGCACCCCGAGCACGTGCGGCGGGGAGTTGGGAATCTTGGTGACCGCCGACCAGCCGCGGATCTCCTGCACGCGCAGGATGTCCACGCCGTAGGTCTCCTCGCCGAGCACGAAGGTCAGCACCTGGTGGGTCGCTGCCTCGGTCGCTGCGGTCTTTTCCGGGTTGGTGTTCATACGGTGCTTTCCTGGCTTGGCGCTGGCGGCGGCTCTGCGGCTCAGGCCGCCTCGCGTCGCGAAGTGGAGCGGATCAGGCCCGGCACATCGAGGATGAGTGCCACCGAGCCATCGCCGAGAATCGTGGCGCCGGAGACGCCCGGCACCTGCCCGTAGTTGGTCTCCAAGGACTTGATGACCACCTGCTGCTGGCCGCGCAGGTCGTCGACGAACAGGCCGACGCGCTGGCCGTCCCCTTCCACCACCACCACCAGGCCGTCGTGAACGGCGCGCGAGCGCGGCTCGACCCCGAACAGCTCGTGCAGGCGCAGGAGCGGCAGGTAGTCGCCGCGGAAGGAGATGACTTCGCCGGCGTTCGACAGGCGGTTCACGCCGCTCGCCTTCACCTGCAGCGATTCGACGATCGATACCAGCGGCACGATGTAGGTCTCATCCCCGACGCACACCGACTGGCCGTCGACGATCGCGAGCGTCAGGGGCAGCGAGATGGTGAAGCGTGAGCCACGCCCGCGCGCACTGCGGATGTCGATCTTGCCTCCCAGGGACTTGATGTTGCGTCGCACGACGTCCATGCCGACGCCGCGGCCCGAGAGATCGGTGGCCTGATCGGCGGTGGAGAAGCCCGGCAGGAAGATGAGCTCGAAGATGGCCTCCTCGCTCGGGGTCTCCGCCGGGCCCACGAGTCCACGGCTGCGAGCCTTGGCGAGGATCTTGTCGCAGTCGAGCCCGCGGCCGTCGTCGCTCACCTCGATGATGATGGCGCTGCCGCGATGGAAGGCCTCGAGGTGCACCGTGCCGGCGGGGGGCTTGCCGGCCTCGAGGCGCTCCTCCGGCTTCTCGATCCCGTGGTCGATGCTGTTACGCACCAGGTGCACGAGCGGATCGCCGATGCGCTCGAGCACCGTCTTGTCGAGCTCGGTCTGCTCGCCGGTGAGCTTCAGCTCGATCTGCTTGCCGAGTCGCTGCGCGACGTCGCGCACCAGGCGCGGGAAGCGGCTGAAGGCGAAGCCGATCGGCAGCATGCGCACGCGCATGACGCTCTCGTGCAGCTCACGCACGTTGCGCTCGAGTTGCGCCAGTCCGCTGCGCAGCCGTTCGGCCGAGGGACCTTCGACGAGGGCCCCGAGCTGCGCCAGCATGGACTGGGTGATGACGACCTCGCCCACCGTGTTGATGAGCTCGTCGATCTTGCCCACGCTGACGCGGATCGAGCCGGCATCGCCCGTGCTGGCCCCGGGTGCGGCGTCGGCCTTGGCCGCCGGACGCGCGGGCGGCGGCGGTGCGGGGATCGCGGGCGCTGCGGGAGCGGCCGCGCTGCCCGCGCGCGTGATGCGGTAGTCGCAATCGCCCTCGACCCACTCGAAGGCTTCGGCGATCTGCTGCTCCGATGCCCCGCTCCGCAGCTCGAGCTGCCAGCGTAGGTAGCAGCGATGCGGATCGATCGCAGCCAGCGCCGGGACCTCGTCCACGAAGGCCTGCACGCGGAGCTCGCCGTGCTCGGCAAGCGCGGCGAAGAGCGCGAGCGGCTCGTTGCCGCGCGACAGCATGTTCTCGAGCGGCTTGACGCTGATCCGCCACAGCGGCGAGTGCGGCTCGGCCGGCGCAGCCGCGGGCGCTGCGGCCTCGATAGCCGCTTCGGTGGCCGGTGCGCCGGCCGTCGGGGGCTCGTTCTTCGCCACCGCGACCTCGAGATCGAACTGCAGGTCGGCGACGCGCTGCGGGTCGAAGCTCGCCTTGCCCTGCGCGGCGCGCAGCAGCTCGCGCATCACGTCCACGGACTTCAGCAACAGGTCCAGGACGCCGGTGGTGAGATGCGTGCGGCCGGCACGCACGCCATCGAGCAGCGTCTCGAGCGTGTGGGTGAAGGAGGCGATGTCGGCGAAATTGAACATGCCGGCGCCACCCTTGATGGAGTGCGCCACCCGGAAGACGGTGTTGATGACTTCCGCATCGGGCGCGCCGATGTCGAGCTTCAGCAGCGCCGCCTCCATCGACTCGAGCGCCTCGAAGCTCTCTTCGAAGAACGCCTCGTGGAATTGTGCGAGATCGATTCCCATGGACCGCTGCTCAGCCGGGAGCGAGCGCCAGGGCAGCGGCGAGGCCGAGGCCGCGCGCTGCGCGCAGCATGGCATCGCTCACGTCGAGCCAGACCACCGCGCGCTGCTCCGACTTGCGGTCGCTGAGGAACGCCACCAGCAGCTGCAGCGCCGCCGTGTCGACCCGCTCGACCTGGGCGGCGTCGATGTACACCGGCGATGACTGCTCGATGTGCAGCAGCAGCCGCCCGAGCAGCTGCGCGGCGTCGCGGATGGTGCACTGCGCCGGCAGCCGCAGCACCGAGTCCGGCTTGATGACCGCGGTCGGGCCGATCGTCGCCGCAGAGCTCCTGTCTCTCGGTGCGCTCATCTACATGCCTTTCATCGCCACGCCCATGGCGAGCAGCTCGTCGACATCCTGCTGCCCGTCGACGGTGCTGGCGCTCACTCCGGGGATCGGCGGACCGAAGCCGCGGGAGGGATCCTCGGCCGCCGGCTGCGCCGGGCGGTTTCCCGACAGGGCGCCCTCACTCCCGTGCACGAGCCGTGCCAGCTCCTCCTCGAGCTGCGCCACGAGCTCGATCACGCGACGGATGATCTGACCGGAGAGGTCCTGGTAGCTCTGTGCCATCAGCACCTCGACCAGGTTGGTCTTGACGGTCTCGCCGTCGGCATGCGCCGCGGCGAAGTGGCTCTCGAGCCGCGCCAGCAGCTCCGCCCAGCAGGGCGAGGCGGCGCCGCTCGCGCGCACCTCCTGGCACTGCGCCGCGAGCGTGGCGGCCGCGGCGGCGGTGCGCGCCACCAGCGGCGTCGAGCGCTCGACCAGGTCCATGGTGCGGTGCGCGGCCTCGTCGGTGAGCCGCAGCACGTGGTCGAGCCGCGCGCGCGCATCCGGCATTTCCTTGCCGGCGAGACGCAGCAGGCGCGGGTCGAGGCGGAACTGATCGAGCGCGGCGCGCAGCCGCGCGTCGAGCTCGCGCAGCGAGTCCCACAGCCCGCGCTCGCGCATGCCGGTGAGCGAATTGACGACGGCGAGAAAACCCGCCTCGTCGCCCGCCTCGAGCGCTTCCTGCAGGGCGAGGCACACCTCACCCCACTGCTGTTGCAGTGTCACGGACACGGGTATCGCACTCATGCCGCCGGTGCCAGGATCTTCTCGAGCTTCTCGGCGAGGACCTGCGCGGTGAACGGCTTGATCACATAGCCGTTGACGCCGGCCTTGGCCGCCTCGACGATCTGGTCGCGCTTGGCCTCGGCGGTCAGCATCAGCACCGGCATCCTGGCGAGCTTCGGATCGGAGCGCACCGCCTTCAGCAGGTCGAGGCCCGGCATGCCGGGCATGTTCCAGTCGGTGATCAGGACGTCGAAGGGCTCGGCCTGCAGCATCGGCAGCGCCGTCTTGCCGTCGTCGGCCTCAGCCACATTGGCATAGCCGAGATCGTGCAGCAGGTTCTTGATGATCCGCCGCATGGTGGAGAAGTCATCCACGACCAGGAACCGCAAATCCTTTTTCATAGCAGTCCTCACTACCCGTTACGGCGCCGCGCATCGGCCTCCTGGCCTCTGTGACGCCGTTCAAGAAAAGCGCCGCGCGGCCGCGAGGTCGCGCAACAGAAAACATCGGCGGTGAGGGGCGAATCTTGAGTTAAGCGCGCGGTCCGGTGAGACCGCGCGCGCCGGTGCGCGGGACATTCAGCGGGCCGCGGCAGCGCCCGTGGCGGCGCGGCTCGGCAGTCGCTGACCGTGCGGGCGGCACGGCTTTACCGCGCGCCGGTACTCGCTCACGGTGCCTGAAGGCAGCTCGACCGCGGCGGCGATTCCTTTAGGCGAAAGGCACGATGCACTTCACAGTTCTGCGAGCGGCCTTCCCGCAGCATAGCTTTTGCAAGACTCACGGAGAGCTGGTTCGAGTGAAGGAGCACCCGATGTCTGAGGCCCGAGCGGCTACGCCCATCGAGCGCTGGTCGCTGCCCGCGGTCGAGGGCCCCCTGGCGAGCAGCCTGCGTGACGAGCGCACCGGCCCCGCCTCTGACAAGCGTGCGGCCCAGGACGTCGCGCGCGGCTACGAAGCCGGATTGGCGCGCGCCCAGGCGGAGATGGCGGCGAGGCTCGAGGAGCTGGCATCCCGTGTACGCCGCCTGGACAGCGTACTGCAGCTCCTCGCCGCACCGCTGCGCGCGCTCGACGACCAGGTCGAGAGTCAGCTGCTCGAGCTGGCCTTCGCCGTCGGCAAGCAGCTCGCGCGGCGCGAGCTCAGCGCCACCCCGGTCCAGGTCGTGGCCATCCTGCGCGAATGCCTCGAGCAGCTGCCGGTAGCGGCGCGCGAGGTGCGCGTGCATCTGCACCCGGAAGATGCCGCGATCGTGCGCGAGCGCCTGTCCGCGCCCGCCGAGGAGCGCGCCTGGAGCCTCATCGAGGACCCGACGCTCGCGCGCGGCGGCTGCCTGGTGCGCAGCGACAGCTCCCAGATCGACGCTCGCTTCGAGAGCCGCGTCCACGCGGTGCTGGCGTGCGCGCTCGGCGAGCAGCGCTCACCCGGGCGCGCCGCTACGGCTCAGCCCGGTAGCGACGAGTGAGCGACACCGAGGTCACGGCCGAGCGGGCCCAGGCGTGGCGCGAGCGGCTCGGCCGCGTGACGCGCCGCGTCGCGAGCACCCCGCCGCTCGCGGTCGAAGGCTCGCTCACCCGCATGGTGGGACTTACGCTCGAGGCGGTCGGCTGTCAGGCCTCGATCGGCGATCACTGCGAGCTGATCGCACGCGACGGCTCGCGCATCGAATCCGAGGTCGTCGGCTTCGCCGGCGACCGCCTGTTCCTCATGCCGACCGGCGACAACCATGGACTCGGGCCGCAGGCGCGGGTGATCCCGCGGCCGGGAGCGGGACTCGTGCCGGTCGGGACGCAGCTCCTGGGGCGCATCATCGACGGCGCCGCGCAGCCGCTCGATGCCCTGGGGCCCCTCGATTGCGAGGCGCGCGTGCGCCTCGCGGGCCGGCCCATCAACCCCCTCGCCCGCGCGCCCATCGCCGAGCCGCTCGATGTCGGCATCCGCTCCATCAACTCGCTGCTCACCATCGGCCGCGGGCAACGCATCGGGCTGTTCGCCGCCAGCGGCGTCGGCAAGAGCGTGCTGCTCGGCATGATGGCCCGCTACACCAAGGCGGACGTGATCGTGGTCGGGCTGATCGGCGAGCGCGGCCGCGAGGTGAAGGAATTCGTCGAGCGGATCCTGGGACCGAAGGATCGCGGCCGCGCCGTGATCGTCGCAGCCCCCGCCGACAACCCGCCGCTGATGCGCCTGCACGGCGCCTGGCTCGCGACCGCGGTGGCGGAGTACTTCCGCGATCAGGGCAAGAGCGTGCTGCTGCTCATGGACTCGCTGACGCGCTTCGCGCAGGCACAGCGCGAGATCGGACTCGCGATCGGGGAGGCGCCGGCGACCAAGGGCTTTCCGCCCTCGGTGTTCGCGCGTCTCCCGGCGCTGGTCGAGCGCGCCGGCAACGGCCCCGCGGGCGGCGGCTCCATCACCGCCTTCTACACCGTGCTCACCGAGGGCGACGACCAGAGTGACCCGATCGCGGAGGCCGCGCGCGCCATCCTTGACGGGCACATCGTGCTGTCGCGCCGCATTGCCGAGACCGGCCTCTACCCGGCGATCGACGTCTCCGCCTCGATCAGCCGCGCCATGCACGAGATCACGACCTCCCAGCACACGCGCGAGGCGCAGCAGCTGCGCCGTGCCTTGTCCATCTACGAGCAGCACCGCGACCTGATCAGCCTCGGCGCCTACGTGCGCGGCAGCGACCCACGGGTCGATGCCGCCGTGTCGCTCTGGCCGCACATCCAGCAGTTCCTGCAGCAGGACATGCGCCAGCGCGTCGATCTCGGTGCGAGCCTGAGCGCGCTCAAGGCCCTCGCGGCCGAGCCCGCCGCGGCCGGCGGCGACACGCCCGCCGCACCCAAGGGATGAGCAGGCTTAGTCCGTGCCCCGCATCCGGCAACTGAAGACCGCCCACGGCGTGCTCGAGACCGACGAGCGGCGCAAGGCGGAGACGCTCGCGACCAGCGAGCGGCAGGTCAGGGAGAGCGAGGCCAAGCTCGCCGAGCTGGGGTCTTACCGCGACGCCTATCTTCGCGACTTCGCCGCCCGGGCCGGCGGCGGCATGAGCGCCGTGCGCGCGCGTGACTACCAGGCCTTTCTCGCGCGCCTCGACGAGGCGCTGCGCGAGCAGACCGAGATCGTGGCCCGGGCCCGCGCGCAGCGTGCGGAGCTGCTCGTCAGGTGGCGCGGTGCCGCCCGGCGCTCGGCCGCGGTCGACCGCGCATTGAAGCGCGGGCTCACCGAGGAGCAGCGCCGCCTCGAGCGCCGCGAGCAGCTCGATGCGGATGAGCGCGCCCAGGGGCGCTCCTCCGCCGGAGGCCGCCGTGTTCCCTAGCAGTGTGCCGTCTCCTTCCTCCGGCGCCCCCTCGAGCCCATCGGGCGCCGACCTCGCGGCGCTGCGCGCCGCGCCCGCCCGCGTAAGTGGCGCTTTCGCCGGCGGCGATCAGGAATCCCCGCCGGGCGCCACCCCGGGCGGCCCACCGCCGGGGAGCCCGGCGCCGGCCGCAACGGCGGCGGCGGGCCCGCCGGCCAACGCCGCGACCGCGGGCTCCACTTTCGGCGAGACGCTCGCCGCCTCCATGTCTGCCTCCGCGTCTGCCTCCGCGTCCGCGCCCGCCGCCCCCGTGCCGCCTGCAGCCGGGACACCGGCGCGCGGCGCCAAGGCGAAGTCCGCCGATCCGAAGCCGGCCGAGGCGCAGGGCGCGGGCAACGCGTCCCTGACGGTTCAGCCACTCATCGCGGCGAGCCTCGCTCCGCAAAGCTCATCGGCCAACGCAGCCGAGGGAGGCAGCGGATCCTGCGCGGCTGCCGCCCCCGATGACACCGCGATCGCGGCAGCGGCCGCGGCCGGCGGCTCGGGAGCCCACACCGTCGTGGCGGCGGCCGTGACCGCCGCGCTCGCCGTGCCCCGGCCACCGACCGTGCCGGGCGCCGCCGGGAGCGCGGCGGCCGAGGACGGCGCGCCCGCCGACGCTGCGCCGGAGACGCTCGCCCGTCCCGTCGCCGCCACCCCTGCGCCGACTCACGCGGCGCTCGCCACCGCCGTGCCGGCCGCCACACGGCTCGAGGGCGGCCCGCCCTCCGCCACCGGGAGCCCGACTGCCGGCACGGGCGACGATCCCGCGGGCGCGAGCGCCGCGCTCTCCGCGGGCGCAGCCCCATTTCCTGGCGCACCGCCGGGCGCCGCCGCCGCACCCCCGGCCGCCGCCACCCCCACCGTAGCGGTTCACGCCGAGGTCGGCAGCACCGGCTGGGCGAACGAGCTCGGCACGCGGCTTCACTGGATGGCGAACGCGGGGCTGAGCGCCGCGTCGCTGCGCCTGACGCCCGCGCAGTTGGGTCCGGTCGAGGTGCGGATCTCCGTGCACCAGAACGCGGCGAGTGTCTGGTTCAGCGCTGCGCATCCCGACACCCGCAGTGCGCTCGAGCTCTCGCTCCCGCGCCTGCGGGAGTTGTTCTCCGCCCAGGGACTGAATCTTGCGCAGGCCGGCGTCTCCGATCAATCGGCGCGCGGCGCGCAGCGGCAGCCCCAGCCACTCGACCTGGGCATGCGCGCGAGCGCCGCGCGCGAGTTGAGTGCGACTTCGGTCACATCCGCGCCGAGCTCTCATCGGGGCCTCATCGACACGTACGCCTGAAGCGCCCGCGGCGTCACCGACGCCTCGCCCGCCAAGTTTCCGTCGCTGAATGCGCCATGCGACGCAGCTCACGCTTCCCACAGCGCCGAAAAGCCTTAGCGGCTCTCGACTTAGCTCGGTTGCCGGGGTCATGGCATGCACGTTGCACTGAAGCGAACGTCCCTGACGCTGAAAAGCGAGGAGTTAAGCAAGGATGGCCGCTCAAATCCCGGTGCTCGAGGCTGCCGACAAGAAGGCCGACCCGCCGCAGGCCAGGAGCCGCGGCAAGCTCTTCCTGATCATCGTGGGGAGCTCGGCCGCGGTGCTGCTGGCCGCCGGCATCGGCGCCGCCTGGTGGCTCAGCGCCGGCAAGCACCCTGCCGCGCCCGCCGCGGCCGCCGAGCCCGCGCCGCCCCCGGCGGGGCCACCGCTGTTTCTCGGGCTCGACCCGCCGTTCGTCGTGAATTTCGATTCCGGGCAGGCGGTGCGCTTCCTGCAGATCGCGGTGCAGCTCGAGACGCGCGACCCGGCCACGATCGAGCTGCTGAAGACCAACGACCCGGTCGTGCGCAACGACCTGCTGCTGCTCTTCGGCAACCAGACCTATGCGCAGCTCTCCACCCGCGAGGGCAAGGAGGCGCTGCGTAACGCCGCTCTCGAGGACGTGCGCAAGGTGATCCAGGCGGCCGGCGGCCATCCCGAGCGGCTCGAGGCCGTCTACTTCACCAGCTTCGTGATGCAGTAGGAGGCGCGTCCGTGCTCGCAGCAGGCGAAAAAGTACTGGACCAGGCCGAGATCGACGCGCTGATTCACGGCGTCGACTCGGGCGCCGTCGACACCGAGCCGGCGGCCGCCCCGGGCGAGGTGATCCCCTACGACTTCGCCGAGCAGAAGCGCATCGTGCGCGGGCGCATGCCCACGCTCGAGATGATCACCGAGCGCTTCGCGCGGCTCTTTCGCGTCAGCATCTACAACCTGCTGCGCCGCTCGCCCGAGATCTCGGTGCACCCGCTGCAGATCAAGAAGTTCAGCGAGTACATCCACACGCTGCACGTGCCCACCAGTCTCAACATGGTGAAGATCAATCCGCTGCGCGGCACGGCGCTGCTGGTGCTGGATCCGAAGCTGGTGTTCGCGGTCGTCGACAATTTCTTCGGCGGCGTGGGCCGCCACGCCAAGATCGAAGGCCGCGAGTTCACCGCCACCGAGCAGCGCATCATCCACATGCTGCTGCGCAGTGCCTTCGCAGACCTGCGCGAGGCGTGGGCGCACGTCGCCAACATCGAGGTGGAGTACCTGCAGTCGGAGGTCAACCCGCACTTCGCCAACATCGTCTCGCCGTCCGAGATCGTGGTCGTGACCTCCTGCCACGTCGAGCTCAGTGGCGGCGGCGGCGACCTGCACGTCACCCTGCCGTACTCGATGATCGAGCCGCTGCGGGACGTGCTGGATGCCGGCATCGCCAGCGACCGCAGGGAGAAGGACACGCGCTGGAGCAAGCTGCTGCGCGCCGAGATCGAGGATGCGGAGGTGCAGTTGAAGACGCTGCTGGGCCGCTCCGCGGTGACGCTCGCCGACCTCCTCAACCTCAAACCCGGCGACATCCTGCCGTGCGACTTCGCCGGCAAGGTGACGCTGCTCGCCGAGGATGTGCCGCTGTTCCGCGGCAGCTTCGGCCTGTCCCGCGGCCAGCAGGCCGTCAAGATCGAGACGCGCGTGCGCCGCCTGGCTGCGCCGCCCGTCGATCCCCTCAGCTTCAAACCCGAGAGCCGTACATGAGCGCCAACCCCGAGGCGGTCGAAGCCGCCGAGTTCGAGCAGATGCAGGACGAGGGCCAGCCGGTGAGCGGCGACGTCAATCTCGACGTCATCCTCGATGTCCCGGTGACGCTGTCGATGGAGGTCGGCCGCACGCGCGTGCCGATCCGTAACCTGCTGCAGCTGAATCAGGGCTCGGTCGTCGAGCTCGATCGCGCGGCCGGCGAGCCGCTCGATGTGTTCGTGAACGGCACCTTGATCGCCCACGGCGAGGTGGTAGTCGTCAACGAGCGCTTCGGCATCCGCCTCACCGACGTGGTGAGCCCCGCCGAGCGGCTGCGCAAGCTCAAGTGAGCCGATGTTCGCCGCCCCGCAAACCGCTCCAGCCGCGCATGCCGGGGCCTTAGGTGGCCTCGGCGAGGTGACACTGGCGCTGCTGCTGGTGCTCGGCGCGGTCTTCGCGCTCGGCTGGTTGCTCAAGCGCGTACGCGGCTTCGCCTCGCGCGTCGGCTCCTCGCTCGAGGTGCTCGCCCAGGTGCCGCTCGGCCAGAAGGAGCGCGCGGTGCTGCTCAAGGTCGGCGCCGTCCAGATCCTGATCGGCGTCGCCCCCGGGCGCGTCAACACGCTGTACGTGCTGCCCGAGCCGCTCGAGCTCAGCCGTGCTCCCGGTGCGCCGGGCGGCGATACCCCCTCCCCGTTTCGGGCCCTGCTGAGGAGCCTCGGCAAGTGAGCCGCCTGCGCCCCGCGCCGCTCCTCGCCGCGCTCACGCTGCTGCCCGCGGTGGCGGCGGCCGCAGCGCCTGCCGGCATCCCGGCCGTCACGGTGTCGGGCGCCGGCGGCGGCCAGACCTATTCGCTCTCGCTCCAGGTGCTGGCGCTCATGACGGCGCTCACGCTCCTGCCGGCGATCGTTCTGATGATGACCGCGTTCACACGCATCATCATCGTGCTCGGGATCCTGCGCCAGGCGATCGGCGCGGGGCAGACGCCGCCCAACCAGGTGCTGATGGGCCTGGCGCTCTTCCTGACGCTGTTCGTCATGAGCCCGGTCGTCAATCGCATCAACGAGCAGGCGTTCCAGCCCTACTCCGCCGGCACGATCGATGCGAGCGTCGCGCTGACTCGCGCCACCGAGCCGCTCAAGAAGTTCATGCTCGACCAGACGCGCGAGTCCGACATCGCCACCTTCGTGCGCATCTCGGGCGGCAAGGGCTTCGCCAGCCCGCAGGAGGTGCCGCTGACGCTGCTGGTGCCGGCCTTCGTCACCAGCGAGCTCAAGACCGCCTTCCTCATCGGCTTCCTCATCTACATCCCGTTCGTGATCATCGACCTGGTGGTGGCGAGCGTGCTGATGTCGATGGGCATGATGATGCTGTCGCCGGTGCTGATCTCGCTGCCCTTCAAGCTGATGCTGTTCGTGCTGGTCGACGGCTGGTCGCTGGTGATGGGCACGCTCGCCGCCAGCTTCTATTCCTGAGGAGCCCTGCCATGAATCCCGAGACCGTCATGACCGTCGGCAGCCGCGCGCTCGAGGTGACCCTCATGCTGGCGGCGCCCATGCTGCTCGTGGCGCTGGTCACCGGCCTCATCGTCGGCGCGTTCCAGGCCGCCACCCAGATCAACGAGATGACGCTGTCCTTCATCCCGAAGCTGATCGCCATCTCCGTGGCGCTCATGGTCGCCGGACCCTGGATGCTCAAAGTGCTCGTCGGCTACACCCGCGAGCTCTTCGAGAGCATCCCCCAGCTCATCAACTGATCGGGCGGCGGCGCTCGCATGATCCACCTCACCCCCCATCAGCTCACCGACTGGCTCGCGCTCCTCTACTGGCCGTTCGTGCGCATCGGCTCGTGCTTCATGGTCGCGCCGGCCTTCGGCGCCGGCACCGTGCCGGCCCGCGTGCGCGTGGTGCTCGCCGGGGCGATCACGCTGCTGATCGCGCCGCTGCTGCCGGCGCCGCCGGCGGTGGCCGCCTTCTCCGGCGCCGGCTGCCTCATCACCGTGCAGCAGGTGCTGATCGGAGTCGCCCTCGGCTTCTGCCTGCGGATCCTCTTCGACGCGGTGACCCTCGGCGGCCAGATGCTCGCGAACAGCATGGGGCTGTCGATGGCTTTCAACATCGACCCCTTGCACGGGAGCGATGCCAGCACGCCGGCGATCGGTGAGCTGTACACGCTGCTCGTGATGCTCACCTTCCTCGGCCTGAACGGTCACCTGGCGCTGATCGAGGTGCTGGTGAGGAGCTTCGCGACGCTGCCCGTCGGCAGCGACGGGCTGGGCGCAGCGGGCCTCGCCACCGTCGTCGGCCTCGGCTCGCAGCTCTTCGCCGGTGCGCTCGCGATCGCACTGCCCGGAGTGACGGCGCTCCTCATCGTCAACCTCGCCTTCGGCGTCATGAGCCGCGCCGCGCCCGCCTTCAACCTGTTCGCCATCGGGCTGCCGGTGTCGCTGGTCTTCGGGCTGGTGATCGTCACCGTGGGGCTACCGGCCGTGCAGGCCACCTTCATGGAGCTGCTCGAGCGGAGCTTCGCCTCTCTGGCGCAGCTCGTCGGCGCGGCGGGTTGAGGCATGGCCGACAACGACAACCAACAGGAGCGGACGGAGCAACCGACAGCGAAGCGGCTGGAGAAGGCCCGCGAGCAGGGCCAGGTCGCGCGCTCCAGCGACCTCGGCGCCGCCGCCGTGCTGCTGCTGGCCGCCGGCGGGCTCAAGCTGCTCGGCGGCTGGAGCGGCGCGCAGCTGCACGCGCTCATGCGCTCGGATCTCGCGCTCCCGCGCGAGCGCTCGCTCGATGAGGCGGCGGCGCTCGGCGCCTTCGCGAGCGCGGCCGGGCATGCGCTCTACGCCTGCGCCCCGCTCTTCGGCCTCACGGTGCTCGCGGCGATCGCCGCTCCCGTCGCCCTCGGCGGCCGCGGCTTGCACCTGACGGCGCTGGTCCCGGATTTCTCGCGCCTCGCTCCCGGCGCCGGCTTCGCCCGCATGTTCTCCGTGAACGGCGCCGTCGAGCTGGCCAAGGCTTTCGCCAAGTTCGCCGCGCTGGCGCTGGTCGCGGCGCTCACGCTGTGGCGGCAGTCGGGCCCGATCCTCGCCCTCGGAGGCCAGCCCGCGCCGGTCGCGATCGTGCATGCCGCCTCGCTCGCCGGCTCGGCTCTGCTGATGCTGGCCGCGACGCTCGCACTCATCGCCGCGGTGGACGTGCCCTGGCAGCTGTGGCGTTACGCCCAGGGGCTGCGCATGACGCGCGCGCAGGTCCGCGAGGAGATGAAGGAGACCGAGGGTGCGCCCGAGATCAAGGGCCGCATCAGGAAGCTGCAGAGCGAGCGCGCACGGCGCCGCATGATGCGCGAGGTGCCGCAGGCCGACGTCGTGGTCGTCAACCCGACCCACTTCGCGGTGGCGCTGCGCTACGACGAGCAGCGCATGCGCGCGCCGATCGTGGTGGCCAAGGGCCGGGGCCTGATCGCGGCGCGCATCCGCGAGATCGCCGCAGAGCATCGCGTGCCGATCTTCGAGGCACCGCCGCTGGCACGCGCCCTGCACCGGCACGTGGAGATCGGCGCCGAGATCCCCGCCGCGCTCTACGTGGCGGTCGCGCAGGTGCTCACTTACCTCGCGCAACTGCGCGCCGCGCGCGCGGGCGGCGCCAGCGCGCCGCCGCCGCCGGCCATCGACGTCAGTCTCGATCCGGGCGCGCCGCTCCACTAGACCCCTGAAGCGACCGCGCCATGGCCACCGCCACCAACCCGGGCACCCCCAACTTGCGCGAGCTGCTGCGCGCCGGCGTCGGCGTGCCGGTCGGCCTGCTGGCGGTGCTCGCCATGATCGTGCTGCCGCTGCCACCGATGGCGCTCGATGTGCTGTTCACTTTCAACATCGCGCTCTCGATGGTCATCGTGATGGCGGTGTTCTACGTGGCGCGCCCGATCGAGTTCGGCGTGTTCCCGACCGTGCTGCTGCTCGCGACGCTGCTGCGCCTGGCGCTCAATGTCGCCTCGACGCGCGTCGTGCTCTTGAACGGCCACGCGGGGACGCAGGCCGCCGGCCACGTGATCCGCTCCTTCGGCGAGTTCGTCATCGGCGGCAACTTCGCCGTCGGCGTGGTGGTGTTCATCATCCTCACCATCATCAACTTCGTCGTGGTCACCAAGGGCTCGGGGCGCATCTCCGAGGTGAGCGCGCGCTTCACCCTCGATGCCATGCCCGGCAAGCAGATGGCCATCGACGCGGACCTGAACGCCGGGCTCATTACCCAGGACGAGGCGCGCACCCGTCGCGCCGAGGTACGCGCCGAGGCCGACTTCTACGGCTCCATGGACGGCGCCAGCAAGTTCGTGCGCGGCGATGCCGTGGCCGGCATCCTCATCCTGTTCATCAACATGGTCGGCGGGCTCGCCATCGGCACGCTCGGGCACGGCCTGACGCTGGCCAACGCGGCGCGTACCTACACGCTGCTCACGATCGGCGATGGGCTGGTGGCGCAGCTGCCGGCGCTGCTGCTCTCGACCGCCGTCGCCATCATCGTGACGCGCATGTCGCGCCCCCAGGACATGGGCGGCGAGCTGCGCCGCCAGCTGTTCGGCAACCCCAAGGCGATCGGCGTCGCCGCGGCGCTGCTCGGCGTCATGGGCCTCATTCCCGGCATGCCGAACTTCGTGTTCCTCGCGATGGCGACGCTGTGCGGCGCCGGGGCGTGGACCTTGAGCCAGCGGCGCGCCGCGCCGCCTGGACCAGCGCCCGCCGCCGCAGCCACGCCGGCCGAGAACAAGGAGCTGAGCTGGGACGACGTGCAGCCCGTCGACCGGCTCGGTCTCGAGGTCGGCTACCGCCTGGTGCCGCTGGTGGATGCCCGGCAGAAAGGTGATCTGCTGGCGCGCGTGCGCGGCGTGCGCCGCAAGCTCTCCCAGGACCTGGGCTTCCTCGTGCCCGCGGTGCACATCCGCGACAACCTCGAGCTCGCGCCCAACGCCTACCGCATCACGCTCGGAGGCGTGCCGATCGGCGAGGGCGTCATTCACCCCGACCGCGAGCTGGCGCTCAACCCCGGGCGCGTGTTCGGGCCCGTCCAGGGCATCGCGACGCGCGATCCCGCCTTCGGCATGGAGGCGATCTGGATCGAGCCCGGCGCGCGCGATCACGCCCAGACGCTCGGTTACACGGTGGTGGATCCCGGCACCGTGATCGCCACGCATCTCTCCTCGCTCATCCAGGCGCACGCCCACGAGATCCTCGGCCACGAGGAGGTGCAGCAGCTGCTCACCCTGGTGGCGAAGTCGGCGCCGAAGCTGGTCGAGGACCTCGTGCCGAAGGCGCTGTCGCTCGCGAGCCTGGTGCGCGTGCTGCAGGGCCTGCTCGCCGAGCAGGTGCCGATCCGCAACATGCGCACGATTCTCGAGACGCTCGCCGAGAACGCGCCGCGCACCCCCGACCCGGCCGTCCTGCAGAGCCAGGTGCGTATCGCGCTCGGACGGCAGATCGTCCAGGACATCGCCGGACCTGCGAGCGAGGTCCCCGTTATGTCACTCGACGCGGAACTTGAGCGGTTGCTCACGGGCGCGCTCAGCAGCAATGCCGCCAGCCCCACCCTCGAGCCCGGTCTGGCAGAGAAGTTGCAACAACGTCTGTCGGAGTCGGCGCGCCGACGCGAGGTGGCCGGGGAGCCGGCCGTGCTGCTGGTGCCGCCGGCACTGCGGGCACCGCTCGCAGGTTTCGTGCGCTCGAGCGTACCGGGCCTGCACGTGCTGGCCTGGAACGAGATACCGCACAACCGCAAGGTGCGCCTGGTGACCACCGTCGGTCGCTGAAGGAGCTTGAGTGAGAATCATCAGATACATGGCACCGGACACTCGTCAGGCGCTGCGCGGCATACGCGAGCAGCTGGGCGATGACGCGGTGATCCTGTCCTCGAAGCGCACGCCGGAGGGGGTCGAGGTGACCGCCGCCGTGGACTTCGATGCGTCGCGCCTGGAGAACGCGGCCGTGCCGCTCGCGCCGGCGCCGGCGCAGCGACCGGCAAGCCCCGCGCGGGCGGCTCCCGCCGCTGATCCGGCGATCGCGAGCGTCGCGGCGCAGTTGCGTGCGCCCGCCGCCCCGGCGGCCGTGCGCGCGCCGCCAGCCGCGCAAGTCCCCGCTGCCGCGAGAGTCGCCGCGCCTGCGAGCGCTGCGGGACCGATGAGTGCGGCCACCGAGGCCGCGCTGGCGCGCGCGCGCAGCGCCGCCCAGCCTCCCGCTCCTGCGCGCGCCACCGCGAGCGTCAGCGCACCGGTGGCGCCACCCGCACCCGCCCCGACGCCCGCCCCGGCCGCCGCGGCCATGGACGACATGAATCACGAGCTCAAGATCCTGCGGCGCATGCTCGAGACGCAGCTCGAGCAGCTCGCCTGGAACGAACGCGCGCGCCGCACGCCGGTCATCGCCGAGATGCTGCGCGAGCTCACCGAGATGGGCATCTCGCAGGAGCTCGCCGACCGCATCGTCGAGCAGCTGCCCGAGCGGGTCGACCTCGCGAGCGCACGGCGCTTCGCCATCGCGGGACTCTCGCAGTATCTGCGCACGGCGGGCCCCCGCTGGCAGGAGGACGGCGGCCGCGTCGCACTGGTCGGCGCCACCGGCGTCGGCAAGACGACCACGCTCGCCAAGATCGCCGTCCGCTGGGTGCTGCGTCACGGTGCGCGCGACCTCGCCCTGGTGGCGGCCGACTCGCTGCGCATCGGCGCTCACGACCAGCTGCAGGCGCTCGGCCAGCTGCTCGGTGCGCCGGTTTACGCGCCCGACGGCTTTGCCGGACTTCCGCTGCTGCTCGCCCAGTTGTCGCGCTACCGGCTGGTGCTGATCGACACGCCGGGCAGCAGCGTGCGCGATCCGCAGCTCGCCGCGCGGCTCGCGGTACTCGCCAACTCGGCGTCCAGGCTCGAGTCCGCGCTGGTGCTGCCCGCCAACACCCAGGCCGGCGCCATCGAGGAGGCGGTCAAGCGCTTCGCGCCCGCCAATCCCGCCTGCTGCCTGCTCACCAAGGTGGACGAGGCCGCGAGCCTCGGCGGCGCGCTCTCGGTGCTGATCCGCGCGCGCTTGCCCATAGCCTACGTGAGCGGCGGACAACGCATCCCCGAGGACCTGCAGCCCGCGCGGGCGCTCGAGCTGGTGTCGCAGGCGGTGCAGCTGGCGAAGTCGAGCAAGGCCACGGTGGACGAGGATCTTCTGCGCCGCCGCTTCGGCAGGACCCACCATGGCAGCACCTGAGCTCAGCGTGATTCATAACGCCCGCCTCGACGGTCTCGCCCAGCCGGTGCAGGTGATCGCCATCACCGGCGGCAAGGGTGGAGTCGGCAAGACCAGCGTGGCGGTGAACCTCGCTACCGCGCTCGCGGCGCGCAACCGCCGCGTGGTGCTGCTGGATGGCGACTTGGGTCTGGCCAATGCCGACGTCTTCCTCGGGCTGTCGCCGCGCTACACGCTGGCGCACGTGCTCGCGGGCGAGCGCACGCTCGATGAGATCCTGGTGCAGGCGCCGCAGGGCTTTCAGCTGATACCGGCCGCGGCCGGGGCCGCGGACCTCGCGCAGCTGGGCGCGGCCGAGCACCTGGGGCTGGTGCGCGCCTTCAGCTCGCTGGCCTCGCGCCTCGACGTGCTGATCGTCGACACCGCCGCGGGACTCTCCCACAGCGTGCTGCAGTTCTCGCAGGCTGCCCAGCACGTCATGGTCGTGATCTGCGACGAGCCCGCCTCGATAACCGACGCCTACGCCCTCATCAAGATCCTGAGTCGCCATCACGGTGTCGGAAGCTTCCGCGTGCTCGCCAACCAGATCCGGCTGGCGGGCGGCGGACGCGAGCTCTACCAGCGCTTCGCGCGGGTCGCGGCCCGCTTTCTTGACGTAACGCTGGAATACGCCGGCGAGATCCCCGACGACGACTGCCTGCGCCGCTCGGTACGCGGCCAGCGCCCGGTGATCGATGAGTACCCCGGCAGCCCCGCCGCCCGGGCATTCAAGAAATTGGCGGCCCATGCCGATACCTGGCCAGTACCGGCTGGCCCGCGCGGCAACATCGAGTTCTTCGTGGAGCGCCTGGTGCGGCGCACGGCCACGCGGCCGCAGGCGGTGACATGAGCGCCGCCGGAGCCTATGGCGCGCTGCCGGGCGGCCGCGCCAGCGATGAGCTGATCGTGCGCCATGCGGAGCTGGTGAAGCGCATCGCCTACCACCTCGCCGGGCGGCTGCCGCCTTCGGTGGCGGTCGACGACCTGATCCAGGCGGGCATGCTGGGACTGATGGAGGCCGCGGCCAACTACACGGCGAGCCGCGGCGCGAGTTTCGAGACTTATGCGGGCATCCGCATCCGCGGGGCCATGATCGATGCGCTGCGGGCGCTCGACTGGGCGCCGCGCTCGGTGCATCGCAAGGCGCGGGCTGCGGCGGCGGCGATGCGCGAGGTCGAGCGCTCGACCGGACGCGGCGCGCGCGATGTGGAGATTGCGCAGCAGATGGGCGTGTCGCTCGAGGAGTACCACTCCATCGTGCAGGACGCGGCCAGCTGCCGCCTGGCGAGTCTCGACGATGAGACCGGCGGCAGCGCCGAGGCGCAGGCCGATCCCTTCCGGGAGACGGCCGATGAGCAGATGCGCGCCTCGCTCGCCAAGGCGATCGAGACGCTGCCCGAGCGGGAGCGACTGGTCATGTCGCTGTACTACAGCGACGGGCTCAACCTCAAGGAGATCGGCGAGGTGCTGAAAGTGACCGAATCGCGTGCCTGCCAGCTGCACGGCCAGGCGCTGGTGCGCTTGAAGGCGCGCCTCGCCGACTGGCGCGAGAAGGACAGCGAGCGCAAAGCATGAGCCAGTGGGCAAGCTAGGGGCAGGAGTTGGACTTCCTCAGTATTCTCGGGCTGGCGCTCGCCCTGTGCGCGGTGCTGGTCGGCGCGGTCCTGAAGGGCGCCGGAATCATGGCGCTGGTGTCGGCGGCGGCATTCATGATCGTCGTGGTGGGCACCATCGCCGCCATCCTGGTGCAGACGCCGCTGCCGGTGATGCGCCGTGCGCTCGCGATCTTCTCCTGGGTGATGCGCCCGCCGGCGCGCGACGGCAACCTGCTGATCGCCAGGATCGTCGAGTGGAGCAACACCGCGCGCAAGCAGGGGCTCCTGGGACTGGAGCCGATGATCGACCGCGAGCACGACCCCTTCGTGAAGAAGGCGCTGCAGCTCCTGGTCGACGGCAGCGAGCCGGATGCCATCAGCAACGTCATGAACGTCGAGCTGCACGTGCGCGAGCACGCCGACCTCACCGCCGCCAAGGTGTTCGAGGGCATGGGCATCTACTCGCCGACACTCGGCATCATCGGCGCGGTCCTGGGGCTCATGGCCGTCATGCAGAATCTGGCCGATCCCACCCGCCTAGGCCACGGGATCGCCGCGGCCTTCACCGCCACGGTGTACGGCATCGGCCTCGCGAACCTCTTCTTCCTGCCCGTTTCCGCCAAGCTCAAAGTGATCATCCAGCGCCAGACCCAGATGCGCGAGATGGTGATCGACGGCATGTTGTCGATCGCGCAGGGCGAGAACCCGCGCGCCATCGAGTCGAAGCTGCAGGGCTATCTGCACTGAGGTACGTACGCACATGAGCCGCAAACCCAAGCGACACGAGGAGCACAGCAACCACGAGGCGTGGGCGATCCCCTACGGGGACCTGATCACGCTGCTGCTGGCGTTCTTCGTGGTGATGTATGCACTCTCCTCGGTGAACGAGGGCAAGTACCGCCTGCTGTCGGACTCGCTCTACGCCGCGTTCCGCGGCGAGCCGCGCACCCTCGAACCGGTGGAGATCGGCCAGCACCAGGCGGGCGCCGGCGCCGACAGCCGCACCGGCGTGCTGCAGCAGCAGCGCCCCGATCCTGCGCACGCACCTCCGGCGGGCCCGCTGGTCAAGCTCGCCCCCGACCTCTCGCCGATGGCGCCGACGCGCGCCGCCGCGCTGGCCGAGCAGGCCGTGCGCCGCGACGCGGCGCTTGCGCGCGTCGCAACCGAAGTGGAGAGCGCGCTCGGCGATCTGGTGAAGCGCGATCTCGTGACGGTGCGGCGTAACGAGCTGTGGGTCGAGGTCGAGCTGCGCACCGACATCCTCTTTCCGAGCGGCAGCGCCCAGCCCGCCCCCGGGGCGGTAGCGGTGCTCGAGCGGCTGGCGCAGGTGCTCGCGCCGCTGCCGAACGCGGTCCGCGTCGAGGGCTACACCGACAACGTCCCGATCCGCACCAGCGCCTTCTATTCGAACTGGGAGCTCTCGGCCGCGCGCGCCGGAAGCGTGGTGCGCGTGCTCGCGGGCCAGGGCCTCGATCCCAAGCGGCTGGCGGTGGTCGGCTACGGCGAGCAGCGCCCGGCGCAGAGCAACGACACCCCCGAGGGGCGCAACGCCAACCGCCGCGTGGTCGTCGTGATCCTCGCGGTCGAGCCGCAGGGGGACGAAGCGGCCGCGCCGGCCGCGCTGCCCCCGGCCGCCGCCGGCCCTCCCCAAGGCGCCGACGGCGGCCACTGAGGCGCGCGCGCACATGGCATGGATCATGCAGCCTTCCCCTCGAGCGTCCGCGTGCGGCGAAAAACCGACTCGCGCGGACCGCATGTGAACTCGCTCACAGGAGCCTCTGGTGCATATGATCGAGATACCGCCCGTTGATCTGCTGCTGGCCGGCTGCGGCACCTTGCTGGTGCTCGCGTTCGCGCTCGCCGCCTTGAGCTTCGACGCGTGGCGGCGCGCCACGCGCCGCCAGAGCCAACACCTCTTCGCGCACTCGCAGACACTCGCGCAGCAGCTCACCTCGCTCGATGCACGCGTGAATGCGACCGCGACCGCGATCCGCCGCCTCGATGAGCGCATGGAGCGTCAGGCGCACGCCAGGCCCGAGGTGAGCGGCGCGCCGGTGCCCGGCTACCAGATCGCCATCCGTCTGGCACGCAGCGGCGCCTCGCGCGATGAGCTCATGTCGAGCTGCGGGCTCTCGCTCGGCGAGGCCGACCTCGTGCGGCGTCTGCACGGCGCCGCGAGCGGCGTGGGAGTCTGAGGTGGCCGCCGTCAGACCCGACACGGCGCAGGGCAGCGCCAACGAAGTCGCCTTCGCCTTCGTGCAGGCGCTCGCCGGGGAGCTCTCGGCCGGAGAGGTGGAGCTGCCGGGCTATCCGGCGGTGGTCGCCGGCATCCAGCAGGTGCTCAACGACGACGACGTCGACATCGCGCGCGTCGTCACGGCCATCGGCAGCGAGCCGGCGATCGCCAGCCAGATCGTGCGCATGGCCAACTCCGCCGCGCTCAACCCGCGGCGCATTCCGGCGGCGGACCTGCGTGCGGCGATCACGCGCGTCGGCCTCAACACCGTGCGCACCGCCACCGTCTCCTTCGCCATGAGCCAGCTGCGCGATGCTCCCGATCTCGAGGGTCTCGAGCGGCAGGTGGAGGATCTGTGGCAGCGGAGCGTGCGGGTCGCTTCCTTGAGCCAGGCGATCGCCAAACGCCTGACGCAGCTCAACGCCGACGCCGCCATGCTCGCAGGCCTGCTGCAGGGCATCGGCAGACTCTACATCCTGGCGCGCGCCAGCAAGCACCCGGCGCTGTTCGCCGACGCGCAGGCCTACGCCCACGTGGTGCAGACCTGGCACGTGCAGATCGCCGCCGCGCTGATCGAGAACTGGGGATTCAGCCCGGAGATCATCGAGGCGGTGCGCAACTCCGAGGACCTCGAGCAGGACATGCGCGGCCCGCTGACGCTGAGTGATGTGCTGGCGGTGGCCGCGCTGCTGGCAGATTACGCCGGCACGCCCGAGACGCTCAAAGCCCTGGTCGCCGCCTCGCGGCCCTTCCAGCGCCTCGAGCTCGACTTCGAGGCGTGCGAGAACTTCATGACCGCCTCGGCGGAGGAAGTCGCGCAGCTGCGCGAGGTTCTGTCGGTCTGAGGGGCCGGCCCGGGAGGGCCGCGTTCAAACGGTGCCGAGCATCCGCCCGGAACGTGCGCCGCCCGCGTAGCCCTTCGGTCCATAGGTCGCGGCCCGCGCCACCCGCCCGGTGAGCGCCTGCAGGAGCTCCGCGACGCGCTTCATGCGCGCCGCAACCACGAGTCCATTGCGGTCGTTCAGATCGCGGCAGCGCATGGCGCGCCCCAGGCATTCCGCCAGCTGCGGCGCCAGCACGCCGTGCGGATCGCACCACTGCCGCAGCCGCTCGAGCCCCGCACGATCCGGTGACTCTCCGTGCAGGCTGCAGAGCGAGCGGCGTTGCTCCTCGATGCGCGCCAGCGCCCCGAGCCGCTCCTGGCGGGCCGCCGTCGTGCGCTGCAGCGCCTCGGGCTCGCCCGCACCCAAGGTGTCACGCTCCTCCTCGAGCAGCTGCTGCAGCTCTGTCAGGAGGACGATCTCCTCACCCAGCAGCTCCGCCAGGTGCTCGCGGCAGAGGGCGGGATCCATCGCTTACTTTCCCTTCTTGTCGAGAGCGGCGAGCGCGCGCTCCATCTGCATCAGCTGCGTGGCGACGTGCTCGGCGTTGACGCTGTAGCGTCCCTGCTCGATCGCGCTCTGCAGCTGCGCCACCTTGGCCGAATCGACCGCGGGGGACTCGCGCAGCGACTGCTCGAGCGAAGCGAGCTGGCTGGCGGTATCGGTGATATGGACTTCCCCTGCGGCAGGGGCAGGCGCGGCGTTGCCGCCGCCCGAGACGACATCCCGCGCGGGCACGACCGCGGAAGCGCGGTCGGGCGTGACGCTCGTCGTCAAGTTATTGATCTTATTGGACACGGGAAAACTCCTGGGGCATCTGATGCACTTTAGCGGCCGCGGGGGAAGAACCTTTAGGGTGTGACCTCGATCACTCCATTGGCATCGACCACACCCTCGACGATCTTGAGCGAGGCGAGGTTCTGCACCCGCACCCGCGCGCCCTCGCGGCCATCCTGGAGCGCCTTGCCGGTGGCGCGCACGCTGATTCCCGGCGCGGAGGCGATCAGGGTCACTTCCTGGCCCTGGTGAACGAGGAGATCGGCGAGCAGCGCATCCGCCGTGAGCGCCGTGCCGGCCGGGAGCGAGCGCATCAAGGTGTGATGCTCGAGCGTTGCGGCCTCCGTCACATAGCCGACCGCGAGGCCCGCCACGCGCCGCGTCTCGGAACTCACCTGCGCACCCGTGAGGCGCGCGCCGCGCACGGCGCTCTGCTTCAGCACCAGCACGCTGACGTCGGACTCGATCTGCACCGGCACGAAGACCGCCCAGGCTGCGCCGGGGGCGGTGCAGCTCACTCTGACGGCCACGTGGGCGCCGAGCTCGGCGCCGGCCGGGAGCGAGGCCGCGAGCGCGCTCGGGCAGCGCACCAGGCGCAGCCGTGGATCGAGCTCGGCCGCCTCGACGTGCACCTCGTACACCGCGCCATGAAGCTGTGAGCGGATCGCGCCTTCGGCCGCGGCCCGCACGGCGGCGAGCGGCTCGGGCGTGCCGGGTGAGAGCTCCGCCGCGGCGCTCACCGTGAGCCAGACAGCGAGGAGCACCGCACCCGGAGCGCGGCGACGGAATATCGACAGGATAAAGGTGCTCATGGCTCAAGACCTGCAAACGGCGCGCCAGGCAAAACCGTCGCGGCAAGCGCGCCGCTGCGCGCGCCGTGCGCCCTTCGGCGGCAACCGCTTGCCGCCCGAGCGTGACCGCCTTCACTGAATCGGCCTCCCCGCCCCCACCTTCCGCCACCGGCGGCCCCGTGACGGCGGTGGCACGCGTCTTGCTTTGTTCGACCCAGAGTCAGTTTACGTCGGAAGTCTGTCATGCCACTTAACTTGGATGCCTATCTCGGCGTCGACCAGGATGCGCTGAAGCTCTACGCGCAGCGTACCGCGGTGCTGGCGAACAACATCGCCAACGCCGATACGCCGAACTACAAGGCGCAGGACATCGATTTCCGCGCCGTGCTGGCCAGCACCGCCGGCGCGTCCGCCAACGCGCTGCCGCTGGCGACCACCCACGGCGCGCATGGCGCCGCTGCCGCCACGGCGGGGGGCGCGGGCACGCAGCTCAAGTACCGCGTGCCGCTCGCGCCCTCGCTCGACGGCAACACCGTGGATGTGCAGATGGAGCAGGCGGCCTTCGCCGACAACAGCGTGCGCTACCAGGCGGCGCTCAGCTTTCTCACGAGCAAGTTCAAGGATCTGATGACGGCCATCAGCGGCCAGTAACGCCGCCGCGGCCAGGGAGCTACCCATGTCGTCCTTCAAGGTATTCGAGATCGCAGGCTCGGGGCTCTCCGCGCAGTCGGTGCGGCTCAACACCGTGGCGAGCAACCTCGCCAACGCCGACAGCGTGAGCGGCGACCCCGCGACGGTCTACAAGGCGCGCCACCCGGTGTTCCAGGCGGTGCACGCCGCCATCGGGGCCCAGTCCCGCGGGCAGCAGGCCGGCACCGCGGTGCGCGTCAGCGGCATCGTCGAGAGCAACGCGCCGCCCACCCTGCGCAACGACCCCGGCAACCCGCTGGCGGATGCGCAGGGCAACGTCTACGCCCCCAACGTCAACGTGATCGAGGAGATGACCGACATGATCTCCGCCTCACGCGCCTATCAGAACGACGTCGAGGTCATGAGCACGGCCAAGGATCTGATGCTCGCCACCCTGAAGCTCGGCGGCTGAGCCGCGCGACACCACGAGGACAACCGATGTCAGCCTCCACTCTTCCGCTCGGCAGCACGCTCAACTCGCCCGCCGCGGCCACCAGCGCCGCGAGCGCTGCGGGTACCGTGAACGGCATCCCGGCCAACGAGCAGATCAGCCAGGCGGGATTCCTGCAGCTCATCAGCACCCAGATGCAGAGCCAGAATCCGCTGAATCCCACCGATCCGACGCAGTTCCTCGCGCAGATCGAGGGACTCTCCGAGGTATCGAGCCTGCAGAGCCTGCAGACCTCGATCGCCGGGCTGGCCTCGGGACTTCAGGGCGCGCAGATGCTGAACGGCACCGCGCTCCTCGGTCACTCGGTGCTGGCGCCCGGCTCGAGCGCCACGCTCGCCGCCGGCGGCACAGTGTCGGGCGCGGTCACCGCTCCCGCCGGCACCAACAGCCTCACGGTGTCGGTCACCGACGCGAGCGGCGCGCTGGTCGATGCCTTCACGGTCAGCCCGCAGTCCTCCGGCTACACCCACTTCACCTGGAACGGCACCACCGCGAGCGGCAGCGCCGCGCCCGCCGGGCAGTACGCGCTCAACGTCAACGCCGCGGTCGGTGGCACCAGCCAGTCCGTGAGCCCGCTCGTCTACAGCCAGGTGCAGAGCGTCACCATCGATCCCTCGACTCAGACCCTCGAGCTCAACACGGTCAACGGCACCGTGCCCCTGAGCTCGGTCGTCAACATCCAGTAGGAGACTCAGCCATGTCCTTCAACATCGCACTCACCGGCCTCGACGCCGCCAACGAGGATCTGTCGGTCGTGTCCAACAACCTGGCCAACGTCGCCACGGTGGGCTTCAAGGGCTCGCGCACCGAGTTCGCGGACCTGTTCGCCTCCACGCAGCAGGGCGCCATCGCCACCGGCAATGGCGTAGCGGTCTCGGAGATCGCCCAGCAGTTCACGCAGGGCAACATCGAGACCACCGGCAACACGCTCGACCTGGCAGTCAGCGGCAACGGCTTCTTCGTCGTGAGCAACAACGGCGCGCTCAACTACACCCGCGACGGCGAGTTCCAGCTGAACAGCACCGGCGAGGTGGTCAATTCCCAGGGCCTGGCGCTGCAGGCCTATCCGCCGCTCGCCAACAGCGGCTTCAACACCGGCGGACTCGCGAATCTCTCGCTCAATACCAACCTGAGCCAGCCGCAGGCCACCAGCACCGCGCAGATCACCGCCAATCTGCCCGCCAACGCCACGCCGCCGCCCGATGCGCCCTTCTCGGCCACCGATCCCAACAGCTACAACAACACCACCTCGCTCACGGTATACGATTCGCTCGGCGCCGCGCATACGGCCAGCCTCTACTTCATCAACGCCGCGCCGAATGCCTGGGAGGTGCAGCTGACCGTCGACGGCACCGCCGTCGGCGCGCCGCAGGCGCTCGACTACTCGCAGACCGGCCAGCTCACCACTCCGGCCAACGGCCAGGTTGCCTTCCCCGCTTACACTCCCGCGACCGGCGCGCAGGCCATGAACATGACCTTCGACTTCTCGCAGACGACCCAGTACGGCGGCAACTTCGGCGTCACCGCCATCCAGCAGAACGGCTTCACCACCGGGCAGCTGACCGGCATCAACATCGGCCAGACCGGTATCGTGCAGGCGCAGTTCACCAACGGCCGCTCGATCGACCTCGGCCAGCTGGCGCTCGCCAACTTCGAGAACCCGCAGGGCCTGCAGCAGCTCGGCAACGCCACCTGGGCGCCGACCAACTCCTCGGGCGCCGCCGTCAATGGCGTCGCCGGCAACTCCGGCTTCGGCACCATCGAGTCGGGCTCGCTCGAGCATTCGAACGTCGACACCACCGCCGCGCTGGTCGACATGATCACCGCGCAGCGCAACTTCCAGGCCAACGCGCAGATGATCCAGACCCAGGACCAGGTGACCCAGTCGATCATCAACATCCGTAACGGATAAGCCATGGACAAGCTGCTGTACGTGGCCATGTCGGGGGCGAAGGAGACGCTCGCTGCCCAGGAGGTCAACAACTACAACCTCGCCAACGCGAGCACCACCGGCTTCAAGGCGGCGCTGTCGGCCTTCCAGACGCGCAGCGTCGCCGGCCCCGGCTTCGCCTCGCGCGCCTATGCGACCGCGGGCACGGTGGGCTGGAACGACGTAGTCGGCGAGCAGCAGACGACCGGCAATCCGCTCGACGTGGCGGTGCAGGGCGCGGGCTTCATCGCGATCCAGGATCCGGCCGGCAAGGAGGCCTACACCCGTGCGGGCGGGTTGCACGTCGATGCCGACGGGCAGCTGGTGACCGCGAGCGAACGGCCGGTGCTCTCCGACAGCGGCCCCGTCGCCGTGCCGCCGGCTTCCTCGGTCACGATCGGCGCCGACGGCACCGTATCGGTGGTGGGGCTCGGCCAGACACCCAACTCGGTGGCCTCCGTCGGGCGCATCAAGCTGGTGAACCCGCCGGCCGGCACGCTCACTCGCGGCCCGGATGGCCTGTACCGCACCAGCGATGGCACCCCCGCCGAGGCCGACGCCAACGTGCAACTCGCCGCGGGCGTGCTCGAGTCGAGCAACGTCAACCTGTCGAGCTGCCTCGTCAACATGATCGAGCTGTCGCGCCGCTTCGATCTGCAGGTACGCGCGCTGCACACCGCGGACGAGGATGCGCAGTCCGCGAGCAAGCTGCTGCAGTCGCCCGCCGCTCCCTGATCCGCAACACTCTGAAAGAGGTCAACCGCTATGGATCCCGCACTGTGGGCCGCAAAGACCGGGCTCGACGCCCAGCAGACCCAGATGACGGTCACGGCCAATAATCTCGCCAACGTCAACACCACCGGCTTCAAGAAGAGCCGCGCGGTGTTCGACGACCTGCTGTACCAGAACCTGTCGCAGGTGGGAGCCAACACCTCGCAGAACACCCAGGCACCCACCGGGCTCAACGTCGGCACCGGCGTGCGCGTGGTGGCCACCGAGAAGAACTACACCCAGGGCAGCGTCAACAACACCGGCAACCCGCTCGACATGGCGATCCAGGGGCGCGGCTTCTTCCAGGTGCTGCAGCCGAGCGGCCAGGTGGCCTACACCCGCGATGGCAGCTTCCAGCTGAACGCCCAGGGCCAGCTGGTCACCGCCGCCGGCTACCAGCTGCAGCCGGCGATCACCATCCCGAACGGCGCGCAGAGCGTCACCGTCGGCGCCGACGGCACGATCAGCGTCACCCTGGCGGGTCAGGCCACGCCGCAGACGCTCGGCACGCTGCAGCTCGCGGACTTCATCAACCCGGCGGGGCTGCAGGACATCGGCGGCAATCTCGCGGTCGAGTCCGCCTCGAGCGGCGCGCCGGTCACCGGCAATGCGGGCCTCAACGGCATGGGTACCCTGCTGCAGGGCTCGACCGAGGCCTCGAACGTCAACGTGGTCGAGGAGCTCGTCAACATGATCGAGACGCAGCAGGCCTACGAGATGAACTCGCGCGCCGTCGAGACCACCGACCAGATGCTCACCTACTCCACGCAGAACATGTGAGCGAGACGCGATGCGCACCCTCCAGGCCCTGCTCGCCCTCCTGCTCGCGCTCGCGGGCCTCGCCGGCTGCCACAGCACGCCGGTGCCGCGGCCCGACGACGGGCTCGCCTGGACGCAGGAGCGGCTGCCGCCGGCCAGCGACGGCGCCATCTATCAGGCCGGCCGCGAGCTGGTGCTGGCGGAGAACCCGGTGGCGCATCACATCGGTGACATCGTCACCATCGTGCTCAACGAGGCCACCGCGGCGCAGAAGAGCGCCACCACCACCACCAGCAAGGCCAACACCCTGACCATGCCCGGCGCGACGCTCATCAACAAGAACGTCCCCTGGCTCACCAACAACCTCAACAACTCCAGCAAGTTCGACGGTGAGGGCGCCAGCGCCCAGAGCAACAGCCTGACCGGCTATCTCACCTGCACGGTGCTCAAGGTGCTGCCGAACGGCAACCTGTACGTCGCCGGCGAGAAGCAGATCGCGCTGAATCAGGGCAAGGAGTTCGTGCGCGTCACCGGCGTCGTCCGCCCGATCGATCTCAGCTCCGACAACTCGGTACCCTCCTTCCGGGTGGCGAGCGCCCGCATCACCTACGACGGCAAGGGCGCGATCGCCGACGCCAACGCGCAGAGCTGGCTGGCGCGCTTCTTCAACTCGCCGTGGGTGCCGTTCTGATGGCCGCCGCACGCTGCGTGACGCCCTGGGGCGCGCCACCGCGGCTGCGCCCGCTGCTCGGCCGCCTCGCGCTCGCGCTGCTCGCGGGCCTCACCGCGCCGGCACACGCCGAGCGCATCAAGGACATCGCCTCGGTCGCCGGCGTGCGCGCCAACCAGCTGGTGGGCTACGGACTCGTCGTGGGCCTCGACGGCACCGGCGACCAGACCACGCAGGCGCCCTTCACCGTGCAGAGCATCGAGAACATGCTGCAGCGCTTCGGCGTGACCATTCCGCCGAACACCAATCCGCAGCTGAAGAACGTCGCGGCCGTGACCGTCACCGCGGACCTGCCGCCGTTCGCCAAGCCCGGCCAGACGATCGACGTCACCGTCGCGACCATCGGCAACGCCGCGAGCCTGCGCGGCGGCAATCTCATTATGACGCCGCTGCACGGCGCCGACGGCCAGATCTACGCCATGGCCCAGGGCAATGTGATCGTGAGCGGCTTCGGCATCGCCGGCAAGGACGGCTCGCGCATCTCGCTCAACGTGCCGAGCAGCGGCCGCATCCCCAACGGCGCCTCGGTGGAGCGCGAAGTGCCGGTGCATTTTGCCGCCGACCCGCACCTCACGCTGAATCTCAACACGCCCGACTTCACCACCGCCGCGCACGTCGCCGGCGCGATCAACAACGTGCTCGGCGCGGGCAGCGCCGAGGCGCTCGATGCCGTGTCGATCCGCGTGGTGGCGCCACTGGACCCGAACCAGCGCATCTCCTACCTGGCGGCGCTCGAGGCGGTCGAGGTGGAGCCGGGCGAGGCGCCGGCGCGCGTCATCGTGAACTCGCGCACCGGCACCGTGGTGATCAGCGCGCACGTGCGCGTGACGGCCGCGGCCGTCGCCCACGGCTCGATCTCGGTGACCATCACCGAGCACAACGACGTCAGCCAGCCGCTGCCGTTCTCCGAGGGCGGCAAGACGGTGGTCACCCCGCGCAGCAGCATCGACGTGAGCCAAGTGGACGCCCGCATGTTCGTGTTCCAGGCCGGCGTCACGCTCGATGAGATCGTGCGCGCCGTCAACCAGGTGGGCGCCGCTCCCGGCGACCTCGTGGCGATCCTCGAGGCACTGAAGGAAGCCGGCTCGCTGCGCGCCGAGCTCATCGTCATCTGACGTCACGCCCATGCCGACCGCCCCCGTCAACCATACGAGCGTCTACGGCGACTTCGCCGGACTCGAGAAGCTGAAATCCGGGGCCGCGCGCCGCGAGCCGAGCGCGCTGCGCCAGGTGGCGCAGCAGTTCGAGAGCCTGTTCGCGCGCATGATGATCAAGAGCATGCGCCAGGCGATCGGCAAAGATCCGATTTTCGGCTCGGACCAGGCCCAGACCTACCAGAGCATGTTCGACGACCAGCTGTCGCTCGAGCTCACCAGCGGCAAGGGCTTGGGGTTGGCGGACATGCTCATGCGCCAGCTCCAGCAGGCCGGCTCGACCGCTGCGGCGCCGGCCACTGGCACCGCGACCACCGCCACCGGAGCCCACAGCGCCGTGAGCGGCACGCCGCGCGCCTCCGCCAGTGGAACGGCTTCGAGCACCGAGCGCGCGAGCTTCATCAGCCAGGTGTGGCGCGAGGCGCAGCAGGCCGCGCAGCAGCTCGGCGTGCACCCCGTGAGCCTCATCGCGCAGGCGGCGCTCGAGAGCAACTGGGGCAAGAGCGTCCCGCGCAGCGCGAGCGGCGTCTCGAGCAACAATCTCTTCGGCATCAAGGCCGGCGGCAGCTGGAGCGGCGCCGCGGTCACCGCGGGCACGCAGGAGTACGCGGGCGGCGCCGCGCAGCCAACCAGCGCCGCGTTCCGCGCCTACGCCAGCCCGGGCGAGAGCTTTCAGGACTATGCGGCGCTGCTCACCGCAAGTCCGCGCTTCAGCGCCGCGCTCGGCAGTGGCGGCGACCTGCAGTCTTTCGCCGCGGCCTTGCAGCGGGGCGGCTACGCCACCGATCCGGATTATGCCCGCAAGCTGACCGCGGTTGCGGGCCAGGTGGCAGCCCAGCTCGCCACGGGCGCGACTTCCACCGACTCCGCCGCGCTAAAGTTTGCCAACGCCCTGCCGATACGAACCGCGACACGGCCCGCTCCAGCGGAGGAGTCAAGCCATGGGTGACGTACTCTCGACTGGCGTTTCGGGGCTGCTGGCCTTTCAGCAGGCCCTCGACGTCACGAGCAACAACATCGCCAACGCGGCGACGCCCGGATACAGCGTCGAGAGCATCCAGCTGACGCCCGAGCCCGGTCAGGCGACGGCCGGCGGCTACCTCGGCAGCGGCGTCGCCGTGCAGGGCATCACCCGTGCCTACAGCGAGCTGCTCGCACAGCAGGTGCGTTCCTCGCAGGCGAGCTACGCGAGCTCCAGCGCACTCGCGACCCAGGCCGGGCAGATCGACAACATGCTGAGCAGCTCGAGCGCCGGGCTGACCGCGAGTCTGCAGAGCTTCGTCAACGCCCTGCAGACGCTCTCCACCTCGCCCTCTTCCACCGCCTCGCGCCAGGCGCTGCTGAGTCAGGCGCAGGCGCTCGTGCAGCAGATCAACGGCTACAGCTCGCAGATCGCCACCTACGGCTCCAACCTCGAGCAGCAGATCAGCTCCGACATCGGGCAGGTCAACACGCTGGCGACCGGCATCGCCTCGCTCAACACGCAGATCGCCGCGGATCTCGCCGGCGGCAAGACGCCGAACCAGCTGATGGACCAGCGCGACAATCTCGTCGACCAGCTGAGCCAGTACGTGAGCGTCAACACGACCCTCGAAAGCAGCGGCGCCATGGACGTGTACGTCGGCAGCGGCCAGGCGCTGGTCACGGGGAGCATCGCGCAGCAGCTCGCCGCGATGCCGAACCCCTACAACGCCACGCAGTACAACATCGGCCTCTCGAGCGCCGGCGGCACCGCGGACGTGACCAGCGAGATCGGCGGCGGCGACCTCGGCGGACTCCTGAGCGCACGCGCCCAGGTGCTCGACCCCACGCAGCAGCAGCTCGGACTCATCAGCGTGGGCCTCGCCAGCATCATGAACCAGGCGCAGCAGTCGGGCATGGACCTGACCGGCGCACCCGGCCAGCCGATGTTCGCAGTAGGCGCCGTACCGACCGCGCCGAGCAGCCACAACACCGGCGGCGCCACGCTCGCCGTGACGCGCACGAGCTTGGGCGCCCTGACGGGCGACAACTACGCGCTGAGCTTCAGCGGCGGCTCGTGGCAGCTCAAGGACGTGAACACCGGGCAGTCGGTCGCCATGAGCGGCGCCGGCACTGCCGCCAGTCCCTGGCAGGCGGCGGGCCTCGCGATCGTGGTGAGCGGCGCGCCGGCCAATGGCGACAGCTATCTCATCCAGCCGACCGAGGCGGCGCCCGCGGGACTCGCGCTCCTGCTCACCAGCCCGACGCAGATCGCCGCCGCCTCACTCGCGCAGACCGCGGCGAGCGCCGGCAACACCGGCGGCGGCACCATCTCCGCGGCCACCATCACCACGCCCGCGAGCTGGGTGCCCGGTACCTACACCCTCTCCTTCACCAGCCCGACGCAGTACCAGGTGACCAACAGCGGTGGCACCGTGGTGGCCTCCGGCGCCTACAATGCCGGGCAACCGATCTCCTTCCAGGGCGCGCAGGTCGTCGTGAACGGTGCGCCCGCGGGCGGGGACAGCTTCACGATCGCCAGCAGCACCGCCGCCAACAGCGGCGACAACAGCAACGTGCTCGCGAGCATCGCCGCGCTCAACGCCCGCAGCCTCGCCGGCGGCACCACCTCGCTCACCAGTGCCGCCAACAATCTCGTCACCCAGATCGGCGTCGTCACCCAGCAGGCGCAGGCGAATGCCACCGCGCAGCAGTCGGTCAACCAGGATGCCACCACCGCGCGCAGCAATCTCTCGGGCGTCAACCTCGATGCCGAGGCGGCCAGGATGCTGCAGTACCAGCAGGCCTACCAGGCCATGGCGCAGGTGATCCAGGCCTCGGGCACCATGTTCAATTCCCTCATGCAGGCCATCACTTTCGGCTGATCACGACCATGACCATCTCCACGCTCACGTTCCAGACCAATGCGCTCGCGGAGATGGAGGCGCTGCAGACGGCGCTCACCCGGACGCAGACCGAGCTGTCCACCGGCTCGAAGCTGCCGAACGCCGCCGCGAATCCCGCCGCGATGTCGCAGGTCAACCAGCTCAACATGACGCTGTCGGCCTCGCAGCAGTACGTGAGCAACGGCAGTGCCGTGAGCTCGGCACTGCAGCTCGAGCAGGCCGCGCTCACCAGCGCGACCAACACGCTGCAGAGCGCCCGCGACCTGGCGGTCGAGGCCAACAACTCGGCGCTCAGCCTCGCCGACCGGCAGGACATCGCCACGCAGCTCACGCAGCTCGAGCAGGCGCTGCTCGGCGCCGCCAACGCCACCGACGCGGGGGGCAACTACCTGTTCGCGGGCACGGCGAGCGGCACGCAGCCCTTCGCCCAGACCGGCGGCGCGGTGAGCTACCAGGGCGCCAGCCAGGTCAACCAGGTGCAGATCAGCGCCGACCAGAGTGTGTCCGCCGGAGATGCGGGCAATGCGGTCTTCATGAACGTCCCGACCGGCAACGGCACCTTCACCACCGCCGTCGGCGCCGCCAACAGCGGCAGCGGCAGCATCGACACGGGCAGCGTCGTGAGCCCCGCCGCCTGGGTACCCGACACCTACACCATCTCCTTCACCAGCCCGACCCAGTACCAGGTCACGAACGGTGCGGGGACGGTCGTGTCCTCGGGCAGCTACACCAGCGGCAGCGCCATCACCTTCAACGGCATCCAGGTGACGGTGAGCGGCGCACCGGCGACCGGCGATAGCTTCACGGTCGCACCGGCCGGCAAGGGCAGCGTGTTCGCCACCCTCTCGAGTCTCATCACGACGCTCAACTCGGGCTCGCTCACGAGCGCGCAGCTCACGACCCAGGTCGGCGCCGCGATCCAGCAGATCGACAATGCGCTCAGCGGCCTGAACAACGTTCAGGCGTCGGTCGGTGGGCGGCTGAATGCGATCACCACGGTGGCCAACAACGCGCAGAGCGACCAGACCCAGCTGCAGGGCGCGATCTCGCAGCTCTCCAGCACCGACTACGCGGCGGCGGTCACGCAGTTGAGCACCCAGGAGCTGGCGCTGCAGGCGGCGCAGGCCTCCTATGCCTCGATCGCCAAGCTGTCACTCTTTAATTACATCCCGTAAGTCCATGGGCGCACGGCACCCCGCGGGCGGACGCCGCTGTCGGTCGATGGCGACAGACTGTGAGGCGTTCGGCAGTTTGCGGCGGATTCTTGCCGCCGGCGATTCAAGTTCGGCGCGCCCGCACCGATACACAAACTGTACGAGAAGCGCGCAGGACTAGTGTCCGGCGTGTGAACCAACTTACGGAGTAGCACACATGTCATTAGTCCTCAACACCAACTACAGCTCGCTGGTAGCTCAGGGCAGCCTGAGCACCTCGGGCAGTCAGCTCAGCACCGCGCTGCAGCAGCTGTCCTCGGGCCTGCGCATCAACACCGCAGCCGATGACGCCGCCGGCTACGCGATCGTCCAGGGCATGACCTCGCAGATCAACGGCCTCAACCAGGCCGCCCGCAACGCCAACGACGGCGTGTCGCTCGCGCAGACCGCCCAGGGCGCGCTGACCGAGATCACCAACGACCTGCAGAGCATGCGCGATCTCGCCGTGCAGTCGCTCAATGCGACCAACAGCACCCAGGATCGCGCCGACCTCAACCAGCAGTTCGCCCAGCTGCAGGCCGACATCAACAACGTCGCCTCGACGGCTTCGTTCAACGGCGTGAACCTGCTCGACGGCACGTTCCAGGGCGCGACCTTCCAGGTCGGTGCCAACGTCGGCCAGACGATCACCGTGTCGTCGGTCGCCAGTGCCAACACCTCCGCTCTCGGAACGCTCTACACGGCTGCCGGTCCCACGACCGCGGCCGCCATGACCGCGGGCCAGACCGGTTCGCTGACCATCACCACGACGCCCACCGGCGGCTCGGCCATGACCGCTGTCTCCACGGGCTCCTTCACTGTGACGGGCAACGTCGCAGCCGACCTCAAGACTGTGGCGGCCGCGATCAATGCGGTCTCGGGTCAGGACGGCGGTATCATCGCCACGGTCAATGCAACCGGCAACGGCATCAGCCTGAGCAGCACGACGAGCTCGAGCGTTGCGGTCGCCGCCGGCGGCAGCAACGGCGCGTCGGTTACTCTGGCCAACATCGGCATCAACGCCGCCAACACGGTCACCGCGGCCGGCACGACCACCAACCTGAACGTCGGCGCCGTGACTTCGGTCGATGCCTCCAACCTCGCGCTGGCCCAGATCGACGCGGCCCTGCAGCAGGTGGCCGCGACGGGCGCACAGCTCGGCGCGTACCAGAACCGGTTCCAGTCCGCCATCCAGGGTCTGAACACCGATTCGACCAACCTGCAGAGCGCCCGCAGCCAGATTCAGGATACGGACTACGCGGCAGCGACCTCCCAGCTGTCGAAGGCCCAGATCCTGCAGCAGGCCAGCACGGCCATGGTGGCGCAGGCCAACATGATCCCGCAGAACATTCTGACGCTCCTGCAGAAGCTGCCGTAACGATGGTGATAGACCAGTCGCCTGCACTGGTAAACGGGGGGCGGGCGCCACAGGGCGCCCGCCCCACTCTCTTTTCCTGAGGACGTGTCATGACCACCACTGCCGCTCCGGTGAGCCCGGTCCCCCAGACCCAGCCGGTCGTCACGGTCGCGAGCAACTCGAGCTCGGGCGCCGCCGGCGGCTCGGTCATCAACGTCTCGAGCCTGGTCTCGCAGCTGGTCGCGGCCACCGAGGGACCGCAGCAGTCGCTGATCAGCAACCAGACCCAGCAGGTCACGGCGCAGATTTCCTCGCTGGCGCAGCTGAAAGGCGCGCTGTCGACCTTCCAGTCCGCCCTGGGCGCGCTCAACACGCCCAGCGCCTTCCAGCTGGAGACCGCCAACAGCAGCGCGCCCACGGTCTTCAGCGCCACCGCCGGCAACGGCGCACCCACCGGCACCTACAACGTGTCGGTATCCGCGCTGGCCACGGCGCAGCAGCTGCTGTCGAACCCCGTCGCCGGCAACACGCTCGGCACCGGCACGCTGCAGCTGTCCCTCGGCGGCGGCAGCTTCAGCGTTACGGTCGACAGCACCGACAACACACTGCAGGGGCTGGCGGCGGCGATCAACTCCGCCTCCGGCAACCCCGGCATCGCCGCCACCGTGCTGCAGGGCGCGAGCGGCGCGTATCTGCTCCTGTCCTCTGCGCAGACCGGCGCAGCCAACACCATCTCAGTCACCGAGACCGACGGCGGCAACGGCCTGGCGGCCTTCAGCTACGGCAGCGGCAACACCGGCAACTACACTCAGGAGGCGGCCGCACAGGACGCCGCCTTCTCGATCTCCGGCGTGAGCTTCACCAGCCCGAGCAACACCGTCAGCAGCGCCATGAGCGGCGTGACGCTGAACCTGCTCGCCACGAGCCCGACGAGCGGTACGCCGCCCACACCCACGGCGGCCACGCTGTCGATCGCCAACGACACTACGACGATCGGCGGCAACATTCGGGCGTTCGTCTCCGCCTACAACACGCTGCAGAGCACGCTCACTCAGCTCGGCGGCTATGACTCCTCGACCAACACCGCCGGTCCCATGATGGGCGATGCGGGGCTCGCGGGCATCCAGAGCCAGATCCAGCAGGCGCTCTACAGCATCGTCAGCACCGGCTCCCCGACCTACAACACGCTCGCCAGCATCGGCATCACGACCAGCGCCAACGGCACACTGAGCGTCAACGGCGCCACGCTGTCGGCCGCGCTCAACAGCAACTTCAGCGCGGTGAGTCAGCTCTTCAGCGGCGCGCACGGCGTCGCCGCGAGCATCAACAACGACATCGCGAGCGCGCTCGGCCCGAACGGCTCGCTCACCGCCGAGGGCAATACACTCGCGAGCCGGGAAAACTCGCTCACCCAGCAGAGCAACCAGCTGCAGACGCAGATGGCGGCCCTCTCGGCCAGCCTGACGCAGCAGTACTCGGCGTTGAACTCGCTGCTGTCCTCGCTCCAGAGCACCTCGTCCTATCTCAGCCAGCAGTTCGCCACGCTGCCGCTGGTGCAGGGCAAGCCGAGCGCCTGAGCGCTGCGCGCCGCCCGGCGCTCAAGTTACGCGCCGCTGCGCCGCTACCGGGGTATCGACCGCAGGAGCGTGAGCAGCCGTGAGCGGATTCGCCCACAACCCGAGGATGGCAGCGTACCGGAGCGCACTGGTGCACGGCCGGGTGGCGAACGCCGACCCGCACGCGCTGGTGCAGATGCTGCTCGACGCGGCCGTCGATCGCATGACCGCGGCGCGCGGCTGCATCGAGCGCGGCGAGCTCGCCGGCAAGGCGAAGCTGCTGCACAGCTGCGTCATCATCATCGCCGAGCTCCGCGGCAACCTCGATCTCGCCAGGGGCGGGGCGCTGGCCCAGAACCTGCGCGACCTCTACGAGTACATGACCCACCGGCTGCTGACCGCCAATGTGCGCTCAGATGCCGGCTGCGTCACCGAGGTGCTCGGTCTCCTCGGCGAGATCCGCGCCGCCTGGGTGGCGATCGGGCCGCAGGTCCGGACGGCCTGAGGGTCAGTGCATGGCGCCGACCGCGCCACGCTCAGCGTGCCGCCGAGGCGCGCCGCTCCCGGCCCGCCGCCAGCGGGATGCTGGCGTTCAAGGTAGTGCCGCGTCCCGGGACGCCGAATACCCTGAGCGCTCCCCCGAGCTGCATCAGCCGCTCGGAGGCCGACAGCAGACCAAAGCAGCCGGCCTTGCTGCGGTCGCGGTCGCCGATGCCGACGCCGTCATCGCTCACCCGCAGGTGCACCGATCCGTCCTGCACCCACAGATGCGCCTCGACGTGCCGGGCGTGTGCATGCCGCACCACGTTCGTGAGCGCTTCCTGCAGCGTCCGGTACAGCGCCAGCGAGAGCCGCGGCCCGAGCTCCGGCACTCCGCCGGCGTCGGTGAGCTCGATGCTGAGCCCCGACTGTGCGGCGCACTCGTCCGCGAAGCGCTGCATCGCATCCGTGAGCCCGAGCTCCTCTACCCCGGGAGGCTGCAGCTCGAAGGTGACGTGCCGCAGCTCCTCGAGGCAGCGCTCCGCCAGCCCGGCGAGATCGCCCACGACCTCGGGAGCGGGACCGCTCGCGCGCGCACGCAGCGACTCGATCGCGCCCTTGAGGGTGGTCAGCTCCTGGCGCAGCGTGCCGTGGAGCCGACGTGCGAGCCCGGCACGCTCGTCCTCGCGCAGCTGCTCGAGCCGATGGGCGAGCGCGCGGATGCGGCCGTGGAAGCCATCGAGCGCCGCGCGCCGCTGCAGCTGCTCGGTGACGTCGACCTCGACGCACAGAAAGCCCACGAGCGCGCCACGCTCATCGCGCAGCGCCGCTGCCCGCGACTGCACCGAGCGGGTCTCGCCGCCGCCGCGGCGGTAGCGGAACTCGAGATCGAGGGGCGCGCCGCGCGTCAGCCGCTCCCAGGCATCGCTCACGCGCTCGCGGTCGTCCGGGAGGATTGCGTCCCACCAGCCGTCGCCCCGTGCCTGCTCGGCGGAAAGCTCGGTGATCGCGCGCCAGCAGGGATTGGCGTAGCTCAGGCCGCCATCGGCGTCCATCAGCAGGATGCCGACCGGCGCGGAGTCCGCCAGCGCCCGGAAGCGCGCCGCCGCCGTATGCTGCGCTTCGCCGAAGTGCAGCTCGCTCTCGGCCTTGAGCCGCGGGCGCAGGTCGGTCACGGTCTGGATGCGGTAGCCGACCGGACCGTTGCCCTCGCGCACGGCGACCAGGGTGACCTCCACCGGTATCAGCGAGCCGTCGAGGTGGAGTTGCCGGGTTTGCAGCATGGCGGCGCCGTTGAGATCGGCCGAATGCTCGGCAACCAGCAAGGGCACGCGCTCACTCACCGGGAAGACAGTGCTGGACGGTTGTCCCACGAGCTTCTCCGGGGTGCGGCCCACGAGCTGCGCGTAGGCGGCGTTGACCGCCCGCAGCGTGGCGCTCGCCGGGTCGACGATCGCGATGCCGTGGGAGCTCATGAGCGCGGCCTGCGCCCAGAGCCGCTCGGGAAGCTGTTCCCCTCTCGGGGGGGGCGCCGCCCGTTCGCCGCCACCCGGCGCACGCGCGTCTGCGGCCGACCGCCCGGCCTCACCGGCCGGCTCCCCGCCCGTGAGACCTCGCAGCCAGCCGAGGACCGCGGCAAGCCTCACCGTATCTTTCGCCCGCATTCCCCGCACCCGGCGCAAACGACGCGGCACAGTGACGCCCGGTCTCCCCTTTGTCAATCCGCGCGCCGGCGCGCGAATTCGCGCGCCGACCTTAAGAAACAGTCAGCTGGGGTCGATACAGGCACGGACCGAAGGCGGCCGGCGCCGTGTTGCCTCGAGCGTTAAGTCACATGCTGCAGATCATCGGCTCAGTGGTCGTGATTGGATGCATCCTCGGCGGGTTCGTGGCCGAGGGGGGTCACATCCTCGCGCTGTGGCATCCCTTCGAGGTCCTCATCATCGTCGGCTCCGCGATCGGCGCCTTCCTCATCAGCAACCCCATGAAGGTCGTCAAGGCGGCCTTCGCCGGCGCGCTCGCCTTACCCAAGGGGCCGCGCTACAAGCGCGAGCACTACGTCTCGCTGCTGCAGCTGCTCTACGACATCCTGGTCAAGATCCGCAAGGAAGGCGTGATGGCGATCGAGCGCGACGTCGAATCGCCGCAGGAGAGCGCCCTCTTCAGGAAGTACCCGCACGTGCTGACCGACCACCACATGGTGGAGTTCATCACCGACTGCCTGCGGCTGATCGTGGGCGGCAACCTCGACCCGCAGGAGCTCGAGAGCCTGCTCGAGTACGAGCTCGAGACCCACCACAAGGAAGCGCACGAGCCGGCGCACGCCGTGCAGAAAGTGGCCGATGCGCTCCCCGGCTTCGGCATCGTCGCCGCGGTGCTCGGCATCGTGAACACCATGGCCTCGCTCGAAGGCGCGGACACCGCCACCATCGGCCACCGCGTCGGGGCGGCGCTGGTCGGCACCTTCCTCGGCATCCTGGTCTCCTACGGCTTCGTCGGTCCGATCGCCGCCGCGATGGAGCACATCGCGCAGGAGGAGGCCAAGGCCTTCGAGGTGGTGAAGATGGCGCTGGTCGCGAGCGTGCGTGGCTACGCGCCGCCAGTCGCGGTCGAGTTCGCGCGCAAGCTCCTTTTCAGCGAAGTGCGGCCGACCTTCGCCGACCTCGAGGCGCACCTCAAGGGCAAGGCCAGACCGGCCGGTGTGCAGTCCGCGCGTGCGCCGGCCGCCGCGGCCGCTGCCAAGTGAGCCGCCCATGCCCGCGCGACCCGACAAGCGTGCCATCGTCATCGTCAAGCGCTACAAGCGCGGCGCGGCCGGCCATCATGGCGGCGCCTGGAAGGTCGCCTACGCCGACTTCGTGACGGCGATGATGGCGTTCTTCCTGGTCATGTGGCTGGTGACCGCCGTCTCGCGCGACCAGCGCGCGGCGATCTTCGAGTATTTCAAGAACCCCAGCATGGAGGTCGGCAAGAGCGTCAAGGCGGCCCCGGGGATGGCCGGCCCGGGCGGCGCCAGCACCAGCCCCATCAACCTGCACGGCGGGCTGGACGCCCCGCGCATGATGCAGAGCCCGAGCGCAGGGATAGGCGCGCCGGTTGCGCCGCTGGTCCCGCCCAAGGCGCAGCCCAGGAACCCGACGGTCGAGCCGCCGCAGGTCGCGGAGACGCAGCCGGACGATCTCGAGGCCGCGCGCAAGGCGGTGCTCGCGGCCGAGCGCCAGCAGCTCGAGTCGCTCATGGACGAGCTCAAGAAAGCCATCGACGAGAGCCAGGCACTCGAGCCGTTCAAGGACCAGCTGCTGCTCGACATCACGCCCGAGGGGCTGCGCATCCAGATCGTCGACAAGCAGAACCGCCCGATGTTCGATATCGGCAGCACGCGCCTGAAGCCCTACACCGTCGCGATCCTCACCGAGCTGGCAAAGTACCTCAACACCGTGCCCAACCGCCTGAGCGTGACCGGGCACACCGACGCCACGCCCTATATGGACGGCAGCGGACGCACCAACTGGGACCTGTCGGCTGACCGCGCCAATGCCGCACGCCGCGCGCTCGAGGCCGCGGGCCTCTCGAGTGACAAGACCGCGCGCGTCGTCGGACTCTCCTCGTCGGTGCTGTTCGACAGGGACAATCCCCGCGGTGCGGTCAACCGCCGCATCAGCATCATCGTCATGACGCGCCAGGCGGAACAGGACGCGGTGAAGACCGAGGCGGAGCCGGCCATGGCGGTGCCCGCGCAGACCAGGCCACCAGGGCATTAAGGACCATGCGTTACAAAGAGGACAAGGACCAGAGCGCCGAGCTGCTGCGCCTCGCGCTGCCGCTCATGGCGCGGCAGTCGGCCGCGCTCCACCCGATCAGCTACACGCTGTGGTACGAGCACGTCGCGGGCATCAATCCGCCGCTGAGTGGCGTCCTCGAGGCGAGCCTCGCGAGCAAGCTCCCGCTCGGCGAGGACGACGTGTACGAGCTGCATGCGCGCTACGTGGTCGCGCGCGACATGGAGGTGCTCAACCGCCTGCAGCGCAAGCTCCGTGACGTACTCGAGGAGGCGGCGCAGACCGCGGCCGGCGCGATCGAGGACAGCGGGCAGTTCGAGGCCACGCTGCGCGACACGCGCTCACGGCTCACCGGCGCCTCCAGCCTCGAGAGCGTGCACGCCATCATCGCCGAGCTCGCCCGCGAGACCTCCCGCATGCACTCGGCCACCGAGGCCGTGCACGAGAAGCTCGAGTCGCGGGCTCGCGAGGTCGAGCACCTCACCCGGCAGCTCGAGCAGGCCAAGACCGAGGCGCTGCTCGATCCGCTCACGGGTCTGAAGAATCGCCGCGGCTTCGAGCTCGCGGTCAAGGAGCTCGGCGCGGCCG
>Ga0187776_10000005_pt1 | contig 167822 bp, 140 predicted proteins | sample 0216_BV02_MP12_2_FD_132426 | JGI IMG/M metagenome (GOLD analysis project Ga0187776, IMG submission 132426) | Tropical peat soil microbial communities from peatlands in Department of Meta, Colombia - 0216_BV02_MP12_20_MG | ecosystem: Environmental > Terrestrial > Soil > Wetlands > Peat...
GCGCACCGTTTGCGCACCGTTTGCGCACCACGGCAGCACGGCCGTTGCCGTCGCGCTGCCGGCGCGCTACCTTGTCGGGAGGTCGCCGTACGATAGTGTGGCGATACAACAACGGCGGATATCTTCAGGGGGAGCCTCCATGCGGCGTGATTACCGGTATGTATCCAGGCACGTGCGGGCAGGCGCGCGGCTCGCCGTGGCAGCCCTCGCTTGCGGCAGCGTGGGCGCGTGGGCGGATCAGCAGGCGGCGCAGCCCGCCGAGGAGGCGCCACAGGCCGGCGCGCTGCAGGAAGTGGTCGTGACCGCGACGCGCCGCGAGCAGAGTCTCAGCAAGGTGCCGATCAGCGTCACCGCGCTCACCCAAGAGAGCCTGGATGATCGCGGCATCAAGGATTTCTCCGAGGTCGCCCGCTTCACGCCGGGAGTGAATTTCGACACTTCCGGCACCAACAACATCTCGATCCGCGGCATTTCCGGCACGGGCGGCGCCGGTACCACGGGCATCTATCTCGACGACACGCCGATCCAGATGCGGGCGCTCGCCTTCAACCCTGACGAGGCGCTGCCGAAATCCTTCGACATCGACCGCGTGGAAGTGCTGCGCGGGCCGCAGGGTACGCTGTTCGGCGCAGGCTCCGAGGGCGGGACCGTGCGCTATATCACCACGCAGCCGAGCCTCACCCGCACCAGCATTTACAGCCGCGCGGAGCTTGCCACCACGGAGAACGGCGGCCCGAGCTACGAGGCGGGCGTCGCGGTCGGCGGACCGCTGGTCGAGGGGACCTTCGGGGCGCGCCTCACGCTCTGGTACCGGCACGATGGCGGCTGGATCGAGGACATCAATCCGGTGACGCTGGCAACCGTCGAGCACAACGCCAACTACGTCGACAACTACCTGGCACGGCTCGCGTTCCTGTGGGCGCCGAGTGCGAACTGGCAGATCACACCCGCGATCTACTATCAGGACTCGCACCGCAACGACATCAACAACTACTGGCCGCTCTATTCGAACCCGTCGAGCAACGACTTCGTCAATGCCAACCCCTCGCAACGACACGTACCGGACAGGTTCTATCTCACCTCGCTCAAGATCCAGGGGGACCTGGGCGCCGCGCAGCTCATTTCCAACACCTCCTACTACGATCGCCGCAACCAGGACGGCTATGAAGGAACGATCTATAACCTCGGCTTCTACCAGCTGTACGCCTTTGTGCCGCCTTACCCGACCGGCGCGCAATACCCGCTGATCGACGGCGGCGGCATCCACCTGCCGGCCGGCGCCACCGACTATGTGTCGCCCTCCACGGTCGACAACGGCCAGATCAACATCACCCAGGAGATCCGCCTGCAGTCGAGCGATCCGAACGCACGGCTGATCTGGACCACGGGCGTGTTCCTCAGCGAGAACCGCCAGAGCTATCTCGAGCAGATCCACGACCCGCTGCTCTCCGAGCTGCAGAACGCCCTCATCGGGGACCCGGACATCGTCGACGTCTTCGGCGTCGGCTACGACCCGGCATATCCCACTGACTCGTACTTCCTGCAGACCCACGCCAAGGACGAGCAGTACGCGCTGTTCGGCGAGCTGACCTACGGCCTCACCGATGCGCTCAAACTGACCGCCGGGGCACGTTTCTCCAAGAACAAGTACTCGTTCGATACCTTCACCGGAGGGCCGCAGCTCTTCGGGCCGTCGACTACCGGCTCGGGCAACAACTCGGAGAACTCGTTCACGCCGAAGCTGAGCCTGCAGTACCAGGTCGATCCCAATAACATGCTCTATACGACCTACGCCAAGGGCTACCGCCCCGGCGGCGCCAATAACCCGCTGCCCTTCGCCGCCTGCTCGCAGGATTTCCAGAACTTCGGTATTACGAACGCGCCGGCGACCTACAACTCCGACACCGTCGACAGCTTCGAGGTCGGCGCCAAGAACAACATCAACAATCGCGTCCGGATCGCGAGCAGCATCTATTACATCAAGTGGAACAATATCCAGCAGGTGGTCGTGCCGCCGATCTGCCAGATCTCCTTCATCGCCAATCTCGGCGCGGCGGTCGCCAAGGGCATCGATTTCCAGCTCGACGCATCCCTGACCGACGCCCTGACGCTGAATCTCGCCGCGGGCTACACCGAAGCCCGCTATACCCAGGACTCGAGGCTGAGCCCCACCGAGGCGACGCCCGTGGTCGCCGACGGAAATGCGATCGTCGGGCAGGCGAGCGAGACCGGCGCCGGGCAGCCGACGGCTCCGGTGACGGTCGCCGCGGGACTCGAGTACCGCTTCAACTTCCTGACGCACGACAGCTTCGTGCGCGTCGACTATGAGTACGAGGGCCGCGCCAAGTGGGCGAGCGCCGCCCAGGATCCGGGGACGCTGCAGTTCGATCCGAACAACTACGTGCTTGCCGGGACCACGTTCGCGAGCCTGCGCGCCGGCATGCAGTTCGGTCCGTGGTCGGTCGCCGCGTTCTGCGACAACCTGGCGAACACGCACGCCCTCACCGATTACAACTGGTCGATCAATCCCGGTGACGGCAACAGCCGCCTGGAGCGTCAATACGCCGTCCGGCCGCGTACCATCGGCGTCACGCTCATCTTCCGCCAGTAAGGCGGCGCGGCGAATTCCGCCGGGGGTGCCTCAGTAGTCCGCGGGCGGCGCCGGGCCGCTCGCGGCGAGCGCGCGCACCACCTCGCGGCGCCGGTCCCTGACGTCGGCGAGCGGCGTGCGGCGCAGCTCACTCACCTCGGCCGCGGTGAACGGCGTGCCCTTGGGTGCGTCCGGGTCGGCGGGCGGGAAGCGCTCCGCCAGCCAGTTGAGGACGGCGGCGAGCTGCGCATCCCCGAGTGCGGAGTTGGCAGCGCCCGGCACGCGCAGCACGTAGTTGCGTCCCTCGGGGCTGCGCATGAAGAGCGCGACGGAGCCCGCGAGCGGCGGGACTTTGCCCGCGACTCCCTGGGCCTGGGCGCCATGGCAGCCCATGCAATAGAGGATGTAGTCCTGCTGGGGGCTGGCGTGCGCCGAGCGCAAGAGCGCGGCGGCCACGAGCGTTGCGGCCGCCGTGAGGGCGGGGCGCATGCTCAGGGCTCCGCGGGTGCCACCGCCTTGCGGTGCTCACGCACCTCCGCGCCATCCACCGGGTGAGTGCGCTCGGCGGCGATTTCCGCAGGCGCGAGCGGTGCCAGGCTCGAGGGCGCGCGTGCGAGATCGAACACCACGAAGTTGACCAGTGCCGCGAGGGTCGCATCGTCGAGCTGGCCGAAATCCGGCATGCGGAAGGAGTAGTGTTTTCCTTCGACCGCGACGTCGCCGTACATGCCGTAGAGAACCGTCAGCGCGAGCTGCCGCCGCCCTTCGACGCTGGCCGCGTAGCGTGCGGGATAAGAGAGGAGGGGCGGCGCGAGCGACGGAAGCCCGGCGCCGGCGGGCCCGTGACACACGGCGCAGTTGGCCTGGAAGCTCGCGGCGCCCTGCGGGTAGGCTGGCGGGGGTGCATCCGCGGCTCCCGATCCGAGCGGCGCGGCGCCGGCGGCCGCGAGCGCCAGCGCGGTACGCAGCGAGCGGCCGCTCATATCTCAGCGACTCCCACGATCACCGACACGGTGCAGTGATAATTGGCGTTGGCGTTCGCCATGCACCAGTTGAGATCGTTGTTGCGCGAGGGCCGGTAGAGCGGCTTCTCACGCTCGTTGCGGTTGCAGTCACAGGTGCCGCAGCTGGTCTTTCCGCAGCAGTCGTTGTAGGACACGATGTAATCGCGTCCGTCGCCCGGGTTGCGGCAGGTGCCGACCCAGGTGATGGGTGACGATCCCGTGCCCGGAGGACAGGAGGTCGAGGTACCGCCGCAGCAGGCACACAGCGAGCCGTCGATCGCGCAGTATTTCCAGTACTCGCAGTTCTCGGGTCCGGCCGGCTTGGGTCCGGCGTCGGCCGCGCGCGCCTGGCTGCCGCGATCGATCGGCAGCAAGGGCAGGAGCGCCACACCCGTCAGGGCCTGGCCGAGCACGGCGATGAGGCTGCGTCTCGAGGTGCGGCTCGCGAGGGCGCGGGAGGATTGCTCGAATAACCGGTCGAACGCGTGCATGCGGTGCCTCCGAGCCTCACGGCGTGAGCAGCTGCCACGGGGTTTGACCGAGACGCTTTTCCACGTGGCGTATGCGTCCGCTGCCGGCATCGATGATCGCCAGATCCGCGGCCTCGGTCGCAGCGAAGACCACGGGCGCAGCATCCTGCGATACCTCGACTGCAACCACCGGCTTCAGACCCGCGGCCTCGAGCCGCCAGCGCGCCACACGGCGATGAGCCGCGAGATCGTATACCCACAGCTCGCTGCCGCCATCCTTGTGCGTGCCTTCGCCGCCACGATGCATCGGCACGAACAGCCGGCCGAGCGCGCGGTGGATCGCTCCCACCTGAGCACCGCCGGGGCGCCACTCCCCCTCGCCCGGGCCGATCAGCGACCAGGGGGTCGCAAACGCCGGCTCGGCTCCCGTGAGGTCGACCTCGTGGACCTGGCCGAGGAACGACAGGAAGGCAAAGCCGCGCGCGGTCGAGATGCCCTGCACGAACACCGGATCGCGGTCCGCGTCGAAGAACGGCGCCGACATGCTGCGTGCGGCCTCGTGACCCTGACTGTCGAGCGTCACGGTGAGAAGCCGCCCGCTCTCGCACAGCGAGGACACGCGGTTCGGGCCCGAGGGGATCACGAGCATGCAGCCGGCCGTATCGATCTCGGCCAGCACCGTGCCCTGGGCGGGATCGAGCACGCCGAAGGAGGCGGCGGGAGTCACGTACGACACGTAGAGGAAACGGCCATCGCCACTGTAGGCAACATTGAACAGCGTGGGGATGGCGTGCAGGCGCTTCGGCGGCAGCACGATCTCGCGGCTCGTGGTGAGCGTCGCGGTGTCGGTGAATTCCACCACGTCGGTGCGAGCGCCGTGACCGCCGCGCGCGAAGTAAGTGGTCGCAACGACGCTCATGGTCCGGTCGGGCGACAGCGCGAATCCCGGCACGAAGCCGGCATCGATCTGGCCGAGCCGGCGGTGTGTGTCGGCGTCGTAGAGATGGACGCGCGCATCGATCTCGTTGTCGAAGGCGTAGTCGACGACGTAGACCCAGTGCGGACCGCGCGCCGGCAGCACCTCCTGCGTGAGCCGCTCGGGTGGCAGCGGTGGCGGGATTGGCGCTGCGGCGGCGCAGCCCGGCAGCAGCACGAGCGCGCAGCGAAGCGCCGCCATCCAACGCGCGGAAGATTGCATCGGCCACCCCCTGAAAGCCGGAGCGCAGCGTGCGCTGCTCGAGTGTCGCACATCGCAAGGGGGAGGCGAAAGCGCAGCGGACGAGGCGGCGCACGCCGCGCACGCGCGCTGTTTGACCCGTTCTGCGAGCTTGCCGTAGAGTCCCGACGCCCGCGATATTCACCGATCGATCATAAATAAAATAGACAGACGCATGTCCGCTGCGCCCTCGCAGTCGCTGTGGTCCGCCACCGCGACCGCCGCACCCGGATTCGCGCCGCTCACGGGCGCACGGCGTGCCGAGGTCGCGATCATCGGTGCGGGCTACACCGGGTTGTCGGCGGCGCTGCACCTCGCCGCCGCGGGACGTGAGGTGCTGGTGCTCGAGGCGAAGGCGCTGGGCGAGCGCGCCTCCGGCCTCAACGGCGGACAGGTCATCCCGGGATTGAAGACCGACCCGGATGGGCTCGAGGAGTTGTTCGGGCCCGAGCGCGGCGCGCGGCTGGTAGCGAGCGTGGCGGCCGGACCCGACCTGGTGTTCGAGCTCATCGAGCGCCACCGGATCGCCTGCGATGCGGCGCGCACCGGCTGGATTCAGCCAGCGACTTCTCAAGCGGCGCTGGCACAGCTCGCAGCACGGGTTGAGCAGTGGCGGCGGCGCGGCGCGGCGGTCGAGTTGCTGGCGGCACGCGAGGTGGGACTCCTGACCGGGTCGGCGCGCTATTGCGGCGGGCTGCTCGATCGCCGGGGGGGCACGGTGCAACCCTTATCCTATGTCCGCGGCCTGGCGACCGCGCTGGCGCGCGCCGGGGGACACATCTGCGTGCACAGCCCGGCCGTGCACCTGCGTCACGCGGCGCGCGAGTGGCACATCGAGACGCCGGGCGGCAGCGTCTCCGCACCCGCCGTGATCGTCGCGACCAACGCCTACAGCGGCGCGCTGGTGGGCGTGCTCCGCCGCAGCATCGTCACCGTGCCCTCGTTCCAGGTGGCCACAGTGCCGCTCACGCCGAGTCGGCGGGCCGGGATTCTGCCCGGCGGCCAGGCGGCCTCCGACACCTGGCATCTGCTGCGCTACTTTCGCCTCGACGCCACGGGACGTTTTGTGCTCGGAGCGCGCGGCATGTTCGGGCGTGTGCCCGAGCCCCGCTCGTGCCGGCACCACTACCGCGCGGTGTTCGAGATCTACCCGCAGCTCGCAGGCGTCGCTTTCGAGTTTCACTGGGGTGGGCTGGTCGCGATGACGCCCGACCACCTGCCGCATCTGCACGAGCTGGCGCCGGGGCTGCTCGCCGGCCTCGGCTACAACGGCCGCGGAGTCGCGATGGCGACCCTGATGGGCCGCCTGCTCGCGCAGCGCACGCTCGGCATGTCCGACGCGGAGCTCGCCTTTCCGGTCACGCCGGTGCGGCCGATTCTTTTTCACCGCGCGAGCCGTTTCGCGGCGCGCGCCGCCATCCAGTATCTTCGCGCGCAGGACATGCTGGCGCGCGGGCGCGACAGATTGCGGGGGAGAGCCGCTTGGACCTGACCCGAGGAGTGCTGGCGGTACTCATCCTGGTGAACGTCGCCTTCGTCCTCGGCTGGCTGTGGGCGGCGCGACGCCTGGGCCTGCGCGGCCGCCCGGAACCGGCGGACGTCGCGATCGGTTCCCTCACCACTTTCCTCGATACGCTCGGTATAGGCTCGTTTGCGCCGACGACGGCCTTGCTCAAGTTTCGTGGCAAGGTCGCCGATGAGTTGATCCCCGGAACGCTCAACGTCGGCCTGAACGCCGCGGGTTTCATCGAGACGCTGCTCTTCATCACAGTCGTCAGCGTCCAGCCGGCGCTGCTCGCCTGCATGGTGGCGGCGGCTGCGGCCGGGGCCTGGCTGGGAGCGGGAATCGTGAGCCGGATGCCGCGACGCTCCATTCAACTGTTCATGGGCGTGGCACTGCTCCTGGCGGCGGCTTTCTTCGCCATGACGAACCTCGGCGCGTTCCCCGCGGGCGGGACGGCCATGGGCCTCGCCGGCTGGAAGTTTCCCTTCGCCGTCTCCGTCAGCTTCGTGCTCGGGGCGTTGATGTGCGTCGGCATCGGCAACTACGCCCCCCTCATGATCCTGCTCTCGCTGCTCGGCATGGCTCCGCTGGCGGCGTATCCGATCATGATGGCGAGCGACGGCCTGTTGCAGCCGGTCGCAAGCCTGGGGTTCTTCCGCTCCGGGCGCTTCGCGCACGTTGCCTCAGTCGGGTTGACTGTCGGGAGCTTCATCGGCGTACCGCTGGCGTTCTGCCTCCTGAGCTACCTGGTGAAGGAGCTGCCGGTGAAGCAGATACGCTGGGGAGTGATCGCCGTGGTCATCTACTCTGCGGTGGCGATGCTGCGCTCCGCGTGGCGCGAGCGCGCGGCCGTGCGCACCCCGGCGGCCCTGGGGGCTGACCGACGCTGAGGCAGAACGGCGCGGAATCCGTTGCGCACCGGATCCCGGCCGACGGGCGCGTTAGGGGGGACGCCCGGTTTTCAACCTACCGCCCAGCCCATGCGCACGGCTGCGAGATGGTGCCCCGAGACCGGCCGGCGCGCGGCGCCCGGCGAGTGGTGGGTGCATTGAGCGACCGCAGTGGCGATGACCGGCCGCGCAGCCTGCACGGCACCGGCGACGACCAGCCCGAAGGCCCCATTGATGAGCAGGGATCCGCAGATCGCCCAGCTCGCGAGCCTCATGTTGACCTCCCAGCATCATGACTGCCCTCCGTATGAGACACCTGGCGGCGTTTCGGTTTGAAGCGGACGCGAACGGATTCGTCCTGGCAGCCAACGGGTTCGTCCCCGCAGGGGTTGCGGGCCCGCGCGCCTGCGCCCCGATGTTACGATTGTGTTGCGGCCCGGCCAGGGCGCGGGCCGGGAACGTCGATGTCCAAGCTGCACGAAGTCGAGATTCACCGGCTGCGACCCACCCAGGTCACGGTTGGAATGATCGAAGTGCACGACAAGCGCGCCAAGCTCGAGGGGCTGAAGAAGCACGAGCAGAAGGCGTTCCTGCTCGAGCATCCGATACCGGCCGTCTGGGGACCGGACGGCAAGCTCTACATTACCGACCACCATCACCTGGGAAGGGCGGCCGAGGAGGCCGGCATCGACACCGGTTTTTTCCTGGTGGAGGACGATTTCTCCAAGCTGCCCATCGCCCAGTTCTGGCCGCGGATGAGCGCCGCCAGGTGGGCGCATCCCATTGACCAGTACGGCAAGCCGTGCGGCTTCGAGAGGATTCCCGATCACCTCGAGAAGCTCATCGACGACCCCTACCGCTCGCTGGCCGGCTACGTGCGCGAAGCCGGCGGGTACGAGAAGACACCGACGGCGTTTGGCGAGTTCCAGTGGGCCGATTTCTTCAGGTCACGAGTGACGATCGGACCCACGCGCGCCGACTTCAACGGCGCCGTCGCCGTGGCGCTGATGCTGGCGGCCTCGCCGGAGGCGGCGAAGCTGCCGGGCTACAAGGGGCCGGCCAAGGCCTGAAATGGCCTCGCGCGGCAAGCCCTCACAGCCGCACGAGGATTCCCAGCGTGATCTCGCCCTGGGCGATCGCCGAGCTGCTGATTGCCACGCTGCACCCGCCGCTGCAGGCGATCGAACTGCCGCCGCCGCCGCCGAAGGTGAGGATGGCCCGCAGGTCGGCTCGCAGTCCGATGTGTTTGCTCGGCATCCACACAAACCCGCCTCCGAGTCCGAGGCTCGCCCGTGAGAGGTTGCCGCCGGAGACGTCGAAGCGGGTGGCCCCAAACGTACCGGTCGCGAACCACGAGAGCTGCGGGTCATCGCTCGGTACCGTCTCCACGAGACCCAGGTGCATCACCGACACGGTCACATCCCCAGGGGGCGCCGCGAGGCTCCCGCCGCCGTTGAGACTCGTCGGCTGGCGGCTGTAGTAGAGCTCGAGCGCCGTCGGTCCCGAGATCGGCACGTCCACCAGTCCCCCGTAGCTCAGCGCGCCGTTGAGGGTGAGCGATGACGGCGGCCCCTGCGGGTTCACCGCGAGCGATGTCGTGTCGAGGTAGCCGCCGAACCTGAACCCGGCGAACGGGACGAGATCCACCGCGCGTGCGGGACAGGCGGCGCACAGGGACGCGAGGCAGGCTGCGACGGCCGCGGCTCGCCGGGAGGTCTTCTTGAGTGACACCGCGGTATCCATGATGCTCGACGCAGACTGAGGTGACGCGCTCCGCGTGGGATTGTCAAGCGCGGGGCAATGTCGCCTCGGTCGCCTGCTAGAATGCGTTTAAGCGGTTGATTCGATTACTACGGAGAGGTGGCAGAGCGGTTGATTGCACCGGTCTTGAAAACCGGAGGGTCCGCAAGGGCCTCGTGGGTTCGAATCCCACCCTCTCCGCCAAGAAAAATAAGCTGCTGAGTGCCGCGGCGCGCGCCCTGCGTCGATATGTCAGATGACAGGCGCGCGAGCTGCGCGAGCGCCGATGACAATCGCGTGTAAGCGGGACGATGCGTGACGGCAATCACATCATGTTCGCCCTGCCGGCGTACCCTCCTCAAGCGTAGTCGGTCACTACCATCACACCTCGTCTGAGTGGAACGCGCGCAGCCTCATCTGCCGCGCTGGAGGAATCGCGAACATGTCCAATCCGTACGATACCGCGGCCGAGCGTGTCTCGGTGCTGGGTCCCACACTGCATTTCAAGGGGGAATTGCATGCCGATGAAGAGGTCCTGATCAAGGGTCGCATCGAGGGCTCGATCACGCATTCGCAGCGAATCACGGTATGTGCCGAGGGCACCGTCAGCGCCAACGTGCGCGCCCAGATGATCATCGTCGAGGGCACCGTGAACGGCGATCTGCAGGCCGAGAAATCGGTAATTGTGCGTGAGACCGCCAAACTGCGCGGCAACATCAACGCGCCGAACGTCAGCATCGTGGAAGGCGCGCACTTCACCGGCGGCATCGACATGGACAGGAAGCCCGCCGCCGTCGAGTCCGCGGGCGCCGCCAATCAAGGCCGGGCCGACCGGACGGCCGGTTCCAGGTAGTCGGGGGGAGTAAAGCCAATGCTGCAATCAAATCCGAGTTTCGAGCGTGTCCTCCCGGGCGAGCGTCCGGCGGTGAGCAGTGCGCACGCCGCGCCGCAGGCTTCGCCGGACGGCGACGAGGAGCACAAGGTTCCCGTGCTGGGAAAGACGCTGCTGTTTCGCGGCGAGCTGACGGCCGAGGAGGACGTGATTCTGCAGGGACGCGTGGAGGGGTCGATCCGCCACGCCCGCAACCTGGTCATCGGTACCGATGGATCCGTGCTCGGCGACGTTCACGCGAGTCACCTGACCGTCGAGGGGCTGGTCGAAGGCGACCTGCACTGCAGCGAGGCGGTCGTCGTGCGCTCCACAGCCCAGGTGCGCGGCAATATCTATGCGCCCCGCGTCGGCATCATGGAAGGCGCCATGTTCAACGGGCGCATCGAGATGGATCCCGGCGCGGCACGTGAGGCGAGCCAGCCGGCGCCGCGCAGCCCCGCGAAGCAGCCGCTGGTGCCGCGTACGCCCGCTGCCCAGGGAGCAAGTGCGCGCGCGGGCTCGGCCGCCACACCGCCGCGCGCCGCGCCGGGGGCACCCGCCGCCCCCGCGCCGGGCACACCAGCCACGTCCGCGCACAGCGCGAGCGGCAAAGCGCTCGCGAGCTCAGCAGTGGATCAGCTGTTGAATGCGCCGACAGCAGACAAGAAATGACGGGGCGGCCGGCCTGAACGCATCGGCCTGACGGGGCGTGGGCGGCCTGGGCCCACGCGCCGTCAGCGCATTTCCGGGCGCTGCGCGCCGCGGCGGCGGCGGCCGCCGCGGCCTCGTGACCGACCCTGCTCGACCACCGCCTGCTGCTCAGTGCGTCGTTGTACTATTCTGCTCCGTCGCCGGCGGGCTGAACTCGGTGGCGCAACGTGCTGAATGGCGATCTCAATCTGGCCGGGACCTCGATGACGCGGGCTGACGCACGGCTCGTCTGCAGCAGCGGCGGGCGCGCACCGGTGACCAGCGGCGCCGGGACTTGCGCGTGAGCCCAGCAGCCGCCGCGGACGCCGTTGCCCCTGGCGCGCCCTCAGGCTTGCCGGAGCGGTTGCAGTCGGCGCTCGCCGCGCAGCAGGCGGCGTATGCGCGGCATCCGGTTCCGACGCGCCGCGAGCGCAGTGCCGATCTGCGTGCGCTCGAGCGGCTGCTGGTCGAGAACCGGGACGCGCTGGTCGAGGCCATCAATCGCGACTACGGCAGCCGTTCCCGGCACGAGACGCTATTTGCCGAGCTGGTGCCCGCGCTCGATGGCATCCGCCACGCACGCCGGCATCTGCGCCGCTGGATGCGGCCGCAGCGGCGCAAGGTTGATCTGCTGTTGTTTCCGGGCGCCCGTAACCGGGTGCTGCCGCAGCCGCTCGGGGTCGTCGGCATCATCGTGCCGTGGAACTTCCCCATCTTTCTGATGGTCCTGCCGCTCGCTGCGGCGCTCGCCGCCGGCAACCGCGTCATGGTGAAGCTGTCGGAGAACTCGCGCCATCTTGCGGCGGTGCTCGCCACCGCGGTGCCGAAGTACTTCCCCGCCGATAAGCTCGCGGTGTTCGACGAGACCGGCGGCGTGGGCGAGGCGTTCTCGCGCCTGCCCTTCGATCACCTGCTGTTCACCGGCTCGACGGAAACCGGGAGACGCGTCATGGCCGCGGCCGCGGCCAACCTGACTCCCGTCACGCTCGAGCTCGGCGGCAAGTCACCGGCTCTGGTATGCGAGGACTTCCCGCTGCGCACGGCGGCGGAGCGCATCCTGTTCGTGAAGCTGATGAACGCCGGCCAGATCTGCACGACAGTCGACTACCTGCTGCTGCCGCGAGGGCGCATCGAGGAGTTCACGGCGCTCGCCGCGCAGATCGTCGCGAGGCGCTACCCGGACATCGCGACGCACGACTACACGGCGATCATCGATGCGCGCTCGTTCGCGCGCATCACCCGGGCGATCGCCGAAGCGCGTGAGCGCGGTGCGCGCGTGGTGCAGCTGCTGCCGGGAAAGGCATGGGACGAAGCGACGCGCAAGGTGAGTCCGCATCTGGTCATCGAGCCGCCGGGCGATACGCAGTTGATGCAGCGGGAGATCTTCGGGCCGGTGCTGCCGGTGCTCGGCTACGAGCGACTCGAGGAGGCCGTCGAGTTCATCCGCTCGCGACCGCGACCGCTGGCCTTCTACCCGTTCAGCAAGAGCCGCGCCACCATCGACTACCTGCTCTCGCAGGTCATATCGGGCGGGGTGTGCGTGAACGACGCACTCTGGCACGTCGCCCAGCACGATCTGCCGTTCGGCGGCGTCGGCGCGAGCGGAATGGGCCAGTATCACGGGGCGGAGGGTTTCGCGACTTTCTCGAAGCTGCGCCCGGTGTTCTACCAGGGACCGGTGAGCTCGATGCGGATCCTGTGGCCGCCGTTCGGGCGGCTGGCCGACCGTGTCATCGGTTTCCTGAGCCGCTAGCTTCGCCAGCCGCCAGGGCGCTGTAGGTAGTTCTTCGGATCGCAGCCCCGGCCCGTCGGGCACAGCATGCGCTCATGAGAGCCAGCTCGAAAGGTCGGGTCGCCGGATGACGGCAAAGCAGGTCCTGTTCCGGTCAGCAGCACGCGAGAAGGTCTTGCGCGGGGCGGCGCAGCTGGCCGATGCAGTGAGAATTACCCTCGGGCCCAAGTCCAAGTCCGTGCTCATACAGAAGCAGTGGGGCGCGCCGATCGTCTGCAACGACGGCGTGACCATTGCCAAGGAGATGGAGCTTGCCGATCCCGAGGAGAACCTCGGGGCGCGGATGCTGCGGCAGGCGGCCGAGAAGACCGGCGATGCGGTCGGCGACGGCACCAGCACAGCCACCGTGCTGGCGCAGGCGATGTATGCGGAGGGGCTGCGCAACGTTGCCGCCGGCGCGAGCGCCATCGACCTCAAGCGTGGGCTGGATCGCGGGCTGGCGGCGGCGGTCAAGGCGCTCAAGGGCACGGCGAAGCCCGTGGGCAGCCGCAAGGAGAAGGCGCAAGTCGCAACGATATCCGCGCACAACGATCCGGCCATCGGCGAGCTGGTCGCGGACGCCATGGAGAAGGTCGGGGGCGACGGCGTCATTACCGTCGAGGAATCGAAGACCACGGAGACCGTCCTCGAGGTGGTCGAGGGACTGCAGTTCGACCGCGGCTACCTGTCGCCGTATTTCGTCACGGACCCGAACAGCATGGAAGCGGTGCTCGAGGATCCCTACATCCTGGTGTGCGACCGCAAGCTGAACATCATCAAGGACATCATCCCGCTGCTCGAGCAGGTGGCGAAGGCCGGCAAGCCCATCCTCTTCATCACCGAGGACATCGAGGGTGAGGCGCTGGCAACGCTCATTGTCAACCAGATGCGCGGGGTGCTGAAGAGCGCGGCGGTGAAGGCGCCGGGCTTTGGGGACCGCCGCAAGGCGATGCTGCAGGATATTGCGATCCTCACCGGCGGCCAGGTCATTTCCGAGGAGCTCGGCATCAAGCTCGAGGACGTGGAGCTGAAGCAGCTCGGGCGTGCGAAGCGCGTGGTGGTCGACAAGGACAACACCACCATCATCGGTGGTTACGGTGCCAAGGCCGAGATCAATGGCCGCATCCAGATGATCCGCAAGGAGCTGGAGAAGACGACCAGCGACTACGACCGGGAGAAGCTCGAGGAGCGCGTCGCCAAGCTGTCGGGCGGCGTCGCAGTCATTCGTGTGGGCGCGCCTTCCGAGTCCGAGATGAAGTCGAAGAAGGAAGCGCTCGATGACGCGATCAGCTCGACCAAGGCCGCCGTGGCCGAAGGCATCGTGGCGGGAGGGGGCCTGGCGCTGCTGCGCGCGAGCGCGGCCGTTGCGGCAGCCGAAGGCGAGTGTAGCGGCGATGAGCGCACCGGGGTGCAGATACTGCGGCGCGCGCTCGAGGCGCCCGCACGGCAGATTGCCGAGAACTCCGCCGCCGACGGCGGCGTGGTTGTCGACCGCATGCTGCATGGCACCGGCAATATCGGCTTCGATGCCGCTACTCAGCAATTCGTGGACCTGATGGAGGCCGGCATCGTCGATCCGGTCAAGGTCGTGCGCACGGCGCTCGAGAATGCGGTTTCGGTCGCGAGTGTCCTGATGCTCACCGAGGCGACGATGACCGAGAAACCGGAGAAGCCGCACGAGCGCGCGGCGCTCGAGTCCGAGGTGTAGATCCGCAGGAGCAGACATGCGCATCCGTATCGTCGTCGCAAATCAGGCCGAAGCGGTCTTCTTCGACATGGAATCGCGGGGCGATGAGCCGCGATTCACCACGCGTCTGAGCGATTCCCAGGCGCACTTGCACGACCGCGATTTCAAGTCCGACCGCCCCGGCCGGGTCTTCGATCATGCGCCGTTGGCGGGCGGCCGGCGGGGTGCGACGGGGCACCACGGTACCGGGGGAGAACGCAAGCCGCGCAAGCACGAGGCGGAATTGTTCGCGCACCGCGTCGCCGAGCAGCTGCTGGACGCGCAGAGTGAATTCGATCGGCTGGTGGTGATTGCGGCGCCTGCCTTTCTCGGGCTGCTGCGCAAGGCCCTGCCGCGCCCGGTGCGGTCGCGGGTCGCGGCCGAGGTGGCCAAGGACCTGGTGAACGAGGCGCCCGCTGCGTTGCGGACTCATGTGCCGCCGGATGTTTTCCAGGAGATGCTCGCGGCGCAGTAGCCGCGCGCTCGAGCGCGGTTAGCGTTGTGCGACACTGAAACGAGGAAGAAAGCATGCTCACCGAGGCGCTGAGCGACTTGCAACAACTGCTGTTGGAACTGGACAAGCTGCTGGGGCACCCGGGCGCCGAGGTGGCGGGCCATGCCGAGGAAACGCTGGCTGACTGGCGTCACCGGGCGAAAGACGTACAGGAGCGCCTGAGAAAGCTGCACAAACAGGCGCATGCGCGAGTCGGCACGGCCGCAAAGTCGCTGGAGGAGTCCCTGCAGGACAATCCGTGGCGAACCGTGGCGATTGCGGCGGCGGCCGGCCTGCTCCTCGGCCTCGCGCTCGGCTCCTTCGAGCGATCCGCGCCGCCGGACCAGTAAGGGTTTAGGGCCCTCGAATGCGCGCCCCGGCGCGGGCCGGGTGCGCCGTGCGCATGGATGATGCCTGTGCGCATACTTATAATCCCCCGCCATGCTGCGGCAGCCAATCGTCCTCATCGTGCTCTCCTGCGCTACGGCGAGTCTCCCCGCGGCCGAGGATGGCCAATGGACCATGCCCGCGAAGAACTACGCAGCGACGCGCTACAGCGGACTTACGCAGATCAACGCGCAGAATGCGCGCTCGCTTCATCCCCTGTGGACCTTCTCGACGGGTGTGCTCGCCGGTCACGAGGGCCAGCCGCTGGTGGTGGGCGAGACGATGTATGTCGTCACTCCGTGGCCGAACGTGCTGTATGCCTTCGATCTGCGCAAGGAGGGATACCCGCTGCGCTGGAAGTATCGGCCGGACGTGAGCTCGAACGCGCTCGGGGTTGCCTGTTGCGACGCCGTCAATCGCGGCGCCTTCTACGCCGATGGACGGATCGTCTACAACCTGCTCGACGGTCACACCGTGGCGGTGGATGCGCGCTCGGGCCGGGAGCTCTGGAAGAGCAGGATTGCCGACCTCGGCAGCGGTGAGACGGTCACGATGGCGCCGCTGGTGGTCGGTGAGCGGGTAATCGTCGGTGCGTCCGGCGGAGAGTTCGGAATTTATGGATGGCTGAAGGCCCTCGATCTGAAGACCGGGCAGACGGTGTGGACCGGTCACAACCTGGGTCCTGATGCCGACATGCTCGCGCGACCGGGAGCCTTCAAGCCGCCGTACGACGGCGGCGTCGATATCGGTGCGAAGAGCTGGGCGGCCGACAGCTGGAAGACCGGTGGCGCTCCCGTGTGGGGCTGGATCTCCTACGATCCCGAGCTCGACCTCATCTACTACGGCACCGGCAACGCCGCTCCCTACGACCCCGAGGTGCGTGCCGGCGACAACAAATGGAGCGCCAGCGTGCTCGCGCGCCGGCCGGGTACCGGTGAGCTGCTGTGGGCCTATCAGTTCACGCCGCACGACAACTGGGACTACGATGCCACGGGTGCGATGGTCCTGGCGGACCTCACCATCGCGGGCAAGCCGGTCAAGGCGCTGGTGCACTTCGACAAGAACGGCTTTGCCTACACGCTGGACCGCGCCACCGGGAAACTGCTGGTCGTCGCGGCCTATGCGGCGGTGAACTGGGCGAAATCGGTCGATCTCGCGACCGGACGGCCGGTGATCGACCCTGTCAGGCAGACCGGCGTGTCCAAGGGCAAGGTCATGGGGGTGTGCCCGAGTCTCGAGGGCGGAGTGAGTCCGACGTCGCCGCCGGCCTACTCGCCGCGCACTCATCTGTTCTATACATCCACCAACAACCTGTGCATGGACTACGGCGCCATGCATGCCTCGCACCTGCGGGCGACGCCCTATGTTGGCGTGGACTGGGCATACCACCCGGGTCCGGGAGGTCATCTCGGCGCCTTCATCGCCTGGGATGCCGCGACGGGCACGAAGGTCTGGGAAGACAAGGAGTCGTACCCGAGCTGGAGCGGCGCGCTGGTGACGGCGGGTGATGTGGCGTTCTATGGAACGCTCGATGGCTGGTTCAAGGCGGTCGACGCCCGCTCGGGTGCGGTGCTTTCGAAATTCAAGGTGGGCTCGGGGGTGGTGGGTAATCCCATTGCCTACCGCGGCCCGGATGGCAGGGAGTACGTGGCCGTCTACGCCGGCATCGGTGGAGACTGGTCGCTGATCGCCGGAGATACGCGCTCCGACGATCCCACGGACGTGCGCGAGCCCGCGGACTTCATGAAAGACATTGCGCGCCACACGAGTCAGGGTGGCATCGTCTGGATCTTCGGCCTGTGAGCGGCCGGCGTCGCATCCCCGTGGCACTTGGGCTCTGCGTGGCTCTGGCTTGCTGTGAGCGCACGGCGGCCCCGCCCGCGGCCCCCGGCAGCGCGGTACCGCCCACCATCGCCTATGAGGCGCACGTGGCGGCGGGGGGCATCGCGCCCGCGGGCGGCGTGCTCAGAAATCCTCACGCCGGGGATGCGGCCGTGGCCAAGGCCGGGGAGCAGCTCTTTCATGCGATGAACTGCGATGGCTGCCACAACCTCGGGGCCAGCGGCTGGGTGGGTCCTAACCTCGGTGATGGACGCTGGCGCTACGGCGGCGCCGACGGCGAGGTCTTTGCATCGATCTACTATGGCCAACCGAAGGGAATGCCGGCCTTTGGCGGCGTACTCGGGTCGGACGGCATCTGGACCCTCGTGACCTACATCCGCTCGCTGCCGCTACCGGCCGACCTGCCGACCGAGTCCTGGGAGCAGCCATAGGCCGCTCCGGGACAGGGGCGCCCGCAATGTCGGACGCGCCGCAGCCGCCCCAGGCGCTGTTCGGCGAGCTGTTCGCCGCGGTACAGACCGCGGCCATATACCCTGACGGCAAGACCTTCGTGGACGCGGTGCCCTGCGAGGCGCCCGAGGCCATACTGGTTGCCTACCGCGCGGCACGCCCGGATTCGCCCGAGACGCTCAAGCGCTTCGTGGACGCGCACTTCGCGCTGCCCGTGGATCCCGCGCCGGTCGCTGCGGCCGCGAGGCAGACGACGCTCGCGGCTCACATCGATGCGCTCTGGAGCCAGCTCACCCGGACGACCACCAGCGCGCCGCGCTGGTCATCGCTCCTGCCGCTGCCTCGGCCTTACGTAGTTCCCGGCGGACGGTTTCGCGAGATCTACTACTGGGACTCGTACTTCACGATGCTGGGGCTCGTCGAGAGCGGCCGCGGTGAGCTGGTCGCCGGCATGGTCGAGGATTTTGCGCACCTGATCGATCGCTACGGGCATGTGCCGAACGGGACCCGAACCTACTATCTCAGCCGTTCGCAACCGCCGTTCTTTTTCCTGATGCTCGGGCTGTTGCCCGGCGCGCCCGGCGAGACGTACGCGCGCTACCTGCCGCAGCTCAAGCGCGAGTACGAATTCTGGATGGAGGGTGCCGCGGCGCTCAAGCCGGGCGAGGCACATCGCCGCGTGGTCGCGCTGCCCGACGGCGCCATCCTCAACCGCTACTGGGACGATCGCGACACCCCGCGTGACGAGTCGTTTCGTGAGGACACCGAGCTCGCACGCGTGAGCAGCCGCCCGCCAGGGCAGGTGTTTCGCGACATTCGCGCCGCGGCGGAGAGCGGCTGGGGTTTCAGCTCGCGCTGGTTCGCGGATGGGCGGACCATGGCGACGATCGTCACCACGGAGATCGTTCCGGTCGATCTCAACAGCCTGCTCTACGGGCTCGAGAACGCGATCGTCGCGGGCTGCGAGCAGCGTGGGGAGGCCGCTGCCGAGTTTCGCCGCCACGCCGAGGCGCGGCGCGCGGCCATCGACCGCTACCTCTGGGATGCGCCGGCCGGCGTCTATTGCGACTATCGCTGGACTGAGCGGGCGAGCATCGCGCGCCTCTCGGGCGCGACGCTCTACCCACTGTTTCTCGGCTGTGCCTCGCAGCGGCAGGCCGACGGGGTCGCCGCCGCGGTACGTGGCACACTGCTCAAGTCCGGCGGCCTCGTCACCACGCCGCTCGCGACCGGCCAGCAGTGGGACGCTCCCAACGGCTGGGCGCCGTTGCAGTGGATCGGCGTATCGGGTTTCAATCGCTACGGCGAACGCCGGCTGGCCGAGACAGTCGCCCATCACTGGCTGCGCAACGTGCGGCGCGTCTACGAAGAGAGCGGCAAGCTCGTCGAGAAGTACGACGTGCTCAGCGAGCGGCGCGGTGGCGGCGGCGAGTATCCGCTGCAGGACGGCTTCGGCTGGACCAACGGCGTCACGGCCAGGCTGATGGCGATGTACCCGGCGGCCGCCGCCGCTCTACGTCCGGGGAGTTGAGGAGAGAGCGTGGTAAACCCCAGTCTGGAGCGCCCCAGCGCCGGCACGAGCGCGGCGGAGCCCGAGGTGCGGACTCTGCGCCTGTTCGTGTTCGCGCTGTTTTTCATGTTCGGCGGCATCACGAGCCTGAACGACGTAATCATCCCGAAACTGAAGGCACTGTTCACACTCAACTACGCCCAGGTGATGCTGGTGCAGTTCGCATTCTTCATTGCCTATTTTCTCATCTCGATTCCCGCTGCCGCCGTGGTCGCGCGTATCGGTTACATGCGCACTGCCGCGCTCGGGCTCATGACCATGACCGCCGGGTGCCTGCTGTTCATTCCGGCCTCGTCGTCGGCCCTTTTCATCGCTTTCCTTGGCGCTATCTTCGTGCTGGCATCCGGCATCACCATCGTGCAGGTGGTCGCAAATCCCCTGATCTCGATGCTCGGGCGAGCGCAGACCGCGCACAGCCGTCTGACCTTCGCACAGGCCTTCAACTCGCTCGGCACGACGATCTTTCCTTACGTGGGCTCGGCCTTGATCCTCGGGTCTCTTTCCAACGTCGACCCGAGCCAGCTCGCCGGCCCGGCGCTCGCTGCCTTCCGTACCCATGAGACCCAGGTCATCGTCAGCACTTATATCGGGCTGGCCACGGTGCTGACTCTGGTCGCGGCGAGCGTCTGGATCGCGCGCAATAAGCTGATCGAGGCCCCGAGCGAGATGCCGACGCTCCGGCACTACCTGAGTCTCTTGAAGCTGCCACGCTTCAGTTACGGGACCTTATGCATCTTTGTTTATGTGGGAGGTGAGGTCGCGATCGGCTCGCTGATCGTGAATTACCTGATGCAGTCGAGCACGCTCGGCCTCGGCCCCGAGGCGGCGGGCAAGCACGTGCCCTTCTACTGGGGCGGAGCGATGGTGGGCCGGTTCATCGGCTCTTATCTGCTGCGAGTGTTCTCCCCGGGTAAAGTGCTCGCCTGCGCCGCGGCGGCCGTGATCACGCTGCTCCTGATTTCAGCCAACACCACCGGAGCCGCGTCCGGATGGTCGCTGCTGGCGATCGGACTGTTCAACTCCATCATGTTTCCGACGATTTTCACGCTGGCCTGCGAGGGACTCGGACCGCGGGCGGCGGAGGCCTCAGGGATCATCTGCGTGGCGATCGTCGGCGGGGCGGTAGTGCCGCTCATCACCGGCCGTGCGGCGGACCTCGCGGGCCTCAAGTCGGCGCTCGTCGTGCCGGCGATCTGCTATGCGGTGATCTGCGGCTTCGGCATCTTCGCGCGCCGTCCTGCGGCGTACGCCGGGCACTGACGGAGGAGTCCCATGAGCGTGAGAGCGAGGCTGATTCTGACCGCCCTGGCGGCCCTCATCGGTGCCGGGGTACTCGCGGGAGCGAAAGTGGACAAGAACTCTCAAGCGTCGGCTGGTGCCGACGATCCTTATCTGTGGCTCGAGGACGTTCACGGCGCACAGGCGCTCGCGTGGGTGAAGGCGCAGAACGCGAGATCGACCGCCGTGCTGCAGGCCGACCTCGATTACCAGAAGGACTACGACGCCATTCTCAAGGTGCTGGACGCCACCGACCGCATCCCCTACGGCGAGCTCGACCATCAGTACGTCTTCAATTTCTGGCAGGACGCGCAGCATCCCAAGGGCATCTGGCGGCGCACGACCATCGCCGACTACGCGAATCCGGCCCCTGCCTGGGAGGTGCTGCTCGACGTCGACGAGCTCGCGCTCGACGAGCACGAGAACTGGGTGTGGAAAGGCGCCGACTGCACCCCCTCGCTCAGACGCTGTCTGCTCACGCTCTCGCGCGGCGGCGGCGATGCCGCGGTGGTGCGTGAGTTCGATCCGGATGCCAGGGCCTTCGTGAAGGACGGGTTCGAGCTCGCCGAGGCCAAGTCCTCGATCACCTGGCTCGATGAGGATACGGTGGTTTTCGGGACCGACTTCGGTCCGGGCTCGATGACCTCATCGGGCTATCCGCGCGTCGTGAAGGTCTGGAAGCGCGGCGAGCCGATGGCGAATGCGCGCACGGTGTACGAGGGCAAGGAGAGCGACGTCGCCTCGGCGGCCGTGGTATTCCACAATCCCGCAGGCAGGATGGCGCTGATCCAGCGCGCCATCAGCTTCTTCACGGCCGAGTACTACTGGCTGGCGCCCGATGGCACGACGCGACAGCTGCCGCTTCCGCTCGGCGCGGACTTGAAGGGTGCCCAGGGGAGCAGTTTTCTCTTCACGCTGCGAGAGGACTGGAGCCCGCCGGGAGCTGCATCCATCAGGAAGGGCTCGCTGATCGCCTGCCACGTGGATGGCGCGGAGAAGGCCGTCGGTCTGGGCGTCGTAACGCTCTACACACCCGACGACCGCAGCGCGATCGACGAGGTGGCCGCCGGCCGCGATGCCGTGTATGTCTCGGTCAATCACGATGTCACCGGCAGCATCCACGTATTTCGCCCGGGCGCGAATCGCCGCTGGAGCGAGAGCACGCTGGCGCTTCCGGCGGGCGGCTCGACCCACGTCGTGAGCGCGAATACCTGGGGACCGGAGGCCCAGTTCCGCTTCGAGAGCTATACGACGCCGACGACTCTGTACGCGATCACGGGCGAGGGCACGCCGGCGCCCATCAAGTCGCTGCCGGCGCGTTTCGATGCCACAAACCTCGAGACCCGGCAGTTCTTCGCAACCTCGAAGGACGGCACGCGAGTACCGTACTTCGTGACGCGCTCGCGCAGCCTCAGCGGCCCCGCGCCCACCGTGCTCTATGGCTATGGTGGGTTCGAGATCGCGCTCACGCCGAGCTATTCGGCCAACTTCGGCATGCTGTGGCTCACCCGCGGTGGGGCGTTCGTGGTGGCCAACATCCGCGGCGGCGGCGAGTACGGTCCGGCGTGGCATCAGGCGGCGCTGCTCGGGAACCGCCAGAGGGCGTACGACGACTTCCAGGCCGTCGCCGAGGACCTCGTCCGGCGCGGCATCACCACGGCGAGGCAGCTCGGCATCATGGGTGGATCGAACGGCGGGCTGCTGGTCAGCGCCAATATGGTGGAGCGCCCGGAGCTCTTCGGCGCGGTGGTGTGTCAGGTGCCTCTCATCGATATGATCCGCTATACACATATCGGCGCAGGGGCCTCCTGGGAGGCCGAGTACGGCGATCCCGACAAACCCGCCGACCGCGCCTGGATCCTCAAGTACTCGCCCTATCAGAACGTGAGCAAGGCGAAGCGCTATCCACCGGTGTTCTTCGTCACCGCCACCAGCGACGACCGCGTGACTCCGGTGCACGCGCGCAAGATGGCGGCGCGCATGGAGGAGCAGGGGCATACGGTGCTCTTCTACGAGAACACCGACGGCGGGCATGCCGCGGCCGCGGACCACCGCCAGGCCGCCGAGATGTGGGCGCTCAGCTTCGTCTACCTCAGGCAGCAGCTCGCCGGAGGTTAGCGCTGCGGTGAGCGCTCGTGCAGAGTCGCTCGACGTGCTGCGTGCCGCTGAGCGCAGGCCGATACCCTGGAAGAATGGCGGCGGCCTGACCCGGGAGGTCGCCGCGTACCCGCCGGGCAGTGATCTCTCGGGTTTCGACTGGCGGGTCAGCATCGCGGACATCCGCGCTGCCGGACCGTTCTCGCTCTTTCCGGGGGTCGACCGGCGGATGGCGGTCATCAGCGGCCGGCTGTCGCTCGCCATCGACGGCCGCGCCGCGCTCATACTCACGCCCGAGAGTGACGCGATCGCCTTTCCGGGCGATGTGCCGGCGTTTGCCGAGCCGCTCGGCGAGGCGGTGACGGACCTCAACGTCATGACGCGGCGCTCCCGTAGCAGCGCGACCCTGACGCGCAACTCCCAGCGGGAATCGGCCGTGCTCGAGCCGCGCGCAGGCACCACGCTGCTCGTCGCCCTCGCGGACCTCGTCGTCCGGCGCGGGAGCACGCAGGTCTCGCTCGCGCCGCTCGATGCGCTCAGGATCGTGCGCGGCCCGGCGTGTGCCATCACGGCCCGTCACGGCCCGGCAGCATTCCACCTTATCGAGATTCTCTAACCGATCATCGAGCAGATCGTCGAGCGCGTCGATCACGGCTGCACACCCGATATGCTGGTGGCGGCGGGCCGGGATTCCGAGCGGCGTGCCTTATCGGCAGCGGTGCGTTACGCGATCGAGCACGGCGTGTTCCTGAACGGCGGCCGCACGGTGGTCTTCAAGTAACTCCGGGAGGCGCGGGGCGCAGGTTGAGGCCCGCGACGTCCGGAGCGACGAGGGGTGGTGCGGGACTGCCATATACCGCGCCGAAGCGCCCGTTGTTCCAGTCGCGCGTCGCCGCGACGATTTCCTCGCGGGTGCGCGCCACGAAATTCCACCAGACGAGGATCTCCTCCCCGAAGGGCACGCCGCCGATCAGGAGGATCCGCGCGGCCGATTGAGTCCGCAGAGTGAGCTCGGCGCGCCCGGGAGCGAAGTAAAGCAGGGTGCCCGGCGCGAGCGCCTCGCCGGCCACACTCGCCGCGCCGCTCAGGACGAGCGTCGCATGCTCAAACGAGGTCTCGAGTGGCACACTGAGCGCCGCCGCGCCGGTAGCAGTGAGATCCAATCCGACGAGTGGCGAGTGGATCTCGGCCGGCGAGCGCTGCCCGAAAGCACTTCCGGCGAGCACGCGCACGCTGAAGCCGCCCGACACGACGAGCGGCAGACGCGGGTAGTTGCGAAAGGCGGGCGGGCGGCGCCGCTCACCCTCGGGCAGGGCGATCCAGAGCTGTGCGGCATGCAGTCGCCCCGCACGCCCGGGAAAGGAGTCCTCGGCGTGCGCGATGCCGGCACCCGCGGTCATCAGGTTGACCTGGCCCGGGGTGATCACCTGTTCGTTGCCGAGGCTGTCACGGTGGACCACCTCGCCCTCGATCATCCAGGTGAAGGTCTGCAGCCCGATGTGCGGGTGCGGCCCGACGTGCATGCCGCCATCTGCGGCGAACTCCATCGGTCCCGCGTGATCGAGAAAGCACCAGGCGCCCACGGTCCGGCGGTGCCGATTCGGCAGTGCACGACGGATCGTGAGCCCGCCGCCGATCTCGGCGGAGCGTGCCTCGAGGCGTTCGCTCGGGAGTTGCTCGCTCATGCGGACGCCGTCACCTCCTGACCAGTGATTCGATGCGCGTATCGGGCACGAGCCACATCACCGCCACCGTGACGTAGAGGACGATCGCGACCCAGGGCCGCACGAATGCCAGCCCGATGGCGGCGAGGTACAGCGCCAACGACAGTTTCCCCTTGAGGTCGTTGCCGGTCGCCAGGGCGAGGCGCGACTGGCGGCCGTTGAGCGCGATGATCTGCGTCTGCAGGTTGAGGTAGCTCAGCGCGGCGCAGCTCAGCACCACGCCGTAGGCCGCGGCCGGCGCCGAGACGAATCCCGCCTCGTCGATCCAGCGGATCACGAACGGCACCAGCGACAGCCAGAAGAGCAGCGCCAGGTTGGCCCAGAGGATCTTGCCGTTGACCCGCTCGGTGACGTGCAGCATGTGGTGGTGGTTGCTCCAGAAGATGCCGACGTTCACGTAGCTCAGTACGTACGCCAGCAGCACCGGCACGTCCGCCTTGAGCGCCGCGAGATCGGTGCCCTGTGGCACGTGGATCTCGAGCACCATGATGGTGATGATGATGGCGACCACGCCGTCGGTGAATGCCTCGAGGCGGGCAGTGTTCATGGCGCCATGTTAACCCGAGCCGATGTTAAGCTGCCGCCGGGAGCGACGCATGACCAGCACGCGAGCATTTCTCGAAGCCCGGAATGAGCTGCTGCGCTGCCGGGAGGACCTGGCCGGGGCGCTGTGCGGATTCCGCTGGCCGGCGCTCGCGGAGTTCAACTGGGCGCGCGACTACTTCGACGTGATCGCGGCCGGGAACGAGGCCGTGGCGCTGCGGGTCGTCGATGATACGGGTGGGGATGAGACGCTGAGCTTCGCCGCGCTCGCGCGCCGCTCCGTCCAGGTGGCCGCGTTCCTGTCCGCCGCCGGCATGCGGGCGGGCGATCGCATCCTCGTCATGCTGCCGAACTGTACGGCGCTGTGGGAGACGATGCTGGCCGCCATTCGCCTCGGGGGCGTCATCATTCCGGCGACGACGCTGCTCGAGGGCGAGGATCTGCGCGACCGCCTGGATCGCGGCCGGGTGAAGGCGGTCGTGACGCAGACGGCTCTCACCGGGCGTTTCACCGCGTTGTCGGGCGCGCCGCTGCGCATCGCGGTTGGGGAAGCCGTACCGGGCTGGGTTGCGTATCAACGCTCGCACGCTGCGGATGCCGGTTTCACCACCGCCGCGACTCGCGCCGATGACCTGCTGCTCGTGTATTTCACCTCCGGCACGACCGCACGACCGAAGCTCGTCGCGCACACGCACGTCAGCTACCCCGTCGGACATCTCTCGACGATGTACTGGCTGGGGCTCCGTCCCGGCGACGTGCATCTGAACCTGAGCTCGCCCGGCTGGGCGAAGCACGCCTGGTCGAGTCTGTTCGCTCCCTGGAACGCGCAGGCCACGGTGCTGGCGTACCACTACGAGCGCTTCGACGCCGCCGCGCTCCTCGGGCAGCTGGTGCGCTGCCGCGTCACGAGCTTCTGCGCGCCGCCGACCGTGTGGCGGATGTTGATCCAGCACGATCTGAGGGCAGTCCGGGTATCGCTGCGCGAGGTGGCGAGCGCCGGAGAGCCGCTCAACCCCGAGGTAATCGAGCGCGTGCGGGACGCCTGGGGCCTCACTATCCGCGACGGCTTCGGCCAGACGGAGAGCACCGCCCAGGTCGGCAACCCGCCGGGACAGCCGGTCAAACCCGGCTCGATGGGGCGGCCGTTGCCGGGTTACCCAGTGGTGCTGGTGGATGCGGAGGGCCGCCCGGCAGAGGAGGGCGAGATCTGCATCGACCTCAGGCAGCGGCCGCTCGGTCTCATGCAGGCCTATCTCGACGATGCGGAGCGCACGGCGAGCGCCATGGCCGATGGCTACTATCACACGGGCGATGTGGCCAGGCGCGATGCCGAAGGCTACCTGACGTACGTCGGGCGTATGGACGATGTCTTCAAGTCCTCGGACTATCGCATCAGCCCCTTCGAGCTCGAGAGCATGCTCATCGAGCACGCCGCGGTCGCGGAAGCCGCCGTGGTGCCGAGTCCGGACGCGCTGCGCCTCGCGGTGCCGAAGGCGTTCATCGCGCTGGCCGCAGGGCGCGCGCCGGATGCTGGCACTGCGCGCTCGATCTTCGAGCACGTGCGTGCGCGCGTCTCGCCCTACAAGCGCATCCGGCGCATCGAGTTCGCGGCGCTGCCGAAGACCATCTCCGGAAAAATCCGCCGGATCGAGCTGCGCAAGCTCGAGGAGGCGCGCCGTGCCGGGGGCGAACGCCGCGCGCACGAGTTCTGGGAGGAGGACCTGCGCTAGCCTGGCCTGGGACCAATGGCCGGCTCGCGGTTTATGATGGGCCATGCTCGACCCGGCCATCGGTGTGCTGCTCATCGGGTGCCTGGCGCTGTTGTTCGCCAGTGCAGCGCTGCACAAGCTGCGTAATCTGGCGCATTTCGCCGAGGTGCTGCGCGCCTATCGCGCGCTGCCCGAGGGCCTCGTGCGCCTCGCCCCGCTGGTACCGCTCGCCGAGCTGACGGTTGCCGTGGGACTCTTGCCGGCCGCCACGCGCTCCGGCGCGGCGCTCGCGGGCGTGGCGCTCCTTCTCTCCTACGCGGCGGCGATCGGTGTGAACCTCGGCCGCGGGCGGCGCGACCTGGCCTGCGGCTGCGGCGGGCCCGACGATGCACGACCGATAGCCGCCTGGATGGTGGTGCGCAACCTGGTGCTCGCGCTGCTGCTCGCCGTGACGCTCCTCCCATGGCAGACACGGGCGCTGCTGCCGACGGACCTTGTTACGATCGGCGCCGGCGCGGTGGTCGCGACGCTCTTATATATATCCCTGGATCGGCTCCTCGGCCGGGTGCTGCCCTGGACCCGCGCGCTCGGGGGCCCGGGATGACCGCGCTCGCCATATCCAACATCGTGCTGTGGGTTCTGGTCCTGGCGCTCGCCGCGGTCGTCCTGGCGCTCATCCGACAGCTCGGGGTGCTGCACCAGCGCATCGCGCCGGCGGGAGCGCTCATGCTCAATCGCGGCCTTACCGTAGGAGAGCCGGCACCGGTGCTCGAGCTCGCGGCCCTCGACGGGCAAGCGCTGAAAGTCGGCGTCGCGCGCGACGACGGCCGCAGCACGCTGCTCCTGTTCGTCTCCCCTACCTGCCCGGTGTGCAAGTCGCTCCTGCCGGCGGTCAAGTCCAGCCGCAGGGACGAGCGCTCCTGGATGGACGTCATCCTGGCGAGTGACGGTGACGCCGCCGAGCAGCGCGAGTTCGTGCACGCGCAGGGGCTCGAGGGAATTCCCTACGTGGTATCGGCGGCCCTCGGGCTTGCCTACCAGGTGAGCCGGCTGCCGTTTGCGGCTCTGCTCGATGAGCAGGGGGTGCTGCGCGCACGCGGACTGGTCAACTCGCGCGAGCACCTCGAGAGCCTGTTCGAGGCGAAGAGGCTCGGGGTCGCGTCGCTCCAGGAATACTTCTCCGGCGCGGCCTGACGGGAGGACCCATGAATCCGCCGACCATCGACGCGGCCGTGGGGACCGTGCTGGCCGAGTACGAGGCACGGGCCGAGCGCGAGGAGGCGCTTTGGGACTTGCTCGGGCCCGAGGAGGCCGAGCGACGCATCGACGAGCTGCTGCTGCCGGTCGGCCGCGCAACCGGCAGCCTGCTCAACCTCCTCGCCAAGGAGGCCGGCGCCCGCCGCATCCTCGAGGTCGGCAGCTCCTTTGGCTATTCCACCGTCTGGCTCGCCGAAGCCGCGCGCGCAGTCCACGGCAAGGTGATCTCTCTGGAGCTCAGGGCCGCGAAGACCGAATACGCAACTGCCCAGCTCGCACGCGCAGGTCTCGCCGACTTCGTCGAGTTTCGCATCGGCGACGCGCTCGCGAGTCTCCCCGCGCTCCCGGGACCTTTCGATCTGGTGCTGATCGACCTGTGGAAGAACCTGTACGTGCCGGTGTTCGAGCTGCTGCACCCGAAGCTCGCGCCGGGCGCGCTGGTCATCGCCGACAACATGATCGAGCCGGCGAGCACGCGTGCCCACGCGCAGGCGTATCGCCATGCAGTACACAGCGCGCGCGACATGAGCTCGGTGCTGCTACCGGTCGGCAACGGCATCGAGCTCAGCCGCTATCAGTGAGCACGATCTCCACGCGCTTGTTGTGCCGGCCCTCGCTGCGGATCCTCACGACGCGGATGGCACCGATCTCGGCGATGTTGGCGACGTGGGTGCCGCCGCAGGGCTGCAGGTCGATCCCCGGGATCCTGAGCAGCCGCACCCGGCCCGAGCCGCGCGGCGGCTGCACGCTCATGGTCTTCACCAGCTCGGGCTGCGCGTCGAGCTCGGCATCCGTGATCCAGGCGGTCTCGGTGGCGCGCCCTGAGGCGATCAACCGGTTAGTCTCGCTCTCGATGCGCGCCGCATCGAGCGCCGCGAGCTCGATATCGAAGTCGAGGCGCGCCTTGTCGGGAGCGATGTTGCCGCCGGTCACGGGCGCCACGATCACGCACGACAGCAGGTGGAGCGCGGTGTGCAGGCGCATCAGCCGGTGGCGCCGCGGCCAGTCGATCTCGAGGCTGACCGTCTCGCCGGGCTCGGGGAGGGCTGCGCCGCTCGCGAGGATATGCAGCACGCGGTCGGGAGTCTCGCCCTTGCGGGTATCGGCGATGGAGATACGCTCACCGCTCGCGCGGACCAGGGTACCGGTGTCCCCGGCCTGCCCGCCGCCGAGCGGATAGAACACCGTGCGATCGAGCTCGATGCCGCGCGCACCGGCCGCCAGCACCCGCGCGGTGGCGGTCCTGAGGTAGGCGTCGTCGCGGAACAGTAACTCGGTGCTCATCTGCCCGTACGTGAGGATACAATCGCCCGGCGCATGGCCGCGTTCTCCTATCGGATCGTCAACGTGTTCACCCAAGGGCGCGCGCCCCTGAGCGGCAACCCCTTGTGCGTGTTCGAGCGGGCGCAGGCGCTCGATGCAGCAAGGATGCAGGCGTTGGCATTGCAGTTCAACCTCTCGGAGACCAGCTTCATCCTGCCTTCGGCGCGCGCCAGCGCCGCGGTGCGCGTCTTCACGCCGCGCTACGAGATGCCCTTCGCCGGACACCCCACGCTCGGCGCGGCGCACGTGTGCCGGGCTCTGGGGCTCGGCGGCGACCGCCTGACGCTGGAGCTGCCGGCAGCGGTGATTCCGGTGCGCGCCACCGGCGACCGCTGGACGCTCGAGGCGCGGGCACCGGTGTGGCGCGAGGTGAGCGAGCCGCGTCTCACGCTCGCCGCCATGCTGGGCCTCGAGGAGCGCGACATCGGCGAACGGCCGTTGTGGGTGAGCGCGGGGGTCGAACAGCTCATCGTACCGCTCGCGAGCGAGGCGGCGGTGCGGCGCGTCAACGTGCGCGGGGACCTGCTCGCACAGCTGCGCAGCGCCGACGGACACAGCCAGGTCTATGTGTTCGCGCCCGCGGGTGCGGGGCTCCTCGCCCGGTTCTTCTTTCCGCAGGGGCGGGCGGTGCTCGAGGACCCGGCGACAGGCTCCGCCTGCGCGAATCTCGGCGGCTGGTGCCTCGCCACCGGCCGCACGCTCCCCTGCGAGTTCGATATCTCGCAGGGGGAATACACCGGCAGGCCTGCGGCGCTGCGCCTCCGGGTCGACGAGGAGCGCAAGGTGCTGGTGAGCGGGGACGTCATCGAGCTCGGGCGCGGTACGATAACGCTGTGAGCAAAGGGGCGGTGACTCTCATGCGCACCTGGACCTCGCTCGCCGCCAGCGCGGCCTTGCTCGGCTCGCTGGCGGCGCTGGCCGCCCCGGCACCGACCCCGCCGATGAAGCCCGACATACCGGCCGAGTTCAGCGCGCCGAGCGGGGATTTCGACTACACCAAGCGCATGGTCATGATCCCGATGCGCGACGGTGCGAAGCTCTACACCGTCATCGTCGTCCCGAAGGGCGCCCGGGGAGCGCCGATCGTCCTCACGCGCACTCCCTACGACGCCGCCAAGCGCGCCGAGCGCAGCGCGAGCCCGCATCTGCTCGGAACGCTGTCCGAGGCCGATGAGGTGTTTGTTGCCAAAGGGTACATCCGCGTCTTCCAGGACGTCCGCGGCAAGTACGGCTCGGAAGGCGAGTATGTCATGACGCGGGAGCTGCGCGGGCCGCTCAACGGCACGACCGTGGATCACTCCACCGACGCCTACGACACCATCGATTGGCTGGTGAAGAACCTGCCCGAGTCGAATGGCAGGGTGGGCATGATCGGCTCCTCTTACGAGGGATTCACGGTGCTCATGGCGCTGGTGAATCCGCACCCGGCGCTCAGGGCGGCGGTGCCCGAATGCCCGATGGTCGACGGCTGGAAGGGCGACGACTGGTTTCACAACGGCGCTTTCCGCCAGACCAACTTCGACTACATGTACGGTCAGACCACCCGCCGGGGTGAAGGGCTCAAGATCCCGCGTGGTGTGCACGATGACTACCAGCTGTTTCTTGGCCTCGGGTCCGCGGGCGCTTTCGCGCAGCACTTCGGCATCGACAGGCTGCCGTTCTTCCAGAAGCTCGTGGAGCACCCGGCCTACGATGAGTTCTGGAGCGGCCAGGCGCTCGATCAGCTGCTCGCCGCGCAGCCGCTCAAGGTCCCGACGCTCTTCGTGACGAGCCTGTGGGACCAGGAGGACATGTACGGGGGTGTGCATGCCTATGCGGCCCTCAAGGCGCAGGACCGGGACAACAGGCTCGTCTATCTGGTGCTCGGGCCCTGGAGGCACAGCGGCATCAACGGCGACGGCACGACGCTCGGACCCCTGAAGTTCGACGGCGATACGGCGCTGCAGGCACGGCGCGACGCAATCGAGCCGTTCCTGGCCGAGCATCTGAAGGACGGCGCGCCGCGGGCCGATACGCCGGCTGCGCTGGTGTTCGAGACCGGCACCAATGTCTGGCGGCGCCTGCCGGCGTGGCCGCTGTCGTGCGCGTCGGGGTGCGGCTCGAGGTCCGAGCCGCTTTACCTGCAGCCGCACTTCGGGCTGAGCTCCACCGCCCCGCCGGTGAAGAGCGGCATGCCTTTCGATGAGTACGTGTCGGATCCCGCCAAGCCCGTGCCCTATATCCCGCGGCCGGTGCAGTTCGCCGATCGCGACGCGTGGCGGCGCTGGCTGCTCACCGATCAGCGTGCGGTCGATGGTCGTACCGACGTGCTGACCTACACCTCCGGGCCGCTCACGGCGCCGCTGCACCTCGGAGGCGCGCCCATGGTGAATCTCTTTGCCTCGACCAGCGGCACCGACAGCGACTGGGTGGTGAAGCTCATCGACGTCTACCCGGAGGAGGTGCCGTCGGATCCGCCGATGGGCGGCTACCAGTTGGCAGTTGCCATGGAGATTTTCCGCGGGCGCTATCGCGAGAGCCTCGCGCATCCGAGGCCAATACCTGCCGGCAAGGTGCAGCAGTATCGCTTCGCGCTGCCGCAGGTGAACCACGTATTCCTGCCCGGCCATCGCCTCATGGTGCAGATCCAGTCGAGCTGGTTTCCGCTCTACGATCGCAATCCCCAGACCTACGTCGACAATATCTTCCTCGCGCGCCCGGAGGACTACAGGAAGGCGACGCAGCGCGTGTTCCACATCGGCGGGATGTCGAGCTACATCGATCTGCCGCTGGTCGAGCCGCGCTGAAGCACGGCAGTGGCGCTGCCGGAGAAGCCGATGCCGCAAACCGGCCAGTCCCCGCGCGGCGGGCTGACGATAATGGGGCAGGGCCCCCGCGACTCGCAGCAGCGGTCAGGATAGACTCATGGACCAGCAGCCCCAGACGACCCAGCCGCCGCGCGCACGCCGCCCGAGCGGCCGCGACGCGAAGATCGCCGCGCGCACCGCGCGCAGCCATGCCTTCGTCCCCTACATTACGCGCAACATCCCCTACTACGAGGTGCTGTCCACGGAGGGACTCGAGCTCCTCGAGCACAACGCCGACACGATTCTGCAGGAGATCGGCATCGACTTCCGCGACGACGCGGAGTCGCTCAAGCTGTGGCAGGACGCAGGTGCCGACGTGCAGGGCGAGCGCGTGCGCTTCCCGCGCGGCATGTGCCGGGAGATCGTGCGCCGCTCGGCGCCAAAGGAATTCACCCAGTACGCACGCAACCCGGCGCGCAACGTCGTGATCGGCGGCAACCGCACGGTGTTCGCCCCGGCTTACGGCTCCCCGTTCGTGCGCAACCTCGACGACGGGCGCCGCTACGCGCGCATCGAGGACTTCCGCAACTTCGTCAAGCTCGCGTATCTCGCCAACTCCCTGCATCACTCCGGCGGCACCATCTGCGAGCCGGTCGACCTGCCGGTCAACAAGCGGCACTTCGACATGGTGTACAGCCACATGAAGTACAGCGACAAGCCGTACATGGGCTCGGTGACCCACCCCGACCGAGCACGCGACACCGTCGAGATGACCAAGATCCTCTTCGGAGACAGCTTCGCCGACCCGCAAACCGGCAAGCCGCGTACCTGCGTCACGAGCCTCATCAACGCCAACTCGCCGCTCACCTGGGATGCCACCATGCTGGGGGCGCTCAAGACCTATGCGCGGGCCAACCAGGCGACGGTCGTCACGCCGTTCATCCTGGCCGGCGCGATGTCGCCGGTGACGGTCGCGGGCACGGCGGCACAGACGCTCGCCGAAGCGCTCGCCGGCATGGCGCTCGCGCAGCTGGTCAACCCCGGCGCGCCGGTGATCCTCGGCAGCTTCGCCTCCTCGCTCTCGATGCAGTCCGGAGCGCCGACCTTCGGCACGCCGGAGCCGGCGCTGGTGCTGTACGTCATGGGGGCGCTCGCACGGCGCCTCGGCGTGCCCTTCCGCTCGGGCGGGGCGCTCTGTGCCGCAAAGATTCCCGACGCGCAGGCTGCCTACGAATCAGCCAACACCCTGATTCCGACCTGCCTCGGCGGCGTCAACTTCGTGCTGCATACGGCCGGCTGGCTCGAGGGCGGACTGGCCATGGGCTACGAGAAATTCGTCATGGACACCGACCAGGCGGGCATGATGCATACGCTGCTCGCCGGGGTCGATCTCTCCGAGAACGGCCAGGCGCTCGATGCGATTCGCGAGGTCGGGCCGGGCAAGCACTTCCTCGGGTGTGCCCATACGCAGGCGAATTTCCAGACGGCCTTCTACCGCTCGCCGCTTGCCGATAACAACAGCGTCGAGCAGTGGGAGGCGGAAGGCGCCAAGGACATGATTCAGCGCGCCAACGCCCTGTGGAAGAAGCAGCTGGAAGAGTACGAGCCGCCGCCGCTCGATCCGGCGGTGGACGAGGCGCTGCTCGAGTACATCAAGCGCCGCAAGGCGTCGTTTCCCGACTCGAACGTCTGAGGGATCCAGGGCCCGCGGCGCAGCGGCCGGGGACTTCGGGTGGCGGCGGCGAAATGCGCTAGCATTGAGTGCGATGTGCCCGACCGCCACGTCCGCCCCCCCTGAGCGCCGCCTGCGGGCCGGCATCGTCGGCGGCGGGCGCGGCGCCTTCATCGGCGCAGTGCACCGCATCGCCGCGGAGCTCGACGGCCAGGCGCAGATCGTCGCCGGTGCCATGTCGTCGCACCCGCAGACCGCTCGTGAGAGCGCGGCCGCCTGGTCTCTCGGGCGGAGCTACGCCTCTTATGAGGACATGGCGCGCACCGAATCGGCCGATGCCAACGGCATCGACTTCGTCATCGTGGCGACGCCCAATCATCTGCATTATCCCGTCGCGCGCGCATTTCTGGCCGCCGATATCCACGTGATCTGCGACAAGCCGCTGGCGCTCTCCGTGGCCGAGGGCGAGGAGCTGGTGCGCCTGGTGGAGGCGGGCACCACGCTCTTTGCGCTCACGCACGTCTATACCGGCTACCCCGCGGTGCGCGAGGCGCGTGCCCTGGTGCGCGGCGGCCGGCTCGGCGAGATCCGCAAGGTGCTGGTCGAGTACACCCAGGATTGGCTCATGGGGCCGGTGGAGCGCAGCGGCAACAAGCAGGCCGAGTGGCGCACCGATCCGGCGCGCGCCGGCATCGGCGGCAGCGTCGGTGACATCGGCACGCACGCCGCGAATCTGCTCGAGTTCGTGACCGCGAAGCGCATCGAGGCCGTGTGCGCCGATCTCACCTCCTTCGTCCCGGGCCGGCGGCTCGATGACGACGCCAACATGCTCGTGCGGCTCGAGGGTGGAGCCAAGGGAACCCTGGTGTGCTCGCAGATCGCCTGTGGCGAGGAGAATCGGCTCTCGCTGCGCATCTACGGGACGGCGGCCGGGCTCGAGTGGCATCAGCAGGAGCCCAACACACTCGTCTACAAGCCCGCCGGGAAGCCCTGGGAGCTGCTGCGCGTGGGGCACGGCTACCTGAGCGCGGCCGCGCGCGCCGGCAGCCGTACCCCGCCCGGCCACCCGGAGGGCTACCTCGAGGCATTTGCCAACGTCTATCGCGGCTTCATCGAAGACGTAAGACGCGTCGGGCGGGGCGAGGCGCCGTTGCGCGATTACCCCGGCGCAGAGGACGGCCTGCGCGGGTTGCGCTTCATCGCGCAGTCGGTCGCGAGCGCGCGCGCCGGTTCGGCATGGATGAGGCTGTAGGCGCAGCGGAGCAACAACAACAGTGACCCGTCTGACGAAGGCGCGTCTGTGCGCCATGATGTTCCTCGAGTTCTTCATCTGGGGCGGCTGGTTCGTCACGATGGGGAGCTATCTGGCCGCGAATCTGCACGCCAGCGGCGCGCAGACCGGGCTGGCCTACGGCACCCAGGCCTGGGGCGCGATCATCGCGCCGTTCATCGTCGGACTCATCGCCGATCGCTACTTCAACGCCGAGCGGCTGCTGGGCGTGTTCCACATCGCCGGCGGACTCCTCATGTATGCGCTCTACAGCACGCGCGACTTCGGCGCCTTCTACCCCGTGCTGCTCGCGTACATGATCCTCTACATGCCGACGCTCGCGCTGGTGAATGCGATCGCGTTCCGGCAGATGCAGGATCCGGCGCGCCATTTCTCAGGCATCCGGGTGTGGGGCACGATCGGCTGGATCGTGGCCGGCCTCGTGATCAGCTACCTGTTTGCCTGGGATTCGCGCGCCCGTATGGCCCAGGGCCTGCTGCGCGACACCTTCCTCATGTGCTCGCTCGCCTCGTTCGTGCTCGGGCTCTACAGCTTCACACTGCCGCGCACGCCGCCACGGCCCGTGTCCGGGGAGGGCGGCGGACTGAAGCGCCTGCTCGGCTTCGATGCCCTGGTGCTGCTCAGGGAGCGCAACTTCGCCGTGTTCTTCGTGACGTCGGTCCTCATCTGCATCCCGCTCGCGTTCTACTACCAGAACGCCAACCAGTTCCTCACCGAGATCCAGGTCGCCAATGCCACCGGCAAGCAGACCATCGGCCAGATGTCGGAAGTGCTGTTCATGCTGCTGATCCCGGTGTTCCTGCGGACCTTCGGCATGAAGACCACGCTCCTCGTCGGCATGCTCGCCTGGGCGATCCGTTACGTGCTTTTTGCCTTCGGCAATGCGCACGAGCTCGGCTTCATGCTGATCCTCGGCATTGCGCTCCACGGTGTCTGCTACGACTTCTTCTTCGTATCCGGCCAGATCTACACGGATTCCAAGGTCGGCGCACAGCACAAGGCCGCTGCCCAGGGGCTGATCACGCTCGCCACCTACGGACTCGGCATGCTGGTGGGGTTCTGGGCGGCAGGGCTCATCGACGATCTGTACTCGGCGGGCGGGGCGCACGACTGGCGAGCGATCTGGCTCTACCCGGCGGCGTTCGCCGCCGCGGTGTTCGTGCTGTTCGCGGCGAGCTTTCGCAACGAGAAGGTGGTCTATGCCGGCACGTGAGTTCAAGCCGCGGCCGATGCGCCTGAGCATTCTCACCGCGGCGCTGCAGGAGCTCACGCCGCGCACCGCGCGCGACGCCGACCCGGACCTCGCCATCGAGGAGTGGCTCGAGTTCGCCGCCCGGATCGGCGCGCCGAACATCGAGCTGTCGGCCGCTCTGCACCCCACCGAGAGCGACGTGCCGGCCGCGGCCATGCTCGATCCGGTAGCCAACACGCTCGATCTGCGCCGACCCTTCGATCCCGCGCGTGCCGCGCGCGTCCGCCGGGCAATGGCGGCCACGAAGGTGGGGCTCTCGGATCTTGCCTACTTCGACAATATGCTGGCGGCGGACGAGGCGGTGCGGCGGCGGAAACATGCGCTGATGCTCAGGGTGTTCGACGCCGCGGTGCTGCTCGGTGCGGATGCCGTCACGGGCTTCGTCGGCCGCAATCCGCTGCTCAGCATGGACGGCAATCTGGTGATGTTCGAAGAGGTGTTCGTGCCGCTGCTCAAGGAGGCCAAGGCCCGGGGACTCACCTTCCGCGTCGAGCAGTGTCCGATGCCCGGTTGGAACGTGAGTGACGCCTGGCACAACAACATTGCCTACGCCCCGGGCCCGTGGATCGCCCTGCACCGCATCTGCGAGCGGCAGGCGGTCGGCGATCAGTTCCGCATCCACTACGACCCCTCGCACGCGATCCTCATGGGCCAGGACTCGCGCTCCGTGTTCCAGTACCTGAAGGACAGCGGCTACAATTTTCTGATCGGCGGCTTTCACGTCAAAGGCCAGGTCATCGAGTCCAGGGGGATCGCGGCGTGGGGCTACGGCGGGCAGACGATGCTGCGCGGCGACTGGCACGGCGGAGAGCCGAGCCGCGACCCGGCCGAGCAGCAGCATGCCTGGAAGAAGCAGACCGTGTTCAGCGAGCACGAGCTGCCGGGCACCGCCCGCCACGATCCGCTCGCCTATCTGCAGAATCGCTCGGTCGACTGGCTGGACCACCAGCTCGCGGCGCGCGAGCTGCTGGCGATCGAGCCGGAGAAGACCTATCTCGTCGTGGAGCACGAGTATCCGCCGGCGCGCATTCAGGACCAGGTGCGGCTGGCGCCCATTCTGGCCGGATCGCTCGCCTTCACGCGGGCGATCGACGCGGCCGCGGCGGCTATGTACGCCCTCCAGCATGAAGTGCTCGCCAGCCAAGGCATCGCGGTGCAGGGCATCGGCCGCGAGCCCTACCGCTCCTGAGATCCGTCTGAGGCAAGGGGTGCCATGCCGTTCGTAACCGCAAAATCCCAACAGAGTGCCTACGACGTCATCGTAGTCGGATCGGGTGCCGCGGGCGGGCAAACCGCCTACACGCTGTGCATGGAGGGCGCGCGGGTGCTGATGCTCGAGGCCGGACGCCGCTACCGGCCGGAGAGCGAGACGCCGATGTTTCAGACGCCCGACATGGCGCCCTTAGGTGGTGTCGGCACGCCGCAGAAGCCCTTCGGCTTCTACGATGCGACGGTGGATGGCGGCTGGGAGGTGCCGGGCGAGCCCTACGTGCGCACCACCGAGGACCATGGTGGCCGCTTCGACTGGTGGCGCGCACGCATGCTGGGTGGGCGCACCAACCACTGGGGGCGGATCTCGCTGCGCAACGGCCCCTACGACTTCAAGCCGAGGAGCCGCGACGGGCTCGGCTTCGACTGGCCCCTCGGCTACGAGGACCTGGCGCCGTACTACGACAAGGTAGAGCTGCTGATCGGGGTGTACGGCAGCAGCGAGGGCCTCGAGAACACGCCCAATTCCCCGCCCGGTTGCCTGCTGCCGCCGCCGAAGCCCATCGTGAGCGATTACGCGATTGCGAAAGCGGCCAGGCGACTCGGCATCCCGGTGATTCCGGGCCACCGCGCAGTCCTCACGCGGGCGCTCGATCACACGAGCAACCCGCGCCGGCTCCATCCCGGCAACGCCGGAGCGCAGAGGATTCTCGCCGCCGACATGCGCAGCCGCGCCCCGTGCCTGTGGGCGACTCCCTGCGGGCGCGGCTGCTCCATCCGCGCCAACTATCAGTCGACGACGGTGCATCTGCCCCCGGCGCTCGCCAGCGGCAAGCTCGACATCACGACGGATGCCATGGTGTACGAAGTGACGCTCGGGCCCGACGGACACGCGACCGGCGTCAACTTCGTCGACCGCACCACGGGCAGGCACCAACACGCCAGCGCCCGCGTGGTCGTGCTCGCCGCCAGCGCCTGCGAGTCGGCGCGTCTTCTCCTCAACTCGAAGAGCGCGCAATTTCCCGACGGGCTGGCGAACTCGAGTGGCAAGGTCGGGCGTTATCTGATGGACACGGTCGGCAGCGATGTCTACGGCCAGGTGCCGCTGCTCGAGAGCCTGCCGCCGCTCAACGAAGAGGGCGCGGACGGCCACCAGATGTATACGCCCTGGTGGCTCTATCGCGAGCAGCTCGCCGGCAAGCTCGGTTTCGCGCGCGGCTACCACATCGAGTTTGGCGGCGGCCAGCGCATGCCGGGACCCGACACGGGCGCCGGCCTCGAATGGCTGACCGGCGGCAGCTATGGCGCCCGCTTCAAGGAGGACGTGCGCCGCTTCTACGGCTCCTTCGTGTACTTCTCCGGGCGTGGCGAGATGATCCCGAACGAGAACTCGTACTGCGAGATCGATCCGAGCGTCAAGGACAAGTGGGGTATACCCGTGCTGCGCTTCCACTGGCAGTGGTCCGAGCATGAGACGCGCCAGGCCGCGCACATGCAGCGGACCTTTGCGGACATCATCGAGGCCATGGGCGGAAAGCCGCGTGAAGTGCAGAGCGATGGCGCCAAGGCGATCGCTCCGGGAGGGCTCATCATCCACGAAGTCGGCGGCGCGATCATGGGCGCGGACCCGAGGATTTCGGTCACGAACCAGTGGTGTCAGACCTGGGATGTGCCCAACCTCTTCATCACCGACGGCGCAGTTTTCCCCTCCAACGCCGACAAGAATCCGACGCTCACGATCATGGCGGTCGCCTGGCGCGCCGCGGATCACATCCTCGAACGCCTGCGGCGCAAGGAGCTGTGATGGACCGGCGCACGACGATCAAGTGGATGCTGGCCGCGAGCGCGGCCTGGCCGGCGTGGCAGCAGGCAATGGCGCAGGCCGGACACGGCACGGCGCTGCTCAGGCCGCCGGCCGCGCCCGGCTACGGGACCGATCCCGACCTCGTCACGCCGCATCGCAGAGGGGAATTCTGGCCACTCACCCTGAGCGCGGCGCAGCGGCGCCTCGCGGCAGTGCTGTCGGACCTGATCATTCCGGCGGACGCGCATTCCCCGAGCGCTTCCGCGGTGGGCGTAGTCGACTTCATCGATGAATGGGTGAGCGCGCCGTACCCCACGCAGCAGCGCGACCGGCCAACCGTGCTCGAGGGCCTGCGCTGGCTCGACGAGGAGGCCACGCGGCGCTTCGGCAAGGGATTTGCCGATCTCGACGCCGCCGGGCAGGCAGCCATCTGCGACACGATCTGTGATGCGGCGCGCGCAGCGCCCGAGCGGCGCGAGGCGGCGCGCTTCTTCGCGCTCTACCGGGACCTGACCGCCGGCGCCTTCTACTCCAGTCCCGCCGGCCGCGCGGATCTCGGCTACATCGGCAACGTGCCGCTCAAGAGCTTTGAGGGCGCGCCGCCCGAGCTGCTGAGAAGACTGAACCTTAGTTGACAGGCGGGCCCAGTGAGGAGCCACTCATGAACCAGTCGCAATCCGGCGCCGCGCTGCTGGCGCTGCTGTTCGCCATCGCCGGCCTCGCCGCGGATCAGCGCGCGGCCTCGGGGGGCTGGCGAGCGCTGCTCGAGGCTCACAGTGCACCGGAATGGCGGGGCTGGAAGGAGCCGGGGCTGCCCGCTGGCTGGCACGTCGATGACGGCGTGCTGCACAAGGATGGGCCGGTCGATGATCTCGTGACGAACGGTGAGTACGGGAGTTTCGAGCTCGAGCTCGAGTGGAAGATCGGCAGGGCCGGCAACAGCGGCATCTTCTACCGGGGCACGCGCGAATACGACCACATCTACTGGAGCGCGCCGGAGTATCAGCTGCTCGATGATGCCAACGCGGAGGACGGCAAGAGCCCGCTCACGGCCGCCGGATCCGACTACGCGCTCTATGGCGTGCCGCCCGGCGTCGCGAGATCCTTCGATCAGTGGAACAGGGCCCGGCTCGTGGTCCGCGGCAGCCACGTCGAGCATTGGCTCAACGGCATCAAGGTCGTCGAGTACGAGCTCGGGAGCGCCGACTGGAAGCAGCGCGTGGCTGCGAGCAAGTTCTCCAGGTACCCAGGCTACGGCCTGGCGGCGCGCGGCCTCATCGGCATCCAGGGCGATCACCCGGGAGCGCTCGCCGTGCGCCATATCCGCATCCGCGAGCTGCCGTGAAGTTCAACGTCACCTTCGGCGGCTCGAGCCGTCCTGAGTCCACGCCGCAGTCCACGGCCGCTCCCGAGCTCGTGCCGGAGCTGCGCTCGCATGATCTTTTTCCGACGCGGATCTGGCAGGCGCACCTCGACGCCCTGGAGCCGCGGTTCGGCGCCTGGGTGAAGGAAGTGCTGGCGATGCGGGCAGCCGATCCCCAGCCCGCCGGCCGCACCGTGCGGCAGGGCTGGAACAGCAAGGACATGACCGTGCTCGAGCGACCGGCGTTCGCGCCGCTGCGCCACGCCATCCGCAGCGCCTGCGCGGCGGCTCTCGCCGAGATGGGTCAGGACAAGCGCGAGTTCGAGCTGCAGTCCTGGGTCAATCTGCACGATCGCGGCGGATTCAACTTCCTGCATCTGCACGAGGGCTCGCTGCTCTCGGGCAGCTTCTACCTGCAGGTGCCGCCGGGCTCGGGCGAATTCGTGTTCCGCGATCCGCGCCCGGGCGTCATTCACGGCTTCGTCAAGGGAGCCGTGGTCAACGGGCACAGCGACATCCATCTCACGCCGAGCACGGGGCTGCTGGTGCTCTTTCCCTGCTGGATGGAGCACTACGTCGAGACGCACGAGGCGGACGAGCCGCGCATCGCGATCGCCTTCAACGCGAACGCACCTGTGAAGTAGCTGCAGCCTGAGGCTCGGGCACGGCGTCGAAGGCCACGGTGAGGCGCGGCTGGCTGCTGTGGAACGGCACGGTCCCGTGCCAGAAATACGAGGGAAACAGCACCAGCATTCCGACTCGCGGGCGCACCGAGAACTCGGTGCCGAGCGGAGGGCTGGTGCGCACGCCCGGCTGGCCGAAGGTCAGGATCCCTTCGTCGCTGCGCTCATCGCCCATGCTGTCGGGCAGCTCGAGATAGCAGGCCGAGGAGATCCACCCGCGCGGATGAGTGTGAATGGCGTGGAAGCCGGCCGCGCGCAGCCGGACCGACCATGCGCCGTTGAAGCGCCAGCGGCCGTTATTGCGCCGGCGCAGCGGATCGGTGCCATGGCCGATGTGCGCGAGGTAGCGGTTGATGGGCGCCGCAAAGGCACTGAACAGGGCGCGGATCGCGGGATCGTTGCTGCGTGAGAGATCCTGAGTCGTCTCCGTGCCGTGACGCAGCGACTGGAAGAGGAGCGCATGACCCTGCGGATCGTGCAGGCGGTTGAGGCTTACGCGCAGCTCGGCAAGAAAGCTCGCCATGTCGCGCCAGGAAGGCGGAGCTTCGAGCTCGAGCGGCATCACGAGATGCGGGTAATCGCACAGCTGCGCGTAACGCTGATCCCCGAGCAGCCGCCAGGCGGTCGTCTGCAGGGCGATGAGGTACTGCTCATCGGGGTCATTGGCCAGCAGCCGCTCGCAGTGTCCGAGCGCGGCGCTTGCGTCTCCGATGCCGAGCAGTGCAGCCGCGAGCACGGTGCGTGCTGCGGCATTGGCGGGCACGAGCTTGAGCGCCCGCTCTGCGAGGACGAGCGCGCTGGCTGGATCGAATTCCAGCGCCGCGAGACTGGCCCGCAGCAGCAGGGCCGGCTGAGCCTGCGGGCGGGCGGCCCAGGGAGCGAGACATTCATAGGCCGCGCGGGGGTCGCCCGCGCCCTGAAGCAGGGCGGCCTTGGCCGCCCACAGAGCCTCGTCTCCCGGGAAGCTCTGAAGCGCCCGATCGAGCTCGGCCGTCGCCTGCGCTACCTCGCCGGTGCGCAGCCAGACGAGTTGGGCGAGGTTACTCTGCGCCTCGACCCGGCGCGGGTCGAGCCGCAGGCACTCACGCAGTGCCTCCTCGGCGGGCTCGCGGTCGCCTTGCGCGATGAGGCTGCGGGCGTAGGTGTCGTAGAGCGCCGCCGCGCGGTAGCCGCGCCTCAGCACAGAGCTTGCGACCCGCGCGGCCTCCTCGTGCTGGCCGGTCGCATTGAGCGCGAGCGCCAGCGCGTGAGTCGTGGCCGGGTTGCCGGGCGCGGCGGCCGCCACACGGCGGTAGACGGCGACCGCTTCCGGCGCCCGGCCGAGGGCCGCGAGGGAGGCAATGTGCTGCGCCGAGAGCTCGGCGTCGGCTTTCCCGGCGAGGCACAGAGGCGCGGCGGCCTCAAGCGCCGCGGCCGGACGGCCGGCCTCGTTGTAGTAGCGGGCGAGCAGCAGCGCCGCGCGGGGATACGCCGGGGAGGCGCCGGCGGCGCGCTTCAGCAGCGGCTCGGCTTCGGCTCCCCGGCCGCTGCCGAGCAGCAGCTCGCCGAGGCTCGCGAGAGTCGGTGCCCAGCTCGGATCGAGGGCGAGCGCGCGGCGCAGCAGCTCTTCCGCCGCCGCTGGATCGCCCAGCGCCTGGCGGGTGCCGGCGAGGAGCCGCAGCGCCTCGACGAACTCCGGACTTGCGGCAAGGATCGCTTCGAGCTCAGTGCCCGCGCCGCGAAAGTCTCCCGACTGCAGCAGGCCGTTGATGCGTCGCATGGCATCGGTGAGCTCCGGCGTCATCGGGGTCATGGAGCGATGCTACCGGAGCCACGGCCGATCGAGCGCGGAAAAAGAAAACCCCCTCGCGCGCACGCGGCGCGAGGGGGTAGTTGGCCGAAGTCAGAACTTGTACTTGGCGGTGATGTTGATCTCGCGACCCTCGATCGGCCGCGCCAGCAGCACGCCGCCCAGGCCGACAGCCGAGCCGAAGATGCGCGCGTTGCCCTCGGTCAGGCCGATCTGGTTGGTCAGGTTGGTTCCCTGCACGCGGAACTGCCAGTTGTTGCCCACGTCGAAGATCAGCCCGGCGCCCAGCATGTAGTAGGTGCCGAGAGGCTGCAGGCCCGCCAGGTCCTCGTAGCGCTGACCCACGTACTCGTAGGTCAGGAAGCCGGTGATGTCACCCCAGGACACCGGAGCTGCGTAGCTCGGGGTCAGGCGGAACTGATACTTCGGCTGACGCTGCAGCGGGGCGCCATTGATGGGGGCGCACTGGGCATTGCCGAGGATGTCCGTGTACGGGATGCAGCCCGTGTAGTCCGTGTAGTGACCGTCCATGTAGTCACCCACCAGCAGGATGTTGAGTCCCGTCAGCGGCGTCACGTTCACCTTGGCGTCGAAACCCTTCGTGTTGGCGCCGTAGATCAGCGTCTGGCCCGGAATGGGCACGCCGGTGCTGGTGGAGGGCGTGTACTGCAGACCGGTGAAGTCACGCTCGTAGATGCTCAGGTCCGCATACACGTACTGGTTCTGGAACTTGAAGCCGCCCTCGTAGTTGTTCACCGTCTCGAGCGGCGCGAAGTTGCCGTTGGCACCACGGATGTTGTTGTCGAAGTCGTCGTAGTGCACGCCGTCGTTGATGCGCACGTAGGCGCTCATGTTCGGGTTGAACGTATAGTTCGCGCCGAAGGTGTAGGTCGGCATCGTCTTGGTGTAGTGCTCCGTGTCGTTGGTGCCGTTGCAGAGCGGCACGGCGTTGTCGAACAGATCGGTCGCGGCTCCCATCTGCGTGTTCGTGCGGTTGCAGGTGCGCTGATGGACGTCGATGTTCTCGACCCGTACCCCGGCGTCGAGCAGCCAGCCGTTGATGCGCAGCGAATCCGACAGGTAGCCGGCGATGTTGGTGGCGTTGCCGTGCTGCAGGATGTTGTAGTTGCCGTTCATGTTCACGAAGCCCTGGGGACTGGTGAGGTTGTAGACCGTCCCGGTCCCGGGCTGCGTGTACTTGAGCTGGATCGCCGTGGCATTCGGCGTGTTGGTCATCAGCATCTGGTTACCGAGCGACCAGTTGTCGTTCATGCTGTAGCGGGCGAGATAGATGCCGCCGGTGAGGTTGTTGCCGGGGGCGAACACCTCGCGGGTGGCGCGGAACTCGTCGGTGAGGCTCGCCAGCGACTTCTGGATGTACCACCAGCCCTGCTGGATGACGCTCTGGCCGAGCGGTACCGCCGTGCCGTTGGTGGCATAGGTGGCGGCGACGGTGCCGAGCGGCAGTCCCTGACCGTTGCCGGCGCCGTTGCTGCCGCCGACGGTGGGAAGGCCCGCGGCATTGAGCGAGTAGTTGTTGGTATCGACGGCGGTGGCGCCGTTGCAATAGCCGGTCGGCGCCGCCAGCTGGCAGCCGTACAGGTAGTAGCTCAGGGGGCGCGGGTTCGGACCGGAGAACAGCGCATTCGTGTCCAGCCCGCCGCCATCGACCATGAAATTGTTGAGCAGATGCCATTCATTGATCTGCTGGTCCCAGTTGATGCCGAAGTACTCGAACTGGGTGCCGCGGCCATTGGCGAGGTTGGCGGTCTCGAAGCCGCCCTGCGGATTCGGCAACGACACGTTCTGGATGTCGAAGCTGCCGTAGGAAGACTTCAGCGGATCGAAGCCCGGATAGGCGGAGATGTTGCCATTGCCGCTTTCGATCACCGGGATTGGCACCATGAACTGGTTGTGGTCATCGAGTACGCGCGCCCAGAACATGAGCGAGCCGCCGTCGAGGTCGTGGCTCAGTGTGCCGCTCAGCTGGCCGCCCTGGTCGGCGGAGAACTGCGGCGGGCGTACGCCCTTCGAATCGCGATAGAAGCCGCCGACGCTGCCGTACCAGCCGTCGCTGATCTTGAAGCCGTAGTAGCCGTCGGTGCGCCACAAGCCCTCATCGCCCCACATCTCGGAGATCGATCCGCCGGGCGCATCACTACCGCGCCGCAGGATGAAGTTGGCGGTGGCGCCCATCTGCGCCGGACCGAACAGGGCACCCGGTCCGCCCTGGACGACCTCGACGCGCTCGATGGTGTCGTCGAGGCGCAGGAAGGAGCTCGAGTCCATGAAGGACAGTGACGGCATGCCATACATCGGCAGGCCCTGGATCATGTTGGTGAAGAACGGCGCGTCGCCGCCCGAGGGGAAGCCGGCGACCTCGATGTTGGCGCCGGTCTGGCCGCCGGAGGACTCCGGCCAGATACCGGGGGAGACCTTGAGCAGGTCGGCCGTGCTCTTGGGGTTCTGCTGCTTGATGGCCTCGGCGTCCACCGAGACGATGTTGTAGCTCGCCTCGAGCTTCTTCACCCCGATCGCGGTAGCCGTCACCACGACTTCCTGCAGCGACTCGCTGCCGGTCGCCGTCGGGGCCGCCGCCGGGGCCTGATCGGCCGCGTAGGCGATTCCCGAGGCTGAGCTGTAGAGAATTCCCGCAACCGCCGCAGCGACGCTGGTGGCGCCGAAGCGTGGTCCTGGCCGCGCGATGATGGGTGAAATGGGTGCTCTTTCAGCCGACTGGGCGCTCCGACGGAGTGCCTTGTTGCTCTTACCTCGCATGGGTGGTCCCCTCCCAATGGTTGAAGCAGGCGTTCTTAAGCTGAAGCAGGCGTTTCAGGAATGAAGCAGGCGTGGAAAGCTGATCCGTCCTCCCTCGTTGGTCGTTATTAGTCTGCGGGGTGCCCGCGTCATCGATCCGACATATCGGCTGACGCGTTCACGCCACGGATTCGACACCCTGGCCGGACTGTAATGCGAACGATTAGCAATGACAAGAGCTTGTCGCGAATCTACAACGATTAGCCGACGCGACAGGGGCCCTGAATGTCAGCGGTTCGAGGCGTCGTCGCGCGGGCAGCTTGCCGGCGGCTAGGGCTTCACCGGGTCGACGTGCACCGGGCGGGCCGCCACGGGACGCGCCCCGAGCCGCTCGAAGAACACCAGCTCGGAGGAGAGCGGCATGTCCAGGCTGACCTCGACACCCTGTCGCATCAGCTCGCGACCGCGCCGCTCAACTCGCGAGACCGGTCCGCGATCCTGGAAGCTGAGGGCGTAGCGACCCTGGGCATCGAGTCCGGCGAGACGAAATCGGTGCGCGGGCTCATCGGGCGCCGAGCCGCGGAAGGCATAGAGCACGCCGCGCCGAAGCGCGGGTGAATAGTATTCAAGGCCATCCCAGTGCAGCCCGTCGGGGCGCTCCGACACGTGATAGAGATCGGCGGCGCGGATCAGGGGGCGGAGCGCGGCCGCGTAGAGCGCGAACTGCGTGCGTGCCTCGCGGCGCTGCTCCTCGGTCCAGCGGCGGGAGTCGAGCATCAGCGAGAACCAGCCGAGCATGCCGCTGCGAAGCAGATAGCGGAAGTTCGCCAGATGCGGAGTCGGCCAGTCGGCGACGTAGCTCTCGAGCATTGCCGGTGGCAGAACGTGGCTCGTATCGAAGAAGGCTCGCCGGTTGGCGAGCGGGTCGTAGCTGTCGGTCACGGAGAAGTAGTCGCCGTGAGCCGCGCTGCCAAAGTCCACCATCCGCCCGCCGTCGTTGCATAACTCCAACAAGAGCGCAGGATGACGCGCGCGCAATTGCTCGTAGATTCGGTAGTACGCCCGCGTTGCGTAATCGCTGACGTCGGTTGAGTTCGATCCCTCGACCCACAGGTAGCCGGAGTCGTTCCCCACACGCAGCGTTCCGGGTTCCGGGAACGCCGCCGGATGATCGGAGCGGGTGCTGCCCTGGGCGACGAGATAGCCATCGTGCTCGAGCATGTCGAGGTGATACTCATCCACGATCCGCTCGAGCTCGCCCTCGGACCAGGCAGCGGCCGCCGGCACGCCCAGATCGATGGTGATGCCCTTGTACGGCTCGCTCGGCCTCCAGGCGGCGGGCGGATCGGCGATGAGCCAGTCGCGCATCGCGGGGTCGTAGATGCTGAGCGCCGCCGGCTCGCGCGAGCTGCCGGCCTGACCCCAGCTGACCCACAGACCGAACCTGATGCCGCGGGCATGGGCAAAGTCGGCGAGACTTGCGAGCCCCGCGGGAAACCTGGCAGGGTCCGCGCGCCAGTCGCCGACGCCGCGAAACCAACCCGCATCGAGATGAAACATGTCGAGTCCGAGCGCTGCCGCATCCTCGATCATGCGGTGCGCGAGGCTCTCGTCCACCGCCATGCCGCTGCCCCAGCTGTTACTCACCATCAGCGGGTAGGACGGATCGTCGATCGTCCGCGGGTTCTGGAGCACCGCGCGTACCCAGCGACGCAGGAGGTTGCCAGCTGCATCCGGCCCGCCCCTGAAGGCGCCGGCGAAGATCGTCGGCGTGGTGAAGCTCGCTCCCGGGAGGAGACGCGTGCGGTAGGGGCCGGGGAGGGGATTCAATCCCGCTTCGCCGCGCAGAGAGGTTCCGCGGCGCGCGAGCGTGATATGCGTACGACCGCTGAACTCGATGCCGAGGTACCAGCCGCGCCGCGCACCGCCTGGCTCCTCCACCAGTACCCAGGGGATCATCTCGCGGGGCTCACCGGCCACGGGCCGCGCATACGTGCTCGAGGTGCCCTGCCAGCTATCGCCGTCGCGCATCTCATCGAGATGCGTGCCCGCCGCGGACGGCACGTCGGCGCCTTTCTCGACCCAGACGCGCTCCAGCCTTGCGCCCCGGTCGATCCGCCAGTCGAAGCGCCAGCTCGGCAGCAGCGGCAGCCACAGAGTCTGGTCACCGAGGTTGCGGATCTCGACGTCGTGCTCGATTGGACCGAAGGCGGCGCGCACCCGCCAGCGCCACACGAGCTCGAGGCGCGGAGAATCGCTCCGGTAGGTGAGCTCGACACGGTCCCTGGAGACCTGGAGGGCGGCGCGATCCAAGCGCCATGCGAGCGGCTGCGACGTGCCGCGCAGCTCGACGTGATCCGGCAAGGCTTCCTCGACCTGGCTGCGCCATGGCGGTTCGCCGCGGAAGCCGAGGAGGACGAGCTGCGGCGCACGATCGGAGGTGCGAACGGTCAGATGGGTATCCGCCGTGGCGAGCTCGGTTGTGGCGAGGCCGGTCGCGGCGGCCGCACGCTCCGATGCATCGGCGGCGAAGGCGATGTGCGCGGCGCCGATGTAAGCAATTGCGAGAAGTCCCAGCGTCAGCGCGCGGGGCGTCTCCTGCGGTTGCACCGGCTTGCCGAGTTGAGATATCAAGGAGTCATCACTGCAAGTGCGGCGGCGGAGGTGGACATGCAATTCACTCATGCTGGCGAAGGGTGGATCCTGAGGCAAGCTGCAGCGGCGCTGGCAGCGGTCGGTGTGCTGAGTAGTGCACCGCTGGCGTCGGCAACCGATGGGCAAGCGGCGGTCTGGACGCCGAAGGAGCTGACGTTCGTCTACCAGGGGCACATGACGAACTACTCATGTGATGCGCTGCAGGCCAAGATGAGACAGATCCTGCTCCAGCTCGGAGCGCGGGCGGACCTCGAGGTCTGGCCCTATGGCTGCACCCAGACCATGGCCCCTGACCCGTTCGCCGGCGTGCGCGTCAAGATGAACGTCCTGCAGCCGGCGGCCGCAGACATCAGCGCACCCGTCGCGGCGCATTGGAAAGAGGTCGACCTGGTGGCGAATCGCCGGGATCCGCAGGAGGCCGAGTTTGAGTGCGAGCTCTTCGAGCAGATCGGCCGCAAGGTATTGCCGCTCTTTGCGACGCGCAACCTGCAGCAGGTCAGCACCTGCCAGTATCGCGCCATGATCCCCGGCAGCACGCAGCTCAAGGTCGAGGTGCTGGTCCCCGAGCCGGCCGCGGCCGCGAGCACCGGACATTAGTCGCGCGCCCTTGCGCGCATCAGGCGTGCTCAGCTGCTCCGGGGTGCGCGTCGCCGTGCACGGCGTGCTGGGCGGCGCGCTGCTGCTGCTGCTCGGCGGTGCGCGTGAGCCGGCCGTCGCCGCGGTCCGCGCCGACAACGCGCGCTTCGAGTTCCTGACGGCCTCGCTGGTACGGATGGAGTACTCGCCCACGGCGACGTTCGCCGCGGCGCCGAGCGCGGTGGTGCTGAAGCGCGACTGGCCGCCGGTGGCGGTCACCTCGCACGAGGAGAATGGCTGGCTCGTCGCCACGAGCAGCGCCGTGACCGTGCGCTACCGCCTGAGGTCCGGTCCCTTCACGCGCGCGAACCTCGAGGTCAGCTGGAAGGACGCCAGCGGTCAGGTGCACCAGTGGCACCCGGGGGATGTCGACTCCGGCAATCTGGGCGGGCTGACGTACTCGCTCGACAATGTCGCCGCCCGGAACCTGCCGCGGGACGGCCTGGATCTCGCGAGCCCGGTCGACGACTCGATCCCGGGGATCGATCTGGTGCTGCCCGAGGCGCAGCCGGGGCTCCTCAGCCGCAGCGGCTATGCCTTCATCGATGACAGCGCGACGCCGCTCCTGAACGCAGAGCGATCCTGGATCGAACCGCGCACGGGCGCGAGGGGCCAGGACTGGTACCTGTTCGTATACGAGCGCGACTACCGCCGGGTGCTCCGGGAGTACGCGCAGCTCTGCGGTCCCATCCCGATGATTCCGCGCTCGGTGCTCGGTGCGATGGTCACGGATCTCAACTTCGAGTATTTCCCGGGGAGCGGGGAGTCGCAGCGGCCCGACTTTCGCCGCTACGACCAGCAGCACCTCATGGGCGAGCTTGCGCGGCTGCGCGACAACCACATCCCGCTCGATACTCTGGTGCTGGACTTCGCCTGGCACAACTACGGCTGGGATGGCGGCTATGACTGGAGCCCGCTCATCCCGCAGCCGCTCGAGCTCGCGCACTGGCTCCACGAGCGGGGCATCAAGCTGAGCCTCAACGATCACCCGGGCTACATCCACACCAACGAGAGCATCCTGTCCTTCAGTGACAGTCACGCGAGCGAAGTGCTTGCCGCGCTTGGCCGGGCGGCGCCCGCGACCCCGACGTTCGACCGGGACATCACCCGGGGCTGGACATTCGCCACTGACGGCCAACACTGGCAGCCGATTCGCGTCGGCCTTCCCTGGGAAGAGCAGGGCTTCGGTGCCTACCGTGGCGTCGGCTGGTACCGGACTTCGGTCGAGCTGCCGGCCAAGCTCCCGGACGCGCTCTATCTCATCGTCGGCGAGGTGCGCAAGACTTATCGGCTGTTCGTCAACGGCCGTGAGGCCGGCGTCAGCCCGATCCATTGGCCGCAGCGCGTCACCTACGCCGACATCACTCGCTACGTGACGGCGGGCGCTCGCAACGAGATCGTGCTGCGGGTCGAGCCCGACCTCGAGAGCGAGCCCGGCGAGCGCGCCGATGGCATCGTCCTGGGACCCGTGGCCATCCGCGACGTGCCGCCGCCTGCGCGCATTTATTTCGACCTGTCGGATCGCAGACAAGCGGAGCTCTTCATGCGCGCGCTGCACGGCCCGCTGATGAGCCAGGGGGTGGACTTCTGGTGGGTCGACGGCGGCAGCGGCTCGGTGGACATGCCGGGACTCAACCAGCAGCTCTGGACCAACAAGGTCTTCTACGACTATTCCGAGCAGCAGACAGGTAAGCGCGCATTCATTCTCGGGCGCTACGGCGACTGGGGCAGCGAGCGTTATCCCGGCTTCTTCACCGGCGATACCTATTCAGAATGGCCGGTGCTCGCCTACGAGGTGGCGTTCTCGGCACGCGGCGGCAACGTGCTCGTTCCCTACATCAGCCACGACATCGGCGGCTTTCACGGCGGCCGCATCGACTTCGACCTGTATGCGCGCTGGATCGAGTTCGGTGCCTTCAGCGGCATCCTGCGCATGCACAGCGCCCACGAGAATCCGCGCGATGGGAACACGCGCATGCCCTGGGTCTATGGCAGCCGGGGCATCGAGCTGATGCGGAAGTACTTCACCTTGCGCACCCAGCTGATTCCTTACATCTACAGCTACGCGTGGGTGGCGCACCGCGAGTCGCTGCCGATCCTGCGGCCGCTGTACCTCGAGTACCCCGGGCTGGATGAGGCCTACCGGCATCCGCACGAGTATTTCTTCGGCGACTCGCTGCTCGTGGCACCGGTGCTCAAGGCGAGCGGCGAGCAGACGGTCTGGCTGCCCCCGGGAGACTGGCTCGGGTTCTCCGGCGGAAAGCCGTATCAGGGCGGGCGCACGGTCAGCGAGCGCTATGCGGTGGACGAGACTCCGGTGTTCGTGCGCGCCGGGACCGTCATCCCCGAGCAGGCCCCGAGCGAGTACTCGGACGCGAAGCCGCTCGACCCGTTGATACTGCATGTCTATGGATCGGGTAGCGCTCGCTTCGAGCTCTATGAGGATGACGGGACGTCTCTCGGCTACGACGAACCGGGACGGCACGCCGAGACTACGATCACCCACAGCGTAGGCGGCAACGGAGCGCACCACCTGGTGATCGAGCCGCCGCTGGGGAGCTTTGCGGGGCAGTTGTCCGCGCGCTCCTACGAGCTGCGCGTGCACGGTGCCGCGCGGCCGTCGAGCATCACCGTGAATGGGCGTGACGCCGGGCGCTGGCACTGGGATCCACGGCAGTCAAGCGCCTCGATCCTGCTCCCCGCTCAGTCGCTCCGTGAGCGCGTCGACATCGAGTGGCGCTGAGGGCGGCTCACGCCGCCAGCGTCACGAAGGTGGTGTACGGCTCCTCGTCGATGTCGACATAGGGAAGGAAAGAGAGCGGCGCCGATCCGAGGGTCGTCTCCCAGCGCCGTGCAGCGACCTGCCGCGCCGCCAGAAGCTCGGCGCGTCTCGGCCGTGGTCGCTCGGCGCCCGTGGCGATCGGGAACAGCACCAGCGGCCCGCAGAGCAGCGCCACCGTGTCGGTGTGACGACGATCGCTGGCCTCGAGGCGCAGCGGCCGGGGAAGCTCGAGGTCGACGCGGTCGCCGTCGCGCCACTCGCGCTCCACGGCGGCGAAGGTGCCGGGATCGGCGGCGCCCGGCCAGGTCTTGCCGTTCACGCCGATGCGCGCGCCATCCGCCCAGGCCGGGATGCGCAGGTAGAGAGTCAAGGCGGCGGGCTGCGAGGCGGCGAGCCGCATCGAGACGACATCGGCGAAGGGGTAGTCGCCGCTCTGCGTGAGCGAGAGGCGCGCCTCTCCGAGCACCCAGCGCACGCTCGAGGGCACGTACAGATTGACGTAGAGGCCGCTCGGGTCGCGGAAATAGCTGTTGATGCCGTAATCCACCGCGACCTGCGGCAGCGTGCCGGAGCAGCACGGGAAGCGGTGGCTCGAGTAGACCTTGCGGCCGGCAAAGTTGTAGTCCGCGTAGTAGAAAGCGCGTCCGTCCGGGCGCAGGGGGCGCGCGCCGAGCACGGTGTTGTACATGACGCGCTCCATGCTGTCGCCGTAGCGCGCCTCGTGCGTCACGCGCAGCAGGTAGCGTGTCAGCTTGAAGTGCGCGTAGGCGCCGCACGGGGTCTCGAAGCTGTTGTGGGTGGACTCGAGGCTCGCATACAGCTCCGCGCCGTCCGCGGCCATGAGCTTCTCATCAGGCCCCCAGCCGCCGGTCGGAAAGCTCTGCGCGGTCAGCATGTCGAAGGCGTTCTGCGCGGCGCGCAGATGCTGCTCGCTCCCGAGCGCGAGATAGGCCTGCATCGCCGAGCAGAGCGAGTTCACGTAGCTGTAGGCATGCTTGCCGGCGAGGACGTTCTCGCCCCGCGAGAGCGGATCGAACCATGTTGCATCGTCGAGGAAGCGAACGGCGAGGTCGCGGTAGCGGCGCCCCGCACCGCGCCGGTACGCGAGCAGGAGGTTCTCCGGGCTCGTATACGACTCGTCCCAGCGATAAGACTGGTCTTTGCCGGGGCGCCACGGGACTTCGCGATCGATCGCTGCGGGCGGCAGGTGCGGCAGCGCCGCGCGCGTGGTGCGCTCGAGGATCCGCAGGGCATCGCGGTCGCCGGCGAGCTGGTAGGAGTCGATAAGTCCGAGCAGCAGCTTGTCGTAGCAATAAGCCGGAAAGCGATTCTTCTCGTAAAAGCCCTCGCCGATCGTGGCCGCGTACAACCGGTTGAGGCGCAGCACCTTGTCGCGCGTGGCCGCGGAGCCGGTGAGCGCGTGGTAGCGGGCCAGGGCGGAGACCCACTGCCCGAAGGTGGCCCCGGGAGCAAAGCCCGCATCATCGCGGTGCCAGTCGTAATCCGGATCGTAGTTGTACCAGCCGCCGAGATCCGCGCCCGGTGCGCGCTGTCCGGCCATCTGGCGGAATGGCTTGAGGAGGCTGTCCTCGCTGAGGCTCATCAGCACCTCATGGGTATTCGCGAGCTGTGCCTGGTGCGGGGTGCTCTCGACAGAGACATCGCCGTAGGCAACTTCCGCGAGCGGGCGCCCCGTCGAGCCGCGTGCGGCGCGTGCGCAGGGCGCGGCGCAGCCTGCAGTGATCGCACCGGCGCTGAGCCGCGCGAACTCGCGGCGCGAGAGTGTCCTGAGGCCCATGCGTACGTAGTATATTGCCGCGCTCCGGAGATGCGGCACGCGAGGGTGACGGCCGGTGAATACGATGGCGGTGCGCCACGCGGCTTCAGCGACTGCGATTGCCGCGGGGTTCCTCGGGCCGGCGAGCGGCGCCACACCGCCGGAGTCCATCGCGCCGCCGCGCGCCGCGCGGCTCGCCTTTGAGGTCGACGACGCCCTCAACATCAACAGCTTCCTGCGCGAGGGGCAGGTCGCGGGCCATCTGTTGCTGCGCTCGGGAACCGAGCCGCGGATTCTGATCGCCTTTCCGGCCGGCAACAGCGGTGCGGGCCTCTGGTTCGAGAGAGGACCGGGCGAGGCACGCTGGAAGCTCAACGGCGAGCCGCGGCCCGTTCGCGTGACCGACGCCCGCGGACGCATGTTGTTCGGCATCGTGACCGACGCCACCATCACAGCTCCCGAGCTCAGGCCGCGGCAGGCGGTGCTCTCCAGCATCCGCGTGCTGCGCGACTACCAGTCGACGCAGGCGGTGCCGCCGGAGATCCGCGTAGCTTCGACAGTGGAGGGGCAGCAGCTCTCCTGGGCGAGGGACCGCCTCGACGGCGCTGCAGGCTATCGGCTCACGCTCGAGGTCACGCACGGCAAGCTCGGGGAAGGGCGGATCACCGCCGCTCCCGACGGCACGATCGGCCTGCGCATCACCGGCCTCACGGGCGAGACGCCGCTCACTCCGCTCTCGGGTGCGGAGCTCCTCGACGACTCGGCGGGGCCCGATCTCGCGGCGCGCAATACGCTGACCTATCTGGCGTATCGGGAGAAGCTGCTGGCGGGCTCCTGGCGCTTCGATACCTACTTCGGGCGCGACACGCTCATGTCGGTGCGGCTGCTGATGCCTGCGCTCAGTCCCACTGCGGTCGAGGACGCGCTCGGCTCCGTGCTGGCACGCTTGTCGCCGCAGGGGGAGGTCGCGCACGAGGAGGACATAGGCGAGCAGGCGGTGCTCGATCACATGCGAGCCGACGGCGCGCGTTCGGCGGCGCCGGTGTTCGACTACAAGATGATCGATGGCGACTACCTGCTCGCTCCGGTAGCGAGCGCCTGGCTGCTCGACGATACGCGCGGCCGCGCGCGCGCCGCGGCCTTTCTGGCCGCCGCGGGCAGTGGGGCGAGCAAGGGACGCGTGACGCACGGCGCAGCGCTGGTGCACAACCTGAGACTCGTGCTGGCGAGCGCTGCGGCGTTTGCGCAGGATCCCTCCAGAGCTAAGCTGGTGGCGCTCAAGCGCGGGTACTCGGTAGGCGAATGGCGCGACAGCGAGCACGGCCTCGGCGGCGGGCGCTACCCGTACGACGTCAACGCGGTACTGGTTCCGGCCGCGCTCGCCGCGGCGGCGCAGCTCGATGAGAGCGGTCTGCTGGCGCCGTACCTGAAGAGGCGCGATCGTGAGCTGTTTGCGCGCGCGGCGCAGCTCGCGAGAGTCTGGCGCACGCGCGCGCCAGCGCTCTTCGACGTCAGCATTCCCAACCAGACCGCGGTTGCCGCCGTGTTCTCCTATGCCACCGCGGAGAAGATCGCGGCGCTGCCGGCCATCGCCGCGCTCGGACCCGATGAGCTGCGTTACCACGCGATCGCGCTGGATGATGCCGGGACTCCGGTCCCGGTGCTGCATTCGGACGAGGGCTTCGCGCTGCTGTTCGCCGATCTCGATGCCGAAAATGTCGACCGCGCCGTGACCACTCTCATGCGCCCGTTTCCGGCAGGCCTGATGACCGAGGTGGGGCTCGTGGTCGCCAATCCCGCCTTCTGCGCGGGCGCGCTGCAGGCGCAACTGAACCGCAACGCCTACCACGGGACCGTGGTCTGGTCATGGCAGCAGGCGCTGTTCGCCGCCGGCCTCGCGCGTCAGCTCGAGCGCGGGGACCTCCCCGCGACGGTCCGTACTCACCTGCGGGAGGCGCAGAAGACCCTCTGGGCGGCGATCAATGCGACGCGCTCGATCAGCAACTCGGAGCTCTGGTCGTGGTCCTTCAGTGAGCGCCATTATCACGTGGCGCCGTTCGGCAGCGCGGCGGCGGATGCGGATGAGGCCAACGCCGCGCAGCTCTGGAGCACGGTGTATCTGGCTGTTCGACCGCCGCCCGCAACGGCGCAGACCCCATGAGCCCCGGCAGCCGCGCCCCCCTGTGTGCACTGTGGCTTCTGGTCGCGGGAAACTCGCACGCCGCTAGCGACGCGAGTTTCCTGCTGCACGCGGGTCTCGCTGATCTGCCGAGCTACTTCCCGGGCTATCTCGGCAACGGTTACGTGGCGACGCTCACCGCGCCGCGCGGCACCGAGGCGACCCCGACGTACCTGGCGGCATTCATGGACTACACGCCAGGGGACATGTCGCGACCGGCGCAGGTACCTGCCTGGACCGAGGTCGACTTCAGCTCGAGCGCCCCCGGCGTGGGTTCCGCGTGGCTCAACCGCGCGCGGCTCGACGAGCGGCATTTCTCCGGCTACCGCCAGACGCTCGACCTGCAGGAAGCCACGCTTACCACGCATTACCGTTACCTTGACGGTGGGCGCTCGAGCGAGGTCGAGGTCACGACACTCGTGAGCGGGGCTGCGCCGCACCTCGCGGCGACGCGCTTCACCGTCACCCCGGACTACGACGGCGTCGTGCACCTGTCCTTTGCACTGCTCCTCTGGGCCAACCATGCACCCCGATTTCCGCTCGGCGAGATGAGCGGGCCCGAGATGGAGGAGGCGGTTGCCGCGAATGGTCTCACGCTCGAGCCGCGCCCGCCGGCGACGCCCGACCGCGAGGCGGTCTGGTATCCGGGCTACACCGAAGTGCGCTCGAGCGACGGCGACGCAGCTTCGCTGTCGATGTGGCTCGACGGCCGGGCGGTGCAGGGCCTGACGATGGCCATGGCGGCGACGGTGGGACTGCCCGCGGGGACCGCGGCGGAGAGCGTCACTCTGCGCCGCGACCGCTATCGCCTGGCGCTCGACGTCGCCATTCGGGTCGAGCACGGCCGCACCTATGCCTTCACCAAGTACGTGGCGCTGTCGCGCGATGGCTGGGGAGGCGATGCCGCCGCGGACCTGGCGCTCGCGCGCGAGGCACGCAGCCGTGGGTTCGACACGCTGCTCGCGGAGCATCGCGCGGCGTGGGCGGCGCTCTGGCAGTCGGACATCGAGGTCGAGGGTGATGCCGGCGCGCAGCGGGTGGCGCACTCGGAGCTCTACTACCTGCTCGCCTGCTCGACCGCCGGAACGGCGCTCTCCCCGGGGCCCGATGCGCTCACGCCGGCTTACGCGGCGCACGTATTCTGGGACAGCGACACCTGGATCTTCCCCGTGCTGCTGCTGCTGCATCCCGAGCGCGCCCGACCCATCGTCGATTTCCGTCATCGCACGCTGGAGGCGGCGCGGCAGCGGGCGCAGGCGCACGGCTACCAGGGGGCCATGTACCCCTGGGAGTCGGATCCGGAGAACGGCACCGATCAGACGCCGCACTCGGCGGTGCTGCTGGCGGACACCGAGATCCACGTCACCGCTGACGTCGCGATCGCGCAGTGGCAGTACTACCTCGCCACCCACGATCACGACTGGCTGCGCACCCGCGGCTGGCCGGTGATCCGCGAAGTCGCGCGCTTCTGGGCGAGCCGCGCCGCCTACAACGCGCGCGAGCGCCGCTACGAGATCGCGCACGTCAACTCCGTGGCGGAGTCGCACAACGACATCCCGAACGACACCTTCACCAATGTATCCGCAGCCCGCGCGCTCGCCATCGCGGCTGCGGCGGCGGAGGAGCTCGGCGAGCGGTCCGACCCGCTGTGGGAAAGGATGGCGCAGAAGATGTACGTCCCGCTCGCACCGGGCGGGACCCATCACCTGCCTTTCGACCCGTCGGTCGGCAGTGGCAGCCAGGACTTCGGCGGCGGTCCGGTGCCGCTGCTTTTCCTTCCGTCGCTCGATCTCGCCATGAGCGCCGGATTGCGGCGCGGCGACTACGACTACGCCGTGCGCCCGACGCCGCTCGCGCGGGCCGGCTCGACGAGCATGGGCATTGCACCCTCAATCGTGGCCGCGGCCACGGTCGGTGGGAGCGGGGAGGTCGCGGCGCTGCTCGATGCGAATCTCAACGGCGGCACACTCAAGCCCCCGTTCAATGTGCGCACCGAGACCGCGCGCAACAATACCGGCTATTTCCTCACCGGATCGGCAGGCTATCTGCAGGCACTGATCTATGGCTGCAGTGGCCTGCGCATCCGCGCGCAGGGGCTGGTGGAGGCCTACCCGCCGGTGCTGCCGGAGAGCTGGCGCTCTCTGACACTGCGCGACGTCAGCTTCCGTGGCCAGCGTTTCGACATCCGCCTGGCGCGCGACAGCTCAGGCGCCGTGCGGCTGACGCGCCAGGTTCATAAGTGACCGTGGTACGCGCGACGCAATGCCTCGCGCTCGTCGATGCTCAACGCGCGGCTGAAATGCAGGAGCCGGTGGAGGACGTCGTCAGTCCCAAAGTAGGGCAGGCGACACGCGAGATGTAGGTAACCGCCGGGCGAGAAGCGGCCCTCCTCGAAGAACACCAGGCGGATGCGCCAGCTGCCCCGGACGATTGGCTCATGACAGCTGCGGCAGCTGGCTCGCCCGCTCGGCGCGTGCTCGGCCCCGTCGATACGCGACAGCCTGCGGTGTGCGACACCCTGATTCGCGGCGCGCTCCAGCGCTGATCGCTCCGGTACGGCGGACTCCGGACCGAGCGCTTCGAGAAACGGCTGCGGCCGTTTATAGGCCGCGCAGGCCAGGTGAAACCACAGCGTGCTCTCGCCCTCGCCATAAAGGTTGGGCAGACGCTCTCCGAAGCGTAACTCCCCGCGCGCGATAAGACCGGCGCAGCCACGGCAGCGAGAGCGTCCGCTGGTGGCGGGCAGGAGCACGTGTACCATCCCCTGAGCATAGCGGCTTCGAGGGATCGGGTACTCGCCCCGTCCGGGCCACTCAGACGAGAGTTACTGAGCGCGCTTGCACACGAGCGGAGTCCCTACCGCGCGGGCCCGGACAGAGGCAAGCCAGCAGGCCGAGCCTGCGTCTCCACTCGGACTCCACCCGCGCTCGTTCTACGTACCGCGCCAGGCCCATCTCGTGAGTCAGAACCATGAGTGACCCCGGACCGACCGAGGCGAACTCGACGATCACCCGATCATCCGCCGGCTTACGGGCATCGTCGCTGAGGCTGAACGCGAGCAGCTGAGGACGATCGATCGAGACATACTCCCCGACCCTCTGGACCTCGGTACCGTTCTCGCGGCGCAGAAATCTGAAGCGTCCCCCGACGCGGGCATCGATCTCGGCACGCACCACCTCCCCGGCGTCACTGGCGAAGAGGCACGAGCCCGCCGTCAGCGGATCGAGCCAGGCGTCGAAAACGCACTCGACCGTCGCGCTGAGCTGACGACTCACTCTGACCGTAACGGCCCGGGTCGCTGCGCCTGGCATCAGTTCGAGATAGCCGTGCAAGCCCATGAGGCACTCTCCTCAACCGATCAATCGCCGTTGATGTTAAAGGCCATTGAGGACAGGATTTGTCCGCAACCGGCTTATACTTGGCGCCATGCTGAAGACCTCGGCGCGCCTCCTGCGCTTGCTGTCGGTGCTGCAGTCGCGTCAGCACTGGTCGGGCGGTGAGTTGAGCGAGCGCGTGGGGGTCGACGCGCGCACGATTCGGCGCGATATCGATCGATTGCGCGAGCTGGGCTATGCGGTCGCGGCGTCACCGGGCCTGGGGGGCGGCTACCAGCTGAAGCCCGGCTCCCTGCTGCCGCCGGTGCTGCTCGATGACGATGAGGCGGTGGCGGTCGCAGTCGCAGTGCGCGCCGCCGCCGGCAGTGTCGGGAAGATGGACGAGACCGCCGCCGGGCTGCTGGCGAAGCTCGATCAGCTGCTTCCCGCCCGCCTGCGCAGGCGGGCCAGCGCCTTGCACTCGGTTACGGTCTCCCTGGCCAACTCGCACGCGCTGCCGCCCATCGAAGTGCTCACGCGGATCGCGATGGCCTGCCGCGATCGCCTCAAGTTGAGGCTCAACTACCGGGACCGTGCGGGTAACGCCACAGTGCGCACCGTCGAACCACTGCGCCTGGCTCATACGGGGCATCTCTGGTACCTGGTCGCGTGGGACGCACAGCGCGCGGACTGGCGGACCTTCCGCATGGATCGCATCCAGCGTCTGGTGTCCACCGGTCCGCACTTCGCGCCACGGCAGTTTCCGGGGGATGTCGCCCAGTTCGTGGCGCGCTCGATGAGACAGGTGCCCTACCGCTATCGCATGCGGCTCAGACTCGAGGGATCCGCGGCAGAGCTCGTCAAACGGATTCCGAGCTGGTGCGGAGTGCTGGAAGCGCGGGACGATACGAGTTGCACTCTGAGCACCGGCGCAGACTCCATTGAGGCACTTGTGGCACAGATCGTGATGATCGGCACGGACTTCGAGATCCTCGACTCGCGCGAGCTGCGCCCAGAGCTGCGAAAAATCACCGACCGCCTGTATCGGGCGACGCGCTGAGGACCAATGCCCGCGCCTGACCGCTGTCACTTTTCTCTGTCGTAGACTTTCCGTCCCGCGAGCCAGGTCTGCTCGACCTGGATCTTCCAAATCTCTCTTGGCGCGATCTTGAACAGGTCGCGGTCGATCAGGATGAAGTCTGCGCTCTTCCCCGGCTCGAGCGAGCCGATCGACCGTTCCCAATGCTCGGCGTAGGCCGCATCGACCGTGAAGGCGCGGAAGGCCTCGAGCAGGGTCATCGCCTGCTCCGGATGCCAGCCGCCGGGCGGCTGGTCGTCATGGTCCTGCCGCGTCACCGCGGCGTGCAGCCCGAAGAAGGGGTTATCGGACTCGACCGGAAAGTCCGACCCCCCGGCGATGCGTGTCCCCTGATCGAGGAAGGCACGCCAGGCGTATGCGCCCTTGAGGCGCTCCGGCCCGATGCGATCTTCGGCCATGTTCTTATCGCTCGTGGCGTGCGTCGGCTGCATCGAAGCGATCAGGTCGAGCGCTTTGAATCGTGGAATGTCGCTGACGGCCACGACCTGCGCATGCTCGATGCGGTTACGCAGCCGCCGGCCGTCAACGGCCAGGTAGGCGCGCTCGAAGGCTTCGAGCACCTGATGATTGGCGGCATCGCCGATGGCGTGGACATTGACCTGATAACCGGCCCGCAGCGCCTTCTCGACGTTGCGCTCCATCTCGTCATCGGTCATGAACAGCAGGCCACGCTCAGACGGCATGTCCGAATACGGCGCGAGCATGGCCGCTCCGCGGCTGCCGAGGGCGCCGTCGGCAAACAGCTTGACGGCGCGCACCGTGAGCCGATCGTTGCCGTAGCCGATCAGCGGGCCGCTCCTTGAAAGGGCGTCGAAGTCGGCACCGGTCCCCCGGATCATCGCGTACACGCGCACGGTGAGCTCGCCGTGATTGGCCAGCTCGCGGTAGAGCGCGATCTCCCAGGCGGGGCATCCGGCATCGCCGACTGCGGTCAGACCCACCGAGTTCATCTGCGCAAAGGCGGCCCGCAGCGCGACCCGGCGCTCGGCATCGCTCGGCGGCGGCACGATGCGCTCCACCAGAGCCATGGCCTTGTCGACCAGCACGCCGGTCGGATTACCCTCAGAGTCGCGCTCGATGCGTCCGCCGACCGGGTCGCGTGTCGTGCGCGTGATCCCGGCGAGGCGCAGCGCCTGGGTGTCGAGCCACACGGCGTGACCGTCGATGCGCCCGAGCACGGCCGGTCGATCGCCGGCGGCCTGATCGAGCTCACTGGCGCGCGGAAAGCGCCCGAGCTTCCACACGACCTGGTTCCAGCCACCGCCGAGTAACCAGGAGCTTGCGGGATGCGCGCTCGCGTAGGCGCGAATGCGCTGCTGCGCTACGGCGAGGCTGGTCGTTCCCACGAGCTGGACCCGTGTGCTCTGCAGGCCGAGATCCATCACGTGTCCATGCGCATCGATGAGCCCGGGCAGCATCGTGCTGCCGTGACCGTCGATCCGCTTCGCATCCGGGTACTTGCGCGCAAGCGCCGCCTCGTCCCCGACCTCGAGAACCCGGCCTTGATCGAAGGCCAGCGTCTCGAACTGCATCAGCTGCCCCCCGCTCAGCGTGTAGCCGTTGACATGCTGCAGCAGGGTCGGAGTGCTCTGTGCGGTCATCGACGCTGTCAGCGTCAGGATCGCCGTGAGGGCCATCGGCCCGAAGCTGCTGTGCATTGGGTGGCCCTTGAGTCTTTGCGGCTCTGCGGCGGGCTCAGGCTCCGGCGCGGCGCCGCCCACGCGTGCTGGCGCGCGGAGCGGGGGACTTCGCCTCGGGGAGGTGCACCGCCCTGCGCAGGTGCGGATAGGGCGCGGTCGAGTGCGGAATCCCCATCGCATCCACGAAGTGAGCCTGGAACTTCGGCTCGATCGCGGTCTCGATCTTCTCGACCCGGTGCACGAGATCCTCGATCGTCTTGCGCGAGGTCTTGTCGAGGAGTGCGATACGCGCGCCGGTGCCTGCGGCGTTGCCGGCGGAGGACACCTGGGAGAGCTCGCAGTCGGGGATCATGCCGAGGACCATTGCGTACTTGACGTCGATGTGACTGCCGAACGCGCCCGCAAGCCGGATACGGTCGACCTGGGTGCAGCCTAAGCGATCCATGAGCAGCTGCACGCCGGCGCGCAGCGCCGCCTTCGCGAGCTGGATCGCGCGCACGTCGTTCTGCGTGACCTGCAGGAGCAGGGAGCCGCGGTGCACGGTGTAGGCGAAGGTGCGGCCGGTCGGCACGATGCGTTCGGTGCGCGCGGCGAGCGTGCCGTCGATGACGCCGTCCTGGCTGATGATGCCGGCGAGATACATCTCGGCGATGACCTCGATGATCCCGGAGCCGCAGATGCCGGTGACGCCCGTGCGCGCCACGGCCTCGGCAAAGCCCGGATCATCGGACCACAGCTCCGAGCCGATGACCTTGAAGCGCGGCTCGAGTGTCTGGGGGTCGATGCGCACGCGCTCGATCGCACCGGGTGCGGCACGCTGGCCGCTGCTGATCTGCGCGCCCTCGAAGGCGGGACCGGTCGGGCTCGAGCAGGCGAGCAGCCGCTGGTCGTTGCCGAGGACGATCTCGGCGTTAGTGCCGACGTCGACCAGCAGGGTGAGTTTCTGCGAGAGGTCGGGTCGCTCGGCGAGGATCATGCCGGCAGTATCGGCTCCGACGTGGCCGGCGATGCAGGGCAGGGTGTAGACGCGCGCACCCGGGTGCAGCGTGAGCCCGAGCTCCGCGGCGTGCAGGCCGAGCGGCGAATCGGTCGCGAGCGCGAACGGCGCGGCGCCGAGCTCGGTCGGATCGATGCCGAGCAGCAGGTGATGCATGATCGGATTGCCCACCACGGTGAGCTCGAGGATGTCCGCCACCGAGACGCCCGCCTCGCGCGCCACGTCCGCGGCGAGGGTATTGAGCGCGCCGCGCACCGCCTCGGTCATCTGCTGCGCGCCGCCGGGGTTCATCATCACGTAGGACACACGGCTCATGAGGTCTTCGCCGAAGCGGATCTGAGGATTCATGGCGCCGCTCGAGGCCGCGACCTCGCCGCTCTCGAGGTTGCAGAGGTGCGCCGCGATGGTGGTCGAGCCCACGTCCACGGCGAGGCCGTAGACCTTGTCGTGGAATCCCGGCCACACCGCGATCAGCTGCGAGCCGGCGTGCACGGCGACGGTGACGCGCCATTCGCCTTTGCGCAGTGCCGCCTGCAGCGTCTGCAGCACCGCGAGATCGCAGCGCAGGGGCCCGAAATCCCATTCCCGGTGGAGCGCTTCGAGCAGGCGCTGCAGGTCCCCGGCGGGGTCGTGCATGTCGGGCTCGCGCACCTCGACGTAGTGCAGGTGCACGACCGGATCGAGAGTGATCGGGCGCGCATCCGCCGCCTTGCGCACGACCTGCCGGTGCACCTGGCTTCCCGGGGGCACGTCGATCACGAGATCGCCCTGGATGCGCGCTGAGCACGAGAGGCGATGGCTCTGCGGCAGCGGCCGGCGCCGCGCGAAGCTCAGCTCCGCCTCGCTCAGGCCCGAGAGATGCTCGGGCCTGGAGCTCACTCCATGCTTGGGGAAGTCACCCTCCATGACCAGGACCTGGCAGCGCCCGCACAGCGCCCGCCCGCCGCACACCGAGTCGACGTCGACCCCTAAGCTGCGCGCCGCCTGCAGCAGCGGTGTTCCGGCCGGGAAGCGGCCGCGCTTGCCCGAGGGGGTGAAGACGACGAGTGAATCCTTTGCGCTCATGCCTGGCTCTGGGCGCGCCTCCGGTGGCCGCCCTCGCGCCGGCCGCGCGCCGCGCCCTCGGGCACCGGCGCCGCGCCGCCCGCCGCCTGCAGCGGCGGGGCCTCGCGGAAGCGCTTGATCCAGCGCGCGCAGTCCGGGTCGTGGCCCATCATGACGTCCGCCGCCATGCAGGCCCTGACGATCTCGAGGTGCATCGGGTTCATGATCGCCGAGGTCAGCCCGGCGCCGATCGCCATGGAGAGGAAGGTCGCGCTGATTCCTTCGCGCGCCGGGAGCCCGAAGCTCACGTTGGATGCGCCGCAGGTGGTGTTCACTTTGAGCTCGTTCTTGAGGCGCCCGAGGAGGTGCATCACCTGGCGGCCCGCCTGATTGATCGCGCCGATCGGCATGACGAGCGGGTCGACCACGACGTCGCAGGCCGGAATGCCATGATCGGCGGCGCGCTGAACGATCTTCTTCGCGACCTCGAAGCGCACGTCCGGGTCCTCGGAGATGCCGGTCTCGTCGTTGGAGATCGCGACCACCGCGGCGCCGTACTTCTTCACGAGCGGCAGCACTGTCTCGAGCCGCTCCTCCTCGCCGGTGACGGAGTTGACGAGCGGCTTGCCCTTGTAGGCCGCCAGCCCCGCCTCGAGCGCCTTGACGATGGAGGAGTCGATGGAGAGCGGCACGTCGGTGATCGACTGCACGAGCTGCACCGCCCGGGCGAGGATTGCCGGCTCGTCGGCGAGCGGAATGCCGGCGTTGATGTCCAGCATGTGCGCGCCCGCGGCGATCTGCGCCAGCGCATCGGATTCGACGCGGCTGAAATTCCCTGCGGCCATCTCGGCCGCGAGAATCTTGCGCCCCGTGGGGTTGATGCGCTCGCCGATCATGACGAAGGGGCGCTCGAGGCCGAGCACGACCTCGCGGGTTGCGGAGCTGATCACGGTATCGGTCACGATGCCATCCTGTTGGTGCTGGGTTGCGGATCACGCCCCGGGTACCACGGCTTGCGGCCGTTCAGCACACCGGAGCGCTCGATAATCTCGGCGACGCTGTGTTCCTGGCGAAAGGCCATGACGTGCACGCCGTGCACGCCCTTGATCGTGCGGATCTCCTGGATGATGTCGATGCAGAGCTGGCGGCCCTCGGCGGCCGCGTCGGCCGCGCCGGCCATCCGCTTGACCACGGCATCGGGGATGTGCACGCCCGGCACGTGAGCGCGGATCCATTCGGCCGCCTTGGCGGAGCGCAAGGGGCCTACGCCTACGAGGATGAAGACCTTGTCGAGCAGCCCCAGCTCTTCCACGTGCCGCATGAAGCCGCGCAGCAGCGGCACGTCGTAGCACCACTGCGTCTGGATGAACTGCGCTCCGGCGGCGACTTTCTTCGCGAGCCGCTGCGCGCGCCACTCGAGGGGCTGCGCGAAGGGATTCTCGGCGGCGCCGAGCAGCAGCCGCGGGGCGGAGGTGAGCTTGCGGCCGGAGAGGAAGCGATGCTCATCGCGCAGCGTCCGCGCGGTCTCGAGCAGCGTCATGCAATCGAGATCGAATACCGGGAGTGCCTGCGGATGGTCCCCCGCCTGCACGCCGTCGCCGGTGAGGCACAGGACATTGCACACGCCCATGGCGGCCGCGCCGAGGATGTCGCCCTGGATCGCGATGCGGTTCTTGTCGCGGCACGAGATCTGCATCACGGGCGCATAACCCACGCGGGTGAGGAGCGCGCACACGGCCATGCTCGACATGTGGCAGTTTGCGCCCGACCCGTCGGTGGCGTTGATGGCGTCGACGTAGCCGTCGAAGACCCGGGCGCGGCGGTACACATCCTCAGGGTCGGCGGAGTCGGGCGGGTCGAGCTCGGTCGTCACCGCGAACTGTCCGGAGCGCAGCACGCGCTCGAACCTTCCGGGAGAGGTATGGCCCGGCAGGATCGGCAGCGGATAGCCGGGGACCGGTTCGTCCTCGAAGATCACGGCGGCTCTCCGGCGCGCTGGCGCACGACGCGCAGCCACGCGGACCTGCCCTGAAGGCGCCGGTCGACCGCGACCTGCACGGCGCGCAGCGCCTCGATGCCTCCCGGGATGCGCGTGCTCCCGGCGAAGGCGTCGACCCACACGCACTTCATCTCCGGGCGCACCTCGCAGTGGCCATTGGCGCGCACACCGCCGCACGGCCCGTTGCGCAGGTTCTTCGGGCAGTTCATCGGGCAGGACATGCCGGTCGAGCTCAGGATGCACTGACCGCACATGCGGCAGTCAAACAGCAGCCCCTTGACGGACTTCTCGATGCGCGCCACCGGGCGCTCGAGTCGTTGATAGCCGATGCGCTTCAGCAGCGGGTGCAGTGCCACCAGCACGGACTCGAAGCCGCGGTAGAAGGCATTCAGCCCGCGTGCATGACGCACCGACCACCGCCGTACCGCGTACACGCTTAAGAGCCCACCGCGAGACCCTTGGCGCGGATCAGCGTCTCGAGGTCCGCGTCGCTGAAGCGCGCCTCGATGCGCGCGGCTTCCGCCGCGGCTTCCGCCCGCAGGTCCTCGCCGCAGGAGCGCGGATCCGAGCGTTTCCAGTCGGCGAGGTAAGCATCCGAGCTGCCCTTGCCGGCCCGCATCGCCGCGCGGTCGACCGCTTCCTGAAAACGTGACGACAGCTGGACTTTGGCGGTCTCGCGGCCGCGCTTGACGACCACCTGCGCGGGAATGTCGCGCCAGGAGATGATGGTCAGGCTGGCCATGCCGCGGTCACCCTTAGCCCGCGACCAGCGCCTCGAGGCGCGTGCCGAGCTCTCCGTAACCGGTGAATCGATATTCGAAGTCGAAGCCGAAGCGTGCGGCGATCTGCCGCGCGCGCTCGATGGCGCCCGGGGTCTCGAGCTGCGCGAGGTACACGAGCTTGCGATAGTTGCGAAAATACTCCGGGGCGAGCTCGGGGTGGCGATCGAGGCCGAGCGAGCCGACCACCAGGCGCTCGAAGTGCCGCAGCAGGAAGTCGGTCAGATAGAACGTTCCGGGCTCGGCTTCACTCAGCTGCGCGAACACGTGCGGTGTCGCGAGGAACTCGTAGCAGTGAGCGCCGGGCAGCCGCTCGATGCCTTCTTCCTTCAGCACCGCATCCAGCGCGCCCTGCGTACCGCAGTCGGCGTAGACGACGAAGATCTGCGCGTAGCGGTCGCGGTTGGCGCGGATCTCGGCGCGCACCGCCGGAGCGATCCCTTCGGGGCGGTTGTGCAGCTGTGCCGGCAGGCAACGCACCGCGAGCGTCTCCCAGCCGTTGGCGCGCCGCAGCGCGGCGATCTCGCGTCCGAGGGCCCCGCAGGCGATCAGCAACGTGCCGCGCGGCGCGTCCATCGGTCGCAAGCGCGGGCCTCAGGCTGCGCTCGCGGCCCGCGCTCCGCCGGCGGCCCGGCGCGCGGCCAGCAGCGTCCTGGCGGTCTCGACGGCGATCGCGGCGTCGCGGCAGTAGGCATCGGCGCCGACCGCCTTGCCGAACTCCTCGTTGAGCGGCGCGCCGCCGACCAGCACGATGTAATCGTTGCGGATGCCCGTCTCCTTCATCTTGTCGATCACGACTTTCATGTAGGGCATGGTGGTCGTGAGCAGCGCCGACATACCGAGGATGTCCGGCTTGTGCTCCTCGAGCGCCGCGAGGTATTTCTCGACCGGGTTGTTGATGCCGAGGTCGATGACCTCGAAGCCCGCGCCCTCGAGCATCATCGACACGAGATTCTTGCCGATGTCGTGGATGTCGCCCTTCACGGTGCCGATGACGATCTTGCCGATCGGCGGCACACCGGTCTCGGCGAGCAGCGGGCGCAGGATCTCCATGCCGCCCTTCATGGAATTCGCCGCGAGCAGCACCTCGGGCACGAAGAGAATTCCGTCGCGGAAGTCGATGCCTACGATGCGCATGCCCTCGACGAGCGCCTCGTTCAGCACCTTCTCGGCATTCCAGCCGCGCTCGAGGAAGATCCGGGTCGCGTCCTCGACCTCGGCCTTCAGGCCGTTGTAGAGGTCATCGTGCACCTGCTCGATGAGCTCCTGGTCGTTGAGATCGCGTAGGTTGAACTCGCCTGCAGGCGTCTCGGCCATAGGGGAAATCTCCATGCGCGACTTCAGGTTAGGCGCGCGGACTCTCGGTGGCGATGGTAAGGGGGGTGCAGCGGTGGCAGGTGCTGCCACGCGACCACGGCATGCCCGCATGCGACAGGCGGCGCGTTAAGGCAAAGGCCCTGCCGGGGCGCCTCACAGCGGGGCAATCTCACCCCGCGCGCCCGGGAGCACCTTGCCCTGGCGGCTCATGCGCTCGGCGCTCGGCGGGCAGCCGAACTGCGCCCGATAGCAGCGCGAGAAGTGCGGCGGCGACTGAAAGCCACACGCGGTCGTGATGTCGATGATGGGCATCGAGGTCTGCAGCAGCAGCTCGCGCGCCCGGCGCAGGCGCATCTGCAGGTAGTAACGCTTGGGTACGCAGTTCAGGTGCCGCTTGAAGAGCCGCTCGATCTGCCGGCGCGACAGGCCGGTCGCGGCGGCGATTTCATCGAGCGACAGCGGCCGTTCGATGTTGTCCTCCATGAGCTGCGCAACCTTGATGAGGCTCTCGTGGCTCACGCCGATCTGCGCACGCAGCGGCACGTACTGCCGGTCGCGGTCGCTGCGGATGCGGTCGACGATGAACTGCTCGGAAATGAGCTGCGAGATGCGCGCCCCGAGCTTCTGCTCCACCAGGTGCAGCATCAGATCGAGGGGCGCGACGCCGCCGGAGCAGGTGAAGCGGTCGCGGTCGATCGTAAAGAGCTGATCCGACAACTGAATGCGCGGGAACTCCTCGCGCAGCGCCGAGAGGTTCTCCCAGTGGATCGTGGCCCGGTACTTGTCGAGGAGCCCCGCCTTGGCGAGCGCGTAGCCTCCGGTGCACAGGCCCCCGAGCGGCACGCGCCGCTCGCTCAGCCGCTTGAGCGCCGCGAGTATCCTCGGCGAGACGGCATCCTGCACGTCCACGCCACCGCAGACGAACAGGATGTCGAAAGTGCCGGCCTGCTCGAGCGCGATCGTAGGGGAGAGCTGCAGTCCGTTACTGGCCGGGGTCGGCTGGCCGTCGATGCTCACGATCGACCACTCGTACACCGGCTGCCCGGTGAGAATGTTCGCCATGCGAAGCGGCTCAACCGCGTTCGACAGCGCGATCATCGAGTACCGCGGCAGTGTCAGAAAGGCGTACTTGCTTCGGGGCAGGGCCACATGCCGGATTTTACGCCTTTCTTGCCTGATTGCGACAGTCGCCGGACAATGACTCCTTTCCGGCAGTGAGGGACGACGCCATGCAGCGCTACTGCGTACGAGGCGCCGGGGTGCTGTGCTTTCTTCTAGCCTGGTCAGCCGCGCTCTCGGCACGAACCGAGCCGGAGACGTGGGCCTATGCCTACCGCAATATCGATGTGACTGCGGTCGGGTCCAGCGCTTATGCCGTCAATCTCGCCCGCTACTGCGTGCGACTGGACGACATGCTCACGCGGATTCTGGGCATCAAGACCACGTACCGGGCGCCGACCCATCTATACGCACTGACAGGCACTCAGCTGAAGCCGTATGTCGGCTCGGAAAGCCAGGTGTCGTATCGGACCGGGGGCGGCAGTGTCACAGTTCTGTTCGCGAGTACCGCTGCGGCTGCGAACAACTACTGGGGCGCGTACTTTGGCTACACGGCGACGCTCCTGGCGAGCGACCGGCTGCTGTCCGGGCCGGATTGGTACATGATCGGCGTCCCCATGGTCTTCGCGTCGACCACCTACGAAGGCCATAGAGTGACTCTCGGGGGTGTCGATGAGAGCGCAGCCATTACGCTCACCAAGGCGGCCCTCATTCCCATGCGTAGCTTCCTCGCCCTCAGCCAGGAGGAGGCTGCCAAGAAAGGCGACCTCTATAGCGCGCTTTACCAGGCTCAGTCGTGGTTCGTTGCGCACCAGATCTACGTGGAGGGTCGCCACCGCGCCGAGTTCGTCAAATACCTCGAGCTCATGCGCAACGGGACTGCGGAAGCGGACGCGTTCGCGGCGAGCCTCACTGTGACCTACGAGCAACTCGACAAGGAGCTCGCCAGCGCCTTCCACCAGCGGCCATACGTCTACACGATGGATGCGCCCGACGACGCCGGTGCCCGTGGCACGGCGACGACCCCGCTGAGTGTCCCTGAGATGAAGGCCCGGCTTGCGCTGCTGTCGGTGCGCTACGGAAAGGGACCGGACCCGGTGCAACTCGCCCGTGAGGCGCTACGGGCCGATGCGGGGAATCAGACTGCGTTGCTCGCGCTCGCGATGGCGCAGCTCAAGCAGGGAGCCTTGCGCGAATCACTCGCCGCGATCGACCAGGTGACGCTGAGCGCCGGCTGTAACTACTGCACGGAGGTTGGCTTGGTGCTCGCAGACCTGGCGAACGCGGCCGCGAGCGGCAGCCCCGATCCGTCCCTGGATGCGGCAACGCTCCGGCAGCGTGCCCGCGATGACTTTCAGCGCGCGCTCGCCGCAGACACCGAGGACCGCCGCGCCCGCCGGGGCCTCGACAAGCTCGAGGGATCCCCGTGACGCTTGCTTACGCCCGCAGCTCCAGGTTCTCCGGGTCGTAGGGCGACTCGCGCAGCACCGTCGCCTGCTTGCGCTCGCCGAGGATCTCGATCCCCAGGCGCGTGCCGGGCTCGGCGTGCGCCGTCCGCACGTAGCCGATCGCGAGGCTCTTCTTGAGGCAGTGGCCGTAATAGCCGGAGGTCGCCCGGCCGACCATGCGGCCGCTCGAATCAGACAGCGGCTCGTTGCCCAGGGGGTCGGCATCGGTGACGCCGTGCACCTCGAGCGTGACGAAGCGGTTCGGGACGCCGCTCTCGAGCTGCCTCTCGAGCGCCTCGCGCCCGATGAAGGGGCCCTTTCCCATGCGCACGAAGCGATCGAGGCTCGCCTCGAAGGGCGTGTAGTCGGGCGTCAGGTCGCTGCCCCACATGCGGTAGGACTTCTCCATGCGCAGCGATTCCATGGCGCGCATGCCGACCATGCCGATGCCATGCGGCCTGCCGGCCTCGAACAGCGCATCGAACAGCGAATGAGCGTATTCGACGGGGAAGTGCAGCTCCCATCCCAGGGCGCCGACGAAGTTGACGCGCAGCGCGTAGACATCGACCGCAAGGGCGGCCTCGATCACCTGTGCGGTGAGCCAGGGGAAGGAGTTGTTGTCGAGCGGCGCATCGGTGAGCTGTGCGAGCACCTCGCGCGACTGAGGCCCCGCCAGCACGAGGCAGCCGCGCGTGTTGGTGATGTTGCGCAGCCCCACCGAGCCGTCCTCAGGCAGTGCCTTGAAGAGATAGTCGCTGTCGTAGCGCTCCGCCGCGCCGGCGCTCACCACGTAGTAATGCTGCTCGGCGATCTTGGTGATGGTGAATTCCGAGCGGATGCCGCCGCGGCGCGTCAGCGCGTGCGAGAGCGCGAGCCTGCCTACGCGGGTCGGCACCTTGTTGGCGACCAGCCCGTCGAGCCAGGCCTGCGCGCCGGGTCCCGTGACCTCGTGCTTGGTGAAGGGCGTGAGATCGATGACGCCGACGCGCTCGCGCATCAGGCGCGCCTCGTTGCCGACGTGCTCGAAGTAATTGCTGCGGCGGAAGCTCCAGCGGTCGCGGCGCTCGACGCCGTGGGGCGCGAACCAGTTGGCGCGCTCCCAACCGTAGCGTTGTCCCCAGACCGCGCCGCGCGCGCTCAGCTTGTCGTAGACGGGACTGGTCTTGGCGGGGCGCGCGTCGGCACGTTCCTCGTCGGGATAGTGGATCGTGAAGACGTTGCGATAGGTCTCCTCGTTCTTCTGCACCACGTAGCGCTTCGAGGTGTAGGCGCCGAAGCGGCGCGGATCGACCGCCAGCATGTCGATGCCGGGCTCACCCTCGACGATCCATTCGGCGAGCTGCCAGCCCGCGCCGCCCGCGGCGGTGATGCCGAAGCTATGCCCCTCGTTGAGCCAGACATTCGGCAGGCTCCACGCCGGGCCGATGAGGGGACTGCCGTCGGGGGTGTAGGAGATCGGGCCGTTGACGATGTCCTTGATGCCGCAGTTCTCGAGCGCCGGCACGCGGCGCGTCGCGGCCTCGACGTGCGGCACGAGGCGGTCGAGGTCGCCCGGGAACAGGTTCCGGCCGAACCACTCGGGAACGCCGTCGGCGAAGCGCGCCGGCGCGCCCTTCTCGTAGGGTCCGAGGATCCAGCCCATGCGCTCCTCACGCAGGTAGTACGACTGGTCCGATTCGCGCAGCACCGCGAGCTCGCGCCCACCGCCCTTGCGGTAGGCGATGAGCTCCGGTGACTCGTCGTAGACGATGTACTGATGCTCGACCGGGATCGCCGGCACGTTGAGGCCGAGCATCTTTCCGGTCTGACGCGCGTAGTTGCCGGTGGCGAGCACCACGTGCGCGGCGATGATGTCGCCCTGGGTGGTGCGTACCTTCCATTCGCCGCCGGAGGTGCGCTCGAACCCGGTAGCTTCGGTGTGCTCGTAGATCTCGGCGCCGGCGTTGCGCGCGCCCTTGCGCAGCGCCATCGTGAGATCCGCCGGCGCGATGTGCCCGTCGTGCGGATGGTAGAGGGCGCCAACGATCGCCGGCGTATCGGCGCTGCCGCCCAGGTCGATGAGCGGCCACAGCTCCTTCACCCGCGCCGGGGTCACGACCTCGAAGGGCACGCCGATGGTGTTGGCCGTACCGCAGTACTTCTGGTACTCGTCCATGCGATCGCGGTGGGTTGCGAGGCGCAGATTTCCCGACACGTGGAAGCTCACGTCCTGGCCGGTCTCGGTGGGCAGCTTCTTGTAGAGGTCCACGGAGTACTTGTGCAGCTGGCCGACCGTGTAGCTCATGTTGAAGAGCGGCAGGAGGCCCGCGGCGTGCCAGGTGGAGCCGGCGGTGAGCTCGGAGCGCTCGATGAGCGCGATGTCGGTCCAGCCCTTCTTCGCGAGGTGGTAGAGCGTACTGACGCCCACCACGCCGCCGCCGATGACGAGGACCCGAACGTGCGACTTCACGGGATGATTCTCCGGCGCTGGTGACGGCCTGCGGCGCAGTGTAGCCAGCAGCGGGGTGGCCGGCGCTCCAATTGCGACAATGCCTTGCCCGATTTAGTCGGCGGCAGGGCTCACGAGACCCCGCACGCCGCTTCGCTGAGGAAGGCGCTTACGTAGGGGGCGAACGAGCGCCACACCTCGATCCGGAAGACTTCAGGCGCGGTGCGCCACAGCACGATCTCGGCCTTGGCCAGCATGGTCCGTGTGCACATCCCGACCGGGAAGGCGCTCGCCTCGAGATCGAGCGGACACCCCGCGGCGAGCAGCGCCGGCGCGTCCCGCCCGCTCACCTCGAGCGCGATCTGGCGGTGACTCACGTCGACCAGCGAGTGTGGGAGCCCCGCGAGAGTGGCGCGCAGCGCCGCCGCTGTCTCCTGCGACGCAGGCTCCTCGCAGATCAGCAGCCATTCGTCGGGCCCGAGCCAGAGCGCCGCGGATTCGCCCCCCATGGTGGCGCGACACGCCGCCGCAGGCAGCGCGACTTTGAGGGCGGTCTCAGCGGCGATCCGGACCCTGGGGCCGCCGCGCAGGAGCCAGCGCGCCTGAGGCGGCAGCGGGCGCACGCCGGGGCTCGTGGCGAGCAGCGGCGCGCGGCGCTGGGTGCGCAGGTCAGGCATGAAGGCGCTTCCCTTCCGGGTCGTAGAACACCGTAGAGGTGACCTGAAGGGCCACGGCGCCCGCGGGCATCGGCACATAGAGCGTCTGCCCCATGCGTGAGCGCCCGCCGGAAATGAGCCCGAGCGCGATGGAGCGTCCGAGGACCGCGCTGTGATACGAGGAGGTCACGTGCCCGAGGGGTCGGGCCGGGGGCTGCGCCCCGGGGTCTGCCACGACTTGCGCCCCTTCCTCGAGCACCGTCTGCGGATCAGCGGTCAGGAGGCCCACCAGCTGCCGCCGGTCCGGAGCGCTCATGGCCGGGCGTTGCAGCGAGCGCAGGCCGACGAAGTCGGACTTGCTCTTAGCGATCGTCCAGGCGAGCCCCGCGTCGTCGGGCGTCACGGTACCGTCGGTGTCCTGTCCGACGATGATGTAGCCCTTCTCGGCGCGCAACACGTGCATGGTCTCGGTGCCATAGGGCGTCAGGCCGTGCGCCTGGCCGGCCTCCCAGATTGCCTGCCATACCGCGGAACCGAAATCCGCGGGCACGTTCACCTCGAAGCCGGGCTCGCCCGTGAAGCTCACGCGAAACAGCCGCATCGGCACCCCGAGGATGTGCCCTTCAGCGACGCTCATGTGCGGCAGGGCCTGCGCCGAGATGTCGACGTCGACCAGGCGGGCGAGCACCGTGCGCGCCGCCGGACCCTGAAGCGCGATCACGGCCCATTGCTCCGTGGTCGAGGTCAGCCACACATTGAGATCCGACCACTCCGTCTGCAGGTAGTCCTCCATGAGCGCGAGCACGCGCGGCGCGCCTCCGGTCGTGGTGGTCACGTGGAAGCGGTCCTCGGCCATGCGCGCCACCACGCCGTCGTCGTAGACGAAGCCGTCGTCGCGCAGCAGCACGCCGTAACGCGCGCGGCCCACGGCGAGCCGCTCCCAGGCATTGACGTACATGCGATTGATGAACGTCACCGCATCGCTTCCCACCACTTCGATCTTGCCGAGGGTCGAGGCATCGAAGATGCCGCAGCCGCTGCGTACCGCACGGCACTCGCGCGCGACCGCCGCGTGCATGGCCTCGCCGCCAGAGGGAAAGTAGCGGGCACGCTTCCACAGTCCCACGTCCTCGAACACGGCGCCCTGAGCCGCGGCCCAGCCGTGCATCGGCGTGGTGCGTACCGGATCGAAGAGCTCGCCGCGGGCCACGCCGGCGAAGCTGCCGAAAGTGACCGGCGTGTACGGCATGCGGAAGGTCGTGAGCCCGACCTCGGGGACGCTCCGGCCGAGAGTGCGGGACACGATCCCGAGGGCGTTGACGTTGGAGGTCTTGCCCTGGTCGGTCGCCATGCCGGTGGTGGTATAGCGCTTGACGTGCTCGATCGAGCGGAAGCCCTCGCGCATGGCGAGCGCCAGGTCCCTGGCAGTCACATCGTTCTGCCAGTCGACGAAGGCTTTGGAGCGCGCGCGTTTCGGCTGCGGCAAGGCGCCGACGAAGCCGGCCGGGAGCGCCGCAGTCGTACCAGCCGCGCTCGGCGCAGCCAGGGCACCGCTGCGTGGCGGGCTCGCGCCCGCGTGCACGCCGCTGCGGCCAGGTGCGAGCGCCGCGCGGGCGGCCGCCGCGCCCGCCGCCGCCCCGTCGGCGAAGGCCGCCTCGAGGGCAAACACGCCGCGGCATGCGCCGGCGCTCAGCGTGTGCTCCGCCGGCTCGCCGGGCAGGAACGCCTCGAGCTCCTCGTCCCATCGCAGCTTGCCGCGCGACTGCGAGTGCAGATGCACGCTCGGAGTGAAGCCGCCGGACATCAGCACCAGGTCGCAGGGCTGAGTCTCGGCATCGGCTGCCCGGCCCGCCTCGAGCCGCGCGAGCTCGATACTGCTGACCCGCCGGCGTCCGCTGGTGCCGAGTACCGTGACCCCGGGCAAGACCGTCACGCCGGCCTCGAGCGCGCGGCGCGCCCAGTCGCCGTCGGCGCGCGCGCGCACGTCGGCGATGGCGGCGATCACGACGCCGGCGCGCTCGAGATCGAGCGCGGCCCGATAGGCCTCGTCGCAGGCCGTCACGACGACCGCGCGCGTCCCGGGCACGACGCCGTAACGATTGAGATAAGTGCGCGCGGCGCCGGCCAGCATGATTCCCGGGCGATCGTTGCCGGGGAACACCAGCGGCCGCTCGATGGCGCCGGTCGCGAGCACCACTTCCCGCGCGCGCACCTGCCACAGCCGCTCGCGCGGCACGTCGGCGCGCGGCGCCGCGAGGTGGTCGGTGAGGCGCTCGCAGAGGCCCAGCAGGTTGTGCGGGAAATAGCCGAAGGCCGTGGTGCGGGTGAGGAGCCTCACGCGGGGGTTGCGCGCGAGCGAGCGCAGGGTATCGCTCAGCCACAGCGAAGCCGGGCGGCCCTCGAGCGTGGGCTCGTCACCCGCCCGGTCGGAGAGCAGCGAGCCGCCGGGCTCGCTCTGCTCATCGCACACGACGACGCGCGCGCCCGCGGCGGCCGCCGCGTGCGCCGCGGCGAGGCCCGCGGGACCTGCGCCCACGACCAGGACGTCGCAGTGCGCGAAGCGGCCCGTGTAGCGGTCCGGATCCGCGCGGGTCGGCGCCCGTCCGAGGCCGGCCGCTGCGCGGATGCGCGGCTCGTAGAGCCACTGCCACGCGCTTCGCGGCCACATGAAGGTCTTGTAGTAGAAGCCCGCGGGCAGGAACGGCGCGAACAGATCGTTGATTGCGCCGAGGTCGAAGCCGAGGGCGGGCCAGCGGTTCTGGCTGACGGTCTCGAGTCCCTCGTAGAGCTCGAGCTGCGTGGCGCGCAGATTCGGTGTGCAACGCGCCGCATCGCGGCGCACGGTGACGAGCGCGCTCGGCTCCTCGGGCCCGGCGGCCAGCAGGCCACGCGGGCGGTGGTACTTGAAGGAGCGGCCGAGAAGGTGCACGCCGTTGGCGAGCAGCGCTGAGGCGAGCGTGTCGCCGGCGAAGCCCTGGTAGAGACGGCCGTCGAAGCGGAAGTGAAGGCTGCGGCTGCGGTCGATGCGCCCGCCGGAGGGAGTGCGGAGCTCCGAGATCATGACCGCGGTGCCGTCACGACCAGCCACCGGGCGGCTGCGGCGGGCGCTCCCCCACGCGGTAGGTCGCGAGGAAGCGGTCGGTGAGCGTGTCGCGCAACGCGTTGAAGAAGCGCCCGCAGCCGTGGGTGTGGCGCCAGCGCTCGGCGTGCACCCCGCGGGTGTTGGCGCGCAGGTACAGGTACTGCGCCCACTCGTCGACGCCGACCTGCGCCGGGTGCGTCGGGCGCGCGATGTGCGCCTGTCCGCCGTAGACGAACTCGGGCTCGGGGCGCTCACCGCAGTAGGGACAGTCGATGAGCAGCATGGCAGCCTTCAGTGCGCGACCGCCGCGGCGGCGGCCTCGTCGATCAGGGCGCCGTCGCGGAAGCGCTCGAGCGTGAAGGGCGCATTGATGGGGTGGGGCTCATCGTGCGCGATGGTCCAGGCGAAGAGGTGCGCCGAGCCGGGCGTCGCCTTGAATCCGCCCGTACCCCAGCCGCAATTGACGTACAGCCCCGGCACCGGGGTCTTGCCGATGATGGGCGAGCGGTCGGGCGACACGTCGACGATGCCGCCCCAGTTGCGCAGCATGCGCAGCCGTCTGAACATCGGGAACAGCTCGCAGATCGCCTCGAGCGCGTGACTCGGGATGTGCAGCGCGCCGCGCTGGGTGTACGAGGTGTAGGCGTCGGTGCCGGCGCCGATCACCAGCTCCCCCTTGTCCGACTGGCTGATGTAGGCATGGATGGTGTTGGACATGACGACGCAGGGGAATACCGGCTTCACGGGCTCCGAAACCAGCGCCTGCAGCGGGTAGCTTTCGAGCGGCAGCGCGACGCCGGCCATCCTGAGGATCACGCTGCTGTGGCCGGCGGCCACGACTCCGACACGCGGCGCGCGGATGCGCCCGCGCGTGGTATCCACCGCCTCGACCGCACCGCGAGGATCGAGGCGGATGCCGGTCACCTCGCAGTTCTCGATGATGTCGACGCCGCGGGTGTCCGCGCCCCGCGCGTAGCCCCAGGCCACCGCGTCGTGGCGTGCGGTGCCGCCGCGCCGCTGCAGCGCTGCGCCGAGAACCGGATAGCGGATGTCGCCAATGTTCAGCGGCGGACAGAAAGCCTGCGCTTCCCGCGGCGTGAGCCACTCGTTGTCGACGCCCGCGGCGCGGTTGGCGTGCACGTGGCGCTTCGCCACCTGCATATCGTGCACGGTGTGCGCCAGCATCAGCACGCCGCGCTGCGAGAACATCATGTTGTAGTTGAGCTCCTGCGAGAGGCCCTCCCAGAGCTTGAGCGCATGGTCGTAGAGCGCGGCGCTCTCCGGGAACAGGTAGTTGGAGCGGATGATGGTGGTGTTGCGGCCGGTATTGCCGCCACCGATCCAGCCTTTTTCCAACACTGCGACGTGGCTGAGGCCGTGCTCGCGCGCGAGGTAGTAGGCGGTGCCGAGCCCATGGCCGCCGCCGCCGATGATGACCGCGTCATAGGCGCTCTTGGGAGCGGGATTGCGCCACTGCGGCTGCCAGCCGCGCTGGCCGCTCAGGCCCTGCCTGAGGAGCGACAGTGCGGAGAAGGGTGTCATGGCGGGGGTGCGGGATGAGGGCTGCTGCGGGTCGCGGATCATGCGCCGCGCCGGATGTGCGGGCGAGCACCCGCGCGCCAGACGGCTTGAACGTGCGCGACATGCGCGTCGTGGCCCGCCCTCAGCCGCGCCCGCCGGTGGTGGCGTGCGCGCGACCCGGCGCTTGGACGTAGCGTCAGCCTTCGGCCTGCAGCGAATCAGCGTCCCGGGTCAGGGCGTGCGAGGCCAGCGTGCCGATGTGGTGGCCTTTGACGGCGTACCAGGCGAGACCTGCTCCGAGAATCACGGCGATGTAGACGAACGCGCCCCACGTGTTGTACCAGGGCGCGCCGTAGACGGCTTCGCGCGGCCACGCCAGGTTGAGCGCCATCCCCGTGCCCCACAGCACCGCGACGATGTTGACCAGCATCCCCCACCTGCCCATGGTGAAGTAGCCGCCGGCGGCGAGATCTGCCGGGGGCCAGTGCCCTTGCAGGCGCTTCATCAGCAGTGGGCCCGTCACCATCAGGTACGCCAGGTAGATCATGATGACCGCGATCGAGGTCAGCACCGTGAATATCTTCGGTTGCCCGATGTTGAGAACCAGGATCAGCTCGGCAATCACGCCGATCACGACGGCAGGAACGATGGGCGTCTGCGTCTCGGTATTCACGCGCGCCAGTCTCTCTCCGAACGGCAGTGCGTTGTCGCGCGCCATCGCGAAGGTCAGGCGGATGGCCGCGGTGTGCACCGCCAGCGAGCACACCGTCACCGCGACCACGATGCAGACCAGGAAGACTTTGCCCAGCGGTCCCCACATCACCTGCTCGACGATGTACTGCAAGCCGCCGTCGCTGCTGCCGATCTTCGGATCGTGCAAATCGGGTGCCGCCATGACTGCGAATACCAGGATTGCGCCGCCGATGACGAACGAGGCCAGTATGGCCCGCAGAATGGCCCGGGGAGCGGTGCGCCGGGGCTCCAGCGTTTCCTCACCCAGTGAGCTGGCGGTGTCGAAGCCGTACATGACGTATCCGGAGGCCAGCGAGGCCACCAGGAAATCACCCAGGAAGCCCCAGCTCCTGGCGGCACCGTAGCCGTGGGTGGAGAAGAAGACCTCGGGGCCTCGCTTGATGTGGATCGCCAGGAAGATCGCTATGAGGCAGGCGGCAATCAGCTCGACGAAGACGCCCGCGCTGTTGATCATCGCCATCAAGCGCACGCCGAGCGCATTGACGACGGTGGTGAACAGGATCAGGACCGTGCCGAGGATCACCGCATTCGTGGCGAAATCGTAGGTGCCCGAGCCGTCGCCGATGATCTGGAAGCCGCTCCACAGCCGCGGCAGGTTGAGTTGCAGCGCCAGCACCACGGCCGACAGGGTGACAATCGATGCAGTGAGCATCAGCCAGCCCGAAGACCACCCCGCGATCCGGCTGCCCAGGAGCTTCGACCAGTTGTAGACCGATCCGGCGACGGGGTATTTGGCGGACAGCTCCATGAAGCACAGCGCAACGGCCAGCTGACCGATCAGCACCATCGGCCAGGACCACAGATAGGCGGGTCCGGCCGTGCCGAACCCGAAGTAGAACAGCTGGAAAGTACCGGTCAGTATCGAGATATAGCTGACGCCGGCGGCGAAGCTGCCGAAGGCCCCGATGCTGCGAGCCAGCGACTGCCGGTAGCCGAAATGCTCCATGCCGCTGTCGTGCGGTGCGGCGCACTTGACCCCGGGGACCGCCGACTTCATCATTCCCACACTGGCTTGAATAGCCGTTTAATAGATCACGTGTCAAGTAGCATAAACAGGGCAAGTCCCTGACCGACCGCGCACAATCTGCCACGGTTGCGATCGGCCGCAGGACAACCTGAGACCTCGTGGCAAGTCCGACGGAGTCCAACATTGAACAGGCAGTCAATGTCCTTGAGAGACTCCCGGCACGCCCCCTCTACGCTGCCGCGGGATGAGCTGGAAGAGGCCCGGCGCGCCCAGCTCATCGAGGTGACGATCGACAGCCTCGCCGATGTCGGCTACGTCGGCACCACGCTGGCGCAGATCGCCCGCCGCGCGGGCGTTTCCACCGGTCTCGTCGCCCACTACTTCGGCGACAAGGACGGTCTCCTCGAGGCCGCGTTCCGTACGCTCGCGCGTGTGGTGGCGGTGCGCATGCGCGAGCGATTTGCGCTCGCGGACACCCCGCGCGCACGCGTGCAGGCGGTCATCGATGCCAATCTCGGGCCGGAGAATTTCGACCGGCGCACCGGCAACGCCTGGCTCGCCTTCTGGGGCCAGGTGCTGCACTTCGAGGGACTGAGGAGAGTGCAGACGGCGTACCAGCGCCGCATGCTCTCGAATCTGCGCAATGACCTGCGCAGCATGATCCCGGGCGAGGATGCACGCAGCCTCGCCGCCATGATCGCTGCGATGATCGACGGCGTATGGTTGCGCGCCGCGCTGTCGCAGTGGCAGGAGGCCGACAGCGGCAGTGCCCGCGCGCTCCTCACCGCCTTCGTGGACGGGCGTCTGCGCGACCTCGGGCAGCAGCGCGCGCCGGCGGCGGAGCTCGTCAGCGGCGCGGGCGCGGCGCTGCTCGACAGCGGGAGCTTCAAGGTGTCCGGCACTTTCGCCGTGCGGAACCCGGCGAGCGGCGAAGTACTCGCGGAGCTCGCGGTGGACGGGGCCGCGCAGGTCGACGCCGCGGTGGACAAGGCGCTCGCGGCGCAGAGGCGCTGGGCGGCGCAGAGTGGGGCGGAGCGCGGGCGGGTTCTGCAGCGCGCGGCGCAGCTGCTGCGTGCCCGGAACGCCGAGCTCGCCGCGCTCGAGACGCGCAATACCGGCAAACCCATCCAGGAGACGGAGGCGGTCGATGTGCTCTCGGGCGCGGACTGCCTCGAGTACTACGCGGGTCTCGCCGCCGGCATCGCCGGCGAGCACCTCGATCTGGGACCGAAGGCCTTCGGCTACACGCGGCGCGAGCCCCTCGGCGTCGTCGCGGGAATCGGCGCGTGGAACTACCCGTTGCAGATCGCCTGCTGGAAGAGCGCACCGGCGCTCGCCTGCGGCAATGCCATGATCTTCAAGCCCTCGGAGCTCACGCCGCTCACCGCGCTGCGCCTCGCCGAGATCTTCGCGGCCGCGGGACTGCCGGAGGGGGTCTTCCAGGTCGTGCAGGGCGGCGCCGAGACCGGGCGGCTGCTCACCCGCCAGCGCGCCATCCGCAAGATCTCCCTCACCGGCGAGGTCGGCACCGGCAAGGCGGTGATGGCCGATGCCGCCGCGACCCTCAAGCAGGTGACGCTCGAGCTCGGCGGCAAGTCGCCGCTCATCGTGTTCGAGGACGCGAAGATCGACAATGCGGTGGCGGGGGCGCTGCTCGGCAATTTCTACTCGGCGGGAGAAGTGTGCTCGAACGGCACGCGCGTATTCGTGCACCGGAGCATCCGTGCGGCGTTCGTCGAGCGATTGCGTGAGCGTGCCGCGGCGCTGCGCGTCGGCGATCCGCTCGATCCGCGCACGCAGGTGGGGGCGCTGATCTCGGCGCAGCACATGGAGAAGGTGCTCGGGTTCATCGCACGCGGCCGGGCGCAGGGCGCGCGGCTGCTGACCGGCGGCGTGCGCGTGACGGACGGGGCGCTGGCGCGCGGCTGCTTCGTCGCGCCGACGGTGTTCGATCACTGCCATGACGACATGGATATCGTACGGCGGGAGATCTTCGGTCCGGTCATGTCGGTGCTGGAGTTCAGCGACGAGGACGAGGTGATCGCGCGCGCCAACGCCACGGAGTTCGGTCTCGCGGCCGGCGTGTTCACCAACGATCTGACGCGCGCCCATCGCGCGATCGCGCAGCTGCAGGCCGGGACCTGCTGGATCAATCATTACAACGTGACCCCGATCGAGCTGCCGTTCGGCGGCGTGAAGATGTCCGGGCTCGGACGCGAGAACGGCCGCGCCGCGATCGAGCACTACACGCAGCTCAAGAGCGTCTACGTCGCCATGGGCGACGTCGAGTCACCCTACTGACGGCGGCGCGATGGCGCAGGAGACCGTCGACTACGTGATCGTCGGCGCGGGCTCGGCGGGCTGCGTGCTCGCCGACCGTCTCACCGAGGACGGGCGTGACCAGGTGCTGCTGCTCGAGTACGGAGGCTCGGATCGCGCCATCTGGATCCAGATGCCGAGCGCGCTATCGATCCCGATGAACATGCCCAAGTACGACTGGGGCTATTACACCGAGAGCGAGCCGCACCTCAACGGCCGCCGCCTGCACACGCCCCGCGGCAAGGTGCTGGGCGGCTCCTCTTCGATCAATGGCATGGTGTACGTGCGTGGCAACCCGCTCGACTTCGAGCGCTGGGAGAGCGAAGGCGCATCGGGCTGGGCCTACCGCGACGTACTGCCGTACTTCAAGCGCGCCGAGCGCCGCGCCGGCGGCGGCGACGAATATCGCGGCGCGGATGGCCCCCTCGCGACCCGACGCGGGCTGCTCGACAACCCGCTGCACGCCGCCTGGCTCGAGGCCGGGCGGCAGGCGGGCTATCCCTTCTCCGCCGACGTGAACGGCTTCCAGCAGGAGGGCTTCGGCTACTTCGAGATGACCGTCGGCGACGGCCGGCGCTGCAGCGCCGCGAACGCCTACCTGCGCCCGGCGATGGAGCGGACCAACCTGCGCGTGCGCACCCACGCGCTTGCGACGCGTATCCTCTTCGAGGGACGCCGCGCGGTCGGCGTCTGCTACACCCGCGGGGAGGCGCGGCATGAAGTGCGGGTGCGGCGTGAGGTGATCGTATGCGCGGGTTCCGTGAACTCGCCGCAGCTTCTCAAGCTCTCCGGTGTCGGGCCGCGCGCCGAGCTCGCCGAGCACGGCATCGCGGTCGTGCACGAGCTGCCCGGCGTCGGGGAGAACCTGCAGGATCATCTCGAGTTTTACTTTCAGGTGGCGTGCCGCCTGCCCATCACGCTCTACTCGCAGATCAAGCCCTGGCGCAAAGCGCTCATCGGGATGCGCTGGCTGCTGAGGCACGACGGGCTGGGAATCTCCAATCACTTCGAGACCGGCGGCTTCATCCGCAGCCGCCCCGGGGTGCGCTATCCCGACATCCAGTTCCATTTCCTGCCCATGGCGGTCAGCTACGACGGCTCCTCGCTGGCGCACGAGCACGGTTTTCAGGCACACGCCGGTCCGATGCGCTCGCAAAGCAGGGGCTGGGTGCGCCTGAGGTCCGCCGACCCGCACGACAAGCCACGGATCTTCTTCAACTACATGTCCCACCCGCAGGACTGGCTGGAGATGCGCGCGTGCGTGCGTCTGACGCGCGAGATCTTCGCGCAGCCCGCCTTCAGCCCTTACCGCGGACGCGAGATCCAGCCGGGTGAGGGGGTGCAGAGCGACGCCGAGATCGATGCGTTCGTCCGCGACAAAGTGGAGAGCGCCTACCATCCCTCGTGCAGCTGCAGGATGGGACGCGCCTCGGACCCGTTCGCGGTGGTCGACTCGCAGGCACGGGTCCTCGGCACGCACGCACTGCGCGTCGTGGATTCCTCCATCATGCCGTCGATCACCACCGGCAATCTCAATGCGCCGACCCTCATGCTGGCGGAGAAGGCGGCCGATCACATCCGCGGCCGCACACCGCTGCCGCTGGCCACGGCGCCGTACTACGTGGCGCCGGGATGGGAGAGCGCGCAGCGCTAGGTGCTCATTCGCGGTAGCGGCTGAGGGCGTCGCCGAGCGCCGTACGCAGGGGGCCGAGCCACGGCTCGTAGTGACGCCACTGGTCGAGCCCCTCGCGATAGATCGGCTGGCGCACCTGCTCGGAGCTCGCGGTACGGACGCTGCGCTCGGTCTTGTGGAACTCGATGCAGGCGGGCTCGAAGGTGAGTCCGCAGTAATCGAGCAGACGGCGCACGTTGCCCTCCAGATCGTCCACCAGGTCCTCGTGCTGGACGCGCAGCACCCGCCTGGGCAGCACCCGATCCCAGTGCCGCATGAGCTCGAGATAGGTGCGGTAGTAGCGGGCGATGTCCTCGATGCCGTAGCTGAATTCCTGCCCCTTGGCGAACAGCTGCTTGAAGTTCCCGAAGCAGCAGGCCATCGGCTCGCGGCGCGCGTCGATGATCCTCGCATTGGGCAGCATCAGGTGAATGAGGCCGACGTGCCGGAAATTGTTCGGCATCTTGTCGATGAAGCGTGCCTTGCCGGTGCGGTAGCTGCGCGTCTCGCTCAGGTACTTCTCACCCAGTGCCCGAAAGTCCGCGCCGCTCATCTGCGCCAGCACCGCCGGATAGCGCGGCGCGGCGGAGTCGGGCTCGCGCCCCTTGAGCTCCGCGACGATGCGCGGGATGTCGGCGAGCTCGTGGGTCCCTTCGACCTCGGTATGGGAGGCGAGGATCTGCTCGATCAGCGTCGACCCCGAGCGCGGCAGCCCGACGATGAAGATCGGGTCGGCCGCGGTCGCGCCCGCGCCCCGGTGGCGCGCGAAGAGCTCGGGCGTGCACACCTCGATCTGCATGCGGGTGTTGAGCTCGAGGGGCTCGGGGCGGTAGCGGCTCGCGGCACGCTTGAGCGCGTTGCCGCGCTCGTAGTAGCGGAAGGACTCGGCGTATTCCTCGCGGTCCTCGAGCGCCTTTCCCAGCGCGAAGCACAGGTGATAGCGATCCACCCCGGCAGTCGTGGCCGCCGACTCCGCCGCGCGCATGCGCTCGACTTCGCGGTCTCCGAAGCGGTAGGTCTTGAGGTTGGCCAGGCTCCAGTAGGCATCGCCGAAGTCGGGGCGCGCCGCGGCGGCGGCGCGGTACTCCTCGACTGCAGCCGCGCTGCGGCCGAGGGTCTTGAGGGAATGAGCGATCGAGAGATGCAGGTCCGCGGGCTGCGCGGCGCCTGCGAGCAGCTCGCGGTAGAGGCCGATGGCGCGCTCGTGCTGGCCGAGGCCGACGCAGGTGAGCGCGTACAGCACGCGCAGGTCGCGATTGGCGGGATCGGCGGCGAGGAGCTTGTCGGCCTCGCGCTGTGCCTGCGGATAGAGGTGGCGCTCGTTGAGCACCCGCACGTAGTCGGCGCGCGCCGCGGCATAGTCGGGCGCGAGCTCCAGCACCCCTTCGAACAGGCGCTGGGCATCGTCGAGCACGTCGCGCTCGATGCCGATGCGCGCGAGCAGCCGCATGGCTTCGACGTGGTGGCCGTGCTTGAGGAGAAAGGCGCGGATCAGCTGCTCCGCGGCGCCGAGCTCCCCATCGGAGAACAGGCCGGTCGCGGTCACCACTTCGGGAGGGAGCTTCCTCAGCATGGCGACGTGGTCCGCGGCGGTGGCGGCGTTGCCGGTCTGACCGGTCAGGCGATAGAGACCCTCGAGCATGCTCCAGCTCGCGGGCAGGGCGGGGTTGATCTGCACGGCCTGAAGCAGCGCGCCGATCGCCTCCGGCGCCTGCTTGAGCGCCACGTGGCAAAGGCCCCGCTCCTCGTGCAGGCGGCTGAAGCGCGGATAGAGGCGCTCGAGGGTGGCGAGGGTGGCGAGCGCCGCCGCCGTCGCCCCGCGCAGCCGCTGCGCATGCGCCCGCAGGTAGAGGACGTCACGGTTCTCGGGAACGCTCTGCAACAGCGCTTCGGCCGCCGGCAAGGCCTCATCGAGCCGCCGTGCGCGGACCAGCTCGCGAATGCGCTGAACCTCGAGCTCTACTGCCGACACACGGGCATGTTACGCCGCTCGCGCGCGGCGCTCGACGGCACGGGCGGGGTGCGCCTCAGAAGCGGTAGCCGAACTGCCCGCCGAACACCCGCGGCCTGAGCGGCGTCTGCGCCACGATGAACTGATCGGTGCTGACGAAGACGCTGGCGTTCGAATCGGAGAGGTTCTCGCAGTAGAAGCTCGCCCACCAGTTGTCCTTGGCGACGCCGACCGAGGCGCTGTAGGTGGAGTAAGCGGGGTTCTCGAAGCGCCCGCGCGAGTTGCTCACCGCGCCGCCCGGGGCGAAGGTCGGATTCGCGCCGGCTTGCGTGAAGGAGTGGCCGCTGTGCGTGCCGGCGAACTGGATGTAGGGGTTGTAGCTGCCGATGACCCAGTCGTAACGCGCCCGCGCACTGAACTGCAGGGGCGGCGAATTGGCGGTCGGCGCGCCTGCGGGGCCGTAGGGATTGACCACCGGCGCGCACACCTGGAAGGCATTGCAGGCGAAGGTGATCGGCTGGCCGTAGGTCGGGCTGGCGGGGTTGTTATTGATGAGCAGCGGGGAATTGGTCTGCTGGCTCTGGTTCCAGGCGCCCGCGCCCTGGAGCGTCAGCCCGGTCGTGACACGCGCGATCAGCGAGGTCTCGATGCCCTTGACCAGGAAATTCTGGCCGTTGAGGTTGATGAAGATATTGCCGATGACGCCGGGATCGAAGAACGCCACCTGGGCGTTGTCCCACTCCTCACGGTAGAGGGCGCCGTTCCATTGCACGCGATGGTCCCAGAACTCGGTCTTCCAGCCGATCTCGTTGTTGGTCAGCTTGTCGGACTGGTAGGAGGCCGGAATGATGTACTGCGCGATCGCCACCGGGTTGGCCGGAGTGATCTGCGTGAAGGCATGCGCGGCATAACCGCTCTGGTTGAAGCCGCCGGGGCGGAATCCCTGCGAGTAGGTGTAGTACACCATGGCGTCGGGGGTGATGTGCCAGGTGAGGTTGGCGCGGCTCTTGAAGCCGCTCTCGCTGTCCTTGAGGTTGTCGGCGTTCAGGTTGTAAGAGAAGCCCGACTGGCAGCCGCCCGCCGGCACGCCCTGCTCGAAGCAGCCGAAGCTCGACATGACGCTGCCGGCCATCGAGTTGTCGAACTTGAAGTAGCGCGTGCCGGCCGTGATCGTGAGTACCTTGGGGATCAGGTCATAGTCGAGGGAGGCGAAGAAGGCCAGCTGCTTCGTATCGCGCACCTGGTCCTGGTAGAAGGAGACGTGGTCTCCCTGGACCCCGGGGTTCTGCACGGTGCTGCCGGGGAAGGTGCCGACGTTCGACAGACAGCCGGTGTTGCCGGGACTCCCCGCCGGGACATTGGCCGTGCAGGGTGGGATGTTCTTGTACATCCAGGAAGTCACGTCGTAGAGCTTGTTATCCTCCCAGTAGGCGCCGCCGATCGCGCGGAAGCGCCAGTCATCGGGCGTGCTCAGTCGCAGCTCGTGCTGCTGATGCTCGTTGCGCTCCTGGGTGTGCCAGATGGCGCTCGGGGAGAAGCAGGTCGATGGGAGCGGCGCCTGGTTGGGAAAGCCGGCATAGGCCGCGGTGCTCGGTCCGTAGCACTGGTAGTAGTCGGCATACAGGCCGCGCGCATAGTTGGTGTAGTCGCCGACCTGATCGACGTTGCGCACCAGATAGCCGCCGGTGTAGACGAGGTGCAGATCGCCGAGCTTGCCGTTCACGGTCCAGGCCGTGCTCTCGAACTTGTCTTTGTTGTAGGCGTCGTTGAACAGCGTCACCTGCAGCGGCTGCAGCGGCTGGCCGTCGGAGGAGTAGGGCTGCTGATAGAACACGCCCTTGGAGTCCATGTCCTGGTACGACTGGGTAATGAGCAGGTCCCAGTCGGGGGCGAACTTCCACTTGGCCTCGACGCGTATTCCCTGGTAGGTGACCGGATTGATGTCGTTGGCGGCGATCTGGTAGTTGTTGATCACCGGGCTGCCGGGCGGCACGCATGCGCCGTTGTTCGGCAGGCCGTCCGGGCAATTGCCAACGGCGTCGGCCGGGAAGTAGGCGGCGGTGATGCCGATGTCGGTGTTCCTGCGCGTGAAGGTGGCCGGCACGTTGTCGATATAGCCGCCGCGGCGATCGTTGTAGATCACCCCGCGCAGCGCCAGCGTGTCGGCAATCAGCGGCACGTTGAGCATCGCGTTGAGGTTGCTGTTCGGATCGCCGTGCGCCGTCACGCCGTAGCCGCCCTCGACCGTCGCCTCGGTGGCATCGAGCTTCGGCTCGTTGGTGATGTAGCGAATCACGCCCGCTTCCGCGCCCGCGCCGAACAGCGTTCCCTGCGGCCCCTCGAGCACCTCGATGCGGTTGAGATCGACGGCGTAGATGTCGAGGTTGCGGTTCGGCAGCTGACCGGACTGGTTATCGAGGTACACCGCGACGTTGGGCCACAGGCCGGTCGAGCCGCTGCCCTGGCTCGCCTGCGAGCCGGCGGACAGCCCGCGCATGAACAGCTCGTTCTGACCCGGGCCGTTGCTGGCGGCGGTCACGTTCGGCAGGTACTTGACGTAGTCGTCGAAGGTCGAGACGTTGAGCTGCTGCAGTGTCTGGGCGGTGAGCGCCTGCATCGCAATCGGCACGTCCTGCATGCGTTCGGTGCGCCGCTGGGCGGTGACGGTTATCTCGGCGAGCGCCTCACTGCTGGTCTCGCTCGCCGCGGCGCCGGTGCTGGCGGCGGGCTGCACCTGTGCGCCCGCCGCGAAGGACGCGCTTCCGAGGATGGCCGCGACCGCGTAGGAGATCTGCGAGCGATGGTTACGCGCGAGGGCAGGGCGCTTCGTGAGCATGGTCAACTCCCCTATCGACGTCACAGGCCGGCTCGATTAGAGCCTAGCGTCCGAACCTGCGATTGAACGGACCCGTCAAGCCGCTGTTATGCAGACGCCTCAGTATGCGCTCGCCGCTATTCGAAAACCCGGGAGCGCGCGGCATCGCCGTTCACTGCGCGCTGCGGCTGCAGGCGCCGGGTCGAAGGCGACAGGCCGTAAGCGTCCTTGAACTGGCGCGAAAAGTGCGCGCAGTCGGCGAAGCCGGCTTCGTTGGCGATGTCGGTGACTGAGCGGTCCGTGTTCTCGATCAGCCAGTTGGCATAGCGCATGCGCAGCTGGCGGTAGAGCGAGGCCGGACCCACGCCGACGTGCTGGCGGCACAGCCGCTCGAGCTGCCGGGCGGAGAGGCCCAGGCCCGCGGCCACCGCCGCGATGGCGATGGGGCGCGCGAGATTCTGCTCCATGAGCAGCAGCGCCCGCCGCACGCGCGGTTCGCTTACCACTTCGGACATGGGCGGATGCGGCTGGGCCTCGCTGCCCGAGCGGGGTCGATCGAACAGCAGCACCTGGCTGGCCTTCTGTGCGAGCGCGCGCCCGAGGTGCTGCTCGATGAGGTAGGTAGCGACCGCGCCCGCGCCCGCGCCTCCGGCGCAGGTGATGCGCAACCCGTCGACCAGGAACAGCCGGTCGGCGATGACGTCGTGGCTGGGAAAAGCCTCGAGAAAATCCTGGTAGTGGTACCAGCTGACGCAGGAGCGGCGCCCCTTCATCAATCCGGCGCGGCACAGCACGAAGCTGCCCGTGCAGATGCCGATGAGCGGCACGTTGGTGGAGCCGACCTCGCGGAGGTAGCGCATCGTCGGCTCGTCGACCTGGGGGCCTGCATGGAGGAGGCCGCCGATCACGACCACGTAGTCGAGGGAGTCGGGAGGCAGGAATCCGCTCGTGGGCTCGAGCGAGACGCCGCAGCTCGCCGGCACCGACTCCGCGCGGCTCGCCATGATCGACCATTGCACGTGCAGCGGGCGGCTGCGATCGCCCTCGTCGGCGGCGAGCCGCAGATGGTCGATGAAGACCGCGAATGCCGAGAGAGTGAAGTGCTGCGCGAGGATGACGCCCACTCGCAACGGCGGACGTGCCGCGCGTTCCCCCGAAGCCGCGCGCTGAGATCCGTTTGAGTGGGTCATTGAACGCTCACTCAATCGCCTTCGCCCCTCCCCCTGTGAGCTATCTTCCGCCAAGCCCTGTTGGGAAGCAAGAGTACGGTACGCGAGTGGAATTATCAGAAAAAACAGATAAGAACGCGGGTTATCTGACGTCCGGAAATCGCTCATTCACGTGCCCAAGACGCATTGAACGGCTATTCAGGCGATGGCCATCTCACACGCTGAGCGCACCGCTGGCCCACCGGGGGCGCGCCGCGGCTTGGATCTCGGCGAGAGACCTGGGCGCTCGGCTCTTCAGCGCAGAACGGCGAGCCGGGCGAGATTGGTCTGCACGACCGTGTCGTGGCAGGCGCTGCGGGCGTACCAGCGGCGTGCGGCGTCGACGAGTGCGGTGCAGATCTGAGCGCTCTCGCTCGCCCGCGGATCGTCAGGCGGCTGGGACAGGAAGCCTCGCGGAGCGGTGCGCACGTGCCGGCGGAGCCGCAGCCGCCGCAAAGCCCGCGCCGGGATCGACTTGGGCGCGTGCTCGATGTGCTCGCAGACGGCGCGACACACGCGCTCGTAGTCGAGCCCATCGCTTCCATCATCCTCGCCGTCGGGCCCGATCCACTGCTCGCACCAGCTCTTCTGCTCCTCGCCCGAGCTTTGCAGGGTCGGGTCGGTGAGCGCGACCGCAATCCGCGGCAGGTCGTAGGCCTCGCAAAGCGCCGCGTCCCAGCGCTGCGCCTCGAGCAGCTTCTCCACGTCCGTAAGGTAGCTCGCGACCATGCGCGAACTGGAGGGTGCCGCGCGCGGCCCGACTGCCGCGGTATCGTCCTGAGGCTCTTGCATGAGTCTCAGGCCGCGCGTTCCGCAGGGGGTGCGCCGAGATCGGAGGGCGCGTCGGTCACCGCAGTCGTTGTCTCAGCCCCAACTTCGGGGACAGACGTCGCCGCAGGCGCTACCGGTGTGGCGGGCACACGCGCGCGCGGCCGACGCTTCGCGGGCACGACGGCCGCGGTCACGGCAGGTGCGCGCTTAGCGCTCGCCTGGGGCCGTCGCGCTCGGGTCGGAGCTACGTGGGCCGGTCGCCGGGCGCGGCGCGCTCGCACCCTGGGAGAGGCGCGGGCCGGCCTCGGGCGTCTCGAAGCGGCATGCCGGGAGGATGCGGTCTTCGGAGCCTTGGCGGAGGCGCCCTTCGTCGATTTTGCCCGCGGTGCGGCGTCCTTTTGCGCACGGCGGGCGCGTTTCCAGGCCTTGCGCGCCGCGGCCGACTGCTTGCGCGCGCGCTTCGCCTCGCGCTTGGCCTCCTTCAAGCGCTTGCGGGCGCGTTTCAATTCGTCTTTCGCGATGCGGACTCGCTGCTTGGCCACTTCGGCCTGCAGTCGGGCTCTTTCCAGGGGCTCTGCGGGAAGGTCCGCCGGTTCGCTGCCGCTTTTCTTCATCTTCATGCCTGCGAAGCGCGAAAGGCAAGCAGTCTCACACAATCAGCCGGTCGTTGCCACCGTCGGGCGGATGCACCCAGATTCCTTTTACTGTCAGAGCCTTCCATCGTCCCACCGTTCAGCTCACGCCGGCGCCGCGGGTCGACTCAACGGGGATATCTCGCCACAGGAACGCCGACCGTGAGGGCAATTGCATCGCACGGACCGCGGGCTGATTGAAGTTGAAATATCGTGCGCGTAGCATCCGCGGCCTCGCGACGGACCCAACATGTCGCCACAAGTAACAACAAGGGTCGGGGCAGGGAGGGCGCTCCACGAGGGCCTCCGTGCACCGTTCGGTTGGCGATCCAGAGGAGGAGCCACATGACACTCACGGTCCGATCGATTCTCATAACGGCACTACTGATGTTGCCGCTCGCAGCGGCGGCCGGCGGCAAGGACAAGGACGACTTCCCGTTCCTCGAGGCGACTGTTGCCCAGCTCGAGGCCCAGATGGCCGCCGGGACGCTGACCTCCGAGCAACTCACGCGAGCCTACATCCGGCGCATCGAGCAGCTCGATCAGGGTGGGCCGGGCGTTGGCGTCAACGCACTCATTGAGCTTAATCCGGATGCGATCGCCATCGCGCGTCACGCCGACGCGCTGCGTCGGCAGGGTAAGGTACTCGGCCCACTGCACGGCATTCCGGTGCTCCTCAAGGCCAACATCGACACCGGCGACAGGATGCAGACGACCGCCGGCTCGCTCGCTCTCCAAGGCACCCCGGCGCTGCATGACTCGACCGTCGCGGCCAACCTGCGTGCCGGAGGTGCGGTGATCCTCGGCAAGACGAACCTGTCGGAGTGGGCGAACTTCCGCTCCTTCTTCTCGGTGAGCGGCTGGTCGGCGGTCGGCGGACAGACCCACAACCCCTACGGCCTCGACCGCAACCCCTGCGGCTCGAGCTCCGGCTCCGGGGCCGCGGCCTCGGCTAACTTCGCGACCGTGTCCATCGGCACCGAGACCGACGGCAGCATCGTCTGCCCTGCGAACGCCAACGGGGTGGTCGGCATAAAGCCGACCGTCGGACTCACCAGCCGCGCCGGCGTCGTGCCCATCTCTCACACCCAGGACACCATCGGTCCGCATGGCCGGACGGTCGCCGACGCCGCCGCCACGCTCGCCGTGATGCAAAGCCGGACCTCCGACGGCCGCGACGCGGCGACCGGCGGTGTACCGCTCGGCTGGCAAGGGCGCTTCACCCGGCCGACGAACATACCGAGCGACTACACGCAGTTCCTCAACCCCAAGGGACTTCAGGGCGCGCGGCTCGGCGTGACCCGCCAGGGCATCGACTCGGCGCCGGCGCCGGTGGTCGCGGCTTTCGACGCAGTGCTCACTCAGCTGACTGCCGCGGGTGCAACGCTCGTGGATCTGGACGGCGCGGGCTTCACCTTCCCGCCGGCCACGGGTGAGCTGCTGGTGCTGGAGTTCGACTTCAAGGGCGACCTGCAGAGCTATTTCGCCACGCGTGTGGGCGTGCCGATGGCGGGCAAGACGATCGCCGATGCCGTCGCGTTCAACAACGCCAACGCCGATGCGGAGATGCCGTTCTGGGGACAGGAGATCTTCGAGGAGACCGCGGAGCTCTTGCCCGGCGCCGATACTCCGCAGCCGGATGCGACCTTCATGCAATTCTCCGGCATGACCTACAACCAGGCGCTGGCGGCTGATCAGGCGGCAACGGTCAACGGTATCGACGCGGCGCTCGCCCAGTTCAACCTGGACGCGGTGATCGCGCCGACCGACAACCCGGCGTGGTCGACCGACCTGCTCTATGGCGATCACTTCGTCTTCGGCAGCTCGGGACTGGGTGCGCCCGGCGGCTATCCGTACATCCAGGTGCCGGCGACCGATGTATTCGGCATTCCGCTCGGCCTGACCTTCTTCGGCACCGCGTTCTCCGAGCCGAAGCTGATCACGCTGGCATCGGGATTCGAGGCCGTGACCCAGGAGCGGGCCAAGAACCCGCCGCAGTTCACGCCCACGATCCCTGACGACCATATTCAGGGTGTGCCGCTCAACATGAAGAAGCACGGACACAAGGATCCGGGGAAAGGCTGGCGTCCACACCACATGTAGGGCGGACGGCTGCTTCCGAGTACTGCATGCGGGTCCGGCGCACGAAAGCGCCGGACCCGCCGAGGCCTGCCCAGTTATCCACAGAATTTGTGCATAACCATGTGGACAGAGCATGCCTGGTGCGTCAAACGCTGAGTGGTGGCAAGGGCTTGCGTCGCGGTGGGTGAGTTTTCGCCAGATCAGCCGCTCGGCCCGTTGTAGTGTGTGGCGGTGACGCGATTGCGCCCGGCCTGCTTGCTGCGATAGAGCGCCGCGTCGGCGATCTTCAGGATGCGCCCGGCGAGCTCACGCTCCGCGGCCGGCACGCAGTCGAGTCCGCATAGCCCGAAGCTGGCGGTGACCCCGATGTCCTTTCCTTCGTGCGGAAAGGGGCTGCCGGCGACAGCGGCGCGAAGCTTGCGTGCGACTTCGAGCGCATGCTCGTAGCCGGTCTCGGGCAGCACCACGGCGAATTCCTCGCCGCCGATGCGCGCCACCCAGTCGACCCCGCGGCGCAGCGCTCCCTGCAGGCGTGCGCCGAATTGCCGCAAGATGTCGTCGCCGCAGCCGTGGCCCAGGGTGTCGTTGATGTTCTTGAAGAAGTCGATGTCGCACAGAATCAGCGACAGGGCGCGCTGATAGCGCGCCGCCCGCTCGACTTCGCGTGGAAAATGCTTGCCGAAGAAGCGCCGGCTCGCGACGCGCGTCAGATCGTCGGTGGCCGAGAGCTTGCGGTTCTCCTCGAGCGTGATCCGCAGCACCGCTTCGAGCTCGGCGATGCGCCGCGCGGCCGCGATGCGGGCGTCGAACTCGCGCTCGGGGGCGCGCCGTCCGACGCACTCGTCGGCGCCGGCGTTGAGCCCGACCTCGCGCTCGGGCCCCTCGTCGAGCTCGGCGATGTAAAGCACGAATGGATTGCGTACGGCCTTGCGCGAGCGCAGCTGGCGGATGAGCTCGAGGCTGTCGGTGATCACGACCGGCCGGTACTCGGCCGCGAACTGCCGCAGCGCCTCCTCATCGGAGGCCACCGACTCGATCTCGAAGACATCGGGCGCGATGCGCCGCATCAGCTGCGCCCGCAGGCCCGGATCCTGAAGGGCGAGCAGCGCTTTGGGAGCGGGCAGAACGCGCAGCATCACCGCGACGGTCGCGGTGGTCCCCTCATGGGCCTCGGCCGGCCGCTCGGCGCGTCGCTCGAGGATGCGCTGGATGACGGTGGTCTGGCCGCCGAAGGCCATCGAACCCCTCAGGTCACGGGTCTCCCGCCCGATGCGCAGAGATTACCCGGCCACACTATGATTGCGCCATGGCACCGCCAGGCATCACGCGTCATCGACGCCCGTTTCTCGCGCCGCTGTGGGTCACGATGCTCGCGCTGCTGGTTGCCGCGGCCGCGGCCTACACGGCCTACCGGGGGGCCACGACCACGGTCGTGGTGCTCGCCTCGTCGGGGGAGAGGGAGCCGGGCACGATCGAGGATCCGCCGATCTCCGCCGAGGGCGAGCACCGGGCGCAGCGACTCGCGCAGCTGTTCGCGCCGGCCGGCGGACCGGGGCGTCTCGATGCGATCTACGTCAGCGGCGAGCGGCGTGCGGAGCAGACGGCGGCTCCGCTTGCCGAGCTGCTGCATCTGACACCGACGGTCTACGATGCCAGGAACGGCGCCGCGGTCGCGGCGGACCTGCTACGCAGTCACGAGGGGAGTGCGGTGCTGGTGATCGGCGGGGCTGCCGCTCTGCAGCAGATTCTGCGGCAGCTTGCCGGGAGCGGAATGGCCCCCCAGGCGACGGCCGACCCGGACCTCTTATATATAGTCAGCGTGCCGAGCTTCGGCCGGCCCCGGGTGCTACGGCTGAAGTATTGAGGCGCGTCTCAGGGCTGAAGACGCCGGGTGCGCGTCGTGCCGGCACTCATGGCCGCGGCCTTGCGTACGAAATCCTCGTGCTCGGCGATGCGGAAGTCCGCGAGCACCGCACCGCGGATGTAGCGTGCCTGATCGATGAGATAGGTCCCGCGGCGGACTCCGAAGCCGAGTGGCCCGCGCACGTCGTACATGCGGATCACGGATTTGTCGGCGTCCGACAGAAGAGTGAAGGGCAGGTGGTACTTTTCACGGAAGGCGCGATGGCTCGCCGCGTCCTGGGGACTCACGCCCGCAATGTCGAGTCCTGCTTGCAGGATCTCGCCGTGCAGGTCGCGCAGCGCGCAGGCCTCACGGGTGCAGCCAGGCGTGAAATCGGCCGGGTAGAAATAGAGGATCAGCGGGCCGTGGCGCAGCAGCGTGCTGAGCGACACGTTCTGCTCATCCTGATCCGGCAGAGTGAATTCCGGCGCCCGAGCGCCCATCGCCAGCATGCGTGCTCCCCCGAGATCCGACCTTCCAAAGCGACCCAAAGCGGCATCATAGCCGCATCAGGGGGGCTCGGAGAGGCCGCCGCGTCCGGCGGGGCAGGCCGCGGCGGATTCCCGGGCCCGACTCCTAAATTGGACCCGCAGACATGCGATGCTAGAATCGCGCGCCTTGCGTGGGGCGGTAGCTCAGCTGGGAGAGCGTCGCGTTCGCAATGCGAAGGTCGAGGGTTCGATCCCCTTCCGCTCCACCAATTTCCCTCGGGTTCGTTGATCAGGAACGAGAACGTCGCCCGAAGGCGGCGCTCTCGTTTACTCGACATCAGCCGGGCACCTCGCGGACCGAGGTCACTTCCCGGTAGCGCCCTTGCCAGCCTTGGCTTCCAAGTCGCGCACCTGAGGCATGGCACTGTCCTTCGCCTGCTGAGCACATTCATTCAACGATGGAGATGTCTCTGGGAATTGGTTGTGGATTGCCTGGCAGGCTTTCCACGCAGCATCACTCACGGCCTTCTCGAACTTTGCCTTCCCGTCCTGTGAGGTCAGATCGAGCCCCTTGCCGCTCACCGTGTAACTCAGGGAGACGGCCACGATGGGTGTCCCCCCGGGCATCTTGCCGGTTTCGGCTGCCATCGTTCCGCCCCCGGCGGGGATCATCCGCGAGGACGTTACGACGACTTCAGGCGGCGTCTGAGCGGTCACGCTGCCGATGATGGCGCAGGATATGAGCCAGGGCGCGGCTCTCAGTGTGAGGGTTCTCATGGATTCACTCCCCGAACGAATCAGCGACCCCACCCGTATAGTGTTGTTGCGATGCGTTCGGCAATTGGGGAAATCCGAGACTGACGATGCCCGCGGCGGGTCGCAGGCAAGCTGCAGTGCGGCAAAGCCGCGCGACGCTCCCTCTCAGCGCGCGGCCCCGCCGCCGAGTTTCGCGTCGAGAAAATCCGAGGTCGCCTGGTAGGCGCGCACCCAGGATGCGTGGCGCAGGAAGCCATGGATCTCGTCCGGCAGAACGAGCTCCTGATAGTCGACGCCCCGCTCGCGTAGCGCCTCGGCGAGGCGCACGGATTCCGAGAACGCGACGTTGTGATCGTCATCGCCTGATATCAGGAGCACGGGTGAGCGCCAGCCTGCCAGCGCACCGATCGGGGAGGCGGCGAGCGCGGTGGCGAGCACCGCCGGCGATGCATCGAGCGGGTAGAGGGGCAGGTTGTTGCGGTCCGTTGCGAGCGTGTAATGGTGCCAGTCATGCACGCCGTGGAGGTCGACGCCCGCCTTGAAGAGGTCCGAATTACGGGCCAGCCCGAGCGCTGTCAGGTAGCCGCCGTAGCTGCCGCCCCACAGGCCGATGCGCGTCGGGTCGACCTCGCCGCGCGCCCGCAGGAGGTCGGCGGCCGCGAGCAGGTCGTTGTACTCGCTCGCGCCGGAGGCTCCGCTGCCCTCCGCCTCGCGGAAGTCGAGGCCGTAACCGATACCGGTCCGGTAATTCAGCGCGAGCACGACGTAGCCGCGGCTCGCCAGGTACTGGTTCATCGCGTAGGCGTTGCTGTAGTAGTGCATGTAGTGCCAGCCGAGGAGTATCTGGCGAATGGGACCGCCGTGCATGAAGACCACGGCGGGGTGCCGCGCGGCGGTGCCTCCCGTGACGGGCACGAACAGGACGCCGTGGGCGGAGAGGCCGGCGCGCGGCGGCAGATCCACCAGTTGTGGCTCGACCAGGCTGGCCCCGGGGAAATCCCTGGGTAACCCTTCAGCCATCAGATCGACGATCGGCTGGCCCGGTGCGAGGCGCGCCGCGTGCATCGGCGTGCGGGCATCGGCACGCAGGAAGGCGATCGATGCGCCGTCCGCCAGCACCGCGGGCTGCGTCTCGATGCCGGCGCCGCGGCTCAACTGCTCCAGTCGGCCGTCGGCGGTCGACAGCTGCCACAGATGGCGGCGCCCGACGTCGCCGGCATTGGCGGCGTAGATGATGCGGCTGCCATCGGCGCTCGCGGCTGCGTATTCGATCTCGAAGGTGCCGGGCGTGAGGAGCCGGGCCGGGCCTCCCGCCGTGGGCACCGAGTAGAAATGCAGCCAGCCGTCGTTTTCTGCCGGGAACACCAGACGGTCGTTTCCGGCCCAGAAGAGCTGCTGTTCGGAGCTCAACGCGTGGAAGACGCTGCCGGCGCCGCGCGGCGCGCGGTAGACCTCGGCGACGGGTGCATCGCCCAGGCTCGCGACGCGGATCGACCAGGGAGAGCCGGTGCGGTGTGGAACGAGGCCGACCTCGTCGTGCGTCGAGGGAATGCGCAGGAATGCGATGCGCGTGCCGTTGGGCGACCAGCGGGGCTCCACATCGTAGGAGAAGCTTGCATCGATCCAGCGCAGCGTCCGGTCAGCGAACGTATAGACGCCGATGAAGCTGTGATCGGACCGCGTGCACACGAACGCGAGCCGCTTGCCATCCGGCGAGAAGCGCAGCGAGTCGACGATGCCACGCGTCTTGAAGAGCTGCTCGGCCTTGGCGCCCTTGCGAGGAGCCACGGTGAAGACCTTGCCTTCATGGAGGAAGAGAACGTGCTCCCCATCCGGAGCGGCCACGGGCCCATGTCCCTCGCCGAGCTTGAGGAGCCCGTGTGCGTGGAAGTCGACGAGATAGACTTCCTGGACGACCCCGGCCGTGAGTTGTGCGGGGTTGGGTGCCGGTTTGTCCGGGTACTCGAAATCGCCGCCCCGCACGTACAGCAGCTCGTCGTGGTGTGGCACGAACGCGAGATCGTCGATGTCGAGGCCATCGTCGGCCGTGTATTGCGTGAGCGGGCGGGCCTCGAAGGCGGCGTCCGCCGACGCCGCCACCGCAAGCCACACATTGCGTGCGCCGCGCGCATCGCTTACCCACGCGAAGGCCCGCGCGTCCCGGGAGGCGACGAGGTCGGAGGCGAACGGGGCGCCGAGAATCTGCGGGACGGTAAATCCGGCCGCGAGGGCAGCCGGGGCCACCACGAGGAGCGTCGCGGCGATGAACGGACGGACGAGGCGCGCTTGGGTCATGGATCGCTCTTTGCAACGGGATGGCGCCATTGTCGCATTGGGCACCGCAACGCTTCACGTGCGCACCGCGAGACGGCGCTGCCGCCACGGCGCGGGTCGCGGCGGCGTGCGCGGTGAGTCAGGCGATGAGATCGCGGTACGCGTGCCAGGTTGCGAAACCCAGCAGTGGCGCGACGAGCACCATGCCGACGAGCAGCGTGAGAAAGCCGATCGCCGTGACGCCGACGATGAGGGCGCTCCACACGAACATGGCGGGAAGATTGGCGAAGGTCGCACGCACGCTGACGCGGATGGCATCCGCGGCGCTCGCATGACGGTCGATCATGAGGGGCACCGCCACTACCGATACCGAGAAGACGAAAGCCGCAAGCACCGCACCACAGCCGAGGTAGCCCAGCACCTGCTCCATGCTCAGCGATCCTGCGGCGCCTCCCCACAGGGCCACGGCCAGACTCGGCATGGGAGCGTTGAGCGCAGTCTCGAGCAGCACCGCGGAGACCGCGAACCACAGGAGCGCAACCAGCGCGAGCACTCCGGCGAATTGCATCAGGGCCTCGGGATTGCGGCTGAGCGCCTGCAGAGACTCATCGAACCCCAGGCGCTCGCGGGCCGCCCGCCGCCGCGCGAGCTCGCACAGCCCCGTGGTCATCACCGGGCCCACCAGCAGGTAGCCGGTCACTGCCGCCGCAGTCAGATAGAGGTGGGTGCTGCCGAGCATGAGAAGTACTGCGCCCAGGATCGCGATGAGCGCGCCGTGGGCAAGCCCCGGCATGCCGATCTGCTTCACATCATCCCAGCCGCGGCGCAGCCATTCGAGCGGCTGCCGCACCGCGACGTGGCGAATCTCGACGTGCAGAGCCTCGTGTTTGCCGACGCTGATGGAGGTGGTCATGGGACGTCTTCCGGCCGGGTACCGCTGCGGGCACTCGCTTCATACTACGCCGGTCGCACCGGGGAGGGGATGGTGGGGGCGGGCGCCGCGCCGGTACACTGGTGGCGGTCGCCCCCGTAGCTCAGTGGATAGAGCGACCGCCTCCTAAGCGGTAGGTCGTCGGTTCAACTCCGGCCGGGGGCGCCAGACCCTCTTCTCAGCGCGTATCATTCGAGCCCATCGAGTCTCACGAAAGCCTATAAAAATAGGTATTTCGTGAGAATTGTGCTGCTCAGGAGCGCTCAGCCCGTAACGGCCAAAAACGACGGGTACGGAACACGAGACGGGTACAATAACGGGTACGGAGAACTCCGACGGGTACGAATTGGCCGCCACCGATTTTCTGACCGAAGGGCGCATTCGAAGCGCCAGACCCAAGCCGGAGCCCTACAAGCTGCGCGACGGGGGAGGGCTCTACCTTCTCATCACTCCTGCGGGCGCGAAGCAATGGAGGCTTCGGTATGTGCTCAGCGGTCGCGAATCGATGGTGAGCCTGGGGACGTATCCCGCCACCTCGCTCAAAGCTGCACGCACGAAGCGCGGCAACCTGCACAGTGCGCTCGAAGCCGGTCGAGATCCGGCCGCGGAACGTCGCGCCGAGCGCGTCAGCAGCGCCAATACCTTCGAGTTGATCGCACGGGAGTGGCTCGGGAAGCAGCCGTTCACTCCGAAGACCTTGAAGAAGGCAGTTTGGACGTTTGAGGACCTGCTGTTTCCCTACATCGGGTCCCGCCCCATCTCCGCACTCACGGCGCCCGAGCTCCTCGGGGTTCTACGGAGGCTTGAGCGCCGCGGCAAGCACGAGACGGCACATCGCGCCAAGCAGCGGGTGGGGCAGGTGATTCGCTACGCGATCGCAACCGGGCGCGCGGAGCGCGACCCCACCGCCGATCTTCGGGGCGCCCTGGCGCCCGTCACTGTGACCAACCGAGCAGCTATCACGGAACCACGCGAGGTCGCCCAGCTTCTGCGAGCACTTCATGGCTATGACGGGCACCCAGTGGTCGAGGCCGCTTTGAAGCTCGCGCCCCTGGTGTTCGTGCGCCCGGGCGAGCTGCGCGCTGCGGAGTGGTCAGAGATTGATCTGGAGGCTGCTGAGTGGCGAATCGCTGCGCACCGCATGAAGATGCGTCAACAGCACCTCGTGCCGCTGGCGCGCCAGTCCGTGGCCATACTTCGGGACATCCACTCATTTACGGGAAGGGGGCGTTACGTGTTCCCTTCGCCCCATACCCGCGAACGGCCGCTGAGTGATAACGCCATCACTGCAGCGCTGCGACGTATGGGCTACACAGGCGAGCAGATGAGCTGGCATGGCTTCAGAGCGATGGCATCGACGCTGCTCAACGAGCTGGGCCATCCGCCGGATATCATCGAGCTGCAGCTTGCGCACCAGGAGCGCAACGAAGTCCGCGCGGCGTACAACCGGGCGCAGCGGCTCGAGGAGCGCCGGAAGATGATGCAGGCCTGGGCGGATTACCTGGACGGATTGAGACTCGGAACGAATGTGGTGCCGTTTCGCGCCGCGAAGTGACGCCAGCCCGCCTAAGAACCTTAGGTAGATGGTCTGACGAAAGGGTGATTCCGGCAATGGCAAGACTCTCGCGCGCGATCTGCCTGGCAGTCCTGCCGATGTTGCTGCAGGGCTGCGTATCTTCGGTTGATAGGCTCAACAGTGAGATCTCGCGCAGCGTTGTCACGCTGGAGCGTCAGCAGGATGCGGATTCGCTTGCCGCAGCGGCTCTCATAAGCAGCAACGATATCTTTGGGAAGAACCAGAAGAACCAGAAGGACCAGAGACACGGCGCATCGCTCATCGCGCAAGCAGTGGCTACCGCGCCTGATCGCGCAGATCTTGCGTGGTTGCAGGCGTCAATCTGTCAGCAAATACCTTCCTGCGATGTGCGGCCATTCGAGGTCAGAGTTCGTACATTGGACCCCTCAAATGGAGTCGGTTGGCTAGGCGAATTAGCCAGATCTTGGGCTGCAAGCGACGAGGCGGGGACCAATAAGGCTCTTCAGGCGATCGCCCAATCAGATCGCGTAGACATCTACTACACGCGACTCATCGCCAGGCTAACCCCGAGGGTAGCCGAAGCCGGATCGATCACGCTTGACGAGGCTAGCGTGGCGGTGATTGGCGCTTTGGCAATGGAGTCCATCCCGGCATACACGTCCGTGTCACACGCCTGCAAAGGAGAGCGACTTCAGCAGCCGGACGTCGTCACTTTCTGCAGAGGCGTGGCGAAGGCGTTTGAGAATGGCGATTCATGGGTCTCGGAAATGGTCGGGGTGGCGATAGCGAAGCGCGTGTGGCCAGAGAACTCACCCGAATGGCAGGCTGCCGTCGACGCCCGACGACGATTCGATTACCAAAGCAAGCTGTGGACCGAGCTGCCGATTAAGACCGCAACCGAGAGCATGCAGGATCACATATACCTGTGCAGTCAGTACCGGCGCGAGCAGGACGTCTTGCGAGCCGAGCTGATCGCAGCCGGAAAGAACCCGGACCCGCCTATGCCGTGACAGCGCGCTGCGCTGGTTGTTAGCCGTCTCCCTCCCGGGTTGCGGTGGCGAAGCGCGCGTAAGACCTTGAGAAACGCTGCGTTTTCTCCTTCGCCGCTTTCCAACAACCCCCGGCCGCGACCCCCGAGCTCAGGGCTGGGGCGATCTCGCAAGAAATTTCTTGGGATCGGGTGATTCAGTCGTAACTCGCACCCGGCGAGCGCACCGGCGTATCCAGGGTTCCCCTCAATCGGCTGACCGGCCGCGATTCCGCCCATTGACTGATGTCGGTGTCGAGCCAGGCGACGGAGTTCTTACTGAGCTGGCGGCGCTTCGGGAACTCGCCGGCGAGCTCGAGGCGATAGATCGTCATTCGCGAGAGTCCGGTGAGCTGAATTACTTGTCGGATGCGAAGGAACTTCATGTTGATATTTCCTGCGATGTGACGTTGCGTCTGGAGCTCTCCGCAGACGCGTGATGTCCATCCTTGGCCCACCGGTCCCGAAAAGTCGGTCTGAGTTTGTCTGCTCTTTGCGCAGAAACTTCACGTTGTCTTGTTCCGTTTACCGCAACACAGCACAGAAACCCAGACGTTTTTCCGAGTGGATTCGAATTTCGTCAATGAGTTAGCCCAAGCGACTCCTCTCGATTGCCTTGCTGTCGGTCAGGGAATCACCAGGCCGCGTACGGCCAGGAGCACCCGGTCACAGTAAGCCCCTGGATCTCCCAAGAGTGGTGGCTGCGATAAATGCCTATGGACTCCTCCAAGGCGCAACGTTGAAGTACTTTCGTGGCCGCGCGTGCCAAAGGGTTTCTTCGTTCTTTTATCGGGGGTTGGCCGTGAAGGACAGTATTGCCCGCCTGATTCTTCTTCTTGCTGTTATTACGGGAGCAGTGGTTTCGTGCTCGAAACCCCAGACCACGACGACCACTGGCGCAACGACAGCCAGCCAGCCCACCGCAGAGCAGACGATTCGCGATGCCGTCGATGTTTATATCTACGGCTACCCGCTCGTCACTATGGACATGACGCGCAAGCAGACGACCAACGTCGCCACTGCGCAAGCGAGTCGCGCTCCGATGGGCCAGTTTATCCGGATGCGCGCCTACCCCACCGCGGCCTATCGGGACGTCCCTGGCGCCAACACGGATACTCTGTACACCATGGTATGGCTCGATGTCTCCAACGAGCCATGGATTCTGAGCATCCCCGACATGGGCAACCGTTACTACATGATGCCCATGTTGGATGCTTGGACGAATGTGTTTCAGTCGCCCGGTTCGCGCACGACTGGCGGCAAAGCTCAGAAATATGCGATCACGGGGCCCAGCTGGACCGGCAAGCTCCCTGAGGGGGTTACAGAATACAAATCGCCCAGCGGGCTTGTTTGGATTCTCGGTCGAATCTACTGCAGGGGCACCGAGCAAGACTACGCGAAGGTTCACACACTTCAGGACCAATTCAGCGTCGTTCCGCTGAGCTCTTACGGCAAGCCATACACTCCTCCCGCCGGTGAAGTTGCTGCCAATCTCGACATGAAGACGACAACGGTAGAGCAAGTAGCGGGATTGAGTGTGTACGACTATTTCAGTTACCTCGCCGAGCTTATGAAGGCCAATCCGCCTCTGCCGCAGGATGGGCCAGCAGTCGAGACAATGGCGCGAATCGGATTGACGCCAGGGAAGGGCTTTGACCCCAGTAAATTGAATCTGCTCGACCAGCAGACGATCAAGACTGTCCCGAAGCTGGCACTGCAAGAGATGGCCCAACGCGTGGGGCAGCAAGCGCCCATCAATGGATGGATCTATTTCCCGACTGGGGTGGGCGACTGGGGCACAGACTATTTACTGCGCGCAACAACCGCTTGGCTTGGGCCCGGATGGAATCGCATTCAGGACGCGGTGTATCCGCTTTCGAAGAAAGACGCCGCGGGTGAGGCCTACGACGGAGCTAAGTACAGGTACACCATTCATATCGACAGTGGGCAATTTCCGCCGGTAAAGGGCTTCTGGTCTCTAACTATGTACGACCATGAGAACTTCCTTGCGCAGAATGCTCTAAGCCGCTATTCGCTCAGCCAACGAGACAAGTTTGTAACCAACCCGGATGGGTCTGTCGACCTCTACATTCAAGCGGACTCGCCGGGGAAGGGTAAGGATGCCAACTGGTTGCCGGCTCCGAAAGCTCAGTTTGGACTCATGCTGAGGTTGTATTGGCCGACTGAGACCCCGCCCTCGATCCTCGATGGAACCTGGAAGCCGCCGGCTGTCAGCAAAGTGGAGTGACCGCCCATCGGGTATGACGCTGGTGAATGACGGCTTATGCAGCGTGGCGCGTGTCGCAGAAGGATCGCCACCGGTCGTTTCCGAAAGACTCTCGTCGCTGCCGGAGCACGATCAGTCGCAGCGTGTATCAGCGTGAAGCATTGCGCCTCTTGCGCTCTCAGATCTAACAGAGCAATCGTGAGGTTTCTGCGCAAATTCGAAGCAAACGCAGGATAGCTTTGCTGCTGCAGTTGTCACACGATTCGGACCACGCGAAGCGACGACGCGGAGGCGCGGCGTGCCGAAGCATCCATTCCGAATCGGTGGTAACTGCAAACCGGCGCTCGACCTGGTGAGCCACGGCCGTCGCGGGCCTGGACGGCCTGAGCGCTTCACATCAGAGCAGGTGGCCCAGATTGCGCGTACGGTCCGGCGCGCGCCCGAGGTCATGGTCAAAGTCTCGGGCGGCGGGAACAGCCTGGGAGCTGTGGCCGCGCACTTCAGGTACGTCACGCGGAAGGGAACAGTCGAGCTCGAGAGGGACGATGGCGAGCGCGTCATCGGCGGTGGGGTGGCGCGTGACCTTGTCGACGACTGGGATCTCGAGATCGACCTCGCGATGGATGAGTGGGACCGCATGACAGGCGGCCGTCGCGCTTCTGCGGCTAAACTGGTGCACAACATCGTCCTGTCGATGCCGGTCGGAACGCCGCCTCAGAAGCTCCTGGCGGCGAGCCGAGAATTCGCCCGCGAGGAGTTTGCGCTACAGCACCGGTATGCCATGGTCCTGCACACCGACCAGGATCATCCTCACGTGCATCTGGTCGTCAGCGCGCACAAGCGGGAAGGCGGCAGGCTGAACATTCGCAAGGCGGACCTGCGTCGATGGCGGGAGCAGTTTGCGCGGCAGCTCCGAGCCCACGGGGTTGAGGCGAACGCGACCCCGGCGCAGGTTCGCGGACGACTCTCGGACCACAAAAGGGACGGCGCGTATTGGGCAGCCCAACGAGGTGTTCTACGTCCCGAGAAGGCCGTCTCGCACCGTCGAAAGCCTGGGTCCGCAAGTCTTGGACGTATCACTGACACCGCCGAGCGCGTGCGAGGCGATTGGCTCGCCACGGTCCGAACGTTGCAGGCCCAAGGGCAGCGGGAGCTCGCCTGGGAGGTTGAGCAATTCCGCCAGGGCCTCCGAATCCCGATCACGCGGCAGGAGCGCGAAGCCGCGACCGCGAGGGCACATGAGGATCGACGGCCGAGGCAATTGGATTTTTTGAGGTGACGCGCCAGATGGGCAATGTCCGGCCGACGCCCGCTTGCGACCCTTCAAGGTCCCATGATCTTCCCGATACCGGCCACTAGGGCGACGCGAAGCGGACTCTCGCCTTGCTGGTTGCCTGAAACTGGCGCTCAGGGCATTCTCTTCCGACATACGAACACGGAGCAGAGATCGCAGCAGACTTCACCGAACCGGTGATCGCACCGGCTGGGGCGTTTTTCTGCGCCTCTCAGAACGCTGATGCGTAGAACCGGATCTCTGAGGCACCTCGAGAGTGAGTGACCGCGGAGGCGAAGCAGGTTCGGCTGCGTCTATCGCCTGATCGATCCACACTATGGCGAAGCCTTCACGCGCGCCAAGGGGTAGTTCCATTGAATCCTAGTTCGCTCTCTGTGTGCGTCTCTGCACTCGCTGCCCTAATTGCCTCGCAAGCATCTTTCGCGCAATCCGAACCCGCGCACGTTGCAGCGCCCATCGCAGCGAAGCAGCGAACTGGCGACTTGGACACGTTGATTCAAGCTCGAGTTATCCGCATTGGCGTTCCCCATTCAAAGACGTTTTATTACACCGTCAGCGGTGTGCACCATGGCATTGCATACGAAACCGGCAAGGCGTTTGAGGAATATCTGACCAAGAAGTATCCGCAGAAGAACAAGAACCTAAAGACTCATGTGATCTTTGTGGTTACACCGCGCGACAATGCAGTGTCCAAACTGAACGGTGGCACTCTCGATATCCTGATTGGCGGCATCACGATCACACCCGAGCGACAGAAGCTCGTGGATTTTTCCGACCCGATAGTCAACAACGTCAAAGAGATTGTGGTCACCGGTCCACAATCGCCCCCGGTTGCTTCACTGAACGACTTGTCGGGCAGGGATGTTTTCGTGCGTAAGAGCTCGTCTTACTGGGAGCATCTGTCGGATCTGAACGCGCGCTTGCAGAAGGACAAGAAGCCGCCTGTCAACCTGCGGCCCGTTCCGGAAGACCTTGGCGACGAAGACATATTGGAGATGGTCAATGCGGGATTGCTGTCAACGACTGTAGTGAACGATTGGTCGGCGAAACTCTGGGACAGCGTGCTGCCGAAGCTGCAGGTTCATTCCGACATCACCCTTACCACTGGGGAGACGATCGGTTGGGGGGTGCGGAAGAATTCCCCCAAACTCTTGGCGGCTATCAACGACTTCTTTAAGACCCATCGGCAAGGGACCGCATTCGGCAATCAGAAACTCACCCAGTACACCAAGTCGACCTACATGCTGAAGCAGGCCATCTCTCCGGAGAGCATGAAGCGATTTGAAAAGACCGCAGAGATTTTCCGCAAGTACAGCGCTGAGTACAGCATGGACTACCTGTTGATGATGGCCGAGGGCTATCAGGAGTCCGGCTTGAACCAGAAAGTGAAGAGTTCTGTCGGCGCTATCGGAGTCATGCAACTCATGCCCGCCACCGGGGCGGAGATGAAAGTCGGTGACATTCACCAGGAGGACGCCAATATCCGCGCGGGTATCAAGTACTTCCGCACAACGATGGATAGGTTGTACGGCAGTGAGCCCATGGACGACCTTAACAAGGTGCTGTTTACGTTCGCAGCCTACAACTGTGGTCCTGCGCGTGTTAAACGGTTACGCGCGGAAGCTTCTCAGAACGGGCTTGACCCTAACGTCTGGCTCAACAATGTCGAAGTCATCGCCGCTGCCCGCATCGGAGCAGAGACCGTCAATTACGTCTCCAATATCTACAAGTACTACGTTGCTTACAAACTCATGGCGACGCAGGAAGAGCAAAGCCGCAAAGCGAAAGAGTCCTTCGGCAAGAAGCCATGAAGTAAGTCGTGTGCAAGAAGCGGGTCGCGAGCTGGGCTTGGATCAAAGGTACTGCCGTCACGCAGCTCCTCGCCCCCGCGGCGACAATGTCGACGAAAGCCTAGAAACGAAAGCCTAGAAACCGATTCCTATCGAAATCTGGACGGAATAACCCTGGTACGTCCATTGGTTTGAGAATTCATCAAAGTACTTAAATCCCAGACTCACCTTTCGAGCCGGTAGCACGTAGTTCAGTCCGAAGCCGAGAGAGTTGACTCTGTAGCGCTGCGCTTCCTGGGATGGCGTGATGTTTGGCCCGGTCTTCGCGGTCGTCTGCCACGCACCGTAGCCGACCAGTCCGGCCTGCAGTCGCGAGTCCGCAAACGCGAATGCCCGCATCAATGAATAGTCGAGATCGAGAGTCTCGCCCGGGTGAATAGCGGTGCCCGACTGAATGCTGTGAAATTCGTACATCTCGAAGGCGGAGAGCGTGGTCGCCCTGTCTGCGGATAGGTAGAACGTCTCGCCCGCTGCGACCACCGGCGTCCAGTATCCATTACCCACATTGTCAGTCGCACCAGCGCTGAATCTTCCAGTAGGTGCGAGCACACCGAGGATGCCGCGAATGTCGGCGCGCTCCTCGCGCCAACCGAGAATGACGGGTTGAAAATAGAGGTCCCCCAATCCACCGCCGCCACTGATCGCGCCCTGGGAGCTGGAGCTCAGCGAGTTGTTGGCAATCGGTATCGTCACGGCAGATGAGAATCCGGCACCACCGAGCGTCGATATCTCATCCGTGCTCGCCCATAAAAGTGTGTTCATATCCAGGAGTACTGACTGCTGTCCCGTGGCCACAACCTCACCGTTGCCACCCTTCTGCTCATCCCGAGAGTAAAAGAGGAAGCTGTTGTTGTACGTCAGTCCGGGCTCCGCACTGACGCCGGAATTGATGGCACTGAGACCGAGGGGATAGACGCCGCGGTTCTGCGCGTGTACCGAAGTCACGTTCAACCACACGAAAACGGCGGCTAGAAGCCACCGCTGTCGCTCAGCTGAATGCGTGCTCCGTGCTTTCTGGCGCCGCGCGCCGCAGCTCATTGCCTGGCGGCCCGCGCCCCACCTGTCGCTAAACGGCGCAACCCGTCAAAGGTGGCGTATTTATACGCATAGCTGTAGGTGGGGGTGTTGAGCGACATGTTGGCGAGGGTGTTCAGCGTGCCGCCACAGCGAATCAGCATCTGGCCAATACCGACGATCTCAGAGGCGATATCGCCGATGCAGTGAACGCCGAGCAGCTTGCGATCCGCTTTCGAAAAAACAAGCTTTAGAAGTCCGCCTCGGCCAGCTATGGCTCCGCGCGGGGTAAGCGCCAGGTCGGCACGACCCACCTCGTAATCCAGGCCCTGCTCGCGGCACTGCTCCTCCGTGAGCCCCGCACCCGACACCTCCGGCATCCCATAGATCGCGGAGACCGGACAGGGATCGACGGTTCCCTCGAATGGAATGCCAAACGCGTGACAGACCGCGAGACGTCCCTGCTCCATCGCGATCGAGGCCAGGGTCGGCCGGACCACATCGCCCGCGGCGTAAATGCCGGGCACGGACGTGCGGAAGGTCTTGTCCACGATGATCCGCCCCCGGGAATCGACCTGCACCCCCAAAGCCTCGATGCCGAGGCCCTCGGTATTTGCGGCACGGCCGGCGGCAAACAGCAGGGTATCGGGCGTGAGCTTCTGACCTGTCGAGAGTACTACGTCGAGGCCAGTCTCCCTCGGTGCGACCCCTTGCACGGTCGCGCCAAACAGCACGGTAATGCCCCACTGCCTGAATAAGCGCTCCATGCACTCGGACATTTCCTGATCCATCGCAGTGATGAGTCGCGAGCCGCGATCGACGAGCGTCACTTTCGCACCCAGCGCGTGGCAGATCGTCACGAACTCGACGCCCACCGGACCGCCACCTGCAATCACGATGTCTCTTGGGACCCAGCCACGCTTCAGGACGGTGTCCGTGTCACAGACGCCTGCGATATTGAAGGAGATGTTCTTCGGCCGAACGGGTCGCGAACCGGAAGCGATCAGGATCACCTTGGCGCGAATCTTGCGGTTCGTTCCACCGGCTTCGGACACGAGCACGCTGCCATCCGTGTCGAGGCGGGCCGAACCCTGGATGTAGTCGACGTCACGCTTGGCGATGTTGTCTGCGGTAACCTTCTGCAGCAGCTCGCAGACACTTTGAGTCCGCTTGCGGATGATGTCGGTTGCAACCTGAGGGGGAGCAGTCATCCGCAGGCCGTAGACGTCGCCTTCGGAGAATCCTGTGAGGTATAAGGCGGCCTCGCGAAGGGTCTTCGTGGGCGCGCCGCCGGTCGTCGTGACCGCCCCACCCGGGTAGGCCCGCTCGATCACCGCTGAGCGGTGGCCAAAGAAAGCCGCGAGCTCCGTAGCACTTTCGCCTGCGGGCCCCGCCCCGATTGCAATGAGGTCATACGTGTCCGTCATACGCCGGATAGACCGTCACTTCATTAGGGCGATGTTCCGCCAGAAGTTCTTGAGGCTGTCCGTAACGCCAAACAGCGTGGTGAAGTGCGTAGAGTCCACCAGTACGAGGTGTCCGGCACGCTGCTTCTCCGGCGGCATCCAGAGGAGACAGTTGAATTCCGTATTGCCGGCCGCGGTGAACGGGTGTGGACGCTCCGCTTCGATCGGCTGACGCGCCAGCACGTGAATCGCCTTGCTGCTCTTATCCGTGATTTCGTAGTGCGGCAGGTGCCGGTGGAAACTGAGGCTCGTGACGTCCTTTAGGAGCCCGGGCTTATCCAGGTCCCTGAAAGTCGTGAGTGGCGCGGTGTCCTTGGTGCCTTTGACCAGGGCCGGACACAGTCCCCAGGTGTTGTGCACCGGGACCCCGAGCGCCTTCATCAGCGAGCGGCCGTATTGCGTAAAGCGCTGCTGGCGCGGGACCAGGCGATCACCGTGGTGCAGGTATTCCATCTGGCGCTGCTGCAGGTCATCGGTGAAGCCGACGTCGTGGTGCGGCGCCAGCAGCAGGCAGGTGCCTTCGCGCGCAAGCCACTTACGAATAGCCGCAACTTCTTCCGGGGCGGCTTCCTCCCCGGACTGAAGGTGGTCAAGGCCGAACACCATGAGTGTGTCCGTGTCGGCCAGAATCCGTTCATCGATTGGGAGCCGGAATCCCGCCTGATCAACGCGCTGAAAGACAGCGACCGGATGGCCGGTGATTTCAGCCGCGAGCTGCTGGAAATTGAGAGCGGAGCGATGGAACAGTTCCAGCGTGCCGGCGATACCTTGGAGAAACTCCGCCGCACCCCACTCCGGCTTCTCATACGCGGGCCACAGCACCGTGCGCACTTCGGTCATGGTCGAGAAGCGATTCTCCATCGCGGCCGGATCACGCTGCGCCTCAAAGGGATAGCTCCAGGTCCAGTAGATGCTTATCCGCCGCCGACCCGGAGTGTACTTGCGGGCGACGTGGTGTTGGTTATAGGTGCGGGCGGGACCAGGCGTTGTGCTCATGGTGAGTTACCGGCGTTTGCTTCAGCTGGCCTTGTCGAGGGCTGCGAGCCAGCGCAGCGCTTTGAGTCCCGGCAGGAAGAAATAAGCTCCGCCGCGGACAGTAGTGAACGCGGGCAGCCCGGTGATCTTTCTGCGGATCGGCCGTTTCGGGATCTTGTACTCGAGTGTTCCGTCCTGGCTGCCGATGATCGGATCACGCTCGTTTCCGAGTTCGTGGAAATTCCTGTCGTTCACCCAGACGTTCTGGGCGAACTCAAATTGCCGGATAAGGCTGGCGCAGATAACGAACGCCGCGATGCCACGCTCCTTGCCGTCGTCCGCTGTGCCCTCCGGTAGGTAAGTTCCATAGGTCGCCCCGCGGCGGATCATTCGCCGCCGGTTCATGTTCGCTGCCGTGTCGCGCGGGTTCATGCGGCGCATGTGCGAGCCGAGGGGCACGGCATAGCCTTGCGGATCCTCGTGCTTGTAGTTGAAGTTGTTGTTGCGCTGAAGATCAGCACCGAGGGCGGGGTCATCCTTATCGGGAGCGAGTACCAGCGGAGCGCCACTGCGCCAGCGCCCCATGAGTTTCGCTGCGATAAGCTCCTGCTCCTCCCGCGTCTTACCGTTCTCGCGCAGAAAGTCGCGGAATTTGCCCACATGCTCCTCGAGCCGCCGGTAGGCCATGTAGCTGCCATTGCGGCACAGGACTTCAGGCTGCGGCAGCGCTGGACCCGAGCCGCTCTCATCCGGATAACCGAGAATGAACTCGCCCGCTTTGAGCGGGGCTCCGGAGCCTGGCGTCGGTTCATCGCCCGAGCCCTCGATCACGGGCTGCGAAAGCCGGTCGCGATAGCCGAAGTGGTCATGCGCGTAATCAAAGGGTGGTGTCGCCTCGAGATCGAGACTTGACAGCACTTCCACGCCGTGACACTCAGCGATGAGCTTGCCGTGCTCAGTTGCGCTTCGCTGTCGCTCCGCGGCATCCCGCGCGAAGAGAATGGCGATGGCATGCAAGTCGGGGCTGGCAGTCTTGTCCACCCAGTGCGAGGGATCGTTCGCGCCCGTGTCGCCGAGCACCTCGGCCCGCGCAGCCATGCCTTCGCGGAACTCCTCGGGAAAGGTGGCGAGGGTCGTCGCGTCAACGCCGAGCGTTCTCAGGCCGTTCCAGGTGAAGGCCACCGTGACCCAACGCTTCTCCTTGTCCACGGATTCGCGCATGGCTTTCGCGGATTGAACCTTGTCGAGAATGGCCGCCAGCCACGCTCGCCCACCCGCGGGATTCTTGAAGGATAAGAACTCGTATCGCCCGTTCAGTGCCGGGGCGCGGGTCAGCAGAATGTGCTGAATGTCGTCAAATTCGAGCACGGCCGGTAGGCTCGCGGCTCATTGCATCTGATCAAGCATCTCCGAGAGCGCTGCCTTGACGCGCAGCGCCTTCTTGATCTCATCAGCGGTCGCGTACGGGTATTCGCCGTATTCGAGGAAACTCGGGCATTGGTGCTCGCGCACGAACTGAACGAAGGCCGGCGCATTCGTCTTCCAGTCTTTGGGGAAGCCTTCCAGATTTTCAAAGACTGTGTTGATGCCAGTCGCGCCGAAGAGTGCCACGGCATCCTCGGTGTACTTGTCGAAGTCCGTGTCAAAGATGCCCTGGTACATGAAATACATATCACCCTTGATCGGAAACAATACCCAGCGCAGGTAGTGCAGCTTCAGCACGGCGAGCGCATCCGGTTGAGCGGCGATGGTCTTTTCGATGTTGCGTGCGTACTCGTAAAAGACCTCCTCTCGCCCGGGAATAATTTTCGCGAGGATCGAAAACCCGTAGCACGCTGGCGTCCGCGGGAAGATCGGGCCATACCTCCCCTTCTCGATTTTATCGGGGAAGACGCCGCCTTTCGGGATGGCCAACGCCGCAGGTTTGGTCCAGTCGGTCTTAATTGATGTTCCGGCCATAAGCGACGCTCCACACTCTACCTACCCAGGTCGCCGCTATCTAAGCACAAAATCACCAGAACGTCTCAGGTGGAAACGCTGCTGCACCATTGCCCGCAGGGGCATTCGCGACCGAGTCTCTGCCGAGTCAAGCTACCGATGGCGCTTATGCCGGCAAATTAGATGTCATTTGCAAATGGCTTGACTGCTCGGCTTAAAGTTATGTACCCGCGCTGTGTGCGGGCTTCATAATGCGAGCAGCGCTTAAGGTCGAAGTCCGGGTGAATCTCAAGTGGGGAGCGTTCTCAGCACCTTCGTGACCGACTTCATCGGACGTTTTGACGGACCGTTGCATTTTCGGTTGTTCGTCCAGCCGCTGATGGCGATCCTATTCGCCGTACGCGATGGAAGGCGGGACGCGCGAGAAGGGCGTGGCGCTTACCTCTGGGCGCTGGTCACCGATCCTATGCAACGTGGTTACCTACTTCATAGCGGATGGAAGGGGATCTCCAAGGTCTTTGTTCTCGCCTTTGTACTCGATGTCACTTATCAGTTGTTAGAGTGGCACGGGCTGAAACCGACGCAGGGGCTGTTGACCGCCATTGTTGTCGCGGTGATTCCGTACGCACTGTTGCGCGGTCCTGTCAACCGGCTCGCGCGAACCATACAGACTCGAAAATCGCAGACGCTCGTCCGCTGAGCCGCGACAATCGAGGCCGGCACCGAGGGCGGGCTGCCGGGGACGATAGACACCGTGTGCCAGGATTACAGTAGACGCACGCTGCTGGCACATACAGCCGCTGCGGCCGTCGCGCTGACGGCGAGCCGACTTTCGGTAGCCCGTACACAACAGAAGAGGAAAGCGGAAGTGGCCAACTCGGAAGATCAGCCGGTAACAGCCGTGCAACAGTACATTGATGCCTTTAATAGAGGCGACGCCAAGTCGATGGCTGCGATGTGCGCTGATCCTATGTCCATACTTGACGGAATGGCCCCCCATGTCTGGCACGGCCCTACCGCGACGCAGGATTGGTACCGGGATGTACTGGTCGAGGGTGAACACCTCGACGCCAAGGGCTATCACGTCACTCTGGGCAAGCCTTTGCATGCCAACGTAACCGGGAATGCTGCATACATCGTCGTGCCGGCGACTATGACCTTCAAACTTAAAGGGAAGCAAGTTACGCAGTCGGGCGCTTTTTTCACCGTCGCTCTTGGCAAACTTCCGGCAGGCTGGCGGTTGGCGAGCTGGGCTTGGACTAAAGGTACCGCTTCGGTTTCATAGGACACCATTCCCCAGGATTTCTGCCTTGTGCCCGGCGGATGTCCGCTTGGAAGCCTGGGAAACACGGCCGAGCGGCAGCTGCTGGCCGATCGCAGCCGTTCAAGCGCCGAGGTCAGTCCGCGACTAGTGATCCTGGATCGAAATTTGCTCAGCGAAGAGATCGGCCAGACAGACCATGCGGTCGCTTTACTGTCGACGGCGCGACCGCTTAGTGTGGGCGGGTACGCCGACGGGTACGGGTCAATTGGCGGATCCGAGGTTTTGCCTCTTGATCAACGCCTTGCGCCGGCGCATTCAACTCCGGCCGGGGGCGCCAAACCCTTTATTCTAAGGTCTCAGGACTTCGTCGACTCGGAAGACGTGCCGCTGACGGCTAGTGAATTTCGGCGGCGCGACGCTCATCAGAAGAGTTCCACGCGCGTCTATTGCGATTCTCTGTAGCTTCGATATACTTGAAACTATGAAATCGAAGGAAGCCATTGCCATATTGAGTGCCCTGGCGTCCGAGTCGCGCCTGGCGGTCTTTCGGTTACTGGTGAGGCGGGGACCTGAGGGGTATACGCCCTCGGAGCTTGCCGCTCGGCTTGATCTGCCCGCGCCGACGCTCTCCTTTCACCTCAAGGGGCTGCTGCAGGCCGGCCTCGTGGTCAGCCGACGCGAGGCACGTAATCTGTTCTACAGCCCAAACATCGAGCGTATGAACACGCTCGTCGGCTTTCTCACCGAGAACTGCTGCAGTCTCGCGGACCAGGCTTGTGGCACCAGCTGCGAGCCGCAGCCAGCCTCCGCTCAACCAAGGAAACGAGCATGAAACGTCTGCACGTCCACGTGTCGGTCAATGACCTCGACGCGTCGGTGCGGTTCTATTCGCAACTCTTTGCGGCGGATCCGACGTTCCGCAAGGCCGACTACGCGAAATGGATGCTGGAAGATCCTCGCGTGAATTTCGCGATCAGCCAGCGCGACGGCAAGCCGGGGGTGCAGCACCTGGGGATTCAGGTCGAGGATCGCGGCGAGTTGGCGGAGGTCTACGAGCGCTTGCGACGTGCGGAGCGGCCCGTGCTCGAGGAGGGCGAGACGACCTGCTGCTACGCCCGCAGCGAGAAGAGCTGGATCGACGACCCACAGGGAGTTCAGTGGGAGACGTTTCTGACCACTGGGGAGAGCGCGGTTTACGGAACGGATGAGATCCGGCCCAAAGCAGAGAAACAAGCCGAGGCGGCTTGCTGTGCCCCGCGCTGCTGCTCCCCGAATCCCGGGTAAACCGGAAATGCGGTCGTGTCCGAAGTAGGCCTCGCTTCCGCGCAGGATCTAATCGCTATCCGAGCGTTGCTCGAGCACTCCGGATTGCCGACGAGCGATCTCGAATTGTCGCGCCCTGTGTTCGCAGTGGTCCGCGAAAACGGCCAAGTGATTGCGGCCGGAGGACTCCAGCACTTTGGCTCATCAGCACTCCTGCGGTCGGTAGTCGTCGCTCGAGGTCGCCGCGGATGCGGTCTGGGACAGACGATTGTTCGAGAGCTCGAGCGTCAGGCGCGTGCGTCCCACATTAAGCGATTGATCCTCCTTACCCAGACCGCCGAGGAATTCTTCATGCGCCAGGGCTACCGCCTGGTCGAGCGCAGCACCGCACCCGAGGACATGCAGAGGAGCGAAGCGTTTCGCTCCTTGTGCCCGAGCTCTGCGAACTGCATGGCCAAGAGCCTGGCGGAAACGATTTAGGACCCAACATGGCCGACCGCCCCAACAACGTTCTGTTTCTGTGCACGGGCAACTCCGCGCGGAGCATCATCGCCGAGACTCTGATCAACCAGTGGGGCCGCGGCCGATTCCGCGGCTTTAGTGCGGGAAGTCATCCTAAGGGCGCCGTACACCCGATCGCGCTGGAACTCCTGCGGAAGATGAACCTGCCGACCGAAGGACTGCGCAGCAAGAGTTGGGACGAATTCGCAGCACCTCACGGGCCGCTGCTCGATTTCGTGTTCACCGTTTGCGACAACGCAGCAGGGGAGGTCTGTCCCTACTGGCCGGGCCAACCCATGACGGCTCACTGGGGCGTCCCAGACCCGGCGGCTGTGGAAGGCTCGGACACCGAGAAGTGGTTAGCTTTTCGTGAAACGTTCCGGCTGCTCGACAACCGGATAAAGATCTTCACAAGCCTGCCGCTCGGCTCGCTCGACCGGATCAAACTCCAGCAACGTCTCGATGAGATTGGCAGAGCTCGGCCTACCGAAGGAGCCGCGTGAGGAGCTTGAGGGGGGCCTAACCACCGAGGGGATCGGTTCACTACTGTTGGCAGCACTCATTGTTGGCTCAGGTGAGATGGCTGCGCGCCTGGCGGGCGGCAACACGGCCATCGTAAGTGAACGTCGTGTCGGCCGCGCCAAGGACATACTGGTCAAGGACGCACAAGTCGCCGGAGGCTCCAGATTGAGCAATCATTCCGTCGCCCAGGCCGCGAGACACGCGACTGCCGAGGGCTTCACGAAGAGACTGTCCTTCCTGGACCGCTACCTCACGGCCTGGATCTTCCTCGCCATGGCGGTGGGCGTCGGCGCGGGATACGTCCTCCCCGGGATCGTCCCATTGCTCAACAAGGCGAGCGTGGGCACGACCTCTGTCCCGATCGCAGTCGGGCTCATCCTCATGATGTACCCGCCGCTCGCCAAGGTGCGGTACGAGGAGATGGGGCTCGTCTTCCGCAACTTTAAAGTGCTCGGGCTCTCGCTGGTCCAGAACTGGATTATTGGGCCGCTGTTGATGTTCGGCCTCGCCGTGCTCTTCCTCCGCGATAAGCCGCAGTACATGGTCGGGCTCATCATGATCGGGCTGGCCCGCTGCATCGCGATGGTCATCGTCTGGAACGACCTCGCGAAAGGCGACACGGAGTACTGCGCAGGACTGGTCGCCTTCAACTCCATCTTCCAGGTTTTCTTCTACTCCGTGTACGCGTACGTCTTCATAACGGTGGTGCCCACCTGGTTTGGTCTCCAGGGCGTGGCCGTCAACATTACCATCGGGCAGATCGCCAAGAGCGTCTTCGTTTACCTCGGTATCCCGTTCCTCGCCGGCCTCATCACGCGCTTCACGCTCATCAAGCTGAAGGACAAGCGCTGGTACCATGAAAAGTTCCTCCCGAAGATCAACCCCATCACCCTCCTCGCGCTGCTCTTCACCATCGTGGTGATGTTCTCGCTCAAGGGCGCGACCATCGTACAACTGCCGCTGGACGTGGTTCGCATCGCCATCCCCCTGCTCATCTATTTCGCCGCGATGTTCTTCATCTCCTTCTTCATGTCGAAGAAAGTGGGCGCGAGCTACGGACAGGCGACGACCCTCTCCTTCACGGCGGCGTCGAACAACTTCGAGCTCGCTATCGCAGTCGCGGTGGCGACCTTCGGGATTCACCATGGTGCCGCCTTCGCCGCGGTGATCGGGCCCCTCGTGGAGGTACCCGTGATGATCGGGTTCGTCAACGTCGCGCTCGGCCTCCGCCGCAAATACTTCATTGCAGAGGCGGTTGCAGTTGGTGGGCCCAAGATGCGCTCCGCGGGAGCACGCTGAAGGAGTGGACGCGCTCGGCCAACATACTCCCCCGCGGTCCTGACCTCTAACGTTCGAGAGTCTTCATCTTGACGGCCTCACTGTCTGCTGCCGGGTGACACGAGCGGAATTGTGCAAAGCTCCATGCAGCTGTGCGAGTGGGCGCGCCTTTGCCCAGGTCTCGATAGCGGACTCCAGCCATGCTACGGAGTTGCCGCTCAGCTGGCGGTTCGGGCCCCGCCGCGTGAGACTTTCCTGGAGCTCGACGATCCGCTGATGATCCTGGGGATGGGCGCCTACTTGCCATACAGGGGCCCGGGCACTGACCGAACGATGACCCTTGCGAAGTGCAGGGTATCGCGCCTAGTGTAGGAACAGCATGAAGCACCGTTCGAGGTTCTGGACCGCGACCGTCGTGCTGCTGCTGTGGCAGCTGGGCACCGGGCTACCGTGGCCCGCGGCGGCTGCGCCCGCAACGCAGCACCTGGTGCCAGGGCAGCTCGCACACGACTGTTCCGGGCATCACCACGACGCGGACGAAGGCACCGTTCCGAACACCGCGGACGAGTCTCCCGCTCCCAAGTCTCCACACGCGAAGCATCCGTGCTGCGGGGGTCCGGGCTGCAAGTGCCAGGGTCCGCCCGCCGGCCTCGCGCTCGTGTACGCGCTTCCTCAGACGGTGCCACCGCACCCTCCGGCTCCCTCGCCGGAGCTCGACGCGGGACATCTCACTTGCAGTCCCTCGGATCCTTTTCGACCTCCCATCGTCTGATCATCTGAGATGAGCGCTTGGCCGCGCGGCTCGAGGCGCGCGGCGGGCGCGTGGGCTTCCCGTTCGGGACGGGCGGAGCGCCGCCGTCCTGTGGTGGAAGGAGCCTGTGAACTCTCAGTTCGACCCGCTGCAAGACGCTTTCCGAGGTGAAGCCGCCATGAAACTGTCGAGCGTTACGATGACTCTGGCTGCCTGTCTGATCGTCGATACGGCGCAGGCCCACGCGCATCTTGAGAAGTCCGTGCCCGCCGATGGCAGCACATTGCGGGCAGCGCCGGCGGCCGTCGAGATGGCTTTCTCGGAGGCGGCGCAGCTGACGGCGCTGTGGCTCCAGAAAGACCAGGAACCCAAGCAGGCCATCAAGGAGCTGCCGACAGGTGCGAACCGGACACAGCGCGTCGCACTGCCGACGCTCGCTCCCGGAGCTTACACGCTCACCTGGCGAGTGGTAGCCGCGGACGGGCACGTCAGCTCGGGCGCCGTGCACTTCACGATCTCCCCCAAGCGGGCGATGAGCGCTTATTCCGGGCATTGAGCAATGTCGCCGGATACCCTGTCAGTCACACTGCGCGCCTTGAGCTTTGTGGCCCTGCTGCAGAGCGCAGGCATCGCGATCTTCATCGGGTTGTTCCGACCGCTGCTCGGCGCCGCGGAGAGCGAGATCCGCCGAGTCGCGGTCTGGTCGGCGGCGGTGGCGCTGCCGCTCCTGCTGAGCCAACTCATTCTCGAGGCGGCGCGCATGGCAGGCGACTTTGACGGGCTCTTTGACTGGGCGCTCCAACGGATGGCGTTCACCTCCGCAGCCGGAGCGGCCTTCTTCATACGAGTCGTCGGCGTAATCCTGATCCTGGCGGCAACCTTGCGCAGCGGTCGGATGGCGCAAGGCAGCGCCCTTGTGGGGAGTCTGCTGGTGGCGATCTCGTTTGCCGTGATGGGTCACACGGCGGTGCATCCCTATCACCTGCTGCTTGCCCCCGCGTTGATCACTCACGTGCTCGTCGCGGCGTTCTGGCTAGGCGCGATTCCGGCCCTGTACCTTGCGACTTGGCGCGAGGCGGCCGATCTTGCAGGAAAGCTGATCGACGCGTTCTCCAGGGTCGCGCTGCGGATCGTGCCTTTCCTCGCGCTCGCCGGTGTGGTGATGGCGCTGGTGCTCGTCCGGCGGCTCGCGGTTCTCGCGCAGCCCTACGGGTGGCTGCTGCTGGGCAAGATCACCGGTTTCACGCTGCTCATCGCTCTCGCGGCAGCCAACCGATGGAGACTCGGCCCGGCAGTGGCCCTCGGGGCGACGCGAGCCCTGAAGTACTCACTCGCTGCCGAGTACCTGCTGATCGTGGGTGTATTGGCAGCCACCGCAACCATGACGAGCCTGTACTCGCCGGAGCCGTAGTTCAGGGTTCATCTATGTAGTTGTGCTGATACCTGCGTGAGTGCCTGAAATTCATGATCATCGAGAGGTGGTGGGCCTGTGCTCGAGCGCGGTGATAGATCTTGCGAGACCGTCGCACCGCACGCCGCCCGCGCGCTGGCCCTGGCGGTCATCGCGATCGCACTGAGCATGGGCGGCGGCTGTGTGTTGCGCCCGCGGCAGACGGCCGATGAGAAAGCGAAGCTTGACGCGGCCTCTCAAGCGTTCGAAGCCCCGCCGGCGGCCCGGCAGTTGCCGAACTTGTCGCCGGAAGCTCGGTGGCGCGACGTCCTGAGCCGGGCATTCCTCGCGAATGGGGAGCTCGAAGCCTCGTACTTCGAGTGGAAGGCGGCTCTTGCGCGGATAGACGAGGCCGCAGTCTGGCCCAACAGCAACGTGGCGCTCAACTTCAGCTACATGTTCTCCTCGGAGAACGTCAAGGCGTGGAATCGAACCACGCTGGGCGTGGGCTTCGATCCGTCGATGAACCTTTCGCTGCCGACCAAAGCCCGCGCGGCCGGACGCGAGGCGCTCGACGCGGCGCAAGAGGCGGGCGAGAGGTTCCGGGCCGTCAAGTTCGATCTGCAGCGAAAGGTGCTCTCGGCATACCTGGACCTGGCCCTGACCGAGGAGCTCATTCGCATCCAGCATGACAATCGAACGCTCCTCAAACTCCTGACCGACTCGGCTGCTGATAGGGCCGAGGCCGGTGGCCCCATGCAGGACTTGTTCAAGGCGACGATCGAATCGCAGCGGGCGGATGACGAGCTCGCCAGCCTCGAGGCGAAGGCACACTCGATGCGTAGCATGCTGAACGGAATGCTCGCGCGCGCCGCCGATGCCCCACTGATCCTTGCCGCGAGCCTGCCAGCGCCGCGAGCCGTCGTCGTGGACGATGCACGGCTCATTGCTGCAGGCGTGGCCCAGAACCCGGAGCTCGCCGCGCTCGCGCGGCAGGTTGCGGGGCGCGCGGATGCCATCGAGGTGGCACGGCTTGCCTACGTTCCGGACTTCAGTCCGTCGGCGAGCATCACAGGGGATGTCTCGCAGACGCTCGGAATCATGCTGATGCTCCCGACCAAGGCGCCCGCCATCCGCGCGGCGATCGATGAGGCGCAGGCCATGCAGCATTCTTCCGAGGCCATGCTGCGGCAGACGCGCTATGACCGCGCCGGGACCTTCGTAGCCACGCTGTATTCGATGCGCAACGCCGAGCGACAGACGCAGCTCTATCAACGATCCATCCTTCCCGCTGCTCAGCAGCTGGTGGGCAGCTCGCGGAGTGCCTACGCAGCGGGAACGATCGGCTTTGCGGACCTGGTGGATAGCGAGCGAATGCTGCTGATGGTTCGCCGCATGGTCGCTGAATCACGGATCGAACGCGAAGAGCGCCTCGCGGAGCTCGAAGCTCTTGCGGGCGTGGACATCGAGACGCTGGGTGCACCGCCGGCGGGCGCGCAGGCGGAATCCGCTCCGCCGCGGGGGCAGCCATGAGAGGTCCTATGATATCGAAGCAATCCCGAGTCGTACTGGTACTCGCTGTGGCGGCGGTCGCGGCCGTCATAGGTGTCTACAGCGCGGACGGTCAGCCGAAATCCGGACCCTCAGAGCCGATGCCCGGGATGGACATGCCGGCTGCAAGAGACTCAGCCCCACCGGGCTATGCTGAGGTCCGGATCTCCCCGGAGGTTCAACAGCGCATCGGCGTTACCCTCGGGCGCGTCGCGCGGACGCCGCTCAACATGACGATCCGCACGGTCGGCATCGTGCAGCCCGACGAGACCCGTGTCGCGCATATTCACGTCAAGACCGAGGGCTGGGTGGAGAGGCTCTACGTCGCCTACACCGGCCAGAAGGTGCAGGCGGGTGAGGCACTGCTCTCGATCTACAGTCCGGCGTTTTTTGCCGCGCAGCGGGAGTTTCTCTCGGCGCTGCAGGCGGCGAAGCTGGGACCCGAGCAGCTGGGTGACCAGCAATCCGTGGTGGACGTCGCGCGCCGGCGGCTCGAGCTGTGGGACATTCCGGAAGAGGAGGTCGCGGCGCTGGAGAAGACCGGCAAACCCCGCAAATCACTCACCTTGCGCAGCCCGATCTCCGGCACTGTCCTGGCGAAGCAGGTGTTTGCCGGCCAGTACGTCATGCCGCAGAGCGACCTGTACCTGGTGGCCGACCTCTCGACGGTCTGGTTGCAGGCGAAGGTGTTTCAATACGAGCTCCCGCACGTCGCGATCGGCATGCCGGCGAGCGTGTCATTCTCGTCTCTACCGTCGACGCGACCGCTCGCCGGCAAGATCGTGTTCATCGACCCCGTGGTCGATGAGATGTCGCGTTCGGTACAGGTGCGGGTCGAGTTGTCTAATTCGAGCGGCACGTTGCGGCCCGGCATGTTTGGTGATGTCTCGATCACGCATGCGATGGGGAGCGGCCTGACCGTGCCGGCCTCCGCCGTTATCCGCACCGGTGAACGGGACATCGCCTTCCGTGCGCTGGCGAGCGACCGTTTTGCGCCGGTGGAGGTAAGAATCGGATCGCTGGGCTTCGGCGATCGCTTCGAGGTTCTCGAAGGGCTCGATGCTGGAGACCAGGTCGTGACCTCCGCGAACTTCCTGATCGACTCCGAGAGCCGCCTGGAGGCGGGTGCGAGCAGCATGGCCGGCATGCCCGGGATGGCCGATATGCCCGGGATGAGCGGCGCCGCAAGCGATGCCGGCAAGCCGCCTGCCGCTAAGCCGCCTGCCGTCAAGCAGCAATGATCGCTCGCATCATCGAGTGGAGCGCCCGCAACGCGTTCCTGATCCTGCTGCTGTCGCTGGCGATTCTCGGCGGTGGACTGTGGGCGGTGTTCAACACTCCGCTCGATGCGATCCCCGACCTTTCCGACGTACAAGTCATCGTCGCGACGGATTGGGAAGACCGCAGTCCCAACATCATCGAGGATCAGGTCACCTATCCGATCGTGACCCAGCTGCTGTCCGCTCCCAAGGTTAAGGCGGTGCGGGCGAACAGCTTCTACGGGTCGTCGCTCGTGTACGTGATCTTCGAGGACGGCACCGACCTCTATTGGGCTCGCAGCCGCGTACTGGAGTACCTCAGCGGCATGGCCGGCAAGTTGCCGCAGGGTGTCGCGCCGCAGCTCGGGCCCGATGCCACGGGCGTCGGCTGGGCGCTCGAATACGTGCTGGTCGACAAGACCGGCAAACACTCGCTCGCCGACCTGCGCACGCTGCAGGACTGGCAGGTTCAATACCAGCTTCGCGCCGTACCTGGCGTCGCCGAAGTGGCCGCGGTCGGGGGCTTCGTCAGGCAATACCAGGTCACGGTCGACCCTAACAAATTGCTGGCTTACAAGATCCCGATCAACCGCGTCGTCGAGCAGATTCGCGCCAGCAACCAGGAAGTCGGCGGCCGCGTTCTCGAGTTCACCGGGCGGGAGTACATGGTGCGCGGCCGGGGCTACGTGCAGTCGGCCGCCGACCTCGAGCAAGTCGCTCTCGGCGCCCGCTCAGACGGGACCCCGATCCTGGTACGCGATGTCGGCTTCGTGCAGCTGGGTCCGGACATGCGTCGCGGTGTCGTGGATTTCAACGGCATGGGCGATGCCGCCGGTGGCATCGTCGTGGTGCGCTTCGGCGAGAGCGTCTATGACGTCCTGACTCGCGTCAACCGGGCGATCCGGGATCAGGTCCAGCCATCGCTGCCTGAGGGGGTCGAGCTCGTCGTCACCTATGACCGCTCGACCCTCATCCATCATTCGGTGGAAACACTGCGTCAGAAGCTGATCGAGGAAAGCCTCATCGTCAGCCTGATCTGCGTGCTGTTCCTCTTTCATGTGCGCAGCGCGCTGGTCGCGATCATCACCTTGCCGCTGGCGGTGCTGTTGACGCTGCTGGCGATGCGCTGGATTGGTCTTACCAGCAACATCATGAGCCTCGGCGGCATCGCGATCGCGGTCGGGGCGATGGTGGATGCGGCCATCGTGATGATCGAGAACGCCCACAAGCATCTCGAGCGCGAGGAGGCTAAGCCTCCGGAGACGCGCCGTCCGAGGCTCGAGGTGCTGATTGAGGCCGGCAAAGAAGTCGGACCGGCGCTGTTCTTCTCGCTGCTGATCATCACGGTCAGCTTCCTGCCGGTATTTGCGCTCCAGGACCAGGAGGGAAGGCTGTTCAAGCCGCTCGCCTATACGAAGTCGTTCAGCATGCTGTTTGCTGCCGGGCTCTCGATCACGGTCGCGCCTTTCCTCATGATGCTGCTGATTCGAGGCCAGATCCCATCGGAGGAGAGCAATCCGGTCAATCGATTCCTGAGATGGATCTACGAGCCCGCTGCCCGGGCGGCGCTGAAATGGCGCTATGCGATGGTGGGCATTGCCCTGCTCGCCGTGGTGTCGATCGTACCGATCTACCTGACCCTCGGGAGCGAGTTCATGCCGCCGCTCTGGGAGGAGACGATTCTTTACATGCCCGCGACGCTGCCCGGAGCTTCCATCCAGACGATGGCGCAGACCATACAGGAACAGGACCGGATCCTCATGGGCTTCCCCGAGGTCGCGAGCGTCTTCGCCAAGGCCGGAAGAGCGGAGAGCGCTACCGATCCTGCACCCCTCGAGATGGTCGAGACGGTCATCAATCTCAAGCCTGCGGCTCGGTGGCGTCATGGCATGACTCCTGAGAAGCTGATCGGTGAGTTCGATCAGGCGCTGCGCACCCAGATGACGGGTTTCGCCAACAGCTGGACGATGCCCATCAAAGGACGCATCGACATGCTCTCGACCGGGATACGGACCCCTGTGGGGGTGAAGGTCTTTGGACCGGACCTCGCGGAGATCGACCGGGTTCTCTCGCAGGTCGAGGCCACCCTGGACACGGTCCCCGGCACGCGCAGCGCCTTCGCCGAGCGGGTCACTCAAGGCTACTACCTGGACTTCGACATCAAGCGCGCCGCGATCGCCCGCTACGGCCTGTCGGTGATGGACGTCGAGGACACCATCATGGCGGCGGTCGGGGGAGCCAATGTGACGCAGACGATCGAAGGCCGCCGGCGCTTCCCGGTGAACGTCCGCTATGCGCGGGAGCTGCGCGATGACCCGGGAAGGCTGCAGCGGGTATTGGTCGCCACACCGGGCGGGGCTCAGGTGCCGCTGCAGGAGCTCGCGGACCTGCGATTTGTGGACGGTCCCGGGCAGATCAGGAGCGAAGCCGCGCAGCTCGTCGGCTATGTCTATGTGGACATGACGAGCCGCGACATGGGCAGCTACATGAATGATGCGCGCAGGGCGGTGGCTGCCATGGTCAAGCTGCCTCCCGGTTACCGCCTGGAATGGAGTGGCTCTTATGAGGGGATGCAGCGGGCCGCACAGCGCCTGAAGTACGTGATCCCGATCACCCTGGCGCTGATCTTCGTGCTCCTCTATTTCAACTCACGTTCGCTGCCAAAAGTGCTGATCGTGCTCGCGGCCGTTCCGTTCTCACTCGTCGGGGCATTCCTTCTGCTGTGGCTGCTCGGATATCACCTGAGCGTTGCGGTCTGGGTGGGAATCATTGCGCTGGCGGGGGTCGATGCGGAGATGGGGATGGTGATGCTTCTGTACCTGGATGCGGCCTTCGAGCGCTGGAAGCGGGAAGGGCGCATGAAGAGCCTGGCGGACCTGGACGCAGCCGTGATGGAGGGAGCGGTGCAGCGGGTGCGCCCCATCACCATGACCTTCTTTGCGATCCTCATGGGCCTGCTCCCCATCATGTGGTCCACTGGAACCGGCGCTGACATGATGAAGCGCATCGCCGCACCGATGGTCGGCGGCATCGTCACGACCGCCATTTTGTCGCTGTTGATCTACCCCGCTATCTACGTGTTGTGGAGATGGTGGTCGGAAGTCCGGCGCGCCAACACGAGCCCCTGAAGGTTGTGGACCGCCTTACGCGGCGGAGCTGACGGCGGCCGTTGCCTGGGTAGTCGCTTTTTCGGGCAATGAGCTGGCAATGCCTGGAGCACCGAGAAGCGCGGTGAGGGTCGCGCGGTCGATGACTTCGTGACGCAGCAGTTCCTGCGCGACTGCCGTGAGCTGCGTGCCGCGGGCGACCAGGGTCTCACGGACTCGCTGCTCCGCGGCGACCAGCAGCTTGCGCACCTCATCGTCGATCACCTCCGCGGTCCGCTCGCTGTATTCGGCGCGCGGTGCAGCACCGGACTCCGGCAGAAACAGCGGCCGGCGCGCTGCGGCAAAAGTCGCGGGTCCCAGTGACTCGCTCATCCCATAGCGCGTGACCATGTCCCGCGCGAGATCAGTGGCGCGCTGCAGGTCGTTCTGTGCGCCCGTCGAGAGCTCGCGGAAGACGAGCTGCTCCGCTCCCCGTCCGCCAAGCAGCACGTCGAGGCGGTCGAGCAGCTCGCCATGCTTCAACAGGTAGCGGTCCTCGGTGGGCTGCTGTTGCGTATAACCGAGCGCACCGATGCCTCGGGGGATGATTGAGACCTTTGCGACTTTATCCGCGGTCGCGCGCGACTCGGCCACCAGGGCGTGACCCGCCTCGTGGTAGGCGACCGTCTCGCGCTCCTTCGGGGTCATCACCCGGCTCTTCTTTTCGAGGCCGGCGATGGCCCGGTCGATGGCTTCATCGAAGTCGCTCATCTCGACGTTGGACTTGTTCCTGCGTGCGGCGTGCAGTGCCGCCTCGTTGACGATGTTGGCGAGATCCGCACCCGCGAGTCCGGCGGTCTTGGCTGCCACGGCTGCCAGATCCACGTCGGCGCCGAGTACCAGACGCTTGGCATGCACCCGCAGGATCTGCTCGCGGCCCTTGATGTCCGGCCTGTCGAGCGCCACGTGCCGATCGAAGCGGCCGGGGCGCAGCAATGCGGGGTCCAGGATCTCGGGTCGATTCGTTGCCGCCATGATGATGACGCCGCTCTGCGTATCAAATCCGTCCATTTGTACGAGCAGCTGGTTGAGTGTCTGCTCGCGCTCATCGTTGCCGGTAAGCGTGCTGACGCCGCGAGCCTTGCCGAGCGCATCGAGCTCATCGATGAAGATGATGCAGGGGGCAAGCTTCTCCGCCTGTTGGAACAGATCGCGCACGCGCGCGGCACCGACTCCGACGAACATCTCGACAAACTCCGAGCCGCTGATCGACAGAAAGGGCACGGCGGCCTCGCCCGCGACCGCCTTGGCGAGCAGCGTCTTGCCGGTTCCAGGCGCCCCGACGATCAGGACGCCCTTGGGGATCTGCCCGCCGAGCTTCCGATAGCGCTCAGGGTTCTTGAGGAAGTCTACGACCTCCATGAGCTCCTCTTTCGCTTCATCGATGCCCGCGACATCGGCGAAGCGCACCCCGGTCTCTTTCTGCACGAACACCTTGGCCTTGCTCTTGCCGACGTCCATCAGACTGCCGAACTGGCCGGCGCCCATGCGGCGCATGACAAAGCCCCAGATCAGGACGAATACCAGGGCGGGCGCAACCCAGCCGAGGAGCGTTGTGAGCCAGCGGTTCTCGACCTGTCCGGAGAAACGCACCTTCGCCGCCTGCAGATCGGCGACCAGGTTGTTGTCCGGCACCCGTGCCGTGACGAACGGATGCCGGTCGACGTCGTCATGCGGCAGGGACTTCGAGACCTCGGGCGTGAGCACGGCATCCGCACCGCGAAAGTCGACCGTTCCCGACAGTGTGTCGTCGCTGATCAGTACCTCCTTGATCTTGCCCGCGTGCAGCAATGCCTTGAAATCGCTATACGCGAGAGTCTCGACGTGCCGGCTGAAGAGCAGGCTCTGCAGCGCGAGCATGATCACCATGACAACCACGAAGTACCAGATGGAGAAGTGCTGCCGGTTATCCATACGTCGACCCCGAAAGCGGGAGATTCCTGAGGACCTCTCGTCAGCGCTCAGCATAGAAGATCTGCAACCGGGGCGCCTCGCCCGGCGCTTGCCCGCAGGTGGTGGCATCTGCGTATGGCGCCACGATAGGCTTGCGATAGGCTGAGCGGCCCTCGCACATGAGGCCCGGAGAAGACAGGCATGCTGCTGTTTACGCGCAAGACACTCGCCGTGGGGGTGCTCGGTGCCCTGGTCGCGCCGAGCTATGCACACGCTGATCCGTGCAAGCTCGAGATCAGCGGCAACGACCAGATGCGTTACGACAAGCAGGAGCTGGTGGCGCCGGCCACCTGCAAGGAAGTCACTGTCACCTTGCATCACACCGGCAAGCTTCCCAGGGAGGCGATGGGACACAACTGGGTGCTGGTGAACGCGGCGGACTTCGTCGCCGTGGCCAATGCCGGCATGAGCGCGGGGGCCGCGAACAACTATCTCGCCCCAGGGGACAAAAAGGTGCTCGCCTACACCAAGGTGATCGGTGGAGGTGAGAGCACCAGCGTCACCTTCTCGACCTCGATCCTGAAGAAGGGCGGCGATTACCGGTACCTCTGCACCTTCCCGGGGCACAACGCACTCATGCACGGCACGTTCAAGCTCAGCTGAGGAGCGAGCACCGCGTGGCCGGGACGATGTACACGTGCCCCATGCACCCGGAGATTCGCCGCAGTGCACCCGGGAGCTGCCCGATTTGCGGCATGGCACTCGAGCCGCTGAGCCCCGAGATGAGCGGCGAGAATGCCGAGCTCCTGGACATGAGCCGGCGGTTCTGGATTGGATTGCTCCTCAGTGCCCCGCTCGTTCTGTGGGAGATGCTGAGCCACGTTCCCGGGATCGCCCTCCATCATTGGGTCGCGCCTCGCCCGGCCACGTGGCTCGAGTTCCTGTTCGCCACACCCGTCGTCCTCTGGGCCGGCTGGCCGTTCTTCGTGAGAGCCGCGGTGTCCGTGCGCAACCGCGCTCTCAACATGTTCAGCCTGATCGCGCTCGGGGTTGGCGCAGCATACCTCTACAGTCTGGTTGCCACCTTCGCCCCTGAGCTCTTTCCACCGACCCTGCAGTCGCAGGAGGGGGTGGTGCCGGTCTATTACGAGGCCTCGGCGGTGATTACCGTGCTGGTGCTGCTCGGGCAGGTTCTCGAGCTCCGGGCGCGGGAGAGGACGAGCGGCGCCCTCCGTGCGCTTCTCAATCTCGCTCCGAAGACCGCCCGGCGTATCCGAGCTGCGGGCGGCGATGAGGAGATCGTCCTCGAGGAGGTGCAGGTAGGTGATCGTCTGCGGCTCCGCCCGGGTGAGAGCGTTCCGGTGGACGGCGAGGTACTCGAGGGCAAGAGCGCGATCGATGAGTCGATGATCACCGGCGAGTCGATGCCGGTCGAGAAGATGGCTGGCGCCAAAGTGATCGGCGGGACTTTGAACGGCACGGGCTCCCTCGTGATGAGGGCCGAGCGGGTGGGATCCGAGACGATGCTCGCCCGCATCGTCCACATGGTCGCGGATGCGCAGCGCAGCCGTGCCCCGATTCAGCGCCTGGCGGACGTCGTCTCGGCCTGGTTCGTGCCGGCGGTCGTCGCGGTAGCGGTGCTGGCCTTCCTGGGCTGGATGCGCTGGGGTCCGCCGCCCGCGTTTTCCTATGCCCTGATCGCGGCCGTGTCGGTGCTCATCATCGCCTGTCCCTGTGCGCTCGGGCTGGCGACTCCGATGTCGATCATGGTCGGCGTCGGCAAGGGTGCCACCGCCGGCGTGCTCATCAGGAACGCGGAGGCACTGGAGCGCTTCGAGAAAGTCGACACCCTGGTGGTCGACAAGACGGGCACCCTGACGGAGGGAAAGCCGCGCGTCATTGCCGCGGTACCCGCGGCGGGGTTCGACGAGGCCAGTCTCCTGTCTCTCGCAGCGAGCCTCGAACGACCCAGTGAGCATCCGCTGGCTGGAGCCATTGTCGGATCGGCGCTCGCGCGGGGGCTTGCGCTGCAGGAGACGAGCGACTTCAGCTCGATCACAGGGAAGGGCGTGAGCGGAAGGGTGGGCACGCGGCGGGTCGCGGTGGGCAACGCGACGCTCATGGCGGACGTCTCCGAGGCGCTGGAGAGGCGAGCGGACGACTATCGAAGCGAAGGCGCCACGGTCATGTATGTTGGCGTGGACGATCGCCCGGCGGGAATCCTCGCGGTCGCCGACCCGATCAAAGCCTCCACGCCGCAGGCTTTGGAGCGCCTGCGCGCGGATCGCGTCCGCATCGTCATGCTCACCGGCGACAATCGCAGGACTGCCGAGGCGGTGGCCAGCAAGCTCGGTATCACCGATGTCGAGGCCGAGGTGCTGCCTGAGCAGAAGAACGCGGTGGTTCGGCGTCTGCGCAGCGCGGGACATGTGGTCGCGATGGCCGGCGACGGCGTGAATGACGCCCCGGCGCTCGCCGAGGCCGACGTGGGCGTCGCGATGGGGACCGGTACGGATGTGGCGATGGAGAGCGCTGGCGTAACCCTCGTCAAGGGCGACCTGGCGGGGATCGCGCGGGCGCTCCTCCTGAGTCGGGCCACCATGCGCAACATCCGTGAGAATCTCCTGCTCGCCTTCGTCTACAACGTGCTCGGAGTCCCGCTCGCCGCGGGCGTCTTGTATCCGAGCTTCGGCCTGCTGCTGAGCCCGATCGTTGCGGCCGCGGCGATGAGCCTGAGCTCCGTGTCGGTGATTGGAAACGCCCTGCGCCTGCGCCTCGTGAGGCTGTGAGCGAGCGTCAGCGGTTAGCGTTCCCGGAACATGCTGTAGAGGTCGTCCTCCTGCGCGAAATGAAGCTGCAGGATCGCGTGCAGCCCGTAGAGCACCCGGCGCAGATCGCGCAGATCCTCCGGCCTCGGGCCCTCCGCCGGCAGCTGAGCAACCAGGCGCCCATAGAGGCGGCTGAGTCTGTGGATCTCGTGATGGGTCTGGATCAGCGGGCCCGTGGGATCTTCGTCCTTGAGCATCTCGGAGAGAATGGGATACGCGGTCTGCTGTTCCTCGAGCTCGTGCGGGAGCAGCTCCTTCTCGAGCATCTCGCGGGCGCGCTCGAGCTGGGCGCGCGCCTCGGCCGGGGGTAGTGACTCGAGCCGTGCCGCAAGAGCCGCCAGGTCCCCGACGTGGGGTTTGAGCGCGCGATGAGTCGCGGCGAGCCCCTGCGCGAGTGCCGCGGCCGCGGGTCCGCGGTACGCCACCAGTCCATCGGCCCCACCGAGCGCGCGCAGCGCGTTCAGGATGACGAGCACATCGATCCCTTCCTGGAGGAGGGCGCCGGCGACCGGGGAGATGTAGCCTGCGGCGGCGAAACCCATCGCCAGCAACGACAGTCCCATCCCCGTCATCACGCTCTCGATCGCGATGCGCCGGGTCCGCTGGGCGATGCGGGTGGCGATCACCAGGCCTTCGAGGCGGTCAGAGGTGAGCACGACATCCGCCGCTTCGGAGGCCGCCGTGGCGCCCCGCGCGCCCATGGCGACTCCCACGTCCGCAAGCGCGAGTGCCGGCGCGTCGTTGATCCCGTCGCCGACCATGACGGTGATGCCTTCGGAGCGGACCAGCCGGATGACCTCGACTTTCTCCTCCGGCGTGCGCTCGGCGAACACCCGATCGACGCCCAGGGCATCCGCGACGAGCTCGGCCACATCAGGATGATCACCCGTCACCATATGCACGCGCCGCACGCCCGCCGCGCGCAGCGAGCGCAGGGCACGGGAGGCTTCAGGCCGAATCGGGTCCTGCAGGATGAGCACGCCCTCGAGCACGCCGTCGAGCGAGACATAGACGCCCGCCGACCCCTCGACGGCGGTGCGCAGCGAGATCGAGCGCAAGGCTGCCGTCGGCCTCGCGTCGGCTGCGACGAAGGCGAGTCTCCCGACCGCCACCCGCCGTCCGGCCACGACTCCGCCGATGCCCGTGCCCACCTGCTCGTGCACGTCGCGTGGAAAGCTGAGCTTGACGCTGCGATTGCGCGCTTCCGCGAGGATCGCCGGCGCGTAGGGGTGAACCGACAGCTGCTCGACGGATGCGGCGTAATGAACGACCTCGTCCGCGGACAGTTTGCCGAATGACTCCACCGCCACGACCTCCGGACGTGCCGAGGTCACGGTCCCTGTCTTGTCCAGCAGGACGACGGAGGCGCGCGCCAGAGTCTCGAGAGGACCGCCGCCCTTGACGATGACGCCGTGTCTCGCGGCGCGCGACACGCCGGCGATGATGGCCGCGGGCGCCGCGAGGATGAGCGGACAGGGAGTGGCGACCACGAGAACCGCCAGTGCCCGCAGCAGGCTCCCCTCAGCAATCCAGGCGAAAGCGGCGAGCGCCAGCGTCAGAGCGAGGAAGGCGAGTGCGTAGCGATCGGCAAGTCGTTCGAACGGAGCTTTCGACTGCTCGGCCGCGCGCACCAGCCGTACGATGCCTGCGTAGGTACTCTCGGCGGCCAGCGCAGTCGCACGCAGCTCGAAGGGACCGCCGGCATTGGTGCTGCCGCTGTGAAGAGGGGCTCCGGACGCGAGCTTCGAGGGCCTCGACTCACCGGTGAGCGCCGACTCATCGAGGACGGCGTTTCCGGAGGTGACGATGCCATCCACGGGAACGACCTCGCCCGGCTTGACGACGAGCAGATCGCCTACGACGACTTCATCCGCGCCGATGTCGATGACATCGGTGCCCACACAGCGATGCGCGATGCGCGGTGTGCGCTGGATCAGGGCGCTCAGCTCCCGTCGGGCGCGCGCCAACGCGTAGCGCTCGAGCGCGGTGCCGCCCGTGAGCATGACGGCGAGGATCGAGCCGGCGAGGTATTGATGCAGAGCGAGCGCGCCAAGCATCGCGAGAATGGCGATCAGGTCCACGCCCAGTTCGCGGCGCAACAGCCGGCGCAGGGCGGAGATCGTGGCGCTGATCAGGACGCCGACTATCGATATGACAAAGGCCCAGTCTCCGAGGCTCTTGCGACCGAGCAGGTGCAGAACGACCCCGAAGGCAAGACCGAGGACCGCCGCCGCGAGCAGGGCGAGCTGCAGCCCATCGCTCGAGGTGGCGGGTCGTGGGCCAGTTGCGGCGGGCGGCCCGCTCCGCTGCGCGGCTGGAATAGCTGACTCGGCGGCGACCGTGTAGGCCTTGGCGTTCGTCATATAACCCGGCACGCGGCAGGGATACGCGCTGAAGTTTGTCAGTGCCGAGGACTCGGCACATGAGGGTTTACCCGTAGGGATCCGCTACGCGCAACTCCTGCCACTCACTCACTCACTCAGTCCACTGTGGATTCGCCCTGCCGCTCTCGACGTAGTCCTTCAGGCGATACATGAGGCGTCCCCACATGGAGTTGCAACCCGCACAGTAGTCAGTCAGCTCGCTCCACCCGCCGTGGATGAACCGCAGCACGGATTGCTTGCCGTCGCTCTCGATTCTCCAGGCGAGTGTCGTGCCCTGCCACTCGGGCTGGCCGCCCGTGCAGGACATGACGAGCTCCTGGCCGGGGACGAGCTTGTCGATCCTCATGTGGAAGACGACAGCACGCTGGTCGAAGCCGAACTCGGCCTGGCCGCCGATCCTCGCATCCACCGTCGAGTCCGCAGTCCACCAGCCGCGATTGCCCTCCGCGGTGGCGATTGCCGCGTAGACTTTCGCGGCCGGGGCGCTGATTGGCACCTGGTGTGTCAGGTCAACCATAGGAGCTCTGCTGGGGTCGAACATCCGCTACGAAGTGGTCTTACGCGCCGGGACCTTCTTGTCGGCCATCGCCGCGACCAGATCCCTGCAACCCGAGCCCCAGCGCGATACGGCCTGTATGGCGCGCGTGAACGGTACGTCTACGGGATGGACACGATCAGGGTCCAGGATGTAGACGGCGCCGGTGAAAGGCGCAGGCACGGCAGGGACGAACACTGTGAAACGGCCGTCGGCGAGCGCCTCGATGATGAATGCCGGCACCAGCGCGTCCTCGATCTCCGCGAGTGCCGGCTTCCACGCCTCCTCGTGCGTGTCGCCCGTGAGCCGCTGCATGAAGCCTCTGAAGAGCGAGTAGCCGGGGATCTTGTCGAGTACCGGGTCGAGTCGCTTCCACCCTGCCTGACCCCAGCGCGTACGCACCAGGAGCCCGACGAGGAAGCAGAACAGAAAGATGAGGAGCAGGGCAATCGCATTCTCGTGGATTACCAGAGGCGGCAGCAGCCTCGTCAGGGGCTTCACGAGCTGCAACAGCGAGGCCGTCGCCTTGAGCAGCAGCAGAACGGCCAGGTAGATAGGGGCGAGGATCAACAGCCCGGCGAGCACAGTGCCGAGGAGAAAGTCGACGGACTTACGCATCTTGTCAGCCCTTGGGAACGCCCGGTCAGTCAGCGCGGGGCCGAGCCAGTCGCAAGGATGACTCTCCTCCACCGGCCGCGGCAATCACCTCGCTGAGCTCGAGTCTCTCTTGAGATCCGACTTCCCAGAACTCGCCGCAATTCTCGCAGTACGCTTCAACCGGGTAGCCGCCCTGAAGCAGGCGCACAAGGGACGTGAAGGCGAATTGCTGAGGTTGCGCGCGGCCGCAGCTCGGGCACGCCGACGCGAATGCGACACTCCTGTTCATGCCACTGGTCAAGCTACGTCAGGCGCGCGAAAGCATCCTATCGGGGAAAGTACTTAGGCGCCGTCCCCGCCGCCCGTGTTGCCGTAGTTTATACACTTGTATAAGCTTGCTTCAATGAGCGCGAACGTTGAGGGCCGGTCGACGACGCGCGAGCAGCTCCTCGCAGCGGGGCGGCGCATCATTCTCTCGCGCGGCTTCAGCGCGCTCACCACCCGGGAGGTGGCTCACGGGGCGGGCGCGAATCTCGGCAGCTTCGTCTATCACTTCGGGACGCGCGAGGCCTTCATCGAGACGCTCCTCGAGAGCTGGTATGAGCCGCTGTTCGCGCGCATTCGCCGCGCGGTCGGCAGTGACGGCGGCGGGCTGGAGCGGCTGCGCGCCGCGATACTCGAGCTGATCGAGTTCAGCGAAGGCGAGGACGTGTTCCTCGGCCGGGTGCTCCTCGCCGCCGCCAACGGCGAGAAGTCGGCACGCTCCTTCCTCCGTTCGCTGATGAGCCGGCATCCGCGACTGCTGGTGGAGGCCATCCAGGCGGCCCAGGAGGAGGGCGGCCTGGTCCGCGAGGATCCGCTGCAGGTGCTGTGCTTCCTGATGGCTTCCGTCGGGCTGCCACGGCTCCTGGCCGGTGCCTGGCAGGGGCCGCCGCTGTTCGACAAGGCGCTGTCGGCCGCGCTCGGGCGCATCGCCCGCGACCGCTCGCGCATCGAGCAGCGGCTCGACTGGGCTATGCGTGGATTGACGCCTCGAGGTAACTGAAATGGCCCTGGCCCTGCCGCGCAACCGACTCCTTCTGCTTCTCGCCCTGCTCGCATTGATCGTCGTCGGGCTCGCCTGGGCGTGGGCACGCAATGGCCGTTCACGCGAGCTCGTGCTCTACGGCAACGTCGACATCCGCGAGGTGACGATAGGCTTTCGCGTCGCGGGCCGTGTCGAGAAGCTCGATGTCGATGAGGGAGATGCGGTGACCGCCGGTGAGGAGATCGCGCGTCTCGACCCGGTGCCGCTCGAGCTCGAGGCCAACGAGGCGCGCGCCAACGCGGCCTCTCTCGGACGGCGCCTGGACCTGCTGCAGAAGGGTTATCGTTCCGAGCTTATTGGCCAGGGACGCGCCACCGTAGCCGAGCAGGAGGCGGCGCTGACCCAGGCCGAGCAGAACCTCGTCCGCCAGGAGCAGCTGAAGGGCACCGGCGCGGTGGCGCAGCGCGTCTACGACGACGCGCTCGCCGCGCGGGATGAGGCGCGCGCACGGCTCAAGTCAGCCAGGGAGAATCTCGCGCAGCTCGAGTACGGCTACCAGCACCAGGAGGTGGCCGAGGGCGAGGCCAACCATCAGCGCGCGCTCGCGGCGTCGGCTCAGGCCGAGCAGCGCCTGAAAGATACGGTCCTGTTCGCGCCGGCCGACGGCGTTGTGCTGACGCGCGCCGTCGAGCGCGGCGCGATCCTGGCCGCGGGGACGCCGGTCTTCACGATCTCGCTGCGTGCTCCGGTGTGGGCCGTGATCTACGTGGACGAGGGCAATCTTGGGCGCGTCGCGCCCGGGCAGAGTGTGCTCCTTTATACCGACGCGCGGCCCGAGCGGCCTTATCACGGCAAAGTCGGTTACGTGTCTCCGACCGCGGAGTTCACGCCGAAGAACGTCGAGACCCCGGAGCTGCGCACGGCTCTCGTCTACCGCGCGCGCATCGTGGTGTCGGATGCCGATGAGGCGCTGCGCCAGGGGATGCCGGTGACCGTGCATTTCGCACCGGGCGGCACTCGCCCCTGAGGGAGCGATGAGCGTTGCCATCGAGTTGACCCAGGTAACGCACCGCTTTGCCGGAAGCGGTGCGCCGGCGCTCGAGGGTGTGTCGGCAAGCGTGCCGGCCGGCGTGATTACGGGGCTCGTAGGACCCGATGGGGCCGGCAAGACGACGCTGATGCGTCTCATGGCCGGGCTTCTCAAGGCGAGCATGGGGACGATTCGCACCGCCGGGCTCGATCCGATCGCGGCGGGTGCGACGCTGCGCGCGCGCCTCGGCTACATGCCGCAGAAGTTCGGCCTGTACGAGGATCTCACCGTCGGTGAGAACCTCGAGCTGTATGCGGAGCTGCGCGGGGTCACGGGCGAGACGCGCGCCGCGAGCTTCGCGCGTCTGCTCGCCTTCACCGGGCTCGAGCCCTTCATCACTCGACCGGCGGGGAAGCTCTCCGGCGGCATGAAGCAGAAGCTCGGCCTCGCCTGCGTGCTGCTCGGAAGGCCGCAGCTCCTGTTGCTGGATGAGCCCTCGGTCGGCGTCGATCCGATCTCGCGGCGTGAGCTCTGGCGCATGGTGAACGAGCTCGCCGCCTCCGGGATGTCGGTCGTCTGGAGCACCTCTTATCTCGATGAGGCCGAGCGCTGCCCGCACATCCTCCTCATGAGCGAAGGGAAGCTGCTGTACGCGGGCGCACCGCACGAGCTCACCGCCCGCGTGTCCGGACGGAGCGTGCAGATCGGTGGCGTCGCCGGCAATCGCCGCGCGCTGTTGCAGCGGGCGCTGCGTGCCCCCGAGGTCATGGACGGGGTCATCCAGGGAAGCCGCATTCGCCTGGTGCTGCGTGAGGCGGCGCGGGCTCCCGATCTCGCGGCGCTGGACGCGGGACCGGAGGCGTGGCTCCGACCGACCGAGCCGCGGCTCGAGGACGCCTTCATCGATATCCTCGGCGGCGGACCCGGGGGCGAGTCGGAGCTCGCGCGCCTCATGAGTCCGGTGATCCTGCCCGAGGCGCGGCGCGAGGCGGTGATCGAGGCTGTGAACCTCACGAAGCGGTTCGGGAACTTCACCGCGGCGGCCGCCGTGGGCTTTCGGGTGCGTCAAGGCGAGATCTTCGGGCTGCTGGGTCCCAACGGCGCTGGCAAGTCGACTACCTTCCGCATGGTCTGCGGCCTCCTGCCGCCGAGCGACGGGCATGCGAGCGTCATGGGGATCGATCTGCGCACACATGCCGCGGCCGCGCGCCAGCGCCTCGGCTACATGGCGCAGAAGTTCTCCCTCTACGGCAACCTCACGGTCGAGCAGAACCTGCGTTTCTTCTCCGGCGCCTACGGACTCTCCGGTGCACGCCAGGCCGCAAAGGTCGCCGAGATGCTCGCGACCTTCGCGCTCACTCCCCATCGCGGCATCCCCGCGGACGAGCTGGCGCTCGGCTTCAAGCAACGCCTGGCGCTCGCCTGCGCGCTGATGCACGAGCCGGAGGTGCTGTTTCTCGACGAGCCGACTTCGGGTGTCGATCCGGTCACGCGGCGCGAGTTCTGGAGCCACATCAATGGTCTCGTGCAGAAGGGCGTGACGATCATGGTCACGACGCACTTCATGGACGAGGCCGAGTACTGCGACCGCATCGGGCTCGTGAACCGCGGGCGGCTCATCGCCACGGGCACGCCCGATGAGCTCAAGGAGGCCGCGGGCCGTGACGGCCACGAGGCCCCCACCATGGAAGAGGCCTTCGTCGCCCTCATCGAGCGCTCGGGAGAGGACGAGGAGCGGAGGGCGGTGGCGTGAGCGAGCCCGTGCGCTTCAGCTGGCGACGCCTGCGGGCGCTGTGTGTCAAGGAGAGCCTGCAGATCGTGCGCGATCCCTCCAGCGTCCTCATCGCCTTCGTACTGCCGGTCATCCTGCTCACGATCTTCGGCTACGGCATCAACCTCGATGCCAGCCGCATCCACGTCGGGGTGTTGAGCGAGGACCCGGGGCCGGAGGCGATCCGCTTCGTCGCCGCGCTCAGCGCCTCGCCCGTCATCGAGACGCACCTGGCCTCGGCACGCGGGGAGCTCGATCACGCGCTCGCAGCCGGCGATATCCGCGGCTACGTGGTACTGCAGTCCGACTTCGGCGCACGCCTGGCACGCCCCGACGCCACCGCGCCCGTGCAGGTGATCACCGACGGCTCCGAGCCCAACACAGCGAGCTTTGTCGCCGCCTACATCCAGGGCGTCTGGTCGACCTGGCTCGCCGAGCGCGCCGCCGACCGCGGCGCGACGTTCGCCCCCGCGGTCGAGTTGATTGCGCGCTCCTGGTTCAACCCCGCCGCCTTGAGCCGCAACTTCATCGTGCCGGGCTCGATCGCGCTCATCATGACCATCATCGGGGCTCTGCTCACCTCGCTGGTGATCGCACGCGAATGGGAGCGCGGCACGATGGAGGCGCTGCTCTCGACCGCCGTCACGCGCGCCGAGCTGCTGCTCTCGAAGGTACTGCCGTATTACGCCCTCGGCATGGTCTCGATGCTCCTGTGTCTGCTGGTGGCGGTGTGGCTGTTCCGCGTGCCGTTCCGCGGCTCGCTCGTGCTGCTGCTCCTCTATACGACACTCTTTCTCGGCAGCGCGCTCGGCCTGGGGCTGCTCCTCTCCACGGTGCTGCGCAACCAGTTCAACGCCGCGCAGGCGGCGCTCAATGCGGCCTTCCTGCCCGCCACCATGCTGTCCGGCTTCGTGTTCGAGATCGCCAGCATGCCGGCGCCGGTGCGCGCCGTGACCTACCTGATCCCGGCGCGCTACTTCATCAGCTCGCTCGAGACGCTCTTCCAGGCCGGCTTCGTCGGCCGGATTCTGCTCGATGACTTCCTGTTCCTCACCGCCTCGGCGGCGTTCTTCCTGGGGCTGAGCGCGCTCAGGACGCGCCGGCGCCTGGACTGAAGCGATGCTGGGGCGCCTATTCACGCTGATTCGCAAGGAGCTGCTGCTGGCTCTGCGCGATCCGCAGAGCCGGCGCCTGCTGATCCTGCCGGTGCTGCTGCAGCTGCTGGTGTTTCCGTTTGCCGCGACGCTCGAGGTGCGCAACGCCACCCTGGCGATCCTCAACAACGACCGCGGCGCCGAGGCACAGGAGCTCGTCAAGCGTCTGGCCGCCGCACGCGCCTTTCCGACCGTGCAGCTGGTGACCGATCAGGCGGCGCTGACGCGCACGATCGATGAGCAGCGGTCGCTGGTCGCCGTGGAGTTTCCGGCCGACTTCTCGCGGCGACTGCAGCAGGGGGTGAGCGCACCGCTCCTGACGATCGTCGACGGGCGGCGCTCGAACAGCGCGCAGATCGCGCTCGGCTACGTGCAGTCGATCGTCCAGGACTATGCGGAGGAGCGCACGCGCGCCGCCGGTGGCGAGGTGCCGAGCCGCATCGTGCTGCGCAACCGCTACAACCCGAACCTCGAATACCGCTGGTTCCTGCTGCCCTCGCTGGTCGCCATCATCACCACCCTCGGGAGCCTGGTAGTGACGGCGCTGTCGATCGCACGCGAGCGCGAGCAGGGCACCTTCGAGCAGCTGCTGGTTTCGCCCCTGACGCCGGCGCTCATCATGCTCGGCAAGACAGTGCCGGCGCTGCTCATCGCCTTCGGGCAGGCACTGGTCATCGCCCTCGCCGCGATCTTCGTCTATCAGGTGCCCTTCACGGGGTCCCTATTCGCGCTCGGTGTCTGCATGATCCTGTACGCGTTGTCGCTCGCCGGCTTCGGCCTGTTCATCTCCTCGCTCTGCGGCACGCAGCAGCAGGCGTTTCTCGGCGTCTTCACCTTCATGGTGCCGGCCATCATGCTCTCAGGCTTCGTGGCCCCCATCGAGAACATGCCGGCCTTCTTCCGCGGAATCGCCTGGGTCGACCCGCTGAGTCATTTCATCGTGATCCTCAAAGGCGTGTTCCTGAAGAACTACGGGCTCGCGCTGGCGTGGCCTAACATGTGGCCGCTCCTCCTCAGCACGGCGCTCACGGTGTCACTCTCTTACTGGATGTTCAGGCGCCAGCTCGCCTGAGCGGAGCATTTCCATGAGACAGCTCCTTGCCCACCGTCCTGTGTCGACCGCGCGGCGAATCGGCGTCCTGCTGGGGGCGGCATTCGCCGGCGGCTGCGCGGTGGGGCCGGACTACCGCGGGCCGCCGACGCTGCCCGCGGTGAGCGGCAGCTATCCGGTGCCCCAGGGCGTTGCCAGCGGCGCGCCGGGCGATCGCTGGTGGGAGGATCTCGGGGATCCGGAGCTCGCGCGCCTCATCGTCAGGGCACTGGCCGATAATCCCGATGTCGCCACCGCCGAGGCGCGCGTGCAGCAGGCGCGCGCCGCGGCCCGCGTCGCCGGCGCCGCCTTCTATCCCGCCGTGAATGCCAGCGCCGACATCACCCGGGATCACCTGAGTCTCAACGGCGAGAACCTGGCTCTCATACCCGTCACGCCCCCGACGACGGAGTTCACCGACTACCGGGTCGGCGTCGATGCCTCCTGGGAGATCGACCTGGCAGGCAAGACGCGCCGCGAGGTTGAGGCGGCTATCGCACGCCTGGGCAGCAGCGAGGCTGCGCGCGATGACGCTCGCGCGGTGGTAGCCGCTGAGGTGGCCGATGCTTACGTCGATTACCGCAACAGCACTATGCGACTCGAGCCCGCTCGCGACGCGGCCAGTGCGGCGCGCGAGACGGCACGCCTCACGGAGCTCGAGTTCGCGGCCGGGGTGGCGAGCGGCAGCGATCGCGATCGTGCCGAGGCCGATGCGCAAGCTGCGTCGGCTGCGCTGGCGCCGCTCACGAGTGCGCAACAAGGCGCCTTATACCAGCTGGCGGCGCTCGTCGACCGTCCGGCAGGAGAGTTACGCAGCGAGCTCGAGGCGGAGGCGCCGCTGCCGACACCGCCGGCTGCGGCGCCCGCGGGTCTCCCGGCGGACATCCTGCGGCGGCGTCCGGACATCCTGCGGGCCGAGCGCGAGCTGGCGGCGGCGACGGCCGACGTGGGGAGCGCCGTGGCGGATCAGTATCCGCGGCTGACGCTCATCGGCGATGCCGGCTGGGACTCCGTACACCCCGGGACGCTCACAGATGCGGCCAGCCGTTACTGGAATCTCGGGCCGCGGCTCACCCTGCCGCTCTTTGCGGGCGGACGGCTGCATGCGGCGGTCGAGGCCTCGGGGGCGGCGCGCAGCGCTGCGCTGCAAAGCTACCGCAGCTCCGTGCTCAAAGCGCTCGCCGACGCCGAAAGCGCCATCGTGCGCTACGCATCCGAGCGCGAGCGCTCGACCACGCTCGCCGCCGCCAGCGCGCGGCTCACGAACGCCGCGGGCCTCGAGGCGCGGCGTTTTGCCGCCGGGGATGCCTCGAGGATCGACGTGCTGACGGCGCAGCGGGCTGCCGATCAGGCGCGGGATCAGCTGCTCGTGAGTCAGGCGCTCCTGGTTCAGGATTACGTGGCGCTCGCCAAGTCGCTCGGCAGCGGCTGGCAGGTGGCGGACGCTCAGGGCGCGCGTTGACGGTCTCAGGGACGTGCTCTTCTCAAGCGCACCATGCTGACGAGCGCCGCGACGAGCGCGAGCGCGGCGGCGGCGCGCAAGGCCAGGTTCGGGCCCGTCGCCGGGTAGGCGCGAAACAGGATGGCAACGCCCGCGGCTCCGAGCGTCTGTCCGACGAGCCGCGAGGTGCTCAGCATGCCGCCGGCGGCGCCGCTGCGGGCGCGCGGCGCAGAGGCGAGAATGGCGCGACTGTTGGGGGACTGGAACAAGCCAAAGCCGAAGCCGCACAGGGCCATGCGCCAGATGAATCCCCAGGCCGTGCCGCTCTCGGGGAAGAAGGCGAGCAGCGCCAGCCCGGCCGACGTCACCGCGAGCCCCAGGCCTCCGAGGAGTCCTGCAGGGTAGCGGTCCGCAAATCGTCCGGCGAGCGGGGCGGTCAGGGCGAGGGCGACCGGCCAGGGAGTCATATAGAGGCCGGTCTCCACCGCGGTGTGCCCGAGTCTCTGGATCTCGAACGGCAGCGACACGAGCGCGCTCATCTGGCCGATGAATGCGCAGGTCGAGGCGGCGAGCGATAGCCTGAAGAGCCGCACGCGCATCAGGTCGAAGGGGATGAGGGGCGCGGTGCGGGGCAGCTCATGCCGGACCAGCACGTAGCCGAGCACGCCGCCCGCCGCGATCTGCGCCAGCGCGAGCCAGGTGGATGAATGGTGCGCCAGGGACTGCAGCCCCGAGAGCAGCAGCCCGAAGGTGCCGGCGTAGAGCCCTGCGCCCGCAAGATTGAGCGGCCGGTGGGCCCGCTCGGCGTCGGGGAGCGAGTAGCGGGCGATCGCAATGGTGATGATCCCGATGGGCACGTTGATGCCGAACAGCCAGCGCCACTGCGCTACGGCGAGCACCGCCGATGCGATCGTGGGACCGAGCGCCGCGGAGGTCGCGACCACGAAGGCGTTGATGCCGATGGCGCGGCCGAGATAGCGGTGCGGATAGGTAAAGCGCACCAGCGCGGCGTTGACGCTCACGATCCCCGCCGCGCCGAGTCCCTGGATCAGACGCGCGAGGCTCAGCGTGAGGAGCGAGGGGGCGAGCGCGCAGACGAGCGAGGCGAGCGTGAACACGCAGAGCCCCGCCTGCGAGATGCGCCGGTAGCCGACCACCTCGCCGAGCGCGGCGAGCGGCAGCAATACCACGAGGATGGCCAGCTGGTAGGCGTTGACCACCCAGATCGAGGCGGCGGAGCTTGCATGGAAATCACGGGCGATGGTCGGCAGCGCGACGTTGGTGATGGTGCTGTCGAGCACCGACATGCAGATCGAGAGCACGATGGCCACGATCGCCCAGTAGCGGCGCGGTACCGGCAGGCCGTCCGGGGCGCTCGCATGATGAGCGGAGGCGGGGCTCGGGCTGGACATCGGCGGCATGATACTGAGCGTGGCCGCGAGGTGTCATAAGCTGGCGGCGGCAGTGCGCCGGACGGCTCACCTGGCGCGGCGGCGCGGTAAAGCTAAAATGGAGCAGTCCCGTCACGACCTGAGTCAACAACAACAAAAGCGTGTGCACTGAACTCAACGGTAGAGCTGCACCGGTCGGCGGGCCGTCCGAGCGGCGTCGCGGCGAGCGGCGCCGGCGGGTGCTGCGGGCGCTGCTGCTCGGAAGCTTCCACACGCGGCGCCGCCAGCCGCGGCGCGCCAGCGAGCAGGCGCTTGCCGCGGTCGATTGGCATCATCCGCAATGGCTGGCGACCGCGATGCTGATTGTGCTGTTCTCGTGCGCCGACGCGCTGCTCACCCTCGCGCTGGTCGAGCACGGCGCCTACGAGGCCAATCCCCTGATGCGGCCGCTGGTCGGCGGCTCGGGGCTGACCTTTGCGCTGGTGAAGGTCGGGCTCACCGGCGGGGGCGTCGTGGTGCTCACGCTGCTGGCGCGCATGCGGCTCTTCGGGCGCCTGTCCGCGGGGCTGCTGCTCTATACGCTGCTCGCGGGCTACGGGGCATTGCTCCTCTACGAATCGAGCCTGCTCGGCGTCCTCTAGTCCGCGGCGCGGCGCCGGCGCGGCTTTTCCCCAGCGGCGGGCTTTCCGCTAAACTACTGGCTCGCCGACTGTTTTTTCCCCCATGCTGGAACCGACACCCCTCCACGGCGGCAACGCCGACTTTCTCGACGCCCTCTACGAGCAGTACCTGCGCGATCCCGCGAGCGTTGACGAGCGTTGGCGGAGCTACTTCGCGCAACTCGCCCCAGCGGGGGGCGAGCGGGCGCACGGGCCTGTCCGCGCGGGGATCGTCGCGCGCGCAGCGCAGCCGCGGAGCCCGGCGAAAGCGCCGCCCGCGCCCGGGGCGGCCGATGCCCGACAGGCGGCGGTCTCGCGGCTCATCCAGGTCTGGATCAACCGCGGGCACCTCGTCGCGACCATCGACCCGCTCGCCCTGAAGCCAAGGCCCAGACCCCACGCGCTCGAGCCGGAGCATTACCGGCTCACCGACGCGGATCTCGATCAGGAGTTCTACACCGGCAGCCACACCGAGGCCGTCCCGAAGCGGATGAAGCTGCGCGACATCCTGGCACAGCTTCAGTACATCTACGGCGGCAACATCGGCGCCGAGTTCGCCCACGTGTCGAACTCGGAGGAGCGGAACTGGCTGCGCGATGAGTACCAGCAGGGACGCCTCGAGGCGCGCCCCAGCAACGACGAGCGTCGCAACATCCTCTGGCAGCTCACAGCCGCCGAGGGCCTCGAACGCTACCTGCACACCAAGTATGTCGGCCAGAAGCGCTTCTCGCTCGAGGGCGGGGAGGCGCTCATTCCCGCCCTCGACGACCTGATCCAGGGAAGCGGAGCGGCGGGGGTCGAGGAGGTCGTGATCGGCATGGCCCACCGCGGCCGGCTCAACGTGCTGGTGAACCTGCTCGGCAAGTCCCCGGGGGAGCTGTTCACGGAATTCGAGGGCCGCTACGACCCGGGCAAGGTAAAGGGCTCGGGCGACGTCAAGTACCACAAGGGCTTCTCGGCGGATCTGCGCACCGCGGCCGGCAACGTCCACACCGTGCTCGCCTTCAACCCCTCGCACCTCGAGGTCGTGAACCCGGTGGTGGAGGGCTCAGTGCGCGCGCGCCAGGAGCGCTGCGGCGATGAGCGCGGCGGGCGGGTGTTGCCGGTGCTGATCCACGGCGACGCCGCCTTCGCCGGCCAGGGCGTCGTAATGGAGACGCTGCAGCTCAGCCAGGCGCGCGGCTTCTTCACCGGCGGCACCTTCCACCTGATCGTCAACAACCAGGTCGGCTTCACGACTGATCCGGGCGATGCGCGCTCGACCATGTACGCCAGCGACGTCGCCAAGATGCTGGAAGTGCCGATCTTCCACGTGAACGCCGATGATCCCGAGGCGGTGGTGTTCGTCGCGCGACTCGCGCTCAAGTACCGCATGCGCTTCCGGAAGGATGTGGTCATCGATCTGGTCTGCTACCGGCGTCACGGCCACAACGAGGCCGACGAGCCGGCGGCAACCCAGCCCGGCATGTACCGGACGATCCGCCAGCATCCGAGCGCGCGGCGCCTGTACGCCGATCAGCTGATCGCCGCGGGCGTCCTGACCGCCGCCGAAGCCGAAGCGATGATCGAGCAATACCGCGACGGGCTCGATGCGGGACGCCCGCAGGCGCGGGCCTCGCTTGGCATGATCGGCAACAAATACACCGTCAACTGGTCGAGCTACGCGCAGGCGGACTGGACCGAGCGCGTGTCCACCGGAGTCGAGCTCGCGCGGCTGCGCGCGCTCGGCGCGGCGCTGACCAGCGTGCCGCCGGGCTTCAGCCTCCACCCGCGCGTGGCGCAGCTCGTCACCAACCGCAAGAGGATGCTCGCGGGCGAGCTGCCGCTCGACTGGGGCTGCGCCGAGACGCTGGCCTACGCGACGCTCGTCGCGGACGGCTTCGCCGTGCGCCTCACCGGCCAGGACAGCGGTCGCGGCACTTTCTTCCACCGCCATGCGGTGCTGCACGACCAGAACACCGACGCCACCTGGATCCCGCTGCAGCATCTCGCCGAGGGGCAGCGGCGCGTGCAGGTGATCGACTCGGTGCTGTCCGAGGAAGCCGTGCTCGGCTTCGAGTATGGCTACGCGACCACCGAGCCGGGCTCGCTCACCGTGTGGGAAGCGCAGTACGGCGACTTCGTGAACGGCGCGCAGGTCATCATCGATCAGTTCATCAGCTCGGGCGAGGCCAAGTGGGAGCGCTTCTGCGGCCTGACGCTGCTGCTGCCGCACGGCTACGAGGGCGCGGGGCCGGAGCACTCCTCGGCGCGCCTCGAGCGCTTCCTGCAGCTGTGCGCCGAGAACAACATGCAGGTGTGCGTGCCGTCGACGCCGGCGCAGATGTTCCACATGCTGAGAAGGCAGATGCAGCAGTCCTTCCGCAAGCCGCTCATCGTCATGTCGCCGAAGAGCCTGCTGCGCCACGAGCTGTCGGTGTCGCCGCTCGAGGATCTCACCCGCGGCGCCTTCGCGCGCGTCATTGGCGAGATCGACGCGCTGCCCGCCGCCGAGGTGCGCCGTGTGGTGTTCTGCAGCGGCAAGGTGTACTTCGATCTCCTCAAGGCGCGCCGCAAGGAAGGCCTGCGGGACGTGGCGCTGGTGCGCATCGAGCAGCTCTATCCGTTCCCGAGCGAAGAGTACGAGGCCATCCTCGTCCGCTTCCCGAACACCCGCGAGGTGGTGTGGTGCCAGGAGGAGCCGCAAAACCAGGGTGCGTGGTATCAGATCCGGCATCGCCTCCAGGAGCTGGTGGCCGGAAGGCGCCCGGTGCTGTATGCGGGCCGGGCGCCCGCGGCGGCGCCGGCGACCGGTATTGCGCGGATCCACGAGCTCGAGCAGCAGGCGCTGGTGGCCACGGCGCTGCATGCGACGACTACTGAGGAGTCGGCGCGCGAGACCACACGCCTGATAGCGGCCGCGGAGGCGCCGGTTGCGGCGACCGCACCCGAAGGACAACCGGCCTCGCCGCCGGCGACTCAGATAAGGAAGCGCTCATGAGCACCGAGATTCGCGTTCCGCAGCTTCCCGAGTCGGTTACCGATGCGACGCTCGTCGCCTGGCACAAGCAGCCGGGCGATTCGATCCGTCGCGATGAGAATCTCGCGGACCTCGAGACCGACAAGGTGGTGCTCGAAGTGCCGGCGCCCGCCAACGGCGTGGTGCGCGAGATCCGCGTGAAGAGCGGCACGGTGGTGACGAGCGGCCAGTTGCTGGCGGTCATCGACGAGGGCGACACGGCCGCGACCATGCCGGTCAAGCTGTCCCCGGCCGCGATGGCTGCCGCGGCCCAGGCTGCTGCCTCGCAGGCGGCGGCTGTGCAGGGCCAGGCTGCGGCCAGAGCCGCAGTGGGCGCAGCCGCCGGAGCCGTCCCCGCTGCGAGAGCCGCCGCTGCAGTTGATGCCGAGGCGGCCCGCGACGGTGGCAAGCTCAGTCCTTCGGTGCGGCGGCTGGTCGAGGAGAACCGGCTCGACCCGGCTGCCATTCCCGCCTCCGGCCGGGCTGGGCGGCTCACCAAGGGCGACGTCGTCGGGTTCCTCGACAAGAGGCCCTCATCCGCGGCAGGCACGCCTGCGCCGCCGGTGGCACCCGCGCCGGCAGCTCCGCCCGCGCCTCAAGCGGCGGCCGCCGCCGCCGCAACACCGGGTCCAGCCGCGGCGGCGGCCCGCGCTCCCGTCCCAGCGGCGCGCCCGGCCGCACCCGCACCCGCACCCACACCGCCGGTCGCCGCCGCCCGCGCCGAGCAGCGTGTGCCGATGACGCGGCTGCGCGCGCGCATCGCCCAGCGTCTCATCGAGGCACAGTCCACCCAGGCGCTCCTCACCTCGTTCAACGAAGTCGACCTGACGGCGGTGCAGGAACTGCGGGCGCGCCACAAGGAGCGCTTCGAGAAGCAGCACGGCGTGAAGCTCGGCTTCATGTCGTTCTTCGTGAAGGCCTGCATCGAGGCGCTGAAGAAGTTTCCGGTCATCAACGCCTCGGTGGACGGCAACGACATCATCTATCACGAGTACTACGACATCGGCGTGGCCGTCTCGACCGATCGCGGGCTCGTCGTGCCGATCGTCCGCGATGCGGACCTGAAGAGCTTCGCCCAGATCGAGAAAGAGGTGACCGACTACGCCCGCAAGGCGCGCGACGGCACCATCGCCCTGGGCGATCTGACCGGCGGCACCTTCACCATCACCAACGGCGGCGTGTTCGGCTCGCTCATGTCGACGCCGATCGTGAATGCGCCGCAGAGCGCGATTCTCGGGATGCACAAGATCCAGGACCGCCCCATGGTCGTCAACGGGCAGATCGCCGTGCGTCCGATGATGTATCTCGCGGTGACCTACGATCACCGCATCATCGACGGGCGCGAGGCGGTGCAGTTCCTGGTCGCGGTCAAGGAAGCGCTCGAGGATCCCGGGAGGATGCTGCTCGGGATCTGAGCGCGCCGCTCAGCGGCGTCGTCAGAAGGTCTGGCGGAACAGCCAGTACAGCGTTCCCGACAGTAGGACCAACCGTCGCAGCAGGAGGAAGCCATGAACCTTGCACGGAATCTGACATTTGCGGCCGCGTCATCGCTGTTGGCGCTCGCGGGTTGCGCCAGCACAGCGCCCGGCGCGGGCAATGCGGCCCAGCGGCAGCTCGCCAGCTCGGCGCAGATCCTCGACGACAACGCGCGCGTGCTGGCGGCGCGCGCCGACGGCGAGACGGCGCCGGGATTCGCGCTCGATGCTCACGAGCTCGAGCAGCATGCCTACGATCTTCGTGTCGCCGCCCGCTCGGGCAGAGCCAGCGAGGGCGAGCTTCGTGCGGACTTCGACGAGGTGACCCGCAGTTACCAGGCGTTACGCGACGATGTGCAGCGCCTGGATACCCAACAGGCACACGCCGACCTCGCGCTCGTCAATGACGCCTACCATGGCGTTGCGAGCAGGATGGCAAGCGTGCCTGCGAGCGCCAACGCTCCCGGAAGCTGACGCGCGCGAGCCGCGTCGTCGCGCGGACACAGCCCGATGACGAGGTCCGGCTCCGCCGGAGCCGGACCCGTATGCGAGCCTTCCCTGCCCGAGGAGGACCGGCGAGGCGCGGGCACCCGACTCCGCTCCAGGGGCCGCGGCCAGCGGACTTGTGGTACTTTTGCGGCGCAAATACCACTAACCTCAGGCTTTACAAACACTTCCATGGCGAACACCGACAAGCCGGCCGGCGGGGCCGATTCTTTCGATGTCATCGTGATCGGCGGGGGACCGGCCGGGTATCCGGCGGCGATCCGCGCCGCGCAGAATCAGCTGCGCGTGGCGTGCATCGATGAGTGGAGAAACAAGGACGGCAGCGCGACCTTCGGCGGCACGTGCCTGAACGCCGGCTGCATCCCCTCGAAGGCGCTGCTCGAGTCCACCGAGCTCTATCATCGCGCGCGCGAGGAGTTCGCCACCCACGGGATCGGCGTCGGGAGTGTCTCGCTCGATCTCGCGCAGATGCAGAAGCGCAAGGCCGGCATCGTCAGGGGGATGACGACCGGGATCCTCGCTCTCTTCAAGTCCGCCGGGGTTAACCCGCTGCACGGGCACGGCAAGCTCCTTCCCGGGCGGCGCGTACAGTTCACCGGCCACGACGGCACGCGGCGCGAGCTCAGCGCGCGCCACGTCGTGCTCGCCTCGGGCTCAGTCCCGATCGAGCTGCGCTCGGCGCCCTTCAAGGCGCCGCACGTGGTCGACTCCTGGGGCGCGCTCGATCTCGACGCGGTGCCGAAGCGCCTCGGTGTCATCGGCGCGGGCGTCATCGGGCTCGAGCTCGGGAGCGTGTGGCGGCGGCTCGGTGCGGAAGTCATCGTGCTCGAGGCTCTGCCGGATTTTCTCGCCTTCGCCGACCAGCAGCTCGCCAGGGAAGCGCTGCGACACTTCAAGAAACAGGGTCTCGACATACGCCTGGGCGCCAAGGTCACGGACGCCACGCTGACGGGCGGGGCTGTCGACGTCGCCTACAGCGATGCGAAGGGCGAGCAGCGCATCAGCGTCGACCGGCTGGTGGTGGCGATCGGGCGCCGCCCTTACACCCAGGAGCTGCTCGGCGCCGACACCGGCGTCGAGCTCGACGAGCGCGGCTTCATCAAGGTCGATCACTCCTGCCGCGCGGGCGCCGAGGGCGTCTGGGCGGTCGGCGACTGCGTGCGCGGCCCGATGCTCGCGCACAAGGGCAAGGAGGAGGGCGTCATGGTGGCCGATCTGATCGCGGGCCGCTATGGCGAGGTGAACTACAAGGTGATTCCGGCCGTGGTCTATACCGCGCCCGAGATCGCCTGGGTCGGACTCACCGAGGAACAGGTCAAGGCGAGCGGGCGCGACTACAAGACCGGCGTCTTCCCGTTCCTCGCGAGCGGGCGCGCCCGCGCGATGGAGCAGGCGGCGGGCTTCGCCAAGATCATCGCCGCGCGCGACGACGATGAGATCCTCGGCGTGCACATCGTAGGCCCGATGGCCGGCGAGCTGATCGCCGAGGCCGTGCTGGCGATGGAGTACTCGGCGAGCAGCGAGGATCTGCAGCGCACGATTCACGCCCATCCGACGCTCGCGGAGGCGGTGCACGAGGCGGCGCTCAACGCCGATAAGCGCGCGATCGATGCGATCAACCGCTGACGGACCCGGCGTAGCATTCGTGGCCAAAAGTCCCTGCGTCAGCCGGATGGCCTGCTGAGAGGGCCGCAGGCCCTTTCCGCCGATCAAGTACGCCGGCGCGCCTCGGTGACGTTAGGGACCGCGGCGAGGCGGCGCAGCACGCGCGAGAGCTGCTCGAGATTGCTGATTGCGACGCGCAGCGCGAAGTGCGCCACACCCACTTCGTGGTCGGTGCGCGAGGTGACGGCGTCGATGCTCAGGCGCTCGGCTGCCAGCACATCGGTCAGATCGCGCAGCAGTCCGCGCCGATCGTAGGCGCTCACCGAGATCTCGACATCGAGCGCGCCGCTCTCGGCGGCGGCCCACTCCACCTTGAGCACCCGGTCGGGCTTGAGAGCGCTCATGCGCTGGAGGCTGGCGCAGTCGCTGCGGTGCACCGTGACGCCGCGCCCGAGCGTCACGTAGCCGGTGATCGGTTGCGGCCGCAGGGGCGCGCAGCAGCGCGCCAGGGTGGTCGGCAGGTCGCCGACGCCTTCGATCTCGACCGGAGAGCTGCGACGGCGGGCAGCCGCGCGCGCCGTGCGCACCACCGCCGCGGGCGCCGGCGGCTGGAACAGCCGCGTCGCGGCATGCATCAGCTGCGTGACCGTGATCTCGCCCTCGCCGAGCAGCTGGTGAAACTGATCGAGGTCACGCGCCTTGAGCTCGTGCACCAGCGCGGCGATCTGTTCGCTGCGCACGCCGATGCGCGCGAGCTCGCGCTCGGCGATGGCGCGACCGGCGCTGCGATTGTCGCCCACGTCCTGCTTGCGGAACCAGGCGCGCACCTTGCCGCGATTGCGCGGCGAAGCGAGGTAGCCCTGCTCGGGGGCGAGCCAGTCGCGGCTCGGCGCCTCGTGCCTGGCGGTGATGATCTCGACGATCTCGCCGTTGGTGAGCGGGCGGGTGAGCGGCACCATGCGCCCGTTGACCTTGGCGCCGCGGCAGCGGTGGCCGAGCGAGGTGTGGACGTTGTAGGCGAAGTCCAGCGGCGTCGCGCCGCGCGGCAGGTCGATGACCTCACCCTTGGGCGTCAGGGCGTAGACGCGATCCTCGAAGAGCTCGGCGCGCATGCCCTCGACGAAGTCGCGCTCGGCATCCTCGCCCGCGGCGCCGTCCTGCGGCTCGAGCAGCCGCCGCACCCATTCGATCTTGCGCTGGTACTGCGCATCGCGCGGGCCGCCCTCCTTGTAGGTCCAATGCGCCGCGACGCCGAGCTCGGCGTGCTCGTGCATGTCGCGGGTGCGGATCTGCACCTCGACGCTCTTCGCCTGCGGACCGATCACCGCCGTGTGAATCGAGCGATAGCCGTTGCCCTTGGGGGTGGCGATGTAGTCGTCGAACTCCCCGGGGATATAGGGGAACTGCCCGTGAACGATGCCGAGCGCCGCGTAGCACTCGGGAATCGTGGCCACCACCACGCGCACGGCACGCACGTCGAACAGCTGCTCGAAGGCCAGCTGCTTGCGCTGCATCTTGCGATAGATGCTGTACATGTGCTTCGGCCGGCCGTAGACCTCGGCCGGGATACCCGCCGCGTGCAGCGCCGCGCGCAGCTCCCGGCACAGCGTGTCGATGTAACGCTCGCGGTCGGCGCGCCGCTCATTGAGCGCCGCGGCGATGCGCCGGTACTCCTGCGGCTCGAGATAGCGGAACGCGAGATCCTCGAGCTCCCACTTCAGCTGCCACACGCCGAGGCGGTTGGCGAGCGGTGCGTAGATGATGCGTGCCTCGATCGCGCGCCGCTCGCGCTCGGCGGGCGACAGCTCGCGCGCGTGGCGCAGGCCGACCAGTTCCTCGGCAAGCCGCGCCAGCACCAGGCGCGGGTCGCTCACCACCGCGAGCAGCATCTTGCGCAGGGTCTCCGCCTGGCGCGCATCGAGCCCCTGTGCCGGTGACCAGTCGCGCGGCAGGCCGAGGGTGCCGAGGCGCTGCAGCGCCACCGCGATAGCAGTTGCGCCCTGGCCGACGATACCCGCGGTCTGCTCGGGCGTGAGGCCGGCGCGCGAGATCACCGGGCGGGCGAGCAGGGCGTTGGCAAGCTCGGTGCTCTCCGTGAGGCCGCCCATGATCTCCGCGGCTTCGGTGGCGAAGCCGAGATCCGCCGGCGGGCCGAGAGTCGCGCGCTCGAGCGCGGCGCGCGCGCCGATGATGGCGTCACGAACCGCGGGTGGGCAGAGTGGATTGGTTTCCATGTGCGCGCTCATCCCGCGAGCCAGGTCGTCGGGTTTGGGCGACGGGGTGTGGGCCCGCGAGGATGTCGCTATGATAAACGCATGGCAGGTCACCTGAGTTGGGCCAGTATTCAGCGGCGCAAGGGCGAGTTGGCGGCGCGGCGGCGCCAGGACCGCGAGCGCAGCCCGCGCGCCGGACAGCAGCTGGTTCGCTTCGAGGGCTACGGTCCGGGCGGGGCCGCCGTGATCGTCGAGTGCCTGACCGACGATCGCGCCCGAGTCGGCGCACAGGTGCGCCACGCGTTCCTGCAGCACGGCGGCAACCTCGGGGCCGACGGCTCGGTGGGTTACCTCTTTAACACCGTCGGCCTCATGACATATCCGGCGGGGACCGACGAGGAGCGGCTGATGCAGGTGGCGCTCGAGGCCGGCGCCGAGGATGTCGTGCCGAACGGCGACCGCTCCATGGAGGTGTTGGCTGATCCGGCGGAGCTCGAGACGGTGCGGGCAGTGCTGACGCATCGGGGTTTTGCGCCGCAGACCGCCGAGGTGACGCAGCGTGCGGCGATGGCGCTCCCGCTGTCGGGCGAGCCGGCCGAGCTCATGGTGCAAATGCTCGAGGCGCTGCAGGGCCTCGAGGAAGTCCGCGACGTCTATTCGAACGTCGAGATCGCGGACGAGGTGCTCGGCGGGCGGTGACCGCGCGTTGACCGGCGCCGGGAGCTGCAAAAAAAGGAACCCCACCGGCGGGGGGGTCCAGCGGGTGGGGCTCAAGAACACCGCGAGCTCGGTTCGGGAAGCAAGCGCGGTGGCATTTCCCCTATCGGCAGCGATGGCCTGCACTGAAGCGAGCCGAGCGCGCAGCGGTTCACAGTTTCGCGGGAAATGCGTAAGCCCTTGTTTTCAGTTAGGCTTGCCTACCCAGGGGTCTTTCGGTCGGCACAAGGGCGGAAGCTTCATCCGAATGTCGAGGTATCGGGCGAGGTCGTGGCGCGCGTTTGATCCGTCGGCCGCCGCGGCCGCGGTGATCGCGCCGCTCGCGGCGCCGCTCAGCGTCCGCATCCTGGGTCTCGACCCCGGCTCGCGCCGCACCGGCTTTGGTCTGGTGGAGTACCGCGACGGGCAGCTGACCCTGCTCGCGCAGGGCTGCCTCAACGTGAGTGCCGCCGCGCCCGCGGCGCGCCTGCGGATGATCTTCGAGGGTCTGGCGGCACTCGTCGGCGAGCATCGTCCGGGCGAGGTCGCAGTCGAGCGCGTGTTCGTCAGCCGCAACGCCGACAGCGCACTCAAGCTCGGGCAGGCGCGCGGCGCGGCGCTGTGCGCGGTGCCGGGCGGCGTGCCGGTGTTCGAGTACGCGCCGCGTGCGATCAAGCTCGCGGTGGTCGGCTCGGGGGCGGCGGAGAAGTTTCAGGTGGCTCACATGGTGCGGATGCTGCTCGGTGTCCGGGGGCCGCTGTCCGCGGACGCCGCCGATGCGCTGGCGATCGCCGTGTGCCACGCGCACGCGCGGCGCCTCGGCGTACTCGCTGCGCAGCAGGGCGGCAGCCGCGTGCGGCAGGCGCAGCGATGATCGGCGCCGTGCGCGGCAGGATCGCCTCGAAGACCCCCCCGCAACTCACGGTCGACGTCGGCGGGCTCGGTTACGAGCTCGAGGCGCCCATGTCGACGTTCTTCCACCTGCCGCCGGTCGGCTCCGAGGTCAGCCTGCTGACGCACCTGGTGGTGCGCGAGGATGCGCACGTGCTGTATGCATTCGCCACCGAGGAGGAGCGGCGGCTGTTCCGCAGTCTCATCAAGGTGTCGGGGGTGGGACCGAAGATCGCGCTGGCGCTGCTCTCCGGCATGAGCGTTGCGGCCTTCACGCGCTGTGTGCAGAGTGAGGACGTGGCCGCGCTCACGCGCGTGCCAGGCGTGGGCCGCAAGACCGCCGAACGGCTGATCGTCGAGATGCGCGATCGGCTGTCGCCGCCCGCGCCGCCGCCGGGCGCGGCGGCTGCGCCCGTGAGCGACAGCCCCGAGGGCGAGGCCTTTGGCGCGCTGGTCGCGCTCGGTTATCGTCCGGCCGAGGCGACACGGCTGCTCAAGGCGGTGGAGCCAGGGGTGTATACGACCGAGGAGCTGATCCGGCGCGCGCTGCAGAGCGCGGCCCGGGAGTAGACCGACAGCAGTGACAGCCGAGCGAATCATCAGCGGCGCGGCAGGCGCGGACGAAGAGGCGGCCGAGCGGGCCATCCGCCCGCGCCGGCTCGCGGAGTACGTCGGCCAGACGCCGGTCAAGACCCAGCTCGAGATCTTTATCAGTGCCGCCCGCGCGCGCGGCGAGGCGCTCGATCACGTGCTGATCTTCGGCCCGCCGGGCCTCGGCAAGACCACGCTCGCGCACATCATCGCCGCGGAGCTCGAGGTGAGTCTGCGCCAGACCTCGGGTCCGGTGCTGGAGCGGCCCGGAGACCTGGCGGCGATCCTCACCAACCTGCAGCCGCGCGATGTGCTGTTCGTCGACGAGATCCACCGGCTCTCGCCCGTGGTCGAGGAGGTTCTCTATCCAGCCCTGGAGGACTATCAGCTCGACATCATGATCGGCGAGGGGCCGGCGGCGCGCTCGATCAAGCTGAGCCTGCCACCGTTCACGCTGGTGGGCGCGACCACGCGTGCCGGACTCCTCACCTCGCCGCTGCGTGACCGCTTCGGCATCGTGCAGCGGCTCGAGTTCTACGCGGTCGCGGACCTCGAGCGGATCGTGAAGCGGTCGGCGGCGATCCTCGGCGTCGGCGTCGACGACGGCGGGGCGCGGCGCATCGCGCAACGCTCGCGCGGCACGCCCCGCATCGCCAACCGCCTGCTGCGCCGGGTGCGCGACTACGCGCAGGTACGCGGCGACGGCCGCATCGACCAGGGCGTCGCCGACGCCGCGCTCGACCTGCTCGAGGTCGATGCGCAGGGCTTCGACAACCTGGACCGCAAGTTCCTCACGGCGATCATCGAGCGCTTCGACGGCGGACCGGTCGGCATCGACAGCCTCGCGGCGACACTCGGCGAGGAGCGCGGCACGCTCGAGGACGTGATCGAGCCATTCCTGATACAGCAGGGATTCCTGGTGCGTACCGCGCGCGGCCGCATGGTGACGCGCGCCACCTACCTCCACTTTGGCTTGAAGCCCCCGGAGCGCGCCGCGACGACCCTGCAGCTGTTCGAGGATCCGCGGTGAGCGGCTTCCGCTGGCCGGCACGCGTGTACTGGGAGGACACGGACGGCGGCGGCATCGTCTATTACGCGAATTACCTGCGCTTTCTCGAGCGCGCCCGCACCGAATGGCTGCGGCAGCTCGGCCACTCGCAGCTGTGCCTGGCGCGTGAGGCGGGGATCCTGTTCACGGTCGTGAGTCTCGAGGTCGAATATCGCGCGCCCGCGCGGCTCGACGACGAGCTCGAGGTGAGCTGCGAGCCGCAGCCGCAGGGGCCGGCATCGCTGCGCTTTGCGCAGAGCATCCATCGCCGCACGGGCGGTGCGCCGCGCGAGCTGCTGGTCGAGGCGAGCGTGCGCGTGGCCTGCGTCGATGCCCGCACCCTGCGCCCGCGGCGCCTGCCGGCGTTCCTGCGGGAGCTGCCGACGGCGGAGGTTCGTTAGAGCATGAACGATCAATTGTCGATCCTGCGGCTCATCATTCAGGCGAGCGTGCCGGTGCAGATCGTGATCGGCATTCTGCTGCTCGCCTCGCTCAGCTCATGGGCGATCATCTTCCGCAAGCGGCGCGTCATCGGCCGGGCGCGCCGCGAGGCCGACCGCTTCGAGAGCCGTTTCTGGTCGGGCGACGATCTCGCCCAGCTGTACCGCGCGATCGAGTCGGCGGGTGGCGCCACCGGGATGGCGGGCATCTTCGAGTTCGGCTTTCGGGAGTTCGCGCGGCTGCGCCAGGCGGCGGCGGGTCAGGAGCAGCAGCTCGAGGGCTCGCGGCGTGCGATGCGCGTGGCGCAGTTGAAGGAGGTCGATCGGCTGGAGCATAGCCTCGCGACCCTCGCGACCGTCGGCAGCACCAGCCCCTACGTCGGTCTGTTCGGTACCGTGTGGGGCATCATGAGCGCTTTCTCCTCCCTCGGTAACATCCAGCAGGCGACGCTTGCGCAGGTGGCGCCCGGCATTTCCGAGGCGCTGGTCGCGACCGCATTCGGCCTGTTCGCGGCGATTCCCGCGGTGGTCGCCTACAACCGCTTCGCCGATCAGGTGACGCGCCTCGAGATCCGCTTCGATGCGTTCATCGAGGAGTTCTCAACCATCCTGCAGCGTCACGCCGCCCGCGGCGCGCTGGTGCCCGTGGGCGGCAGCGCCGCCAAGTCGGCGCAGGAGTCGAAGTCGGGACCGGAGCGCTGACCATGGCACAGACCTCGCGCGGGCGGCGACTGATGGGCGAGATCAACGTCGTGCCCTACATCGACGTCATGCTGGTGCTGCTCATCATCTTCATGATCACCGCTCCGCTCCTCACCCAGGGCGTGAAGGTCGCGCTGCCGCACGCCGGCGCGGAACCTCTGGAGGCTCAGCAGCTCAAACCGCTCGTGTTGTCGATCGACCGGCAGGGACGGCTGTATCTGAACATCGGCGGCGATCCGCGCGCGGCGCTCGATACGCAGACGGTCGCGGCGCGTGCCACGGCAGCGCTGCGCAGCAATCCGACACGCGCAGTGCTGGTGAAGGCCGACGCGGCTATCGCTTACGGCCGCGTGGTCGAGGCCATGGTGCTGCTGCAGCAGGCAGGCGCGAAGCAGGTGGGCCTGGTGACGGAGCCGCTGCCGGAGCCCACGCGGCATCCCGGCTGAGCGTCTTGCCCGGCGATGGTGCAGCGTGCGAGTGACCGCTGGATTTCGATCGCGCTGTCGCTACTGCTGCACGGTGCGTTGCTGGCAGCGCTCGTGTACGGCTGGTGGATGTTCCGCGCCCAGCGGCGCGCGGCGCCCACGCCGCCGATTGCGGCGACCGTGGTCGACGCGCGCGCGCTGAAGGGGCTGGAGCAGCCCGCGCCTCAGCGGGCCGCGGCGCCGCAGCCGGCTGCGCCGCCGGAGGATGTGGGCCCGCCGCAGCCGACGGCCGAGGAGCGCGCCGCACGCGAGCACGCAGAGGAGGCGCGGCGCCAGGCGCAGGAGCAGAAGGCAGCCGAGGAGCGGGCGGCCGCGGAGAGGGCGGCGGCCGAGAAGGCGGCGGCCGAGAAGGCCGCGGACAAGGCGGCCGCAGCCAAGGCGGCCGCGGAGCGGGCGCGGCAGGAGGAGCAGGACCGGCGCGAGCGCGAGGCGGAATTGAAGCGCAGCCTCGCTGCGGAGGAGCATGCGGACGCCGCACGCAACGGCGCGGCGCTGGCGAGCTGGGAGTCGATGATCGCGGCGAGGATCACCCATGCATGGTTGCGCCCGCCGACGGCCAAAGCCGGGATAGACTGTATGTTGAATGTGACCCAGGTACCGGGAGGCGAAGTGATGCAGGTGAGCATCGGCGAGTGCAACGGCGATCAGGCCGTGCGCGAGTCCATCGAGGCGGCGGTCTACCGCGCCTCGCCCCTGCCTCCGCCGCCGAATCCGGCGCTGTTCGACCGCAATCTCAAGATCAGATTCAAGCCGGATTGATGCCGATGCGCGCGCAACAGAAGCCGAGTGGATGGCGCCCGTGGCTGCTGCCCGCCCTGGTGCTGGCCGTGGTGATCGGCGCCGTCGCCGCGCGCGCCGTGCACGCTGCGCTGCAGATCGAGATCACTTCCGGGGTACGCGATCCGATACCGATCGCGATCGTGCCGTTCGCGCCCGCCGCGTCCGCCGGCGGCGGCCTCGACCTGGCGGGGGTCGTGCAGCACGACCTCGAGGGCAGCGGCCGGTTCAAGGCGCTGCCGCGCGAGCGCATGCCCGCCACGCCGACGCGCGCCGAGGCGATCAGCGCGCCCGACTGGAAGGGCGCGGGGAGCGACTACGTCGTGGTCGGCCGCCTCGCGACTCTCGACAACGGCACGCTGGCCGTCGACTTCGATCTCGTGAACACGCTCACCGGAGTGCGGCTCGCGACCCAGCGCTTCACCGGGCCGCCGAGCGCGCTGCGCAATGCCGCCCACCGCGTGAGCGATGCTATCTACCAGAAGATCCTCGGAGTGCGCGGCGCCTTCGCGACGCGCATCGCCTACGTGACCGTCGACGGCGTCGCCCCGGCACAGCACTACCAGCTCATCGTGGCGGACGCCGACGGCGAGAACGCCCACCTGATCCTCGACTCGCGCTTCCCGATCATGTCGCCGGCGTGGTCTCCGGACGGGCAGTGGCTGGCCTACGTGTCCTTCGAGAGCAAGCTTTCGGGAGTGTACGTGCAGCTGGTGCGAACCGGCGAGCGGCGGCTGGTGTCGGCGCGTGCCGGCATCAACGGTGCCCCGGCCTGGTCGCCCGATGGCAAGAGGCTGGCGCTCACCTTGGGCGGCAGCAATGGCAATCCGGACATCTATATGCTCGATCTCGCCACCCAGAATCTGACACGTATCACCGACGACCCGGCGATCGACACCGAGCCCGAGTGGGCGCCGGACGGGCGCTCGCTGTATTTCACCTCCGACCGCGCCGGCTCGCCGCAGATCTACCAGATCAGCGCGAGCGGCGGCGGGCGACCGAAGCGCATCACCTTCGAGGGCAACTACAACGCGCGCCCGCGGGTGTCGGCGGACGGCACGCAGCTGGCGATGGTGACGCTCGACAACGGCAACTACCGCATCGCGGTGCAGGATCTGGCAAGCGGGTCGGTGCGGGTCCTCTCGCACGGACGGCTCGATGAATCGCCTAGCTTTGCTCCCAACGGCGCTACACTCCTGTACTCGCAGCGCGAGGGCAGCCACGGGTCGCTGGCGACGATCTCGGTGGACGGGCTCACGGGCCTGCGGCTGAAGGCGCAACAGGGCGCGGTAGGCGAGCCCGCCTGGGGACCGTTCGGAACATGAGATGAGTGTGGAGAAGTCGAATGGCACAACAACGGTGCATATATAAGATAGTGATGCTCCTGGCGATGGCAGTGACGCTGGCAGTCGCCGGCTGCCGCAGCACTTCGCCCAAGCCCCCGGCCAGCCCGTCGAGCGAGGCGAATGCCGGCGCCCAGAGCGAGGGGGCCAACGCGGCCAATGCCGCCGGCGGCGGCGCGCTGGGGAGCCAGGAAGAGACGGCGGGTCCGCAGGCCGGGCTGCTCGCGACCCGCATCGTGTATTTCGACTTCGACAGCGCGGTGATCCAGGGCCAGGGTGTGGCCGTGGTGGCCGCGCATGCCAAGTATCTCGCCGGCAACCCGCAGGCGCGCGTGCGTCTCGAGGGCAACACTGACGAGCGCGGCTCGCGCGAGTACAACATCGGCCTGGGTGACCGGCGCGCGCAGTCGGTGCGCCGCGCGCTGCTGCTGCAGGGTGTCTCGGAAGGCCAGCTCACCACCGTCAGCTACGGGGAGGAACGGCCGGCGGATCCCGGACACGACGAGGCAGCCTGGGCCAAGAACCGGCGCGTCGAGATCGTTTACCTCACGCCCGCGGGTCAGCCCGCGACACCGCCCAAGCCTTGAGCGCCGCGAGCATACCCATGCGCGCTACGACTGCCACGCTGGCCCTGGCCATCCTCGCCGCGGCGCTCGGCGCCGGCTGCGCCACGACGCCGGAGGAGGACACGGTGCTGCAGGCAAGGCTGAGCGACCTCGATGCGCGCATCGCACGCCTCGAGCGCGCGACTCAGAGCCAGGTGGAGCTGGCGCAGCACCAGGAGGCTGAGCAAGCCGAGTTGCGCGAGTTGCGTGGCCACCTCGATCAGATCGAGCACGACAACGCCGCACTGCGTAAGCAGCAGCATGATCTGTACGCGGACCTCGACGCTCGTGTGAAGGCGCTCTCTGCCGGCAGCGCCCCCAGTGGCGCCGCGGGCTCAGCCGGCGGCGGCGGGGCGGTCGGGACGGCCGGCGCAGCAGCGGGCGCCGCCGCGGCCGGGGCAGTGGGAGACAACGAGCCGTCCTCGACCGAACAGGCGGTCTACGGCCAGTCCTTCGATGCGCTGAAGGCGGGCAGCTATTCGATCGCGATCACCGGCTTCAGGGATTTTCTCAAGAGCTATCCGCAGAGCCCGCTGGCGGAGAACGCGCAGTACTGGCTCGGCGAGGCCTACTACGTCAACCATGACTACGACTCCGCGGCCGAAGCCTTCCGCGCCGTGCTGAAGAAGTGGCCCGACGCACGCAAGGCGCCCGACGCGCTGCTCAAGCTCGGCTACACGCAGTTCGAGCAGAAGCAGTACGCGGCCGCGCGCACCACGCTCGGCGCGGTGACGCAGAGGTACCCCGGAACCGAAACGGCGAAACTCGCGGCCGAGAAGCTGCGGCGCATCCCCGCGCAGTAGCCGCGGTGCGCCGCGGCCGGCGGCGGACAAACGCGAAATGAGCGCCTCGCGCCTCAAGATCACCGAGATCTTCCACTCCCTGCAGGGCGAGGCCGATACCGTGGGCTTCCCCACGGTTTTCGTGCGCCTGACCGGCTGCCCGCTGCGCTGCCGGTACTGCGACACCGAGTACGCGTTCTACGGCGGTGACTGGTGGGAGCTGGAGCGCATCGTGGCGCGGGTACGGGAATTCTCCACGCCCTACGTGTGCGTCACGGGCGGGGAGCCCCTGGCGCAGAAGGCCTGCGTGGAGCTGCTCACACTCCTGTGCGATGCGGGGCTGCGCGTCTCGCTCGAGACGAGCGGGGCGATGCCGCTCGCCGCAGTCGATCCACGGGTCGTGCGCGTGGTCGACGTCAAGACACCGGGCTCGGGCGAAGAGCCGCGCAACCGCTACCAGGAGCTCGCAACGCTCCGCCCGCAGGATCTGGTCAAGTTCGTCATCTGCGACCGCGGTGATTACGAGTGGAGCCGGGGGAAGCTGCGCGAGCTCGCGCTGCCCGCCGGCTGCACGGTGCTGTTCTCGCCGAGCCACGAGCAGCTGCCGGCGCGCGAGCTCGCGGACTGGATCCTCGAGGATCGCCTGCCGGTACGCTTCCAGCTGCAGCTGCACAAGTACCTGTGGGGCAACGTTCCCGGGAAGTAAGCGTGAGCGCACCCGCAGTAGTGCTGTTGTCCGGCGGACTCGACTCGGCGACTGCCCTCGCCATCGCACGCGAGCGCGGCCGCGCCTGCCACGCGCTCTCGGTCGACTACGGGCAGAGGCATGCCGCCGAGCTCGAGGCGGCACGGCGTGTGGCGCGTAGCGGTGGGGCACGCGAGCACCGCATCATGCACGTCGATCTGGCAGGGATCGGCGGCTCGGCGCTCACCGATCCCGCGATCGCGGTGCCCGAGCAGCCGACCAGCGGCATCCCGGTGACCTACGTGCCGGCGCGCAACACCATCATGCTGGCGCTGGCGCTCGGCTGGGCCGAGGTGCTCGGCGCGCGCGAGATCTTCATCGGGGTCAACGTTCTCGATTCGAGCGGCTACCCCGACTGCCGCCCCGAATACATCGCCGCTTTCGGCGAGCTTGCACGCCTGGCGACCAGGGCCGGGGTGGAGGGCAAGGCGTGCCGCATCGAGGCGCCGCTCATTGGCTTGACCAAGGCGGAGATCATCCGCGAGGGCACGCGGCTCGGGGTGGACTACGGTGAGACCGTGTCCTGCTACCAGGCCGACGGCGCGGGCCGGGCCTGCGGGCGCTGCGACGCCTGCCGCCTGCGCCGTGCGGGGTTTGCCGCGGCCGGACTACCCGACGCGACCCGCTATCGGGGCGCTGTAGTATGATGCCGCCCCCGCGCGGAGCGGTCATCCAACAGCCTGGCTGCCGCGCGCTGCAGCGTCGCCGGGGCGTTAGCTCAGTCGGTAGAGCATCGGACTTTTAATCCGCTGGTCGACGGTTCGATTCCGTCACGCCCCATATTCCCGCGGTATCACGCGTTACCTTGCGGTCTCATCACGCTCGCGGTGAGCGTGAAAATGCCGAGAAATTAAGCATCTGTGTCGCTCATGAGGTTGCGGGCTGTGTCTTGACAGCGAGACCGACGTGCGGGTAACTATGCGGGTAACTCGAATGGTCGAAAACCAGTTACCCGCAAATGCCTGCCTTGACAGATATCGCGGTACGCGCGGCGAAACCCAAGATCAGGGCCTACAAGCTTCGAGACGGAGAAGGACTGTTTCTCCTGGTGAGACCCGATGGCGCGCGGTACTGGCGCTTCAGGTATCGGCACGCGGGGCTCGAGAAGTCCATCTCTCTCGGCGTGTATCCCCATGTCTCAGTCAAGCTCGCACGCGCGCGCCGGGATGAGGCGAGAGCGCTGGTAACGGAGGGCGTGGACCCGGCCGCAAAACGCAAGGCAGAGAAGTGCGCCCAAGCCGACTCCTTTCAAGCCGTCGCTGCGGAGTGGCTCGGGAAGCGCGGCAACCTCGATCCCGGCACTGTACAGCGGGATTACGACCGCCTCCGCAAGTTCATCTATCCATATCTCGGCAACCGCCCAATCGGCTCGATTGAAGCCCCCGAGTTACTTGAGGCGCTGCGCCGGGTCGAGGCGCGCGGGAGACTCGAGACCGCACATCGCACCAAGTCAGTGTGCGGCCGTGTGTTCCGATACGCCATTGCGACGGGCCGCGCCAAGCGTGATGTGAGCGCCGATCTGCGGGGCGCCCTGGCGTCGCCGGCGACACGCAACCTCGCAGCGATTACCGATCCCGCGAAGGTGGGAGAGCTCTTACGGGCGATTGACGGCTATGAGGGGCATGACCTCACCGCCCAGGCGCTGAAGCTTCTCGCGCTCGTTTTCACCCGTCCCGGCGAGCTCCGCGCGGCCCGCTGGAGCGAGATCAACTTCGATGAGCCTGAATGGCGCATTCCGGCAGAGCGAATGAAGAAACGACGTGAGCACATCGTCCCCCTCAGCCGCCAGGCCCTCGCCATCCTCCGTGAGCTGCAGCCGCTCACTGGAGGCGGCCACTTGATTTTCCCGAGCTTGCTCGCGCCCGAAGAAAGGCCCATGTCCAACAATACAATGAACACTGCTCTGCGGCGGATGGGGTATTCCAGGTACGAGATGACATCGCACGGCTTTCGCAGCGTGGCGAGCACGCTTCTAAACGAGCAAGGCTTTCACCCGGATCTCATTGAGCTCCAGCTCGCGCATGCCGAGAGGAACCAGGTGCGCGCGGTCTACAACCGCTCACTCAGACTTGCGGAGCGCCGCAAGATGATGCAGGCGTGGGCGGACTATCTCGACGGTCTGCGCAGCGGCGGGAAAGTGGTTCCCATACGACGTCATGGGTGACGCGTCGCGCAGCCCAAGATAGGCAACGCGCTCAAGACACCGTCGCTAAGGGGCTAGAAGGCGCTCGCAGGCGTGCGATCGGGCGGGAGTCCGCCCACGCGACGATATCCGATTCCAGCCATGCCACCGAGTTCTGGCTCAGTCTTCGTCGCTTCGGAAAGTTTCCGGCGAGCTCGAGGCGGTAGATCGTCATTCGCGAAAGGCCGGTGAGCTGCATTACCTGGCGGATGCGAAGGAATTTCATGTCGATATTTCCTGCGATGCGACGTAGCGTCTGGAGCTCTCCGCAAACACGCGATGTCCATCATTGGCACAGCCGTTGGGAAAGTCGGTCCGAGTTTGTCTCCTCTTTGCGCAGATACTTCACGCTGTTTTGCGCCGCTTACCGCGACACAGCATAGAAACCCAGACGTCTTTCCGAGTCGATTCGAATTTCATCAATGGGTTAGCCCACGCGACCCCTTCGATCGCCTTGCTGTCGGTCAGGGGATCAGGCGGCCGCCTACGGCCGGAAGCGGTCACCTTCCTTCAGGATTCTGATTTCCGCTAAGCGGACATCAGGCGGGCGTCTAGTCTCCGAAGACGATCGCCGGCTCGCCCGCCAGGCGTTGGCTGACGTGCTGACCTAGAAGATCGGTGAGGCCTTCCGGGCCGGGCGCGCGGTTCACGAGAACCACGCCCGCGTAGTTGCCCTTCAGGTTGAAGAACGCATAGCTCGAGTAGCCGCCGGTGCCACCGTTGTGCCAGTACTCGCCTCTTTTCTCCTGGTACAACCACGCGAAGGCGATGCGCATGCCCGGGCCGGCGTCCGCACGCAATGCGCGTGACATCGTAATCGCCGCGCCGAGGGTGTGCGCCGCACCGCTGGCGGGTAATGGCAGAGCCTCGGGGTGCAGCTGCGCCTCGAGGTAGCGAAGCATGTCTGATGCTGTCGACCGGACAGCGCCGGCACCGGCCAGCGCATCCAGGTCCCAAGGCTCGGTCGGATGTCCGTTGGGTGCGTGACCGCTGATGAAACGCGCACGCTGGACTTCCGAAAGCGACACAACGGTGTCCTTAAGGTGTAGCGGGATTGTCACTTGTTCGGCCAACAACTGCGCGTACGTGCTCCCAGCTCGATCGGCGAGCGCCTGCCCGAGGAGACCCACCCCCAGATTGCTGTAAAGGAAGGTCGCATCTGCGGGCCGCGCCACGCCGTGCTTGGCTATGAACTGGTAAAGCTTCGACGGGCTGTAGTCGGCGTACGGGTTGCGTGGATTCGCCGGGGTCATGTTGTCCGGTAGCCGTGGCAAACCCGAGTGCTGAGTAACAAGATCCAGCAGAGTGATCTCGGCGCCTTCGGGCTTCGCCACAGTCCCTGGTGGCAGCAGCTCCCGCACCGGCTCATCGAGCGTTACCCGTCCCTCAGTGGTCATCTGCGCGAGGATCAGGCCGGTGAAAGTCTTGGTGATCGAGCCTATTTCGAAGATCGAATCGACCTTGGCGTCGCCAAGGGTGAACACGCGCATCACGCCATTTTTCACCACACCGGTGACTACCCCAATGCCTTGCTGGGACAGCGGCCCGCTCTTCAGCGCCGCCGCGAAGTCCTGGGTCAGTACCGCCTGCATCCGCTCCGCATCGACGGGTGCAATGGCCGGGCTATAGGCGATCTTGCGCGGTGGAGGCGGTAACAGCGGCTTCGCCTGACGTGTCAAGGTCAGCGGGAGCGCGTCCCCCTGGGTCGAAACTCCGACGATCTCGTGGCCGTCGTCGGAGAGCCTGCCGCTGAAATGCGCCTTGATCGAGGGCACATCAAAGGAGAGTTGTGGCGGTGACCAGTGAACCTCGCCACACTCGATTCCCCAGGCGAACTGGTCGGGACTGTCGGTGGTGCAGTATTCCTTGCCGTTACGGTCGCTGCGGAACGTGAACTGCACCCGCAGCTCGTCCTCCGTCGCCGGCTTGAGTGTGCCGAGCCAAGCTCCGTCGATCGGCGAAGGTTTGTCGGCCGCGACGAAGGTGTCCCGGTTGAAGGTCAGCGGCATCGGGGTGCCCTGACTCCAAGTGCCCGTGAGCGTTGTCCCGTCCGTGCTGATCGTGCCCTGCCAAGTGCCATGAACGGATGGCACGGTGAACGACAGTTCGCTGCCTTGAATTTTCAAGTCAGCGCAGGGGATGGCGTAGGCGCCCTGGTCCACGCTGTCGAGGGTGCCGCTAAGCGCGCCGTCAGCCGACTTCAGATGCAACGTCAGGTGGAGCTCGCCGAGCTTGCCTAGGTAATCGCCGGAGGGCGGCGGGCTTTGCGCAGCCACCGGGTGCGACCCGCAGATGAGAATCGTAAGAGCCAGCAGGGTGCCAGAAAAACGTCGCGTTGACACGTTGCGCCCCTATAGTGAATCAATGCATTTCGGGCCCAATACTGGCAACACCAGCGCATTCGTGCGGCGGTAGACGGCCACAAGCGCTCATCGGGCATTGTCCCTAGAATCTCCCGATAGTCGCCACTCACGGTGCGCGACTTGGAGCCGCTCGATTCTATTCTTCGAAGTCCAGATTGGCGGGGTCGCCTAGGCTCTCAAGCTGTGGTGGGGCGTTATAGGTGACCGTCAGTGGCGTCGCATCCGCCGCTTGCGCATCGGTGACTCGCACCTCGAATCGGACGTGATCGATCCACACCGTTCCAGGTCCGCTCATCTGAACGCCATAGGCTAGTGCCACAGCGGACGACGGTACGTCGATCACAAGCTCCACCTTGCGCCATTCAGTGCTTCCACGCAGGATCTGACCGACCTGTGAGCGGGACCATGCATTCTTGAACGCTACGACGAGTCCGTTCGCAGCGTCAGCTCGAAGCCAGAGCCCGGTACCTCTGCTGACATCTCGGGTCTTCAGATAGGCCGAAAATACGATCGTCCTGCCCGAGTACGCAGATGCTCGGGCTTGTTGCATCAGCGTCCCGGAGACGTTTGCTTCGGATGTCGTGGACGCCAGGACGCCGCTGGCCAGACCCGAATACACAGTCGCGTGGTCTACGCGCCCCACGTAATAGCGGGCGCCTTCACCTGGATTTTGCGATGAGATGAACCAATGGCTCGGAAGCGCGCTTGTGTCTGCGCTTCCAGCGTGCTGGACGACGAACAAGGTGATCGAGGCCAAGGCAAACACAGTGTGTCGCTGCATGAGGAGTCCCCTCACAGTGACGAGCCCAAAAAGCCGCGGAGGCTTGATGTCTTAGATACCGTTACCCACCGGCGGTTGCATTCGAACGATGAACAAACGGCTGGAGCTCAAGCGCCGCGAGACAGGAATGTGCCGGCAGGGGTCGGCCAATTTCTGCCTTCATGGGCATCCTCCGATCTTCTCGATAGCGGACGTACAGGTTTCCCGTCTTGCCTGCAGCCATATGCCATCATGGCTCTGGATCTGCTCGAAGGAGGCTTACCATGCGCGTTCTTGTCATCGGAGCGACCGGGACCATCGGCCGTGCTGTTGTCGCTGCTTTGTCTGCCAGCAACGAAGTCATCTCTGCCAGCCTACGTAGCACGACCGTCAAGGTCGATGTCGCCGACCCCGCGAGCATCCAGCAAATGTATCGCTCGGTCGGGAGGCTGAACGCGGTGGTATGCGCAGCTGGACAGGCGAAGTTCGCTCCACTCGCCCAGTTAAGCGATGCCGACTTTCGCTTCTGCCTGGACAATAAGCTGATGGGGCAGGTGAACCTAGTGCGGTTTGGGTTCGAGCACATGGAAGACAGCGGGTCGTTCACGCTTACGACAGGCATCCTTGCGCAGACGCCGATGCCGGGTAGTGCCGCCATCAGCCTCGTGAACGCCGGGCTTGAAGGGTTCGTCAGAGCGGCCGCGCTGGAAGCACCACGGCGTATACGCGTCAACGCCGTCAGCCCACCCTGGGTAACCGAAACCCTGCAGGCGCTGAAGATGGACACATCCCAGGGGTTGCCTGCGGCCGTCGTGGCCCGAGCCTACGTGCGAAGCGTGACCGGCGCCGATACCGGATCAACCCTGCAGCCCTCTCCCTAGAGCGGTCGCTCGCCCTTAGCGTGTAGTGTCACTGACGTCTCAGTGCGGCCAA